>ERZ773188.842-NODE-842-length-36899-cov-6.245413_pt1 | contig 36899 bp, 30 predicted proteins | sample MGYA00581011_ERZ773188 | MGnify/ENA primary metagenome ERZ773188 (study PRJEB29015, sample SAMEA2737798) | human gut metagenome | biome: human gut; feature: human-associated habitat; material: faeces | place: China | collected 2012 ...
GCATGTGTTAAGCACGCCGCCAGCGTTCATCCTGAGCCAGGATCAAACTCTCGTTTAAAAATCTTAATTCCGATTTGACTCGGATTTAAAATCAAAGTTCGTTCCAGGTCAAGAAAACTACTAGCTTTCTTATCCCTTTTACTGTTTTAAGGTTGACATTGTCATTCAATGTCCGTTCTGAATTTTCTCTTAAAGAATCTTCAGGGTTGTTGTCTATTATTTAATTATCAAGGTTCTTTTTCTTTGTTGTCGTCTCAGCGACAGCTTATTTATATTATCACATTCACAATCGCTTGTCAACAACTTTTTTATTTTTCTTTTTCGCTGTCCGCTTCGATCATCTCTGTCGTTCGAAACAGCTTAGTTAATATACCATGTCCTTTTCTAATTGTCAATATTATTTTTATTTTTTATTTTATTCGCGCAATTCGCACAATTCAGTTTTTTACTTTCTATCATAACTACAGTTTCAAAATGCACTTCGAGCCACAATTTCCGTTCTTACATTTTAATAAAACACTACGTCTCCAATATTGTTCTTTTGTCTACTTACTGTTATAATTGCTAGACGGAGGTTCTTTTACTTATGAAAATACAGCTTTTATCAACATTAAAAAAATATAAAAAGGATTATTTAAAACAGGACATTTTTTCTGGTATCATTATAGCCGCTGTATCTATTCCCATTTCCATGGGATATGCACAGATTGCCGGGCTTCCTCCGGCTTATGGCTTGTATGGTTCTATTCTTCCTATATTATTATTCGCAATTTTTTCTACATCAAAACAATTTATTTTTGGTGTAGATGCTGCTCCCGCTGCTCTTGCAGGCAGTGCGCTGCTTTCTCTTGGTATTGTTCCCGGATCTGAAGCTGCGTTGAATTATATACCGATTTTGGCACTTTTTACTGGTCTGTGGCTTCTTTTCTTTTACATTATAAAAGCCGATCGGATTGTAAACTTTATATCAACCCCTGTTATGGGCGGATTCATCAGTGGAATCTCTTTAACTATTATCTTCATGCAGATTCCGAAACTTATGGGAAGCTCTGCAGGATCTGGTGAAATCATCGAACTTGCAGAACACATTTATGCCGCCGTTCAGGATTTCCACGGGCTTTCTCTCGGATTAGGACTTGGTACATTACTTATTATAAGAATATGCAAAAAATGGATTCCAAAATTTCCAATTGCAATTCTTATCATGGCTGCCGGCGTAGTATCTACTGTGTATTTCCATGTTGACGCAAAGGGTGTGGCACTGCTTGATTCTGTTGGAACCGGACTTCCGCCATTTTTCATTCCTGACTTTAGTCAGGTAGATCTGACTCAGGCTGTTGGGCGTGGACTGATGATTTCACTGGTCGTAATGGCTGAAACTTTGCTTGCAGAAAACAATTTTGCTTTCCGCAATGGTTACAATCTGAATGACCGCCAGGAAATCTTAGCCTGTGCTGCCGGTAATGTTGCCTCTGCATTTGTAGGTTCCTGCCCGGTGAATGGAAGCATTTCCCGGACATCTATGAACGAACAATATGGCGGGCACTCTCAAGTTGTTTCCATTACTGCAGGCATTACTATGGCAATTCTACTGTTATTTTTCACAGGCTTCATTGGATACCTGCCGATTCCGGTTCTGACCGCAATTGTGATATCCGCACTTATGGACGTTGTAGAGGTTCATTTATGTATCCGCCTCTTCCGACTAAGCAAACAGGATTTTTACATTTTCATGGCAGCCTGTATCAGTGTATTATTTTTAGGAACAATTTACGGTGTGCTCATCGGTGTATTGCTTTCATTCTTTGCCGTTATCACAAAATCCGCGAATCCAACTCGTTCTTTTCTTGGTGTGATTCCCGGAAAAGATGGATATTATGACCTTATAAGAAATGTACATGCGTATCCTATCAAAGGTGTTGTCATGTACCAGTTTAATGAAAACCTGTTTTTCGCAAATGTAAAGATTCTTCAGGAAGATCTTGAAGATGCAGTCAGTCCAGATACGCAAGTCGTAATCATTGACGCAAGAGCAATCAACAACATCGACATTACTGCTGCAGACCGCCTTGCGGAATTATCTTCGCGTCTGACAGACCTTGGAATACATTTTTATATCACTGAACATACTGAAAAATTGAACCAGCAAATGCGTCAGTTAGGTGTTGAACATCTGATCCGCGAGGGACATGTTCGCCGGACAATACTGGCTGCTCTTCACGACGCAGATATTTACGCTCCATATGAACTGGATATCCCGGATTCTGAAAAAGAAAGCGTAAAACTAAACCTGACATTTCTTCCTGCAGAAGATGAGGATACACTGGAGGAATTTGCATGGGCTTATGGTGATCAGGTAGTCGAGGAAATGGAACATGAAGTTCACCACATCTTAAATCATATTCACGGATTAAAGGATATTGAAGAGATTCTTGAAAACGGTCTTGTAGACCACCTTGAAAATTGGCATTCTCTTGGTGCCTTTGATGAGGACGAATTACTTCGCCGTATCGAGCTTCATCTCAATGAGTTGTCACAGGCACTGGCAGAAAACCAACCATTAGTTCTTCAGTTAATTGAAAAAAGAAGACGTATTTTAAGAGACCGTGTTCTACGTGAACATCCGGAAGTCTTCGATAAGTTACAGAAACATCGTCGAAAGCTTGAAGAACGATTAGAACTTCAGCGCGCAAGCGTAGAACCTCAAGAACAAACACCTCAGCCAAATCAAACTTTTGAAAAAGAAGACGTTCCAGCTCAAGAATCTGATGTGGCACAAGATTCCGATGCGGCACAAGATTCTGATGCGGCACAAGATTCCGATGCGGCACAAGATTCTGATAATGTACAAAAAGAATATGAACTTGACGAGAATACTGCCGAACAGGAATCCAATCTTGAGCGACAATTTCTAGAATATATTCGCCGACATTAATTCAAAGATTTCCACTAAACGCATACAAAAAAGGCAACACATACACGACGCATGTGTTGTCTTTTTTTCGTTCAATATTTCTATTTTTTCTCTTTGTTACTTTCATATTCTTTCAATGCTTTTAATGCCTGACCACCCATGAGATACAGAATTCCAGTGTTAAATATGGTCATAAGACCAATTCCTACATCCCCCAGATCCCAAACAAATGTATAAGCTGCAATTCCGCCAATGAACAACATTACAAGTGCAAGTACTTTATAAGCAGTCTGCCAGAACCATTTATCACCAAAGAGATAGGATACATTACTTCTTGCGTAAAAGAGTATTCCTAAAAATGTCGAGAAACTGAATAAAAATAATGTAAGTGCTATAAAGATTACACCAAATTCTCCAAGATGATATTTCATTGCTGACTGTAGTAAATCCATTCCAGACTTTCCGGCAACTACATTTTCCGGTGCCAACAGCATGATCATTGCAGTACAGCTACAGATCACAATGGTGTCAATAAATACTCCCAACGCCTGTGTAAGTCCTGCTCTTACCGGAAAATCACATTCTGCTGCCGCAGCCGCACATGGTGCTGACCCTGATCCTGCTTCGTTAGAAAACAATCCCCTCTTCACGCCATTCATCAGAACTGCTCCGAAACCTCCAGATACAACCTGTCTGATTCCAAATGCCTCCTCAAAGATCCGACCAAATACGCTTGGAATACTTTTCATATTTATAAGAATAATAAAAATCGTAATGAAGAAATAACATACAGCCATAATCGGCACGATCAGGTCCAGAACTTTTACCGTCGCGTTTTTACGAAGGACAATCACTGCCGCAACTGCAACAAGGACAATCGTTGTATAAAGCGGTGGAATATGAAATGCATTTTCAAAAGAAGATGTAACTGAATTACTGATTACCTGGCTGATTCCACACCAGCAGATCAGACCGGAAATTGCAAACAGAACAGCAATCAAGGTATGATTTTTCTTTTTTCCTGTCTTTTCTTCCATATAATGATGAATATAGTAAGCCGGACCTCCACGGTATCCTCCGTAAAGTGGATCTTTTTCTTTGTGAATCTGTGCCAGCGTTGCCTCTACAAATGCTGTTGAAGAGCCAATCAGGGCTGTTACCCACATCCAAAAGACTGCTCCTGCACCTCCTGCGGAAATTGCAGCTACAACCCCGACAAGATTTCCCATGCCGACTCTCGTCGCTGTTGATACGATCAACGTCTGAAACGTGGACAGACTGTCTTTATTCTCCTTCTTTGACATCAGTGCCCGAGTCATATCCGGGAACAAACGCAAAGGTAATACTTTTGTCCGCACTGTAAAATAAATCCCTGTCGGAATCAATAATATAATCAGCAATGAGATTCCCACACTATCTCCACCCGGCAATGGAACATGTATCAAATCTCCCCACAATAATGCATAAATTCTTTCAATTAACGATACAACCATTTCAGAAATATCCTTTCTGAGCTCTTTGTCACTTTAACGCTCTGCACTATCATACTATATCTCAATATATTGTGCAAATACTTTTCATGAAAAAACAATTTCCTGCAATACTCTTCCGACCGCCTGTGAAAAATCACTGATATTTCGAATCTTTATCAGATTTTGCCCAAAAATCTTTCCTGCTACTTCTCCAGAGCGTGCACTTCCCATAAAAATTCCGATCACCTGAATTCCTTTTTGTTTCAGATTCTGCACTTCTTTTGCAGTATCTTGAATCGCAAGCAAATCTGTGTATTCTTTATTTTTATAAAAAGCACCTTCTCCACTATCCTGATCATCCTGTGGGCTTGCATCTGTCAGTACGAGTAAAATTCTTTTTCTTTTTTCGCCGTTCTCCATCAAGTATCCTGCTGCCCGAAGTGCAAGTCCATCGCGATTATTTCCCGCCGCAACATACCGGAACAGTTCATCCTCTCTCTCTTCTTTGCAATTAGGGAAAATGTGCAATATCGTATAGCCGCGGATACTGCAATAAGAATAAATCTGTACCGGAATCTTACATTGTTTCAGACTTTTGGATAAAATATACGCCTGCGCCGCAATCTGCTCCTGCATCTGCTTTCTCGAAGAAGAGGCATCTATGAGAATATCAACAGAAAATCCAGGAATTTCTACCTCTTCTTTTCTCTCAAATACTCTTGGATCGTCCAAATAGACCGCTTTCCACACTTCCCGTGGATTTAGTTTTCCATGAGCTGCTTTCTCTGGAAATCTCTCTTCTTGTTCCTCAAGACAAATCTTTAGCTTTTCTGTAAGTCTTCGAATGGCATTCTGATAAATCGGATAATTCTGTTCATAATGTTTTTTATTCTTCTCATATTGTCTGGCAGACTCTGCCTGAAATTCTCTTATTTCCTTTTTTTCTCTTTTTCCTTTTATCTTGGATAATTCATTTTCATCGGTATATATCTTATTTCTGTTTTTTTCTGTCTCCGACTCTTTCAGGCCATCCTCCCCTGCTCTTGAATTCCCTTTTGTAAATAAAAGATGACAATTTTTATGATTTCCCACACACAATTTTTGTTCTATTTTTTCCTGGTATTCTTGCGAATAGATACTCTTTCCAAAACATGCCTCTACATATCTTTTTGTTTCTTCCGGATTTCTCTGTAGCGACAACTGGAATATATAGTGTCTGCCTCGCTCCATTATTCCCGATTTTCCATCAAAAAATGTATTTTGGTCATCATAATTTCTGGCACGTACATAAGTAGCACTTACTTTTCCAAAAGACTGAAATGCTCCGGATACCTTCTGCAGAAAATAATTTCCTTTCTTCTTTTCAGTCGGACGATACGCAAAATATTTCCACAGATTTTCTCTTGTCTGTTTCAGAATTTGATCCGTTGACATATCTTCTGAAAAAGAAAACGCATGTAAAATCTGCTCATCTTCCTCTTTTAGCCCTGATGACTGTCCCAAAATTTCTCTGCAATGTCCGTTTCGTATCTGATCAATTCTGGAATACTCTTTATATTTCCGATAACGCCTCAGGCTTTCCCTTGCATACTCCTTCCTTATATCCCTAAGTGCCGATCTTATCTTCTCTTCTTTTGGATACAATGCATTTTCCAGGCCAATCCAGAGAAGCCCTTCATATAACTCCTGGTTCTTTCCTCCTAACTGATTAAAAAATGCGTCTATTTTTTCCTGATCGTACCATTTATATGCCAGTCCGATAATCAGGTTCAAATACATATCTGCTGTTCCATCCGGGGAAAATGCAAGAAACATTGGTTCAAATTCATACTTTTCTGCTGCAGTCCATATAAAATTATGTGCTCTTTTCGCTTCTATTAATTCCTGCTCTTCCATTTCTGTCACCTTGTAAATATTTGCATATTTTATTATTTTTTGCGAAAAACATCCTTTCTTTGGATTTTTCTTGAAATCCTTGCCTGAATCGTATCCCGGATCAATGTCTGCTCATATGGATCAAACGATTTGTTCGCAATTCCCATATCTAGCGCTGTATGAATATCAAGTCCTTTTTCCATCAGATCGATTGCTCCCAAAAGGCCTCGAAGATCCAGTGCCTTAGAAGAAATCTCAGCATTTTCACATTTTTTCTGTAAATCTAAAAATAATGTTGCTAACTCTTCTGCCGCATCTTCCCGGATTGCCGGAGAGTTCTTTCTTATCAGTTTTATCAGGCTTTCTTTGGCAATCATCGGCATCTGAATGACGGCAAAACGTGACACCAATGCTTCATTCAGTTCTTTTGTGCCGGAATATCCATAATTCATGGTTGCAATAAACCGCGTTGCAGGATGAAGTTCTATTCTTTCATACCCCGGAACGTCAATGGTCCTACGAAAATCCAATGTTGCATGCAACACTGCCATAGCTTCACTTTTTGCCATGTTAATTTCATCCAATACCGTAAAACCACCTGTTTTTGCCGCTGTATATACCGGACCAGGCCGGAAAGTCACTTCACCGCCGCGAAATGTATCCATCCCTATGAGGGAAGCAGCATCCATATTCACATGAAAAGACACATCCCATCGCGGGCGCATAAAAACTCCGGCCAGATTCTCAGCAAACAGATTCTTTCCTGTCGCCTTATGTCCGACAAGCAGAAGATTCTGCCCGCATAGAATAGCTGTAATTGCCTGCTCCCACACATCTTTTCCATAATAAAACTGCTCCAGCTTTGGAATTCTTGCCTCATAAGATTTTTCTGCCGGATAACTTTCACGAAATTTTTTTATCTCATCAATCAAATCATCTCTGATTCCAAGTTCCCGTAATTTTTCTAACAAATGCTGTCGCTTCCCTTCTGTTCAAAACTTACCATCTATACTTCTTTTAAAGATGAAATAGATTTTTTGTTTTATCTTGTAATGTTATTATACTCGTGAAAGACCGTTTTTTCGATTTATTTTTCACATAAAGGCATATTTTTTCTTTTGTTATTATATTGTCACCCAAAAGCAATTAGTCTGGAATACTCTCTGCAAGACAGAGCCGCCCATATCCCACCATTTCATTTGGATATTTTTCAATCCCCGGAAATGGTTCCGCCCCTCTTCTCAGATAAGCCTTGACCTTCTCCCCATACAGATAGCTGTCATTTCCTCTTACAATTCCCCACTCCATTAAAAGTGCCGCACTCCCCGTCACAAATGGTGTGGAAAAAGACGTTCCGCTGAATTGCATCACGCTTCCTCCGACAGATATCGTGCTCACATTTACTCCCGGCGCCACAAGATCTGGTTTGACTGCACTTGCACTTTCTCCGGTCAGTGGTCCACGCCCGGAAAAATCTGCATAGGAAAATGTCAGGCTGTCATATGCTCCCACTGTGATTGCCCGGATTGCAGTTGCCGGATTTGTAAGTGTCGTGCTGCTTACTGGTCTGAGAAATCCGGTTCCCAGATTCAATGTTCCTTCGCCTGGGATCCACATTTCATAATGTCCATCCACAATTTTTCTCGGTGTCAGAACCATTTTCCACACTCCGCTGTTTATATAGCTCCCGCGTGGGAGGAAATCCAGATAGATCTCCTGGTTTGTGCTAAATGGACTTGGCTCCCCGTAATATAAAAGTATTTCTGTTGCATCGACAGTAAATCGCTGTGTTCCAAGCTGCTCCTTGACTGGTCCGATACGTGTACCTGTAGGCGATACAATTGAAATATCTATCTGATCTACATATCTTTTCCAAATCTGAACATTTAACGATGGCTGTTTTTCCTGCACTGCCAGCTCTATCTCCTGCTCTATATTTGCTCTGACATTTTCTAATAGATTCCTGTTCCCTATATTTTGCTCTTCCACAGTCTTTTCTCGTAATCTCCCCGATGTATGCCCTGCGGTTGCCCCTTCATTTCCAGTTCCGATACAAATGCAGCTCTTCCAGATATTAGAAATGTCATCAATAAATCGCTCTAATAATGACGTTCCGTCTCTGGCTCCGTATGTATTGCCAAAGCTGATATTCACAGCCACCGGCATTCGCAGCTCTTGTGCTTTGCGTATAACATAATCAATTCCCTGCATAAGCTCCGTCGTCCTTGGAAATCCCCCAGACATAGGATTTCCAAGTTTTACTACAATGAATTCGCTTTGAGGGGCAACTCCTGCATAAACACCGCCACTTCCTCTTCCATTTCCAGCCGCAATAGCGGCTACCGCCGTTCCGTGTCCTGAAATATCACGCGTACGGATAGTTATCGCTCCCTGTGTCACTATATTTTTCGGTGTCATTACATGATAAAAATCTGGAAAAGCAGCATCTATCTCTTCCTTTGTATACTCTACTCCCATTCCATATTCTTTCGGCACATGCTCCCCCTCCACCGCCTTTAATGACTGATCCCACAGATAACGGATTCTTGTTGTCCCGTCTTCATTCCGAAAATCAAGTAGTGTGTAATCAACCCCGGAATCTATGACTGCCACAAGTACTCCCTGTCCCGTAAGCGAAAAACGGGCGTCCTGTACCTCATTGATACAAGACACCCGTTTCCCATTTCGTACCTGGAAAAATAATCGTTTTGGTTTTTCCACATATTCTACTTCTACAATCTGCACCAGATCCGGTATCTGTGACTGACGTATATGAATAATAGCATATTCATTTAACAGCTCTGTGACTCTCTCAGAAATCTGTCGGACTGTCTCCAAATTACCGGAATATTTGATAATCAACTCCCACACCTGGTCCACAGGATTATATCCTACATTCAATTCCTGAGATCGTTCACGTTCACTTTCCGTGGCATTCAATGCCTGATTCAAGAGATTTTCTAATTTCTGACTCTGCATTTCTACTCCCTTAAATGAGCTCAGGCATCAAATATGGTGCCAATTCTACCGGAATAAAATAACCTCGATCATAATGACAACTTGGACATACAGGCGGTGCCATTTTTCCTTTTTGAATATGTCCGCAATTCATACACATCCATTCTCCTCCATCTGGATTTTCAAAATACTGATTTTTCCCAAGCAGTTCTGCAAGCAATGCAAAGCGACGTCCATGCACAGCTTCTACCTTTGCGATCATGTCAAATGCTCCTGATGCCTGATCAAAACCTTCTTCTTTTGCAATTTTAGCAAATTCCGGATAAACGTCTTCAAACTCCTGCATTTCATTATGCACCGCACTTTTCAGAAGATCTGTCACATTTTCTGCAAGATTGACTGGATATCCGCCACAAATTTCAATCGTCTGCTCTGTCTGACCTCTCAATAATTCATAAAACACTTCCGCGTGTGCCCGCTCCTGATCTGCAGTGAATAAAAAAATCTGGCTAATGGAATACAGATTATCACGACTCGCCTGCTTTGCCGCAATTGTATAACGATTCCTTGCCTGACTCTCTCCTGCAAATGCCCGCATCAAATTTTCTCTTGTCTTACTTTTACTAAAATCAACAGCCATGGTACATACTCCTTTCTTACTTCTATAAGTAGTATGCTCCATGGCTGTACAATTATTCCCTCTTATTCTCTTTACAGTTCACTATATAAATTCCGGCACACACCAAAATCAATGCTGCCAGACTCCCAACATTAAATGCCTGTTTCACCTCTCCAAGTATCAGTGCTGATAAAATCACGCCACAAAGCGGGTTCACAAATCCAAAGATAGCAACTTTGGAAACATCGTTCCAGGCAAGCAGTACGGACCAGAGCGTATATGCCACTGCCGAAACCATTGCCAGATAAAATATAATTGCCACACCCCCTGTAGTAACATTTTCCAGATGTCCACCCATTCCTGCTCCAATCAGCATCAGAACAATTCCACCCATCGTAAACTGCGTTCCGCTCAATACAACCGGAGATACTTTTCTGGAAAAAAGATTGATCAACACTGTAGAAATTCCATAGGATAGCTGCGCGATCAGAACAAACCCCTCTCCGATCAGCTTAAATCCCATATCCAGAGAGTTCCCCATCAAATTAATTACCACAACTCCGGCAAATCCCAGAACACATCCTGCAATTTTTCTTCTTGTCATCCGTTCATTTCGAAAAACAAGGCAAGACAACAAAATTGCAATAAAGTTTCCAAGTCCGGTAATGATTCCTCCTTTTACTCCTGATGTATTGGCAACACCTATGTAAAAGAAGAAATACTGTCCTACCGTCTGAGCTAGGCATACCGGAACTGCATATTTTAAAATCTCTTTGTCAGGAATCATCACTTTCTTTTCTCTAATAGATGCAAAAATCAATACCAAAATTCCTGCCAGCGTGAATCGTACTCCTGCAAAGACAATCTGACTTGCAATATCAGAAGAATCTACATGCAGGAAACGATAGCCTGTCTTGATTACCGGAATCGCACTCCCCCACAAAATACAGCATACACACGCAAGAAGTGCTACAATACCTGTTTTTGTTAATATGTTTTGTTTTTGTGTCATTCTCATACTTTTTCCTAATTAAATCCTATAATTCTTCTTGCCACACTGTACGCAAGAGAGGATATCTTTCGTCCGGATCTTCCCGGAATATTCATGGTCTGTCCAAGTATTCCGTATCGGATCTTCATAAATGTCTTGAAATCCTTCTGTTTCAGATATATCCACAGTTCTTTTTTCTTCTCCAGGTTCTCTGCTTTCTTAGACCGGATACACAAAATGGAAGAAACAGTCATCATGATTGCGAGATAATTAAGCATATAATTTCTCAGTTTCTTACATTTTACATTTTTTAATTGGTACATATCAATCATTGTCTTTGTAACAAAAATCTGCTGATCCAGTCTGGATATCATAACTTTCTCATTGACAGACTGATCTTCTCTTCCAATATAATAACGATAAAAATCCACATCCAGGTAATACACTTTTCGCACAAATGGCAACGGATAATACACATAAATATTATCTACATAAAATGTATGTTTTGGAAGCTCTAACTGGCTGAGCTTAAGCATCGCTGTCCGATAAATAACAGAATGCATCAGAATGTACTGATCCAGATGGAACCGTCCGATTTCTTCCCATTTGAAAATCTTATTCTGCGGAAGCACATTACGGTAGTGAATACATTTCTTATGGGTTGCTCCTACTTTCTCATAAACATAATTGGAAATGAGCATGTCCACCTCTTCATCTTCAGATTCCAGCTTCTTAAGAAATTCCAGAATCTTCCGAAGAGCCTCGGCATCTACCCAGTCATCACTGTCCACAACTTTAAAATACTTTCCGGTGGCATGTGTAAGTCCTGAATTCACAGCATCGCCGTGGCCTCCATTCTCCTTATCCACCGCCTTGATGATCGTCGGATATTTTTCCTCATACTCATGTGCAATCTTAGAAGTATCATCGGAAGATCCGTCATTTACAATTATAATCTCTACATCTTCCCCGCCCACAAGAATACTCTCAATGGCGTGAGACATATATTCCTGTGAATTGTAACTTGGTATTGCAAAAGATATATATTTCATGCATCTTTCTCCTTATATCACATCTTTTTGAATTTATAGTTTCTTTCTTATTATGTCACTACTTACCCAAAGCAGAGCCTTAGGAATCTTTTTTAGTATATAGCATCTATGCACTTTTTCCAACCAAAATTTTTGTGTCTTTTTTGCAATCTCCTTGTAAAAAATGCTATGATTCGATATAGTAGAGATAAAATTGATAATTTTTCAACAAAAGGAAGGTACACATATGAAAAAGAATCTGATTGTCGGACAATCCGGCGGCCCGACTGCGGTCATTAACGGAAGTCTGTATGGCGTAGTCACTGAAGCCATGAGACACACTGAGGAAATCGACGAAATATACGGTATGATTAATGGAATTGAAGGATTTTTAAACGGACATATGATGGATATGCGTTCGCTCATTGAAACGAACGAACTCTCCTTACTCCGTACAACACCCGGCTCTTACCTCGGGTCATGTCGTTACAAGCTTCCCGAAGATTTAAATGATCCTGTTTATCCATTGTTATTCAACAAGTTTACATCGCATGGTATCGGTTATTTCTTCTATATTGGGGGAAATGATTCCATGGATACTGTAAGTAAATTATCTCGATATGCCAAAAAGATCAACAGCGATATTCGCTTTATCGGTGTTCCGAAAACCATAGATAATGACCTGGTCCACACAGATCACACTCCGGGATTTGGAAGTGCTGCAAAATATGTTGCTTCCATGGTCCGCGAAGTTGCTATTGATGCAAGTGTTTATGACAACAAAAAATCTGTCACTATTATAGAAATTATGGGGCGTCACGCCGGCTGGCTCACTGCCGCCAGTGCCCTTGCCCGCAAATATGATGGTGATAACCCACGCCTTATTTATCTGCCGGAAACTGCATTTGACCAGGAAGCATTTCTTAAAAAAGTACAGAAAATGCTGGAAACAACCCCAAACTTAGTTGTATGCATCTCTGAAGGAATTCATGATAAAAATGGAACCTTTGTCTGCGAACTGGTCGGTGATATTGGAACTGATACCTTTGGTCATAAGATGTTGACCGGCTCTGGAAAATATCTGGAAAATCTGGTCAAAGAGCAAATCGGCGTAAAAGTCCGCTCCATTGAGTTAAATGTATGCCAGCGCTGCTCCAGCGAATACCTGTCAGCTACAGATTTAAATGAATCTGAAAATGCCGGAATCGTTGGTGTTCAGGCTGCATTAAAAGGAGAGACAGGCAAGATGATCACATTTATCCGAAACTGTGATCTTCCTTACGAGCTCTCCTACGAAACTGCCGATGTAAATGAAATCTGTAACATGGAAAAAGCTGTACCATCTGCTTGGATCACCGAAGACGGCTGTGATGTCACAGAAGCATTTATACAGTATGCAAGACCACTGATCCAAGGAAAAGTAGTCTTGCCGGAAGAAAACGGCTTACCGCTTTTTGCTTACCGGAAATAGTTTACCTACTATAAGGCACAAAATAATCGTGACCACCATATCAGGCAGTGTATTTCCTACCGGCATATCGATATTCATCAGAATTCGATACGCAATAAATCCTATCACCCAGATAATCATATTCGGTACATGCACTGCCTGATTACTCTTATCCAGTTTCAGCAGGAAGAAGTCTGCAATCTGGATTGCAATCATCGGTGCAAATACGGAACCGATGAGATACAGAAAATCTGTAATATTATCCATCGGGTATACAATTGCTGCAATCGTTCCAAGCACAGTTACCACGATTGCCACATGTTTTCCATTCCATTTGTTCACAACGGTTTCACTGGAAATTCCTGCGGAATATGCATCCAGAAATGTTGTTGTAACTGTTGAAAATACGATGATCAGAAGTCCGACGATTCCAAGACCTGCTTTTAGCATTATCTGCGCAATATCATACTCTCCGGTAATAATTGCTGCTCCCATTCCGATCACATACATCCAACAGCTTACAATACCATAAGTAATTGCGCTGACTGCTGTTGCTTTTACCGGCTCTTTTGCTTCTCTTGTATAATCACTGATCAGCGGAAGCCAGGATAATGGCATGGCAACGGCAAGTTCAACTGCTGCACCAAATGTCATGCTGTCATCCGATGGTACGCCAGCTCCGCTTCCTGTGAAGATAACTTTGCAAAGAATCAGTGTCAGGATAAATAATGCTGCCATAGCAACCGTGTTTATTTTCCCAAGATTCGTAATTCCAATAACAATCCACAGAATGATCAGCGCTCCGATGACCAGGCACCAGATCCAGCGTCCGGTATTCATGACACCATCTGCTGCCAGTGCACCATCATAAATCATAATTGCCGTCCAGCCCACAAGCTGCAGCACATTTAACACTGCAAACAGAATACTTCCCTTCTGTCCAAAACTCATTTTTACAGTTTCCATTGCACTTTTTCTGACTTTACCACCGATTACACCTGCCAGAAATAACATAAGGCAACCGATGATATGTCCTACGATAATTGCAAGAAGTCCTTTCCCCATTCCAAGTGGTGCCAGATAAGTTCCGGTCAAAATCTCCGCGATGGAAACGCCTGCTCCAAACCAGATTAGTCCATTTTCAAATAAACCTGTTCTTTTTTCTTCCATGATGTCTTTCCCTCTTTATGCTTCTTTCTTATATTCTCCCGTAATTGCAAATCCGTGATCCATAGGTCCGCTTCCTTTTCCGAGATCCAGCATCGCAGCCAGCGCTCCGGAAATGTAATCTTTTGCACGCTCTACGGATGTGTCCATATCAAATCCTTTTGCAAGGTTCGATGCAATGGCACTGGAAAGTGTGCAGCCGGTTCCATGTGTATTCGGATTATCAATACGTTTTCCGTTGAACCAACGATAATCACCATCACGATAAAGCAGGTCATTTGCATCATTCAACTTATGTCCGCCCTTGCAGAGAACTGCGCAGTGGTATGTATCACTGATTTTCTTTGCAGCCTCGATCATATCATCTGCTGAGTGAATCTCCATTTCCGCCAGAACTTCTGCTTCTGGAATATTCGGTGTCAGAACACTGGCAATTGGAAGAAGACGTTTCTTTAAAGTTCCGATTGCCTCTTCACTGATCAGCTTCGCTCCACTTGTTGCTACCATAACTGGGTCAACAACGATATTTTCTGCTTGATACTCCTGTAATTTATCTGCAATTTTCTCAATCAGCGCACTGGAAGATACCATTCCGATCTTCACTGCGTCCGGATAAATATCTGTAAAAATGTTGTCTAATTCCTCACCTAGAAATTCTGGTGTCACTTCCATAATCCCTGTCACACCTGTTGTATTCTGTGCGGTTAACGCTGTGATTGCACTCATCGCATAAACGCCATTTGCAATCATTGTCTTAATGTCTGCCTGAATTCCTGCTCCACCGCTGGAATCACTTCCGGCAATTGTTACTGCTGTTTTCATTATTTTACCTTTCCTTTTTTACTCTATTTGAAAAATATATCTGCCTCTTTGAAGCTTTCCATATAAATGTCTGCTTCTTCGCGGATCATTTCCTGATCTTCTTTACTTTCTTCGTCATACACGCCAACCGTATGATATCCTGCCAGTTTTGCTGTCCGGATTGCATACAATGCATCTTCAAAAACATACAGTTCTTCCGGATTCCTGTCCAGATATCCTGCTGCCATATGATAGACTGCCGGGCTCTGCTTTCCGGCTCCTGCCTGCGCGCATGTAAAAATATGTTCAAAATACTGACGTATTCCAAGACGTGTAAATGCATGTTTCAGATGATCTTCATCACTGGCTGTTGCTGCCACGACCGGAATCTTTCTATCTGACATTTTTTGTAGAAATTCTTTTACTCCGGCTTTTAACGGCGCCTCGTAATAATAGAAATCTCTCACTACATCTTTGATCCCCTGACTGATTTCTTTTACAGATTGTTCAAGCCCATAGCGTGTCCGCATATATAATGCAGCCTCCGGGATAGACATATAATAAATCTTCTCGGCAAGTACAGGCTCTGCTTCAATCTGCTGACTCGCAAGGTATCTCACACCCGCGTCCTGCCAGATGGACATAGAATCCAGAACTGTCCCGTCTATGTCTAAGATAACACCACCCATATTCTGTACAGGAACTTTTCCACAACATTTCTGCTCTGATGCATTTTTCTCCACGTCAGATTTATTTTCTAACATGCTTTCACCATCTTCTCAGTGGCTGCTTTCAGCTCTTCTGTCGCTTTCTTAATATCCGGTTTTGCGAAAATAGCGCTGATAACTGCGATTCCACAAAGTCCACAGCCTGACAACTCCTGCACATTATCTTTTGTGATGCCGCCAATTGCGATAACTGGAATATCTACAGCCTCACAAATTGCTTTTACCATCTCATGGTCAACTTCTACTGCGTCATCTTTGGAACTGGTCGGAAATACAGCTCCGACTCCAAGATAGTCTGCTCCGCGCTCCTGAGCGAGAAGTGCCTGCTCCACTGTCTGTGCCGAAACTCCGACAATCTTATCTTCACCAAGCTTTGCCCGGACATCTCCTGCTTCCATATCACTTTGTCCTACATGAACTCCGTCCGCGCCAACTTCCAGTGCAAGCTCCACATCATCATCCAGCACAAACGGTACCTGATATTTTGCACACAATTCCTTGATTTCCTTTGCCTCCTGAAGAAAAGCATCATGATCGAGATGTTTCTCACGAAGCTGTACAAATGTGGCTCCACCTTCCAGTGCCTTCTCAACCTGACTGTAAAGTGTCTCTCCATTCAGCCAACTTCTGTCTGTCACTGCATATAGCAGCAAATCTTTTTTATCGCACTTCATATTTTGCTCCTTCGTCTAACTGCTCTTTTGTCATGTTATAAATGGCATCAATAATTCTGTTTCTGTAGGTAGAATTACCGTCACCTTTCTGCATGTAACTCCAGCCAATCTCACCGGCAAGTCCCATCGTACAAACTGCCGCTGCTGCCGCCTCAAGCTTCTGCTCAGGATTTGCAACAAGATATGCTGTCATCAGTCCGGATAACTGGCAGCCTGTTCCTGTAATTCTTCCCATTTCCGGACGTCCATTACGGATCACGTAACATTTCCTACCGTCGCTGACAAGATCAATTGCTCCTGTAATTGCAACTATACTTCCGGATTTTTCAGAAAATGCTTTTGCAAATGCAACTGCTTCGTCCAGATTTTCTTCTGTCACTGCGTCAGCTACATCAGCGTCAACACCCTTTGTAGTACCGCTTCCTGCAGCTAATGTCTTGATTTCGGAAATATTTCCACGGATTACATCAAACTTTATTTCCTGCATCAAGTTGACAGCTGTATTCGTTCTAAGAGAACTTGCTCCTGCACCAACCGGATCAAGCAGAACCATGTGATTTAATTCATTTGCCTTATGACCTGCCGCCAACATTCCTTCAATCGTTCTTACATTCAGCGTTCCAATATTGATGTTCAGACCTCCGCAAATTGCAGTGATATCCTGCACGTCCTGCGGCTCATCTGACATGATTGGGCTTGCACCACACGCAAGAATCACATTTGCTACATCATTGACCGTAACATAATTCGTAATATTATGGACAAGCGGTCCTTTTTCTCTAACGTTCTGTAAACATGTACCTAGCATAATTCTCTCTCCTTTTTGTGTTATGAACATTCGCTGATTTTTACATTGCTAACATAAATAGCAGATATACCTAATAAAAGATATACCTGCTAACATTTACGCATCTTTTTCCCTACGTTGGCATTATCCAAATCAGGTTGCAGGTCAGGGCATTCAGCCCAATCTCAGCCTGCTTGATACGCAAGCCCCCTGTTGTTCGTTATTCATTTCATATATATTATACATAATAGACAAAATTTTACAAGTTTATTAATTATAATACGCTTTGTTCTTATAGTATATGCACATTTCCTTTGCAATATTCTCAAAAATATTTTTTCACTTTTACTAATATTTTCTTAACGTATCATGACTGTCATCAGTAGTTTTATCAATCCTCTTTACTACTACATAATATCCGTCATCTCCTGCCGGTATTTTCACGCGGTCACCAACTTTATGTCCAAGTACTGCTTTTCCAAGCGGTGACTCAATGCTGATCAGTCCTGCCAGGGAATTTCCTCGGACACTTGTCACAATCCGGTATGTCTCCACTTCTTCATCATCTTCAAAATAAAGATCCACGGTATTATTAATTCCTATCTCGTCTTCTTTTGAATCATCAGACACAATGTTGGCAGTTTTTAACATTCTCTCTAGATAACGGATACGGCTTTCGTTGCGGTTCTTATCCTGCTTCGCTGCTTTATACTCAAAGTTCTCGCTCAAGTCTCCCTGTGCTCTTGCCTCTTTTACTGCTTCCAGCTCTTTTTTACGGACAACAATCTTTCGGTACTCAATTTCTTCCTTTATTTTCTTTACATCACTTTCTGTCAGTTGTTCTCCCATATGATACAGTCCCTTCTATATTAATTGATAATGTTTCATTGCTTTTTCAATTCCGTCACTCATCACACTGTCCGTCACATATTCTGTATATGGATCCAATACAGAATCATGCTCTTTCATCGCTACTGTATGTGTGGCGTATTCGAACATCGCCAGATCATTGCTGCTATCTCCAAATACATATATCTGATCCATGTCATAGCCAAGATATTTCCTCATATACTCAATCCCGGTCGCTTTTGTATATTGCTTTTGAATACACTCATAACTTCCATGTCTCCGATCGATGACTGCCAGATCGTCACGGACTTCCTCTATGAATTTTACTACATCACTTGTCTGATCAGAGAGTAAGAACATTTTATCATAAATGAATCCGCCATCCTCTATATATTTCTTACAGCCTAATCCCCAGGCTTTTCCCATGCGCTGCCTGATATCTTCGATTTCCGGAAAACGGGAACTATTTTGGGGAAAATATAGATCGTCACTGGCTTCCAGAACTCCTTCCATACGACACTCCTGAATCACCTGTATGTAACGTCTGCATTGCTCCTTGGTCAGTGTACTGTGCATCAGCACATTTCCCTGATAAATGATTTCCGTTCCACAACCGCACACATAACCATCTACTGGAATATGCTTCATGGAATCCAATGTATTACAAGATGTACGACCTGTATTGATAAACACAAGATGTCCGTTTTTTCTCGCCTGCTTCAATGCACGAAGTGTACTTTCCGGCACTATCTTCGTCTGTTCGTCAATCAATGTACCATCTACATCAAAAAATAATGCTGCTTTATTCATTCTGTCTCTCCTCTATCTTGATAAAAAGTTGGATGACTGTGGTGTATTTCAGTTTTTATCTCGCAATTCCCAAATACTGATCCACGCCATTGGCAATCCCGGTTACAATCTGCCACTGATATTCGTCTGTCGCCATCTTCTGATCTTCCGTCGGATTACTCATATATCCCATCTCCACAATGGTCGTCGGAACCTGTGCCCAGTTGATTCCACTCATGGTATCTGTCTCCCAGACACGCTCTCTTTTTGCTCCGGTTGCTGCCACCATCTGATCTAAAATATCTGTAGAAAGTGCCTGACTTTGGGAATATAGATTTCCATTATATGGATTGGAAGCAGTCTGACAAATCGTCATCATGCCATTGGCACTGCTGCTATCTGAACCATTGGCATGAACACGGATAAATGCATCGGCATTGGCATTGTTTGCAATCTGTGCACGCTCTGCATTCGATACATTTACATCGTTCGTCTCTCGTATCATCAAAACATCATACCCACGGTTCATCAATTCTTCTTTCAGCTTCATAGAAACAGCCAATGTCAGTTCATATTCCTGAAGCCCTGATGTCTTGCCACTTGTCCCAGAAGCCACCTTTGCTTTCATTTCAGAAGAACCTGGACCGACCGGTTCTTTCTCGCTATTCCCCTTTGCCTGATGTCCTGCATCAATCGCAATCAAATGTCCATTTTTCTGCGGCTGTTGTTCATTCGCCTCTTCTGCCTGTAATTGTCCGTCTGGCTGTGAAGCCTGTTCCTGCATATCTGTCTGTTCCTCTTGTATATTGTCTTCTTTTTTATCTTCTATATTTAATACCAGTTTGTCTGGATCTTTTTCCTTTGTCTTCGTTTCTTTTTCTGTTGTTCCACAGCCTGTAAGTACCATAAGCACTACAAGTCCCAGTAACAATACTCTTTTTTTCATACTCCACCTCCGTAAGTACTATTCTACCATAACTTTATTATTTCTTAAGTGGTTTTTTATAAATTTTCGATTTGTTTAAGAGTTTCAACATACTTTCGTCACATTTTCCTCTTATACTAAATGGCAGATAGTTGAGAAAGACATCAGCTATCACCCCTCATAGAAGTGCGAAAAGCACTTACTCTCATTCCTTTATATAACTATAACAGCACACGAAGCCTCGCCGGGAACGCACCCGCGGGGCTTCGCTGTGTCTAGAACACTCCTTTCATATCTACTCTTTTCAAATTTTCGTAAACCATGTACAATAAGAATAATGGTATTATCATTCATTGAGAGATTTACCAATTCAAGAATGTTAAAGGAGTGTCTATTATGTCTGGGGAACGTAAAAACACTATAACAAAATCTGCAACTGTTAATACTACAACGAAAAAAGGGCTATCACAGGGACAGGCCGATATTCTGATTGCCATCGTTGCCATGACATGGGGAAGTTCCTATCTGATGATGAAAATCGGGCTGACAGGAATGCCGCCATTCTCTATTATTGCACTGCGTTTTTGCATTGCATTTATTACCGTTGCACTGGTTTTCTTGCCGAAAATGAAGCTGATGAACCTGCGCACTCTTGGATACGGAAGTATTCTCGGGCTGCTTCTGTTTGGTGTGTTTGCTTTTCTTGTTCCGGGAATGAAATACACGACCGCTTCCAATGCTGGATTCCTGGTTGGTATTGTGTCTGTATTCGTACCGGTAGTACACAGCTTTTTAAAACACAAACTGCCATCCAAACATACAACTCTTGGAGTCCTTTTGGCTTTACTTGGAATCTGTCTGCTTACATTTTTCTCCACCTTTACAATTAATCTTGGAGATATTTTATGTATCCTCAGTGCATTTTCCTACACCATCCAGATTATTCTGATGGATCATTTTACAAAAGAAACTGACAGCTTTCTTCTTGGAATCTGGCAGCTTGGATTTACCGGTCTGTATGGTGTGATCTTTACATTTTTATTTGAGACTCCCTCACTTCCAGGCAGTGGCGCGCAGTGGGGTGCAATTCTTGGTCTGGCGATAATCTGCAGTGCTTTTGGATTTATCGTTCAGCCAGTTGCTCAAGAATACACATCTCCGGAACATACCAGCATGCTTTTCGCACTGGAACCAGTATTTTCTATGATTTTTGCCTATATTTTTCTCCATGAGAAATTATCTCTGCAAGGAACAATTGGGGCATTTCTGATTATGGTCGGTGTCGTGATTGCTGCAAGCACCCATGAAGAGTGATTCCTCCCTCTTTTCCCGGAAATTTGTTTTATTTTCCTATTCAAGAATGCCTCAGCATTCGGTTTAATGCGCAAAAAATGAGATTACAACTAATCTCCAACGTTGCACTTCTTGATTATTTATAGTATAATTCTAAGTATACTTATTATTGTACTTAAAAGAAAAAATTTGATCATGGAGGTCATTATGAATAAAAATCAAAAAGACGGCAATTTTGAAGAAAACCTTGGCTCCCGCGTGAAGAAATTACGCCAGGAGATGAATCTGACACAGGCAGAGGTCGCAGATGCCCTGCACGTAACACCAGGATATATCAGCAACGTAGAGAACAATCGTACAGCAATGTCTCTTCGTATCCTGATCTACTATGCAAAGCTTATGAATACAACACTGGATTCTCTTGTTGGTTCTCTGGAGCCTGCTTATAAAGAGAACGCTCTGGACAATGAAGTTATGCATCTTGTAGCTCAGATGAATGATCTGGAAAAACAGAAATTAATCAATACATTAAGAATCTGGATTTAATTTATACTTATTGATTTTATAAGATGCCAGAAATCTGTGTTTTTACCACGCAGATTAACCTGGCATCTTTTTTATTGCAATAAGATAAATAATATATAAAACCAACCGGGTATTCTTATAAATTTATTTCATTGCTTCTTTAATCGCACTTAACAGTTCATCATATGTTTCATATGCCGGAATCTGTGGATAGTCTGCTTTGATCTTATCGGTACTTCTAAATAAAAATCCAGCTTTACTAGCCTGAATCATGCCAAGGTCATTATAAGAATCTCCACTTGCGATTGTGTCAAATCCGATAGACTGCAGCGCTTTGACTGTACTGAGTTTCGACTGTTCTACACGCATCTTGAATCCGGTAATCTCTCCATCTTCCGCAACCTCCAGTGTGTTACAGAACAATGTAGGCCATCCTAATTTCTCCATCAATGGTGTTGCAAACTGTGTAAATGTATCACTGATAAGAATCACCTGACTAAATGTACGGAGCTCATCTAAGAACTCTTTTGCTCCCGGAAGCGGATCGATCTTGGCGATTGTCTCTTGAATTTCCTTCAGTCCAAGACCATGCTCCTTTATAATACCAAGACGCCATTTCATAAGTTTGTCATAATCAGGCTCATCTCTTGTTGTCTTCTTAAGTTCCGGAATATTACTTGCCTTGGCAAAAGCAATCCAAATTTCCGGTACTAATACTCCTTCTACGTCTAAACATGTGATATACATCATTCTTTCCTCCTCTTTATATGTCATAAGATGATGTTGAGTACAAAAGCCTTCAATTATATTTTTTTACTCTACACCTTGTGATACCTTGAAATCGCACGAAGCACCTTCTCCATCTCAAATGGCTTCGCCAGATGCTCATTCATACCGGCATTTTTTGCTTTCTGAATATCGTCAGCAAATGCATTTGCTGAAATTGCAATAATCGGTACAGTTGCCCCCCGTGGGTGAGTGCATGTACGAATTCTTCTGGTCGCTTCGAGACCGTCCATAACCGGCATCATAATATCCATCAGAATCAGATCAATCTCCTGTTCCCCTGATTGTTCAAAGATATCCAGTGCCTCCTGTCCATTTTTTGCAGCTATCACCTGTACTCCTGCTTCTTCCAGAAGATACCGGGCAATTTCCAGATTCAGCTCATTGTCTTCTACAAGCAATACGTGCATACCTTCCACATTGGGTGTCTCCGGCTCTGACTGTACACTTGCATTTTCATAATCCTTGTCAATTGCAAATGGAAGAACTAATATAAATGTACTTCCTACATTCTTTTTACTCTTTATCTTAATCGTGCCGCCCAAAGCGTCCACCAGCTTCTTTGCAATTGCCATACCAAGACCGGTTCCTCGATAAACCGTACGCGCTCCTGTATCCTCTTGTGTAAATGTCTCAAAAATATGTTTCTGAAATTCTTCACTCATTCCAATTCCAGTATCCGAGACAGAGAATCGATACACTACATCATCTTCTGTCCGTGATACCATATCTACACGAAGCGTGATCTTTCCATGGATTTTATTATATTTTACTGCATTACTAAGGATATTTGCAAATATCTGCCGGAAATACATCGGACTTCCCACTACATGTGGACATTCAATTTCTGACACTCCACTCTTTTCCAGCTCCAGTCCCATTTTCTCTGCCTGAGATTCCAAATCTGTCCAACAGCCTCTAAGTACTTCCCGGATATCAAATGGCTTATGTTCTACTTCCAGCCTGCTTGTCTCCAATTTGTTCATATCCAGCACATCATTTACAAGATGCAGAAGATTACCTGCTGTCACTTTCATTTTTTCATGGCATTCTTTCAATCTTTCTGGATCATCCCAGTTTTTCTCTTCAATATCCAGCATACCCATGATGCCATTGATCGGAGTCCGGATATCATGGGACATTTTCCGAAGAAATTCTGCCTTGGCATCATTAGCAATTCTTGCCTCTTTCAATGCCTTAACCAGCTCTTGCTGATAAGCCAGCTCTTTCTGCTTATAATCATCAATAATCTGCGTCACATACAACACTTCTGTTACGGATTCTGCCGGAACTTTCTCCTGCGCGATAAATAATGCACGTCTCCAGATTCCCTGCTTATTCGGATATTCCCGGCTGACAAAGTTCTTCTCTTTTAACCGTTCCCTCAGTGTTGACAAGTCAAAGAACTTTCGCATTTCTTCCTGATAATCTTCATGAATCTGAAATGTACAAAAATCCATCAGCTTTTCAGATGCAATTCCTCTGTCATTTGCAATTTTGTACATTTTATTTGGTTCAGAAATCTGCTCCATATAATCTGTGTTCAGATTTATATTATAGATTGCATAATAAATCTCACTTGTTGCAGCTTTTAGACTTCGAAATCGCATTTCCCGCTCGATGTTCTTAGTAATATCCTGATGATAACCACGTATGCAGACTCCGATTCCCTCATAATCTTTCGGCCGCACTCCTCCACATCGGATCCAGATTTTTCCACGAGTCGGATGGTGCCACGGATAAATGACGTCAGCATATCCTTTTTCCAAAGTTTCTTTCACACAGTTATCCACTTTTTCCGTATATTCCGGTGGAATATTGTCTCTCCATATACGGTAACATTCTTCACTTGTGGTACCTTTCGTCAGCCCCAGAAGCTCACGCATATTTGCATCGGCCTCCATTACCGGTTCTTTTCCCTCTTGCTTGATAATCGACCAGATACCAATCTGTGCTCCGCGAAAGATTTCTTCTATATTCCTGCGGTATTTCTGCCTAGACTTGATAGATGCCATCTCAAGCTTTGTACATTCTTTCTTGTAAGCATCAACTGCCACTCCGATATAATAGCCCAACAGTGAAAGCAGCCTTCGAATCAGTCTGGATTTCTTCATATCCGGATTATCTACACCCACAAAACCCATTAATTTTTCATGGACAGAAATTGGAAATGCAATCAGTGTCTGAACATTCTGGAACTTTAAAAGTCCGTATTCCTGGGGCATCTCTGCCTTAATATCTTCCAGTTCCTCAATCAGGATATTTTCCCCTTGCAGGAACAGATGTATCCAGTTCGGCATACTCTCGAATGGAATTCCTTTTAGATTATCAATCTGTGGTGTCACCCCTTCTTTACACCATTCATATGTATTGGTTGTTGTATAATCTTCATTAGTTTCAAATACATAGGCACGGTCTGCGCATGTATACTCACCGACTTTGCATAATACGTTATTGATTCCATCATCGATCAGTTCTGTACTGCTGAGACTTGTAATCAGCTCAAGCATAAATCGTTCCGCTTCCAGTTCTGCGCTTAACTTTCCATTTTCATACAATAATCCTGCTATTGTATGGTTCTCTGTCATACTCATAAGGCCACCTCTTTTCTTATCTGGTTATCTGTTTTTGTCTGTCTGCACGTGGTCTTTCTTTTCTCATGGACCGTATTCTCTCTTACTTTTATGAATCGGTAAGCTCTTCCAGCATCTGTCGTACTGTCTTTCCATTTCCCGGGTGCCGTTTGTATGGTGCGATTTCCTCCAAAGGCTCCAGTACAAAAGAACGTTTATGCATTTCAACATGAGGAATGCATAAGTCATCCTCCTGACTGATCAGATCATCATAGAAAATGATATCCAAATCCAGCGTTCTTGGTCCCCAGTGAATGATTCGCTCTCTTCCGGCTTCCTTTTCGATCCGGTTCAGTTCTCTAAGGAGTTCCTTCGGATAATAAAGAGTTTTCATTCTCAGACAGCCATTCAGAAAATCCGGCTGGTCTGTCACACCGTACGGTGGGGTTGTAATAAATCCGGAGACTTTTTCCACTTTGCTTGCAGGAAGCGCGTCAATTGCTGACACTGCATCGTCCAGGATTTGTCTGCTGTCTCCCATATTAGATCCGAGGGCAATGTAAGCCGTGTGCCAGCTTCTTGTGATTCTGATGCTGACAGTTTTAAGCGGAAGTCCTACCGGTGCCCATGGCTTCTGGATCTCCAGTGTTACTTTTTCAAGCCCTTCAAACTTCTGAAGCATATCTTCTACCAGTTCTTCGGCCACGCGCTCCAGTAATTTGTATGTATGTGATTTTACAAATTCTGTAATAAATGCACTGACTTCTCCGTAATGGATCGATGCCGTCAGCTCATCGGTCTTTCCGGCTTTTCTTGTGTCTGTATAAAGTGTTGCGGACACGATGAACTTCTGTCCCAGTACATTTTCTTCCGGAAATACGCCGTGATTTGCGAATATTTCCAGACCTTCAATTTTAATCTGATCTAATTCCATCCTCTATACCTCATGGTCACGCATAAGCGCTTTTGCCATCTGAATGGCTCTCTTATTCTTCTTTACATCATGGACACGCACAAATGCACTGCCTTTTTGAACACCGTATACCGTCGTCACGAGTGTTCCTTCTTCCCGCTGATCGACTGGCAGATCCAGTGTCAGACCAATGACGGATTTTCTGGAAGTTCCAAGAAGGATTGGGTAATTGAGCTTCTGCATGATTTCTAATTTGTCAATAATCTTCAGATTCATCTCGTAAGTCTTTCCGAATCCAACTCCCGGGTCCAGAATAATCTTATCATCTGCAATCCCTGCTGCCTTTGCCAGACGTATACACTCCCGCATATCCTCCATAAAATCATCCAGGAAATTGCTATATTCTGTATTGTCACGGTTGTGCATCAGGCAGCAGGCAACGTTATGTTTTGCGATGACATCTGCAATCTTCTCGTCATATTTCAGACCCCAGATATCATTCACAAGATCTGCTCCTGCCTGAACTGCTGCTTCTGCCACCTTACTTTTATAAGTATCAATGGAGATTGGCACATCAAACTCTTTTTTCAGTTTCTCAATGATAGGAGTCACTCTTGCAATTTCTTCCTCATCCGTGATCATTATATGTCCCGGTCTTGTAGACTCGCCTCCTACATCAATGATGTCTGCGCCGTCCTTGACCATCTGTCTTGCATGCTCCATTGCCTGATCCATGCCATTATATTTTCCACCATCAGAAAAGGAATCCGGTGTTACATTCAAGATTCCCATAACATAAGTTTCATGCTCTACGTCAAATTTCTTTCCGCCAATAATCATATCTTTATCTCCATATTCTTCTCTTCTTCGCTCCAATTGCACTGCTCTTTTACCGGACACGCAAAACAATTTCTGGAACGCTTGTCACACTCATAAAATAGTCTTGCCACCTCCGACATGCCGTTACATTTTCTGCGATGTCCGCGCACAGCTTCTAATATCCATGCCCGTTCCGTCTCTGAAAATGCATCATTTTCCGAAAGTGTATCTAAAATCTCGCCTGCGATCTTCTCACCTGCAATTTCGTGAGGAATCTTGTCCGTGTACTGCAAAGCTTTTCCAATGTCATGTAAAATTGCTGCTGTGTAAATTAACTCCTTATCAATGCCAAGACCTGCTTCCAGATTCTTAATATACGCAATCCGCGCTACATCCAAAAGGTGTGTGATCTGGTGACAACAAAATTCACGGTCATGCTCATTTTTTTCATTTTCCCGGTAATACTTCTGATAAAGTGGATGATTCCAGACTGCATTGAGGCGCGGCATTTCTATATACTTTTCCATCAGCATCGCTATCTCTCCAACATGCGGAAAAATCGTTCTTCCAGTGCCGGGTCTGTCTCGAAGACTCCACGTCTTGCCAGCGTCACTGTCTGGCTTCCCGGCTTCTTGATTCCGCGCATAGTCATGCACATATGCTCCGCCTCGATCATCACGATTGCGCCTTTTGCCTGCATATGCTCCATCAGCGCATCAGCAATCTGTCCCGTCAACTGCTCCTGAAGCTGCAGTCTTCTTGCAAATACTTCTACTGTTCTTGCAAGCTTGCTCAGTCCTACGACTTTTCCATCCGGGATATATCCGATATGTACTTTTCCGTAAAATGGCAGCAGGTGGTGTTCGCATGTGGAGTAAAATGTAATATCTTTTTCCACAACCATCTCACTGCTGTCTACTGTAAATGTCCTGGACAAATGTGTTGCTGCATCTTCTTCCATGCCACCGTATATCTCTTCATACATTCTTGCAATCCGGTCCGGAGTGTCAATAAGCCCCTCCCGGTTCACATCTTCACCTATTCCTTCTAATAAAAGCCGAACTGCCTGTTCTACTTTTTCATGATCTATCATTTTTATTCGCTCTTTTCTATTTTTCTATTTTCTTCCACAATCCGCTTCACTTCTCCCAGATAAGAAAGTGAACCACATGCGATGATTACCTGATTATTCATTCCTGCACCACATGCTGCTGTCGCTGATTCCACCGCCGACTGAATACTGTCTTTTACTTCTACTTCTTCGCAATATTTTCTGGCACAGTCCGCAAGTTTCCCGGCACTTAAGCTTCTGGCTTTGTTCGGAAGTTCTACAGTGTAAACCTTCTTTGCCAGAGGGCACAGGATACTTGTAATCTTTTCATACTCCTTATCCTGAAATACTCCCATAATAAGCTGGATTTTCTTTCCTTTAAAGTACCGCTCAATAGAAGTTCTCAGTTTGATCGCAGCGTCCTCATTATGTGCTCCGTCTATGATAAAAACCGGATTCTTTCTAAGGCAGGTAAATCTGCCTTCCCACACGGTTTTTGCAAGCCCGTCCCGCACTGCTTCGTCCGGAATCTCATATCCAAGCGTTCTTAACTGCTTTACAATCTCAAGCGCTGTGGCAAGATTCTCTCTCTGGCACTGCCCCGCAAGATTTGAATGCATCTTTTCAAACTCTTTATAAGAAAATGTGATTCCATCGTAACTGTCCGTCAGAATTTCCATTTTCTTTGGCTCCGCCTCTACATAAGAGCAGTTCTTCTCTTCTGCTTTTTTCTTCAGGACATTTCTCACAACGTCTGTCTGTCTCGCGGATACTACCGTACAACCAGGTTTGATAATGCCCGACTTCGTCCGGGCAATCTCCTCCAGCGTATCTCCAATCACACCAAGATGATCGACGCTGATGGTTGCAAATGCTGCACAGATGGTATTCTTCACAATATTCGTCGCGTCCGTCTCACCGCCAAGTCCGGTCTCAAGTACGACCATGTCGCAATGCATTTTCCGAAAATACAAAAAAGCCATTGCCGTCTCTGCTTCAAATAACGTCGGGAGAGGTTCTCCCTTTGCTTTCAGACTGGCAATCGCTTCCTTTATCTTCTCTACACTCTGTGCAAAATCCGATTCCGAGATCCATGTTCCGTCCACCTGGATCTTCTCCAGATAAGACATAACGGTCGGAGAAACATATCGCCCGGTTCTGCAGCCAGCCTCACTTAATATAGTCGAAGTGTACGCAAGCACAGAGCCCTTGCCATTCGTTCCTGCAATATGTATGAACTTAAGATCGTCCTGTGGATCACCAAGCTCATGCAACAGACCTCGAATCGTATCTAAGCCAAGTACACTTCCGTATTTCGACATCTCGTCCAAATATACCCTTGCTTCTTTATAGGTCACGTTTTTTGTTCCCTTCTTTTTTATAAAATTTACTATGATATTTACATATTAGACTTATCATACCACTGTAAGCGCCTGATAACAAGCGAATCTTTTCGAAAAAATATACCATAACTTTTTCCATTTGTAATGGTATATTTCATCATCTCAAGATTCCCGAATATCGAATCAGTGTAAGAATCACCTGCACTGCAAAAATCGCCGGAATCCCGTATCGGAATTCATTCTTTCTTGTCTTATGGTGGAATACATGCATTCCGATCCATGCTCCCACAGAACCACCGATGCATGCAAACCCAAGAAGAGTCTTCTCGCTAGTTCGCCACTCGTCATTCTTCGCTTTCCATTTGTCCTGGCCAAATGCCAGGAATGTAATGATATTAATAACACAAAGATAAATGATAAAATTTTTGTTCATGTTTTTTATAAAAAGACGAAATTCCAAAATTCCGCCCCTTTTACCTCTCGTAATTCTTATCTGTTTTTATTATTTTACCACATATTCCGTAATCTTTTCAAACAAGATTTCACCATCTCATGGCTGATATATTTTACTACCCTGTCAAACAATTCCCCCTCCCAGATGTATTATACCTGAGAGGGGGATAAAATCTTTTGATATCTGTACCGATATGCCCTTTTGTTATTTATTTTTTCTTCTCAATACCAGCACTCCTGACATTGCTGCAATCACTGCCAGAACCAGATACAATACCATAGAACTGCTATCTCCAGTCTCCGGAACTTTATCCTTCGCATCTGAAGCCTGAGTCTTCGGTTTTGTGTCTGACTTCGGATCTGTCTTTGGATCTGTTGCTTTATAGTGGTTTGTAAATGTCGCTTTATCACCACTTACTTTTGCTGACAACACACCACTTCCATCATCTGTCACACTGACCGTAAGCTTGTACACGTTTTCATCATATGTAACACCGGTCTGTTTATCATTTACTTCTGAAATTGTGTATTCATAAGTACCTTCTGAATCAAATGCCAGATTTTCAAAACGGATTGCTCCATCTTCCTTATTTTTAACCTCCGCAACTGCTTTTCCATCTTTATCCTTAATCTGGAATGTAAACTGCCCTTCTTTCAGAGCTCCTCCTTCCAGTTTCTTGACAGCTTCAATTGTTACATTTGCCGGTTCTGCCTTATAACTATTCTGGAAAGTAATTGCATTTTCTTCTGCCGGAATCATCTGGTCATCTTCACCGATTTCTGCCAGCACCTGATGTTCTGCCTTAAGCGTTCCATCACCATTATCTGTAATCTTGGTGTGAATCATGTAGGTCTGATCATCGTAAGTAATTCCGGATTCTCCCTGATTCACTTCACGCACTGTGTAAAGATGATTTCCCGGTTTCGTGTATGTAATCTTATCAAATGTGACAGTTCCGTCTTCATCATTGGTTCCTGTTGCAATCACACTGCTTCCTTCCAGTAGTTCAAACTGGAACTCTCCGTCTCTTAATTCTCTTCCTGTCAGGCTCTTATTAACTTTAATCTGGTCTGTGATACTGGTTGCTAATTCATTGACATTATAACTATTGGTAAAACTGAACAATGGTCCATCTGACGGATTTCTTGTCACGGTCAGAGTACCTTCTCCGTCATCATGCAATGTCAATTTGAAGGTCTTGCCTGTTGATGCACCAGTATCATTTGTCACGCCGGAAACACTTCCTGATTCTGTAACCTTATATTCAAATTTCTTTGTTCGCGTTCCATTCTCGTCCGGTGCCACACCTTCTAACTGACTAAGTGCAAATGGAATCTGTCCGAAATTGACATTACCTGCCGCATCATTTACGGCTGTCGTATTTTCCGGCATCGGAGCTCCTTCCGTCAGAGCCTCCAGTGTAAATGTGAACTTTCCTGCAATACTGTCCGGTGTCAGCCCTTCTTCATATGACAAAGTTTTACTTCCTGTAATCTCCACCGGAACCTCGGAAGCACCGTACTGGTTCACAAACTCAAACTTATTCTTGTCTTCCGGATAATTGGTCACTGCTGTCAGCGTACCATTACCATTGTCTGTTACTGTCACCGTGAAATCATAAGAGTTCGTTACAGCGCTTACTCCATTTGGAAGAGTTCCTTCTGCTGTCTCCTCATAAATTCTATAATTGAGTGTATATACTGTGTTGCCGTTCTGATCTGTTGATTTCACAGCATAGCCATCGCTTACCGCCTGACTAAGTACAATTGCAGTATCTCCGGCTGCGGTATTGGAAGTTTTATACTTCAATGAATCAAAAGAAATATTTCCATTTTCCTGGTTTTGTTTTTTCTGGATTACTGTTCCATTGCTTCCATTCGCCAGACGTGTTGCCAGCTTAAACTGGAACTCCCCTGCTTTCATCGGCCGGCCGTTCAGAATCTTGTTTGCCTTAATTTCTACACTTGTTCCGCCTTCCGCTTCTGTAGAACTGCTATAGCTGTTTTCAAATACAGCCTTATCTGTTGCAGTTCCAGCTGTGCCATTATTATAAGAAACGGAAGCTTTTAATTTTCCAAAGTTCTCTGTATCACGTTCTACAGTAACAGTTGCCTTTGCAGTATGCGTATCATATGTCATGCCTCCTGCCTTTGTCTGCGGAACATTTTCCTTAATGTCAAATGTATAAATTCCTGCTTTTGTAAATGTAACATCGCCAAACTGGAATTCTGTTGTTACGCCGTCTTCTGCACCAGCAACAACTGCTTTGTCTCCATTTTGAGCAATCGTCACCGCACCGTCCTGAATGGCTGTCTGAGTATTATCATCTCCTGCTGTTAATGTAAATTCAAAAGCTTCGTTCTCCTTCATATCCCGTCCTTTTAGAGTCTTTGTTCCTCTAAGTGCCGTATCTCCGGTCAGTGTCACCGGAGCATCTGGAACACCCACAGCCAGGCGTCCGTTATTTCCAAGATATGTCGTCACACTGTTACCCTGATAATTGTTCTCCCATACAGGTTTGATGGATTGTGACGCTGTTTCTGTTATATTTGACCCATCAGCCTTATTTTCTGCAAAATACGACAGACTTGTTGTTCTCGGCGTTCCTGCCGGAATGTAATACTCCCCTGTAGACGTATTTTGTTGTGCATAGCCATTCAGCAGCAGATTACTGTTTCCCGGAATCGTTACTGTATTACTTCCGCTTACAGCTTTTCCATCTGCTCCCAGTTCATAATAATCCCGCTGATAATAATAGGTTGCTGCCCCACTGGTGTCGATTGCATCTGTCACAGGATTCTTGCAGGCTTCGTCTATATATAATACCGCATCATTCTGGAAATAATAAAAGTCATTCGTTGCCGCCGGTACGAATCTTGCATATGCGCCTGCCCCACCAGATTCTCCCCCACTCTGGGTATTGTCATACTGATTACTGTAGAAATATACCTGATTATTTTCATTCTGATTAGCGTTGATATAAGCCTTCATCTGTGCATCTGGATTTTTCAGCTTGTCAGCTACACCGGCTTTCAGACTCACATCATAGAACAGACGCATCGGATATGTCTCGTCAATCGTCATTTTTTTATCTTTGCTGACTTCATAGTATCTGAGCGGAATCAGATTTGCCGGAATCTGAACCGTAACAAGATCTCCTGTCTGCAATGAGTCCTCTCCGGTTGCTTTTTCCACTGTAATCCGGATATCCTTAAGATTTCCTTCCGGGTATACATGGTTCGTATCCGGGATATCTTCTTTAAAAGCATATGTTACAATTTTTTTGTTATTTTCTGTCGTTTCACTCTTGTCAGCATCTGTGAATACCTTATTTGCATATACCAGGGTATTGATATCATCCACCTGCATATAATCACCAAGCTGGTCTTTAATTGTTATATAGCCTGCCTGGCTTGGGTTCTCACCTTGTCCCACCTCAGTCGGTGACTGGGCTGAAGAGATGATTTCATCTCCAATCTGCTTAAAAATATCTTTCAAACTTGAAGCGTCTGTTGCTTTATAATATGTTGCATCATTTCCATTACTATCCTTTGCACGGGTTCCAAGTTTATCATAAGTATAATTTTCTGCAATTGGATAATTGCTGGAAAGTCCATGCATAAATGCATTGGCTTTTTTAGTCTCTGTCCATGTTTCAGTTTCTGAAAGTTCTGGGCTGCTGTCATCTGCCCCCGCAAATACACCGATTGTATAAATATCCGCATCTTTCTTTATTGATTTTGCTGATTTTATTGCTCTTTCTGCTACATCTTTATCAAAATCGTTATAGCTTGTCGGCACTCCATCTGTAAAAAATATAACTACCCGTTTCACATTTTTTCGATTTGTGTTATCTGCTTCATCAATTTTGCTTTGATTTACAAGCTCCTTTGTCAGCTCCATAGCATTATCTGCTAAAGTAGCGCCAGCCGGCTTGAGTGCGTTCACCTTTTCTTGCAATTCTGATTTATCACGACTCGTATATGCCTTATATCCACTGACAATCTGCGTATAATTGTACCAATATTGACCCTTACGATATTGTTCATTTCCAATCTTGTCACTCTCTTCTCCAGCAAATTTTACAACTGCAATCCGGCTCTGTTTATTCGCATCAGCTCTTTTATCATTTTCCTTTGCGGAACTGTCAATAAAATCATTCACTGCTTCTTTAAGCCGGTCTATCCGTTTCGTACTGTCTGTCTGTCCAACAGGATCATTCATACTTCCTGATACGTCCAGTACCAGCACAATATCCAGCGGGACTGTTGTCTGTCCTACTATTTTTGCAGTGGAGGAAAGCGCAGAAAGTCCTACCAGGAAATCAGAATTTGTACTTTTCGTTATTGTGGCTGATTGCGAATCATTCTGTCTACTTGTAAGTGTGATGTTCCCTGTGGATACAGATTTGTCCGTCCATATGCGTCCCACATTTTTCGTACTGTCATCAAGGGCATTTGCCTCATGCCAGTTGTTGATCGTCACACTATCCGCCACTGTACTTTTTGTAATATTATCTGCCGCATTTACCTGCTGTGGAGCCATACTCAGCACCATAATCGCAACCATAATAAATACAATGACCCGGGTCATTTTTTTCATCTTCTTGTTCCTCCTTTATATTTTTCCAATTTTTCTCCATATATTTCAATATTTTACCATGATTACTGTATGTCTTTTCCTGCCAGCGCGAAATGTACCTTTTTCAGCGTGAAATGCAATCTGGTACAGAGCTTTTCAACCAACAAATGAAGTGCCTGTTTTACATAATTTGCATAAATCAGACACTCCCTTATCTGTTAAATTTTCGTTAAACTTTTTATCTTCTCCGCTTTCTTATAACCGTCACACTGATTACAACTGCCGCTGCAATTGCTGCCAGCACATAAAGCATCGGTCTTGCTTCATCTCCTGTGACTGCTGCCATCCGGTTCTTCAGCTTATTCATCGGAGTTTTCTTGCCCGAGTCCTGTCCGTTTCCACCGCCCGGTGTTCCTTTATCCTTATCTTTGTCCGGGTCTTTGCTTTCGCCGCCGCTGGTATCTTCTGCTGTCTCAATGACCAGTGTCGTATCCTCGCAGACTTCTTCCAGTGTCAGATATCCGTCCTGGAACTGTTCCGTAACGTCTTCCCCGTTCAGAAGAATCCTTGAAACCTTCCATCCTTCTTCCGGTGTGATCCGTATCTTCGGCTCGGCAAAACGATCCACAACAAAATTATCTATGTTGCCTTCTATCTGATCTTCTTCCCCTTCTATCACTACATCTGCGTGACTTTTTTCCACACGGATATTATGGGAGTCCGGCACGGTTGTACTGATGGTGCTCTGGGAATTCGATGAGCTTCCTGCATCTGCTGCCAGAACGGACATGGTCGTAAAAAACATCACTGCGATTGCAGCCAGCATAGTCATCACTGTCACAAACACTGCCGTTGTAATGCGGACAGTCTTTTTATCCACAATGATATCCAAATTTTCTGTCTTTTTCCTCATATGCACGCCCCCTTACTCACTTTTGTCCACGTATGATATAGTAAATGTCACCGTATCTGCGTACTCTCCGGCCGCCGCTTTCTTCCAGTCTTCTTTTTTAATCGCGATAGTAAGAGGTGTCACTTCCCCGGCTTTTGTATACTGCGCTGATGTAAATGGCCGGCTTCCCGCCTCATCCTGCGCCAGAATCTGATAAGGAATCACTGCCTTTGAATTGTTGGAATTCTTTAAGTTAAGATCAGATAGCAATGACACCTGGATACATTTTCCATCCTCAATCTGCGCCTGCTCTACTACAATATTTCCGTAAGAGGTTTCTGTCTCATTAAACCGCATGCTTGTATCTACCGGAATCGTCACCTGGTAAGCCGGGTCCACATGATAACTGACTGTCGCACTTCCTTCCGTCTGGGTGGTTGCTGCATAGATTGGATTTTCTGCACATATTAACAGCACTGGAGTCAGTAGTGCGAAAAGAATTCCTGTTCTTATACTTCTCTTTTTCATCGTTCTCCCTCCCGTTACTGTGCAATGATTGTCGTCTCTACATTTGCCCCGTTCATAGCAGAGCCATCGGTGAGTGATGCTGTCGTAATCTTGATAGTCGCCGGATATTCTCCCGCTGCAAGTGCCTTCTCTAATGTCACCTCTGTAATCGCCTTCCCCGGCTCCACCATCTTCGATGTGTAAATTGTCTCATCTGTGTCGTTAAGCACGATTTCAAATGTAAAGTAACATGGGTTTCCTTCCGGATTCATCAGGTTCATCTGCACGTCTTTTTTGTCTGCCTCGATCGTAATGGACGGATAGCCCGGTATCCGGATTCCTGTCGGCTTTTCCCCGGTATCGTCTGCCGTCTGGGTCTTCGCATTTGGATCCAGATCCGGCTTAAAAGCCGAATCTGAACCTCCTTTCAATTTCAGGAAATAAATCAATCCCGCAATGATGACCGCACACAGACAGATGATAATGACAATAAGTATTTTATTTTTTCCAGCTTTTTCTCTCATCTGCTCTTCCCCCTCTTATCTGAAAAATACATACACACTCAGACTACTAAGATCGTATTCATCTCTTTTATCTCCGTGAGCGTCAAATTCCAGTGTCAGGCTGTCTACATCAATTTTACCGTCAACCTTCAGATAGTAATCACATATTCTCATCTTACCATTATTCTTATTCAGATCCTCGGTGTGAACCTGCCAGTCATTATGATCTTTATTGTCAGATCTTGTATGATAAGAAATCTTAAGATCCGAATAACCATCTTTGATTTTATTAGTCCTGTACAGCACCATAACCTCCATAGATGAGTAATTCTGGTGGATCGCATCGTAGGAAAGATTGGTCATATTCATATGATAAACTGCCGGATTCTGTCCAGTATCTCCGGTTGTCGGCACTTTCGTCTGATTTCCGTCTACATAGAAAGTAAATTTTGCGGTCTTGCCATCATCATTCACCCGGTAAGTGTTTTCATAATCCGATGGTTTGTAATGATAATAAGAATTTGCTTTCCAGCTTGCGTATAAGGTAATATCTTTCGCATCCTGAAGCTGCAGCTCTTTCGTACTCATGTCAAATGCTGTGTTGGCTCCTTCTTTTTTCCAGCCTTTGA
>ERZ773188.846-NODE-846-length-36845-cov-4.139440_pt1 | contig 36845 bp, 30 predicted proteins | sample MGYA00581011_ERZ773188 | MGnify/ENA primary metagenome ERZ773188 (study PRJEB29015, sample SAMEA2737798) | human gut metagenome | biome: human gut; feature: human-associated habitat; material: faeces | place: China | collected 2012 ...
CGTAGGTGACGTAGGAGTCCACGCCCTCTTCAAAGCTCAGCTTGGTGGCGCCGCCCAGGTCGTAGCGCTGCCAGTTCCGGGCCCGGTTGGAGCCCTCGCCCCAGTACTCCTTCATGTAAGCGCCGTTGACCATGACCTTGGCTGTCGGGCTTTCGTCAAAACGGGCAAAATAGCGGCCGAGCATGAGGAAGTCCGCGCCCATAGCCAGTGCGAGCGTCATGTGGTAGTCATAGACGATGCCGCCGTCCGAGCAGACCGGCACATAGACACCGGTGGCGCGGTAATATTCATCGCGGGCGGCGCAGACCTCGATGAGAGCCGTAGCCTGACCGCGGCCGATTCCCTTTGTTTCCCGGGTAATGCAGATGGAGCCGCCGCCGATACCGACCTTGATGAAGTCGGCACCGCAGTCGGCCAAAAAGCGGAAGCCCTCGGCGTCGACGACGTTACCGGCACCGACCTTGACGTCCTCGCCGTAGTTGGCGCGGATCCACTCGATGGTGCGCTTCTGCCACTCGCTAAAGCCCTCGGAAGAATCGATGCACAGGACATCGGCACCGGCCTCGATGAGCAGCGGCACGCGCTCGGCATAGTCGCGGGTATTGATACCGGCGCCGACCATATAGCGCTTGTCGTTATCGAGCAGCTCGTTGGGGTTGGTCTTGTGGCTGTCGTAGTCCTTGCGGAAGACGATGCCCATAAGGTGATCGTTGTCGTCGACGATAGGCAGGGCGTTGAGCTTGTTGTCCCAGATGACGTCGTTCGCAACCTTGAGGCTGATGTTCTTGTCGCCCACGATGAGCTGCTCACGCGGGGTCATGAACTCGGAGACCTTCTTCTGGTGATCATCGCGACTGGGGCGATAGTCACGGCTGGTGACGATGCCCAGGAGCTTGCCCTTGGGAGTGCCATCGTCGGTGACCGGCATGGTGGAGTGACCGGTCTTCTCCTTGAGCTCGATGACCTGCTCCATGGTCATGTCGGGGGTCAGCGTGGAATCGGACTGAACGAAGCCAGCCTTGTGATCCTTGACGGCCTTGACCATAGCGGCCTCGGACTCGGGGGTCTGGGAACCGTAAATGAAGGACAGGCCACCCTCGGTAGCGAGCGCGACGCCCATGTCGACGCCCGAGACGGACTGCATGATGGCGGAAACCATGGGGATGTTCAGGGTGATTGCCGGCTTCTCACCGCGCTTGAAGCGGGTTAGCGGCGTCTTAAGAGAGACGTTGTTGGGGATGCACTGCGAGGACGAGTAGCCAGGGACCAGCAGATACTCCGAAAACGTGTGGGACTCACCGGGAAAGAACGTAGCCATGTTTCTCCTTTTTCCATGCGACCGGTCGGCTGCAGGCCTCGTAGGACCCAGCCCAACCTTGGGCGCCCAATACTGGGGAAGTATCTTAACGCACTTTGACTGCTACAATGCATGATTTAAGAAGAGCACACGAGGGTTTGACGCAGGCTTTGCGTTTACCCAGCAAACACTTTAGCGGGGAGACGTGGAGCACATGGAGTACAAGACGACGGCAAAGCTGGTCATTCAAGCGTGCGACAAAGACCTGCCAGGCGTGTTCGGCCATGGCTGTGTCTTGCTGCTGCAGGGCATCGCCCGCGAGCACTCGCTCAACCGCGCCGCCAAGAGCATGGGCATGGCGTATTCCAAGGCCTGGCGCATCGTAAACGAGGCCGAAGGTCAGCTGGGATGCAAACTCATCGAGCGCGACGGCGCCCGCGGATCATCGCTCACCCCCGCCGGCGAGCGAGCCATAGCGGTCTACGAGGAGCTGCAGGCCGACATCAACAACGTCATCGCCTCAAAAGCCGACGACCTCATCGCCAGCATCAAAGAGTAGCTAACTTGCGAAGGGCGTTGTCTAGGGTGGACGCTACAACCAGGGGATCGTCGGTACCGGCGAAGAGGCGGATGGTGCTCCCCTGCTTGCCGCGTGGAGCCGAAAGGCGCGTCGTTGCGCCGCCGGCGGGCGATGTGCGAAACTCCCCCGGCAAAGCATCGAAGAGATCACCCGCGCTACGCTCGATAAGGTCAAACTCAACTGCGGGGCCAAAGCCGTGCTCGAGGATTCCCGTTGCAACCGCATGGTCGGGATGCGAGGTCAGCCCGGGATAGCGCACGTTGCGTACCATCTCGTTGGCGGCCAGATACTCGGCCAGCGCACGGGCGCGATCGAAGTGGGCCTGCATGCGAGCATCAAGCGAGGACAACCCGCGCTCCAGCACGCCGGCCTCCTCGGCAGACAGGTCAAGAGCAGGCGCACCGCAGTCCACAAGCAGCGCGTGCGAGCACTCGGCAGCGGCATCCACGCGATGGCGCTTGAGTTGCGAGCGCGCCACCGAAGCGGCGACGAGTTTGCGCGGCGCAACGCCGGCACACACACGGTCGAGCGCCTCGAGCGAAAGCACGGCGCCCAGACGCAGCGGGTTGCACCCAAAGACGCCTGACACAGTGTTATCAACCACGAGCAGCGCATGCGCCTCGCGAGCCGCGCGCCCCAGAGCACGAAGATCGGGCACACGCAGACCAAACCCGCCGATGGAGTTGACGAACCACCACAGGTGCGGCCCCTCGGCATCAAACGAAGCGTCAAAGCCCTCAGACGCAGCAGCAAACGCCGCAGCCGCGGGCTCCCCCACCAGCGCAACATCGAAGCCATCAAAGCCGCAGGCAAACGCATCGGCAAAATCGTCCGCAAAGGCCACCAGGCGGTCACCGGGACGCACAATACGCAGTAGCGACAGAGCCGCCGGCACATGCGGCGCTGCAGCAAGACGCGACTCACGCGCGCCGGCCCTTGCAGCCCAGGCCTCTTCTAGCTGCTGAACATCCACACGGCACCGTCCCTTCATAAGCAAAAACCCACGATGCGGGTGTTCCCCGCATCGTGGGCAACGGCTGCAGTATAGCGCCGATGGGCGACGAAGCGCCTAGATGCTGAGCGTGTGATAGGTCACGCTCGCACCCGGAGCGTCAACGGTCACGCCATAGGCCTCGGGTGGCCAAAAGCGTCTGCAACGTCGAGCATCTCAAAGTTGGCATCCCAGCTGTCAAAGATACGATGCACCAACACCGCGAGTTCCTCGGCACACAGCAGGGGAAACGGCGCATCTGCCGCACCCTGAAGTGCGACCGACCCGCCCGAGCATGCCTCGAACAACGGCACCAAAAATGGGTCGGTTAATGCCGGCGATGCGGTATACAGATACGGCACGCGCAGGACTTTGGCTTGGATGCCGTCGCGCGATGCATAGTAACGGCACAGGTCGTTGGCAGCGCGGGCGATAATGCCCTTGCCCGTCTGGGCCCCACTGGCGGCCGTGGCGTCGTCGTCACATCCGCCAGTGGTGCCCTCTGCACCCGCGGGCCCCGCAATAAACAGCAGCTGCACATTGCGTCCCATACAGGCACGAAACACCGAGCGCAGCAGTTCGATGCCGCCAAAAGTCTCGGTATACGGGGTAAGGTAGGTAGAAAGGTAGACCACGCGGTCGAACTCGTAGGCCTGCTCCAAGTGCTGGAGCAGCTCTTTCCACGAGGCATGGGGCGACAACTCATCACGACGCGCATCCTTGGCGGCTACAACCTTAACGTGGTCCCCGGGGAATGCCTTGGCGCAAAAGTCATCGTCAACATATGCGGTGTTGCCAACAACCAGCACCTCCATGGCGTACTCCTCCCCTAAAATCCACTTTAGTCATAGTCAAACATGCGTATTTTACGCTGTCAACGCGAGCTGGAGCGCCTTTAAGGCTGTTTTAAGAACTTTTTTGGAGGATGTGGGGACTTCGAGAGTGCAAAATGAGCGCCCAATCCGGAAGTACGCGGCAAATTCTTGACATGCCGACCACACTGGATAGCGACAACGTTTCTACCTGCGGTTTCTTTACCCAAAAACAACGGCGTGCTCGAGGGCTCCGGAATTTGCAGCATACTTCCGGCGGGCACTCAGCTGCTATTTCAACAAGTCAACCAGCAAAAACTCTCCGCTCTTTCGCTTACTCGTCTCCGCATGAGCTTTAATTGCCTTTACAAGTTTTTCGCCGTTGCCCCAATATTCCTCAAGAAAGTCCTTCACTTTAATTTTGCCTAGTCCAAGACGCTGCTTGCAGAATTCATTAGGCTTAAGCTGTCTATCCCTTCTGGTCGCGTTCTCCCAATCCCGATAGGCACCCTCGGCGTGAATCACAAGCATCTCGACCTCCGGCCGCGTAACAAAACTCAGCACTTTAGTGCCGTTCTGCCTGCGCTTTGGAAACTCAAACTTGGGAGCGCTGCTGTCCACAATCCGTGCGACCGCAAGTCCTTCAACCCCAGCAGTCTCGTAGTTCATCGAGAAATAGTCGTTTGCAATTTCGGAAGCCTTGCGTTTTCGTGTGTAAGGACGATCAACAATGAGGGCATCTTTGACCACTCGTTCTCTTGGGACGATCAACAAATCGTTGTCATACAGCTGCTGAATAACGACACCCTCTGCAGTTCCTTCACAGCTAAACAAGACAAAACGACTTGATAGAATGTCTTTTGCCTGATTACCCATTGATGTGCTCGCAAACATATTCGCGCATCGCTTGAACGTCGGGGTACTTAGGCATAGACCCCTTAATCACATTGTTGATGATCACATCGCTCTTTTTGTTCTCAATCCGATTGATACGCTCGGAATACTTGATGAGCTCTGTCTTAAACGAATCGTCGCGCACAAGAACAAAGACATTGTCTTTACGTCTAAGCACATCAAGGAGCTCCGAGTAATGAGTCGAAAAGAGCAAAGTTGCCCCATGGGGGTTCGTAACGGGAGAAGCAAAAAGCTCAATCACTGTGCCAACAAGTGATCTATTAAGACCCGTTTCAATCTCGTCCACAATCAGATAGCCCCCATTTCTGAGAGCGGTTATCGCTTGATTGACCAGCTCAGCGCCCAAGATCGTTCCATTTGACAGAACAGAAGTCGCGATCGCGACATTCATCACTCGCTCCGCTCGCTCACCCTTAAACTTAAGATGGAACACTTGGTTTTCCTTGTTCCAGACAAGATATTCAACACTCGGATCAAAAGCCTGAACAACAGGGGTTGGCAAGCTCGTCAAAGGCAGCGTGCGCTCGGGGGACTCCACCGAGACCACCTTTTTACCCGTGATGACAGACACGATTGACATGTTGTCATCCAGAAAAGTTCGTTGGGCATCGTTAAGAACAAGGTCACCATCATCAGGCCCCTCACGAACCAGAATAGGCTCAGAAACATCCTTCAGATGCTCGATATTCAAAACGACCTTTCTAGAGACGCGCGATACGGGGCATCTCCAAAGCCATTCGTTCTCAAATGCAAGCGATTCCGCAAAAGAAGTATCCTCCGCAGCTACGCCATCTACTTTGCGAAGCCGAGACTCAATAAGATAGACCGAACCTTTTTCGAAAAAAACACAGGCAACATTGACTTGGCGCTCCAAGTTTCCGAGAACATCGGAGCCAGTTGCAAAGCGGCGCATAACAAAGCTGCCAGACATATAACCAAGTACAAAGCGCACGAGGTTGAGAGTCGTTGTCTTGCCGGATGCGTTAACGCCAACAACGCCCATTACATTTTGAGAATAGAGCGAGGACCCAACTGGCAGCGGAAACACGTCAGCATAATTACCTTCTTCATCGCTCAAAACTCGATCGGCAGCAATAAAATCAAGTTCTAAACGTTTGTCCTTAAATAGTGTGACCCCATCGATTCTTAATTTAAGAAGTTTCACAGCGACCTCCTCTTAGACAATTCAATTATAAACAGTTTTCCTGTTTATAATTTGAAAAACAAGATTTCTGAGAAAAGCTCAGTCATTTAAGTTCATGCACAGAGACCCCCGTCGACCGTTGCGATGTTCGCAGACACGGTCCGTGCCCCCTTCGTCTGTGATTTATTGTTTATCCGCTGGAAATCACATAACGAGGTGCGGACCTTGTTCCGGTATGCGATTATCAATTTACGAAAGAAACCATGCGCTATCGGCATACATCGATGACCTGACGAACGGTCGTCTCTATATGAACGCAGCCGGCTACTGCTACGGCCTGCCTGGCGGCAGCATCGTCATAATCAGGATATGCATCAACAGAAGAACGTCCGAATTCATAGCGAGACGAGTTCCCGAAGGGGAAATGCAAGCGCAAGGAGAGACTATGCCCATGAAGCCCTTCTCGATGGAGTCGAGAGAGAAGATAGCGCGGATTGACAACCATAGAAATGTCTTTCGCGACGCTGCCGTCCCTCACCCATAGGCGAGCTCTACCAACGCTGGCATAACGCCTCCACTAGACACAGCCTTACCATAGCTCGCGTACTTGGCTAAAAGTGCGTTGCAAAAATCCGGTTCGACCTGTTTACAAAAGCTCAAGTGGCCTAAAACGCGAAGGGCGCATTCACGATCGCACTCGCGCATAAGCACCTGGTATAACGAGCGCTTTAACTCTGCCTTTCTTTGAGGTCCCAATCGCAGGACGCCATCACAGTCAAGATAGATGCCCGTGATTTTACGAAGGTGCCCTCGCCCAAAACAACGAGTTTTGTCACTATTCAAATCAAAACCCTTTTGCCGTAGGCGACTACCAACAAAAGTTGAAATCTCCGCAGAGTCTATCCATTCAGTTGATGAAATGCAGATGTCGTCAGAGTATCGCGAGTAGACGAATCTTTCGCCTAGTCTAGCTGCAATCTCATGGTCAAACGAAGCCATTATGCGATTGGCAATGAAAGGCGAACACGGAGAACCCGTTGCAAGAGAACCCCGATAACATGATAAAGCTACGAGAAGATCGACATCGTCTGCAGTAAGACGCGAGCGAAATTCAGCGTTTGTCGGCCGATAGGTTCCCCCTGAAAACAAATTCCTAACCATTTGCTGAGTGCAGGACTCAAAGAAATGGCAAATATCAAGCAGAAGAAAATGACTGCTCTTAGCATGGAGCCCGGCATTACGGCAGACGCTTGAGCCCTTTTCGTAAGCTGTAGCGTAAGGAAGATCTATATCAAACTCCGTATTTATATAGTCCGAAATCCAACATTGGACGAGCTTCAAATCTGGCCGAGGCGCAACAATCTTTCTCCCACCGGCAGAAAAACAGTGATACCTATCTGCCGTTGAGCTTACAAGGCCCAATAGCTGACGATTTGTCATTCCAAGGTCGAAGCAAATTCTATCCGCAATAGACACCGGCAACGCCTCCATATCCCATTGATCTCTTACGAAGGATTACCCGCGCCCTCATATTTAAGAAATCTCGGTCTTCGTCTCGCTTAAACATGAAATAGGAATCGAGATGTATCGTGCTTTTAATCAGATAGTCATGATCCTTTTTGTATCCCACTTTAGAAACAAGACCGGTAGCTCTCATCATGCAGCAAACATCCGACCAAGATATCGGAACACCAGCGTTTTTCATATCCGCATTTAAAATGGGCGAGTATATTTTGAGCTTACTAGCACGGAAGCCTTTGGCCGCACAGTATATCGTTCGTAAATCGGTCTCTGACATGGGGCCCAATATTTGAAGCAAATCAAGTAACTCGTGGACGAGCGAGCCCACGTTAATCTCGGACTCGTCTCGATTGATCATCTTTCTAGCGGCCTTTAAGCCAGCCTTGCCCCGCTTAGTAGCATTAGCACCAATAAGGGGTCTTAGTTCAGAAACAAAGCGGCACAAGTCAGGCGAAGACATCGGGTTATTTAAGTCTAAGTAAAAGACCTTGTTAAGCGAAGAGTCACCCGTGGCTATTTCTCTCACTGGCCCATCAATCAAGAAGCTCCGAGAGCCCTTATATTGCTTTCCAACAGCAACAGAGGTAATCCAAGCGGCATGAGGCAAAGCGGAGAAAGCACCCAACTCGCAAAAAGATCCACAGCTCTCTGCAAAAATCAATATCCAGTCCGATATATCGGCAAGCATGGCCTCTTGCTGAAGTAAATTAAGTCTCGAACCGTCCATTTCCGCCGCCACGTCTTCGGCAGTAAGACAAAAAACGTTATTTAACGCCTCGGTGTGATTGCTGGACACATAAGCTCTAAAGAATCGTCGAGAGGAATGCAGGCTCTGATCACCGCCGCAGGGAAAGATAAACAAGGGCAGATTATTAACGTCACGCTTAACTCTCAGATGATTTCTCAGGATATTCAAATCAGTTTTACTGATACAGTCGCAGAGCATTGCACCTCGATTCCAATAAGGACAAGGCCGCACAGTCCGTGCATATGGTCATTCCGTAGACACGGATTTGGGTCCGTGGCTATGGAATGACCATATGCACGGACCAAAATTGGTAAAAACGTCTCAGTCCATCTTTAACAGAGGACTCGCTCCAATCGGGGCAATCAATGACTAGCTGCGGCCTTGTCTCAAGTAACTTTACCATCACATTAGTGTCTAAGGCTTGATATTAGCCGGCTATAAATAGAAAGCATGCTAGTCCCGCATCAAGTTTATACTGCAAAATGTACTCTATTGAGCAGCGAGTCGCCCATTCTCGGCCTATTCCTGGCTGCTCTTCGCGGAGGATTTCATCCCGTTGTCACTCCCCCTTCTTCTTACGCAACACATGCATCGCGTGTTCGCCGAAGATCGCCGTGGACAGTTTCATCGCCGCACCCTTAACGGCGTTGAAGAAGTTCTCAAGAAACGGTACGTTCATGTCGTAGTAGTTCATGTTCCTAAGCAGCGCATAGATTGCCAGAAACGTTTGGGCAATGACCACTACAACACTCATTGCAAGAGCGTTGTAGGGCGACTGGGAAATCCTTACCAAGGGCCTCAAGCGCAGTTGGGCAAACCAATCTCCGGCGACCAACAATCCGTCTTGGGCAGTCTTAATAAACCCATAGGGGAAATAATTGCGCATAAGGAGGTGACGCATAATTTCTTTCACAAATTGACAAACACATTGAGGGACACAATCCACGCGCCGTCATATGATTTCTAGCGACTAAACAACAAATCATCGACGAAAGGGGCACAAGACGCGTCTGCGAACATCGCATCGGTCGACGATGGGTCACTCGATGCGCTGCTCAAAGAGAGGCGTCCGAGCTTGTCGGGGCCGAGCGCTACGAGAGGACGGCGGGCCGGGAGGCCTACCGGAGCGGCCACTACGCGAGAAGGCTCATCACGGGCGTCGGGGAAATCGAGCTCAGCGTGCCGAAGCTCCGCGGGACGGCAGCGAGGACGGTGCGCGACGGGTTCGCCGAGACGCTGGCCTACACGAAATTCCCGCCGGAGCACTGGCGCCGGATCAGGACGAACAACGTGATCGAGCGCATCAAGCGCGAGATCAGGGGTACGAGGGTCGTCGGGACCTTCCCGGACGGCAACTCGGCCCTGATGCTGGTGACGGCGAGGCTGAAGTACATAGTGGAGCACGAGTGGGGAAAGAGGAGGTACCTGGACATGTCCAAACTGGAGGAGATGGACGAGCTGAAGGAAAAGGCGGAGGGCAAGAAGAGAAAGGGACCGAGGACGGCTAAACCAATTTGCGAAAGAATCTTGACGGTACCTTAATGCCCACGATTTTCTCGGTAACATCACGCGCGAGCTTCTCGAATTCAAAACTATCCAACGCTTCGTAGTTGTAACCCATCGCAATACCATCCAACAGGAAAAGCAATTATTGTTTTGCAAGCAATATGTTAATAGAAGCTGATAATTTAGTTTTCAAATCAAAGTTGCAGCTCATAGGAGCGCCAACGGTTATCTAGTCATGCAGTCCGAACGCATCCGGGCTTATCAAGCCAGACGATTGGCGCAGGGTCCCCTTGAACGCATCTGAAGTCAGGCGGCCTTCAATATAGGCTTCATAACAACGAAGCAATGTCTCAGTTGATAGAACTGCGATTTCAGTTCTCTGTGCAATAGAAATCCGCTTCTCAGGGAATGGATCGCGCTCTTCGGGTCTTAACTCAATTTGAGATGCAAATATTAAGACACCTTTGATTTTTCGAGAGTCGCCTTCGGCCTCCATCTCATCCATTTTAATTTGGACATGATCGTATGTCTTTGAAATATGCTGTCGCTTCAGCCCGCGGCCGCTGCCTTTTATTTCAATCAAATAGAAAGTGTCATCGTAAGAGAAGTTGAAATCCTCTTCCTTATTGTCTTCAAAGGTTTCATCAACCTCAGCAATCTCGGCCAAAAGGTGCCGAGCATTATTTTCAAGATCAAAATCTTTGGTACAAAGGACTGACTTAATATCCCGATAACTAGAAAGGACTTTCTCAATCCCTTTCTTCTCCTCGTTCAGAACAGCCATTTGTTCATCTATTTCTTTTACTCGCGCTCTTTGTACTGTCTCATCATGAAATTCAACTTCATCCAGCCAATCAGGAACGCAAGTGAGCTGGCTTTCAGTTGGAAAAATGCCATTAATAACCGCCGATAGGTCCTCATTGTCATTTACCTGAAGAGTTGTAGCGGCAAAAGCCTCGGAGATTAGAACGGCTGAAACTGTTGATGCGTTCGAAAAAAGAAGAGGCTTAATAGGATGCAGTATCGGTGAACTGAAAGAAAAATCCGAATGAAGCTCTCTGTCTGCAAGTGCCGTTTTCGATTCTCCAAAACAAATGGGCAGCGGAAAAGGAAACAATTCGCATATCGGAGAGTCGGCAAAATCCTTAATAAAATCCTTCAGAAGCTTATTACGCTTATATCTCTTAGCGTCAATGCGTGAATCATATTCGTAGGAATATGAATACAAACAGTTTTGCGGAAGCAAGATGATGCATTCAGATTTTTTTGATTGCAGCACCATCTGACTAATCGAAGCAATATCTGCATGGTCCTTTAATAACGACACATCGCATGGATCGCATTTCCATAAATTCTCATCCTGCAAGTCAATGACCGTTAGCTCAAAGGCATCAAAGGCGCTCGCATTGCTGAATTCTCTTATCGTAAGGTCGGTTGTTTCCGCGAATCCACAACCCTGTTTTCTATATACCAATAACTGAGTCTTCATTACATAATCCTCCAATAACCAAAATGGATAAATCCCGTGTTCACAATTAATCGCAGTACGGAAACCATTTATCGGCTGTAGACACGATATCCCGCGCCTACAGCCGAAATGAGCCCGAACCCTTAGTCTCGCGGAGGGAAGGGATCGAACCCATGGGAATCCTTTGCGCGAATTCTGCCGTCAGGGCGATGGATAATCAACTCGGACTGTTGGTTAGAGCTAATGATTCGTCCGCGATTTATAGCATCGCGTTGTGTCGTCGTAACGAATGAAGCGCGACTCGCCCCTTCGCCTTTAACCTGCCAACTTCCGTCCGCCCGCTTTGTAACGTGTTGATTTCTGCCCTTCATGTTCACCTCGCCCTCGAAACCGATTCATCAACGAATCCACAGCACAAGACTTTCAGCAAGTCGCTCATGCTGTTCCGTTTAGATTTTAAGCGCCGGTGCGGACATGAACTTAGCGCGCCTTGAATCCCATGAGTCCGATAGCCAAACGCGTAAACAGTCCGCAAAGACAAATGCATGCACGATTTAACCAGCCAAAAATAGGGGGCGTCAACCTGCGCCGATGCCCCCCCCATGCGAACACGCTATTTGCCACATGAGCCAGATCTCATACGCCAGCAGCACACCCCCTACTGCCCCTGTGCGCGGTAGCGCGCCTCGGTGGCCTCCTTGGCCGGGCGCCACCAGGACTCGTTGGCCACGTACCAGTCGATCGTCTGCTTGAGCCCCTCGGCGAAGTCGGTGTGGGCCGGCCTCCAGCCGAGCTCGCGCTGGAGCTTGGTGGAGTCGATGGCGTAGCGGCGGTCGTGGCCGGGGCGGTCGGCGACCCAGTCGAAGTCCTCGGGGTCCTTTCCCATGGCCTCCAGGATCATGCGCAGGACCGTGATGTTGTCCCTCTCGCCGTCCGCTCCGATGAGGTAGGTCTCCCCCGTGCGGCCCTTGGTCAGGATGTCCCAGACGGCCGAGGAGTGGTCCTCGGTGTGGATCCAGTCGCGGACGTTCTCGCCGCGGCCGTAGAGCTTGGGGCGGACGCCGTCGACGATGTTGGTAATCTGCCTGGGGATGAACTTCTCCACGTGCTGGTAGGGGCCGTAGTTGTTGGAGCAGTTGGAGATCGTGGTGCGCAGGCCGTAGGTGCGGGTCCAGGCGCGCACGAGCATGTCGGAGCTGGCCTTGGTCGAGCTGTACGGCGAGGACGGGTGGTACGGCGTCTCCTCGGTGAACTTCGCCGGGTCGTCGAGCGCCAGGTCGCCGTAGACCTCGTCGGTGGAGACGTGGTGGTAGCGGATTCCGTATTTTCGAACGGCCTCCAGAAGGCGGAAGGTGCCCTCCACGTTGGTGCGCAGGAACGGCTCGGGGTCGGCGATGGAGTTGTCGTTATGGCTCTCGGCGGCGTAGTGCACGATCGCGTCGTGGCCCGGCACCAGCTCATCGAGCAGGGCGGCGTCGCAGATATCGCCCACGACGAGCTCCACGCGGTCGGCGGGCAGGCCGGCGATGTTCTCGGGGTTGCCGGCGTAGGTCAGCTTGTCCAGGACGGTGACGTGGACGTCCGGGTGGTTGTCGACCACGTAGTGGACGAAGTTGCTGCCGATGAAGCCGCAGCCGCCCGTGACGATGATGTTCTTAGGTTCAAAAATCTCAGACATGAAAATCCAATCTGAAGCATGTACAGCTTCTTTAGTATGCCGCAGGAAGTGATACCGCGACACTATTCAACAAAACTATCGGACATTTCGGCATGCGATAAGAGCCATAACCTTCGCAGAATTACCTCCCGTACAAAACGCCTCCGGAATGCAGTCTTTGTCGTAGTGAAAAACCGAATCCCCAGTTATTTCACGTAAGTACTTATAGAAGAAATCCTCCCAGCTTTTAAACTTCTCACTGTTTACAAAGGCTTCTGGGGTTTCCAAAACCGTCTTAACATCTAGCCCTGAAATTACGCCGGAGCTCAGCAGAAGCCATTCGAACGACTCGGGAAGACAAACCGTAACAGTATCGCGGTGAATGTCTTGCAGCTTAAGGACGCGGTCCGCATAGCACCCAAATGCCGCTCCGTCCGCAACAACAAACACGCGATCGTCGAAATGCTGATCCAACCAGCCCAAAATCGCGCTGTTCGTCATGGCCGAAGCACAGGTAAGCTCACTATCAGCGAAATGCCGTTCAAAGAACTGGAAACCAGACTTACTGTCCTCGCATAGAAGGATAGAAAAGTCCTGTTTTGGCGCCGATCGGGAAATGGCATAACGATGATTTCCGCGATCTTGATAAACAGGGACGAAAGAATGGTATTTTCCGCTCGTCTTAATCTTGTAAATCTCATCCACGCTATACGGAAGATTGGGGAAATCAGCCCTTGAGATCAGCACGAAATAATTCGAGGAATACAGCACATGATGGGCAAACTCATCAGAATGAATCTCTTTTAAGCCCTCATCGACAAATACAATCGAGTCATGAACGGACGAAAGCTGGTTTCGCCAATCATAATCGGTCAAAGCGACACAGGGACAATCACATTGCAAGGAAACACCCGACTGCTCGCCCGTTCGCATGTAGTCTGCGACCATGTCAAACAGTGTCGTCTTACCCGTGCCGCTATCGCCACGCACAATAGTGATGTTCCGCTTGATGGTAAATGTGTACTTAGTTCCCCTGCGGCGGGAAATCTTAACGAGATGCGAACCGTTCATAAGCAGTACCTACAGATACGGAATCGACTCGTGAATCAATTCGGCCATGTTGTGAACGATTCGGCCGCTATTCACGACTTTAATTTTAAAATCCTCGCGACCAAAGTCCATCACATGATAGAGATTCACAACGAGCTTGCGATCTTTCGCCATGTCGAGAATCCACTTGGCACAGTTGTCACCACAGGTAGAAGCGTTAAAAATTTGCTTACGATCAAATCTCATAAGCAGCAGCGTTTTCACGCCACCAGAAAGCTGGAGTGGGGAGATGGATCCAAGCACAGGGCTTTCGATGACGTTTTCGGAGACAACATCCGATCGATCGACATCTTTAATTATCGAGACTGCATAGGGATTCGTAATCCAAGAAGACCGGTAAGAGTTTTTGAAATATGTCGCTGTGTTGTAAATCGCTTCTGGCATATCGCCAAAGTAGACGCTTAACACATCCACTCCCAATCATATTGTCTTTATGGTCAACGTAATCATAACGAAAGGGGCCACCAGATAAACGGTGGCCCCTAAAAGAAAACAAGCTGGCGCTAGTACTCGCGCGGGCTGTTGACGATCTCGCCGGCGGCGACCTTCTTCAGGTGCTGCCCGTAGACCGACTTGCCGTAGGCCTTGGCGGCCTCCTCGAGCTCGGCGGTGGTGATCCAGCCGTTCTCCCAGGCGATCTCCTCGGGGACCGAGACCGGCAGGTCCTGGGAGTGTTCCACGGCGCGGACGAACTCCGCGGCCTCGTGCAGGCTCTCCATGGTGCCGGTGTCCAGCCACGCGTAGCCGCGGCCGAGGGTGACGACCGACAGCGTCCCCTCCTCCAGGTACATCTGGTTGAGCGTGGTGATCTCCAGCTCGCCGCGGGCCGACGGCTCGACCCTATGCGCCTTGGCGGCCACGTCGCCCGGGTAGAAATAAAGGCCGGTGACGGCGTAGGAGCTCTTGGGCTCGGCGGGCTTCTCCTCGATGGAGACGGCCCTCCCCTCGCCGTCGAACTCGACGACGCCGAAGCGCTCGGGGTCGTCGACGTGGTAGCCGAAGACCGTGGCGCGGCCCGACTCTGCGTTCTGCACGGCGCGCGTAAGGTGGCGCGACAGGCCGTTGCCGTAGAAGATGTTGTCGCCGAGCACCAGGGCGCACGGCTCGCCGGCGATGAACTCCTCGCCGATGGTGAAGGCCTGCGCCAGGCCGTCCGGCGAGGGCTGCTCGGCGTAGGAGAGGTTCACGCCGTAGCGCGAGCCGTCCCCGAGCAGGCGCTCGAAGTTGGGCAGGTCGGTCGGCGTGGAGATAACCAGGATGTCCCGGATGCCCGCCAGCATGAGGGTGCTGAGTGGGTAGTAGATCATGGGCTTGTCGTAGACCGGCAGCAGCTGCTTGGAGGTCACGAGCGTGAGCGGGTACAGGCGCGTGCCGGACCCGCCGGCGAGGATGATGCCTTTCATAAAAATCCTCTCGATTGACAATCGTTGAGCAAAAGCCGCTGATTACAGAAGCATAGTTAATCAAATTATACGCACCGGCAGTAACCTCCCCGTCTTCTTATTTAAATCGGACAGCAGAAACACGCAACTCTTTCTGCATTTCTGGCGAGGCAACAAATGAAAAAGTACAATGAGCAGTGTCCAACAAACGAAAGGCAAACAATGCGAGTCGAAACAACCGGAGTATGCAGAGGAAACTGGAAAATCTACCAGCAGCTTAAGATTGAAGGCATCCATAAGGGCTCCAGCGTAACAGCCCAGGCGGCTACAGACGATAACCGCTGCTTACCTTTATCCCTCCTAAAATTCCGGGACAATGGTTGTGACTCGAACTCATACGTCCTTGTAGTCCCCGATCCCAATGCTCGCACCATCAAAATTGAGTTTAGCGAAATCGGCCAAGACGGTCGCACCCTGAGCAGCGACTCCCTTTCGCTCAATTGCAAGAACATCAAATGGGAGTCGCGCCTTAACTACAAAATTAAACCTGACATGTGCAGCAAACTCCGAAACTACGATGACGTTTCAGAGTTTGACATGGCAACGATTGATTTCTGGCAGTGCATCGAAGATTCAAGCGACTATATCCTTAGATGCACGGTGAGAACACCTTATCGTAGCGACTCCAAAATCAAACTTCGTTGCCTCGATCGAGCCCTCAATGAAGTTGATTTGAGCATCGTCAATTTCGGTTCGAATGTAACAAGCGTTGGATTTACGTCCGAGAAAAAGCAACTTGAAACGCAGATCTCGATTCGCATGCCAAAGGCGTTCAATCGTTACTACTTTGTTATTGATGATCAAAATCACCCATCATTCAGTGCATTTGACTGCTTAACACCCGATAAGTTAGGCTTGCTTCTTGAGGAGACCAACTTTCTCTTTACCCATGCGCAGTTTGACCCTGAATACCCCGAATGGTTCACGGAGCATAAGGCAACCATCGGCGCTCTGGAGAAGCAGAGAAAAATCGTCTTCAACAATGCTCCAAAGTTCAGCATTATTGTCCCTCTATACAACACACCCATTTCGTTCTTTAACGATATGACCGAATCCGTAAAAAACCAGTCTTATGCAAACTGGGAGCTCATCCTAGTTAATGCAAGTCCTGACAATCAGGAACTAAAGGCTCGCGTTGAGCAGGAGACGGCCCACGACAACAGAATTAAATCAATTAACCTTACCGAGAATAAGGGCATTTCCGAAAATACAAACGCCGGCGTTGCCATCGCTTCGGGTGATTTCGTTAGCTTCTTTGACCATGACGATATTCTTGAACCGGATTTGTTGTTCTCATATGCCGAGGCAATTGAAAACAATGATGGCGTCGATCTTCTTTATTGCGACGAAGACAAACTCATGCCCGATGGAAAGCTAGCGCAGCCGTTCTTTAAGCCGGATTTCAATATCGATCTGCTCAGAAACAATAACTATATCTGCCATATGCTTACCATCCGTAAGTCTCTGCTTGACACTCTAGAACCGAACACGAAAGAGTTCGATGGAGCACAGGATCATAATCTGACTCTCCGCGCCGTGGAAAAGGCAAGGAAAGTTCATCATGTTGCAAAGGTTCTATATCACTGGCGCCTAAGCGAGACCTCCACCGCAGCAAATGCCGATAGCAAGCCGTATGCCACTATCGCAGGTATCAAAGCGGTCCAGAGTCATTTGGACAGGCTTGGGCTCAATGCGAAGGTCGAACAAGCGCGTCGTCCCTTTACATATAAAGTAACCTACGCTGTGCCAGATTCCCATCCACTCGTGTCGATTATCATTCCGACTAAAGACCACGCCGACATTCTAGACAACTGCATTAAGTCAATTGTTGAGAAATCAACGTACGACAATTACGAGCTTGTCATAATCGAAAACAACAGCACAGAAAAGGCGACGTTCGATTATTACGATAAGTTGCAAGCAAAATATCCTGACATCGTTCGTCTTGTAACTTGGGAACACGAATTCAATTTCTCCAAGCTCATGAACTTTGGCGTTGCTCACGCCAAGGGCGACTATCTCTTGCTGTTGAATAACGATACTGAGGTAATTACGCCCAATTGGATTGAGACTATGCTTGGCATCTGCGCACGTGAGGATGTTGGCGCAGTTGGTGCAAAACTCTACTATCCCGACAACACCATTCAGCACGCGGGCTTATGCGTCACTGGTGGCGTGGCAGGGCATCTTTGCCAAAGCATGCCAAGAGATAACTGGGGATACTTTGCACTCAACGATGCACAACAAGACTTCAGCGCCGTCACTGCAGCTTGCATAATGACCAAGCGTAGCGAATATGAGAAAGTCGGAGGTTTCACGGAAGAGCTTCAAGTTGCATTTAATGATGTTGACTTTTGCTTAAAACTACGCGAGATCAACGACCTGATCGTATACACACCCGAAGTCGAGCTCTATCACTACGAGTCGATTTCTAGAGGCGTTGAAAACAATACGGAGAAGCAGATTCGCTTCCACAAAGAGGTCGCATACATGAATTATCGCTGGGCTAAGCATTACGTCGAAGGCGATCCCTATATGAATCCAAACTTTACCGTTGGGGAACCCGCGAATCGTTATTATCATTTATAAGAAGTTGGCGTTTCTTCTCTTATTCAATCAGGGCAAATTAACGTATGTCTTAGCTAGATAGGGGAATCGAGGAGTAACCCTCGATTCCCCTGTTGTGATAAGTTGTCCTCCACTCGACAGTCAGAGAGCATCTTATTCTAATGGCGTATTTAAAACCCAGCCCCACTGAGGCGTAGCGGTAGTGTGGTAGTAGTTCAGCCACCAGGCCAGTGATGTTGTCCTAATGTAGCCGATGTTATCCATAACCATACCGTTACCGACGTAAATAGCAATGTGTCCCCAGCGAGCCCCCGCATTAGTATGCGTATGAGTAGGGACCGCAACAATCATTCCAACCTTTAGCTGCGATATATCTCGGCTGTGACACCAATTCCAAAACATGTCGCATGCGTCACCGTTGGGATAAGACCCTAGCACGGGATAAAAAACCTCGCTAACCCACTCCGAGCACAATCCCGCTCCAGGAGAAGGAACGTTGTAGCAGCGGCTAACAATTTGAGACTGAAAGGAAGTACAAGCAGAACGTTCGGGCTCTATCCAAGCACCGGCTGCATTAAAGAAATACTCGCCTTTATCGATACTGTTCCAACCAGTTGCCATTTGACCTGACGACATAAGGTAATACCATAGCCCGTCATCATCACGGAACCAGCCTGTATTCATAACGCCGGATTCGTTGTCGAGGTGATACCACTTCTTGCCAATTAATTGCCAACCGCGCTGTAGCACCCCGTCTGGATCTGCGTAAAACCACGTCTGAGCAGCGGAAGACCAATACCAGCCTACTATAGGCTTTCCTTTGGCGTCTTTGAGCTTAATTTCGCCCACGCTGTCCTTGACACCCGTTAACACAATTGCACCACTGCTACACGCATAATATGCGTTTCCATCTTGCGTGATGACCCAGGCGTTGCACTCTAATGCGCCGCCACTATCCGAATCCAGATAGTAGCAATTACCATTTACAGACTGAAATCCTTCGAGCATGGCGCCATTATTATTGGAATCAAGCAAATACCAGTTAGAATCAAAGTAAAACCATCCAGTACGAATCGCTCCAGAGGCATTGGCGCAATACCATGTCCCATCGTTAACAAACCAACCAGTGTTCATGGATCCAGATTGAGAGAAATGATACAAACTGCCGTTTACAAGCTTAAAGCCCGTAGCCATTGATCCGGAAGGCTCAAGCCAATACCAAGTATTGCCAAGGAGCAGCCAGCCAGTATGCATAGTGCCCGAACCATCCAAATAGTACCAGTTATGATTGTCTAAAACCCAGCCGGTCTTCATTGAACCTGATGTTTCGTCAAGGAAGAACCAATGACCGCCGATGGCAGCCCATCCCTTCAAATGCGCACAGGATTCAGAGAATAAGTGCCATCCATCACTCAGGTATCTCCAGCCAGTAGCTGCGTAGCCTTCGGAATCAAAATAATATTCGGCTCCCCCAATAGTCAGAAAACAGTTTGACGGCCAACCACCGGCCTCATATCTCCACCACCATTTACCGTTTTCGTAGACCCAAGAACCAGGAAGAGCGATTTTGTTATCAGAAGAGCGAACAATCTGGAACGACAACCGGATGGTGGCACCAGCGTAGTCCCCTAGCCCATTTACAGTTATAGCAGCACACCCAGGTGCAATATTATTAGCATATAAGACTTCATAATCAGTCCCACATGTAAGCATAAAGCCGCTAGCAGCAAAAACCGACACCCTCGGAGTAATCGCATCGCCAGTGTATTCATATGTCGACAAATCGATAGACGCTGTGAAGTTAACTGAATCCGAAAGCAACCGATCACTATCCGATGGCCCAACTGGGTCCTGTACCGATTGATCTGTAGAAATATCAGCGCCTAGAACCGGACAATCTTCGGGTAATGAAAACGCAATCGTAGGGCATAAAAGAGGGGTGAAACAAATTGATACGAGACAGGCCACACCGATAAAACTCAAATAACGATTTCTCATCACTACACTTTTCCTATTAAATCAAATTAGCCTTTGATAGACCAGGCCTAGTCAATCCCGAGATGAAGTCCCCAACTACAAGAAATTACCAAAGCAACTGCGTGCGAGATGAATCTACAAACAGGAGGCGACGCTAATAAAACGAATAAGATATAGGCAGTTCATAACACAGACGCCAGTAGTAACAACGGAAATGGAAGAAGAATTGAACCTAAATAATCGTGTTCTTAGTCCAAACAACAAAGCTGGTAAAGCTGGAAGAAAATAGCGCCCCTGAACACCCTGTATTACATTTTCATAGTTGAAAGTCCATGCCAACCACATCGACGCAATGGAACCGAGTGCAGCCAAAAGGAAAGCAAAAATGAAGAGAAAGGATACAGGAGCAGCAAGAAACGAAGGCTCATCACTAGAGTCAAGGCAGCAAATAAACCCGAAAAACAAATAAGGAATCATATAGAATGCAGGGAAACGCAAGTTCTCTTGAAGCCATCCAAGGGAATAGCCCAAAGTCGTTTCCCAATAGAAATCACCTAAAGAATCGAGAGTTCTACAAAAAACAAGGAAACTATTCTTTGGATGCAGCAGAATATCGCCGAGCGAATATAACTGCCCCGTTTCATGGCCCCGAGAGGAATCTGAAGACTGAGAAACCAAGCTGTTCATCGATGCCAAACGTAAGGCCAATACAGAAACCATAACGCAAAAGATCAACAAGAACCTGCTAAAACGCCCGGTCTTCTCATCAATGAACTGCGAAAGAGGGACGAACAATCCAAGTAAAATCAACCCTGAATAGATAATCTTGCAAGGAGCCAAAAGAACCGAAATGATTAAATATATAACGATTTCTCTATTGCCTATCGACCGCTGTTCGCCAAAAAAACCGCGCATCAAACATGCGAATATCAAAAGTGAATAAGCTATGATTCCGGAATCATAGGAATATGAAGCGGCCAAATGAAGCGTCATGGGCAACAATGAAACGAATACAATGACCGATTTGCCTTTAGGTGCAATTCGATATGCCTGGAAAGCGCAGAAGCAAAAAACGAGAGCCGAACCAATTCGACCCATATAGAACGCAGGGTAAGCTCCAAGCCCAAAGAACAGCCCAATCTGTAAGCCAATAATAGAGCCTAGTTTTGCAGTAACATTCTCGCTGCCGACACTAAAAGAAAATTCACTAAAAGGAATCAGCTGCCCATTTCCAAATAGTGAAAAACCATTAATAACAGAATCAAATGAAGTTGAATTAATTGCATCGCCCGGTTGGCGGCTATTGTACAGCGCGTAATCAATATCTCGCACCAGAAAAGCACCGTCTTTAGTCACATGAGCATTAAATGGAAGGCTATCAACCAACCAATAAGTCGAAAAATAATGATGACCCTCATCGGGTGCGGTGAACGGAGGAAAAATTAAGCAAAATATGATTAAAAATGATATGAGCAGTGCCAAGAATACCCACTCATTTTTAAGGCGATCCTTTTCACTAGCAAATACGCTGCCGAGTGCGAGAATTATAATTAACGAAATCGCAATTGTAAGCAGAACAAGCAATCTAGGATTATTTAAGTACCAAAAGACTGAATAGACTGCAAATAAACCGGCAAAAGTAAGAAAAGCAGGTTTACATCTTACAAAACTCGTCATGCTGGAATCCTTAAATTTCAAAACTCACATGAGCGCAAACTAAATGTAATGGTAGCAAGTATATCAACAAGCTAATTAATATCTCGGAGGTTACGTCGATAATATCAATGCAAGCATAGCGCCGTAGCATCCGACTTCGAAGGCTAATAACCGAATTCAGTCATGCACAATGCGCTCGTCAACCGACTCAGAGGAGACGTTCAACACAGAAACGCTAAAGAGTGTTGCTATTCATGCTGACTGAATATAGCCGATGAATTACTTTCGCAACCTTTTTAGGCCAGAATTTTTCAAGCATTGCAAGGTCTTCGGAGCTCCGTGTATTATCTTCGATCAAGGAAGTCGTCTCAGATTCTTCGTGAATTCGATGATGCATGAGAATCTCGGGAGAATAAACAAAGGAACCTTCAAGTCGCGAAAATCTCTCCCACGCTTCCCAGTCCAAGTCACACTTCATCTCGCTCGAAAACAAAGGTGTCTCGAGATTAGGCATAACATACGTGACCGAAGGGCAGCAAATCGCAGATCCAAACCGCAAAGCCCGACGCTTATCTCTGACTATAGATGAATTACCGTCCCGAGCGAATTTTCTTAGTAGTATTCTTTTCACTTTAAGGATCGATATGTCATCGGCATACTCCCCATTACGAATCTCCCCATAATTAGAAAAGAAGATCAAGGGATGTTTGGAGGCGTTCACAGAGCGAAGCATTTCAATTGAATAATTAGGGGAATACAGGTCATCTTGATGAGCAATGGTGACCAATGGAGATTGCGCATGGGAAATTGCACAATTCCAGTCATGTCCAATTCCTGGCATCCCATTGTTAATAAATACAGGCAAATTATAGCCAGAAGCAATCTGCTCAATATGTTTATTCGGAGTAGAAGTAGAGATAAGGATCCTACTGGCCTGTTTCTGGTTCATTAAAGACGATATACAGTCGCTCAAATAAGGTGATTCGCCATAGGCGCAAACTACGAATGTATGATCATTACACGTAAACATAGAACTATTTATCCCTCAGAATGCTCTCGATATCTTTTTCAAGCAATGCAACTCGTTGAGTTAAGTTCTTAATCGCATCGGCCTGTTTGCTGGCAATTAAACTAAGTGAAAGCATGATTAGGATTACAAAGACAAACCCTAGAACAAATATAAAATTGGAAGGTGTGGCAAACCCCATCGCCGACGATAAAAAACACAGAGGCTGAGGAAATAGAGCAGACAGGACTAGGACCAGGACCAGCGCCAACCACAATAGAGAATACTTAAGTTGGAGCCTGCCATTCACAATAAGCTTAACTACGTATGCAGCGAGTAAAATACAGGCCACTGCGACAGAAACGCGAAGGGTTACCGGCACTTTAACACCTCGTTTTTGAACATGCAGAAATAATAATTGCAAGGGTAACTTTGATCATGTAATAGGCACTCGAAAAGCCCGAAATGGATGATGAGCCCCCTTGCCTCTCTTTCATGACAACGGGAACCTCAGATACAGACAGACCGCAAGCAAGCACCGAGACAATAGAATCGGGTTCGGGGTAATCAACTGGATAGTTCTTACAGAAATAATCAATAGCCTTCGGTCCGCAGGCCCTAAATCCAGATGTCGGATCAGCTATGTACTTCCCCGTACACATTTTAATCACCCTAGTAAGCCATGAAATACCCACTCGGCGTAAAAACGTAGACTGAAACCCCCCAGTTCGCTCGAGAAACCTAGACCCGATAACCAAGTCGTAGCCAGCTTCAATCTGCTCAACCATACTGGAAATAAAACATGGATCATGTTGTCCATCGCCATCCACCTGAACGTCGATGTTATATCCATATTTTTTAGCGTACTTATGGCCGGCTTGTACAGCCCCTCCAATGCCAAGATTCTGCGGTAGATCAAGTACATTAAGATGGTTAGCATGACAAATCTCAAGAGTGTTATCAGTTGAACCATCATTGACCACGACGTAATCATATCCTGAATCAATCACGGCTTTAACTGTCGCACAAATTGATTCAGCTTCATTATAAGCAGGCACAATAACTAGCACCTTATAAGGATTGCTCATGAACAACCTTTCAATGATAGCCCGTTATCCTTAGCTAAAACTAAAAATAGCACCAACAAGACGAACTACATGTAATGCAGGAAGCTAGCATGATAGGCAACACAGTATCCACAACGGATCTAGAACATATAAACACTATAGCTGTTATCACCATCGACAATCTGTGGTCTGCGTAGTAACCACTATGATTGCCACAAGGTGTGCTGCATCTACCCTCTTGCAAATTCAACGAAATTTATAGTATAGAACAAAACAGATGAATTATTTAATCCAATATAACTAAGTTTTTACTAGCACGGTTCATCGTAAATGACCGTCAGAAAGAACCGAAGCGATTCTTTCACTTGCATGGCCATCACCATAAGGATTGGAAGCGTGACTCATCGCTTCATACTCTGAGACATCCGAGAGCAACCTGCTAAACTCGTTGTAAATTACATCTTCCTCTGTGCCAACAAGTTTCAAAGTCCCCGCCTTAACGCCCTCAGGACGCTCAGTAGTGTCACGCATGACAAGAACAGGCTTGCCAAGGCTTGGCGCTTCTTCTTGAATACCGCCTGAGTCAGTAAGTATCAGATAGCTTTTAGCCATAAAGTTATGAAAATCAAATACTTCAAGGGGGTCAATAATATGCAGTCGATCAAATCCATCTAGCTCTTCATGGGCAGCCTTGCGAACAAGAGGATTCATATGAATAGGGTATATAGCTTTGGTATCGGGATAATCTTCCATTACGCGACGAATAGCACGGAACATGCGATGCATAGGTTCACCAAGGTTTTCGCGGCGATGTGCGGTGATAAGAATCAAACGAGAACCCTTTGCCCAGTCAAGCTCATGATGTGAATACTCCGGATCCACGGTAGTATAAAGTGCATCAATTCCCGTATTACCTGTAACCCAAATCTTTTCGGGTCTTTTTCCCTCATCGAGAAGGTTTTGTCTGCTCACCTCGGTTGGTGCGAAATAATATTGACTCACGATGTCAACTGCTTGGCGGTTAAACTCCTCTGGCCAAGGACTGCTAATATCATGTGTGCGTAAACCAGCCTCAACATGACCGACCGGAATTTGCAGATAAAAACAAGCTAAGGCTGCAGCAAAGCTTGTCGTGGTATCTCCATGGACAAGCACGACATCCGGTCTTTCCCCCTCAAGAACCTTCTTGATTTTAAGAAGAATGTTACACGTAACATCGAAAAGAGTCTGACCAGGCTTCATGACTGCTAGGTCAATATCGGGTTCCACATTAAAGACATGCAAAACCTGCTCAAGCATCTCCCGATGTTGGCCAGTCACTACAACAACGGTACTGAAATCATCCGGATGAGTTTTGAGCACATTCACAAGTGGACACATCTTAATTGCTTCCGGACGAGTTCCGAAAACTAGCATTACCTTTTTCATTTCAAGAACCAGCCCCTTAAAAAACCATTGAAATACACATAGTCATTACGAACAAATAATAATCATTTAAACAATTCAGAGGAAGAAGTCAGGGAGAGCAATTCGCCCTAAATCAAATGATGCAATTAAACGAGATTATTAAAATGACGTCTCAACAAGATAGACAATACGACCACCATATATACAAGTCCAAAAAGACAAGATATTAAGCTACACACTGTAACACCATTTAAATTGAATACTTCTACGGAATACTTCATTGAACTTAGTGACACGATAAACATCAACACGCCAGCAACAAGGGTATGCGAAAAATACCTAAATGAAATCAACAAATCATTGACAAGCCACATCAGTCCAGTCAAAACAGCAGAAGCTATCATAGGTGGAACTAAATACATGAAAGGTAGTATTTCATCACCAAATACAAATGAAAATAAGCTATTTCCAAACACCTCAAAACCAATACCGAACACAACGGCGATGATTAACGCACCAAGTAAGCAGGCAAAACATAGGCGAAAGAAAGAACGCCTGTCTTTATCTGAATAACTTTTCGAGAAATAACCGAGCAGGGGGTTATACAAATATGAAACACCCATTTGAATGATAGCAATAGGAGCCGCAATAGATGAGTAGACCCCAAGAGCAGAATCTCCCAATGCAGAAGATAAATATTGGCGTGGAATTGACGATGACGCGGAAACCGCTATGCCAGCAACCACAGCCGGCAAGCATGTTATCAATAATCGCTTTGCCTTATTTCGGCTAATTCCAACAACAATGCTTGTTAGCGCAGAAGTACGTGGCAAATCGTAAAACCATCCAACTAATACGACCGCAATAAACATTGCAAATATAGCTAGCGGCACCGAACGAAAGCAAGATAAAGCAACACAGAAAAAAACTAGAGACAAGGCTCCCTGAAGCGCAAGTGAGACTCCAACATAATCCATCCGGGAAAACTGCTGATCAGCAGCATGAAGGACATCTATCAATTGGTTGGCGCTTTTATATAAGCCGTAGAGAAAAATGCAGAAAACGGAAGCAGGGCGACAAGTAAATAGCGAATAAGCAAAAGTCAAAACAAGTGATAAAAGTATGGTTAGTAATCTAAAGGAAAGATACTCCCCTACCGTGTTTTCCCCATTAACATCTGAAACTTGATATGTATACATCCTATATTGAGCAATTGGGAAAAAAATGCCATAGACAGACATCGAAAGCGAGTATAAGCCAGCATCAGAAAAACCAAAGGATAGGCGAACCACCAGCACGCTTATTAACCATTGGCAAGATAAACCGATAATCGAGCCAATAGAACTCCATAAAATATTAGACTTTATCGAAAGAACTTTATCGGAACCCAACAATTACTCCGTTCTTGAATTAACTGATGCAGTTAATTGATGAGACACCTGTTTATCAGCGGGAGGAATGATCATATAGTCGCCATAAAGTTGAGTAAGCATCTCATCATAATGAGTTGGGATTTTAAATTGATGGCCCTCAAATTCTGCATCCATTACATCCGTAAAATAACTATTTGGAAATGCCTCCCTGAGACCAAACCCCCATCCGATTTGTCCCGCTCTCTTTGTTTCACCAATAACATATTTTCTTGAAAGTTTATGTAAACGCTCGGAAGCCCATTTCTCTATAGGCAGCACTAGAGAAATGGGATAAAAAATAGCCATGAGAATTTTCATGCTAATCGGATGTGGATAATGGAAGTTAAGCCTTGATACAATACAAATCAAATCAAGCAATTTCACTTCATAAAACATAATAGTGGCCTTTAGATTTGAATCGGATATACCGTCAATTGGGAACACATCTATCCAAAGCCATTCTGGAACTGAAGGGCGATCCCTCTCTGTCTGAACGGAGATCATAGGATTAATTACTTTTGCGAATGAAGGTAAATACCCATCAATCTCTGTAGCCTGAACGCGAAGCCACGGAGAAAACTTACCGCTTTGAACAAGGCCGAGAAACCTATCGTAATCCTTCCGCGGCATGACAACATCTATATCATCATCCCAGGGGATAAAACCCTTATGACGCACGGCACCGATTAGAGTTCCATACGACAGCGAATAGCACAAATTATATTTCTCACAAAAATCGTGAAATTCCACCAAGATTTTCAGTTCTTCGTGTTTCACCGCATCAAAAGAAAGAATTTCATTCGTCATTAAAAAACCAAGCCTTAAGAAATGAACGAAGTATATCTATCCGAATAGTTCTGATTGTCATCATATGCATCGGTTAACAATTTCTCGCAACCCTTAATAAAGCTATTCGAATCTAGACCGGTATAGTATTCGAACAATAAATCGGGCCAATTAACATTTGTATTATCTAAATCAAGTGTAAAACCAATACCATAATCACTTGCCATTGTTTCCATTGCGGTATTCGGGCAAACAAGAATTGGCATATGAAGCTGGGCAGCTATATACATTTTGTTAGAAATAGCGTAATCGAGAAATGGGTCCCCATTGCCGTACAGATTGTGGATTATGTTGACTCCTGTATATAAAGAGTACATTTTTTCAGGTGCAAACCTCCCTAACAGTTGGACGTTTTCTACGTGATTATTTCTACAATAATCCTTTAGCTTTTCAGATCCAGCTCCTGCAAACATCAAACGGAAACGTGAATCATTTTTAAACATATTAATCAACTTAACATGTTGCTCAATATACTGGCCAACACTACCAATGAATGCAATCACGATCGGTAAAGAAGGATTGCCATTTAAACTATTCACACATGAACTAGCATCAAGATCAGAGAATGACGGTCGTTGCAGATTGTGGACATAACTGTATTCAGAAGGGGCGAGAAAAGCGGCATAAAAACGTGATGAAAGCACCACGATTCCAGCAAAGGACACTATAGCGCGAGACATGAGGCCCAGAATCGGATTAAGCTCTCCTCCGTAATCTCGAACATCCATTACATAACGTTTGCGATACTTAATAAGCAGTGCAGGAAACGCAAAATAACCAGCAATAGTATTAAGTAAAACTATGTGATCAAAATCACTATTTAATAGCTGTTTATTTACAAACAACATATAGGCAAAATAACTGTAAAGCCTGCGTAATAAACCAGTATCTGGACAGGGCTTAGCATATTCAATGCCCTTAATCGACCCCAGCGTCTCCTCCACGCCATCCCTATTCCAGTAGACAAGGTATTTTTCCCCGGGAGTATTATCGACATAAAAGTTGAACAAATAAGGACATAGATACGCATTACCACTAAGAACAAAACAGGTTTTTTTCATCTCTTGAATTACTCCAATGCCCAGACTAATTAATCCGCTTAGTAAATATCTTTGATGAATCGTCCATTCATCAAACCAGTACGAAACTTGACCCTCTTACAAAAGACATGCGACTTATTCTTCCGTTGAAGATGTTGATGCAGAAATCTCTTAATACGTAACAACTTTTGTTCCATAAGGAATATTATCGTAAATCCATTTTGCGTTCTGAATCTCAAGGCGAACACATCCCGCAGAGGATGGAACACCCATCGTGGGATCCATCACGCGATTACTGTTAACGTAGTAGGGCGAAGAATGGAACAGATAATCACCATAAAACTGCGTGTAGTAATAGCAAGTATATCCATGCCCAAAGGAATATCCCTTTCCGTAGACTTGATACTCCCCTATCACCGTAGGTGTGCTAGCTTTTCCCGTCGAACATACATATCGACGGTTTAAGGACCAGTTATTCCAGGATCCAGTGTAAATACTCGTAACGCAACGCGACGTATCGACAAGTATCAGCCAATTTGTATTGCTTGAATAACTTTGAGCTTTAGCATCCATATAGTCTGACACCCACGCGCCGTTTGCCATAAAGTAATTCCAGGACCCGTCCACAACGCGCCAGCCAGTAGCCATAGCGCCGCTAGCATCAAGCCAATACCAGGTGCCACCCAGATTGAGCCATCCCGTCTGCATGAAACCAGACGAATTCAGGTAATACCAAGATCCGTTAACGGCAACCCAACCGGTTTTCATAACATAAGTGGACGGATCTAAATAGAACCAAGAACCATCCTTGTACAGCCAGCCAGATTTTGCATAGCCGGCCGCCTCATCAAAGAAATACCATTTTCCATTTACGCTCTTCCATCCAACGCAGAGGGAACCATCGGTTGGATCAGCATAGAACTTGCACCCCCCAAGCGTCACAAACCCGTGAGCTTCGGCTAATTCGCCATCATCGTTTGATATAAATAGCTTTCCACTACGCAATGCTCCACACAATGAGCAATCAGAACCAGCAAAAGCCTTAGACGGCTCTTCTGCATACGAGCCCTGAGCATCTACCCATTCACGACAAGCAACAGCGCCTGAAGCTTTTGCATAATAGCTTTTCCCATTTACAGAGAAATGGCCAAGTATCATTCTACCGTCGGCGGCAGGATCGAGATAATAGTATTGACTACCGTCCTTCAGCCATCCCGTCTTTACAATGCCCGAGGCATGAGAAGGCTCAGCGTAATACCAGTCTCCATCGCTCATAAACCAGCCGAGTGACAGCGCTCCCGTTGAAGAAAAATGATGCCGATTGGATCCGATGACATAAAAGCCGGTAACCATTCTATTGTCATTTGCGACATCGAGCCAATACCAAACGCCATTCACCAAACGCCAGCCCGATGCAAGTGCGCCGGAACCGTCAGCGTAATACCAGTCCGTCCCATCAAACGCCCAACCAACAGCCATTGCGCCGGAATCCGATAAATAGTAACGAGACGAACCGACGGAAACGATACCCCTAGACATGGCGCCATCATTGGCGGGATCAAGCCAATACCAACTATTGTCAGCTTGGAGCCAGCCTGTTAAAACTTCACCATTGCAGCCCCAATACCATAAACCGTTATCAAGACACCATCCATTAATCAGCCCATAGGCTCCAAGAAGATAAGGATGCCCATCAATAACACGTCGACCAGTAGCCATAGAACAGCTGTTAAGGGAGTCAAACCAGTACCATTGACCTCCAATAAACTGCCAGCCACTTGCCAAAGTGCCTGATGGACTCGCGTAATACCACTTATTGTCAGTAAAAATCCAGCCGCAGCTCATTGCACCGTCACGAGCGGGGTCCAAATAGTACAACGAGTCGTCAATATTCTGCATTCCGGTCAAACGACAGCCGTCAAGATAGTAATACCAGGACAAACCGTTCCATTGCCATCCAGATAGCTTTTCTGTCCTCGACGGTTCTTGGCTTTCGACAACCTGTTGGTTCGAATCTTCCGATGATTTGCCGGCACAATCACTGGGGTCTTGAGAGCAACCGCCACCGACAAATGCTCCCGACCCTCCTGTCGAGTCGCGGTCAACGACACCGTTATCCGCCCCCTCTTCCACGGCATAAGCAGTGCAAGAAAATGCGGGAACTGAAACTGAGAGCAAGGCGGAAAATAGCATCAAGCCAATTACTCGCCAACAAATTCGATGTTCAATCTGGACATTCATTTCAGGCCCCCAAACCGATATCGACCGTCTTACAGCAAATCAATTAAATAAATGGACGGGCTGCGCCGATCACATTTCCCCTTGCGCTAATGGGATGAATTCCGACGCCCTGATGAGGCCAGGAGTCAATCATCATACCGCCGCCAAGTGCAATTGCGATATGCCCGCGATAATAAATCACATCGCCACGCTGAATCGAGCTCGTACTCACGGGCATAAAGATATTGCTTCGATACCAATTCATGGAATTGTAGGTTTGGCTCGGATCCCAGCGATGGTTATAAGGGTTGTAAACACCCATATCCATGCCAGTGGCATAAAGGCACTGCAAGACAAAACCAGAGCAATCAACAGCTCCACCGGGAGCGGTAGACCAAGGCTCAATATATTGCGTACCGATATACTCATAGGCGCGCTGAATAAAGGCGTTCACGCAATCTTCCCGCGTTGCTTCGACAGAAATGCGAGAAGGGGTCACATAGGTAAAGTATCCGGTGCAATAGCTAGGCAGCTGAACAGTCCAAGAACTGACCTGAGGATACTGGGATGGATTTTGCCAGCCAACTTTGTCGCACTGACCATCGCTCCAGAAAACTCGACGAACGCCATCGATGGTTCTTGCGCCCGTCGCCATAGCACCGCTGCCGTCTAGCCAATACCACTTACCCGAATCTTTAAGCCAGCCAACATGCATGCTTCCATTGGACTCAAGGTAATACCATGTTCCATTCAGGCATTTCCAACCAGTTGCCATTTTTCCGTCAGCGTTTAGGTAATACCATGAACCGCCAGTAAAAACCCATCCGGTCTTCATCACGCCAGAATTGGCATCAAGCCAATACCAATCGCCGTCAATCTGCAGCCATCCAAGATGAATGGCACCCGTTCCGGGCTCAGCGTAAAACCTTAGATTTGCGACATTAACCCAGCCGGACGCAGCCTGCCAACCATCAGCTCCAGCGGTTTTTAGGATAGTGCCGTTTTCGCGAATCACATCTTTGCAAAGATATCCATTATCATCAGCGTATCTTTGAACGCCGTCATTAACGGTAACCCAGCTTGAAACCACAAGCCTACCACTCTGGTTTGCAAAACAATCGTTGCCGCCCACCTCAAATAAGCCCGTTTTCATGAGATGGCTAACAGGGTCCAGGTAATACCAGCTCGCGCCTTCTTTATACCAGTCAGAAATAAGCGCACCAGATTGAGAGGCTAGATACCAGCCGTTCTCGGACTGAGCCCAGCCAACAGCCATAGCCCCGTTAGGCTTTAAATAATAAGCTGCATTGCCAAGGTCTAAATACCCAACGGACATCTTACCATCGGAGGCTGGGTCGAGATAATACCAAGCGCCGTTAACGAGTTTCCAGCCAGTGGCCGCAATACCGTTAGAGCAGTAATACCAATCTGCTCCGTCTTTGTACCATCCATTTGCGAGGCCATAGTCACCAAAAATGTAGGTTCTTCCATCAATCTTTTGACGACCCTTAAACATGATGAACGTCTGTGGGTCAAAATAATAGCGAGCCCCACCTATCGTTTGCCATGACGAAGCAAGGGCACCCGATGAATAAGCCCAGTACCAATTCCCGTCAACGAGAATCCAGCCGGTTTTCATAGCACCAGTGGCATCTAAATAGTATTTCCCGCTCCCGAGGTCAACAAAACCAACCTGCATTATATGGGTGGCAGGATCCAGGTAATACCATGTGCCGTCTTGATAAAACCAACCAGCAGCTAAATCGCCTCCAGCATTGGCATAAAACCAATTTCCATCTGAGTTACGTAGCCAGCAGTTCTGATATAGCGCGCCAAAAGGCGTTGCGGCATTGCCGTCATTCGCATAAAACGAAGCAGTCGATCCGCCAGCATCGGTCACATTGAAATAACCTGTCTGCATTGCACCATCATTGGCTGGATCAAGCCAATACCAATAGCCCCCGCTTTGCAGCCAGCCAGTTTGGTGTTTACCGTTTTTTCCGTAATACCAAACTCCAGACGACTCGTCTCGTTGCCAGCCATCTTTTATGACGGAAGAATTATCAGGTTGCAAATCATCGGAAACCACAGAAGAAAAATCCGCTTTTGACTCAATACTCTGAGCCTCAACGGAATCCTGTGCAAACGCGACATTCGCACTCAGGGGCAAGCAGCAAGCAGTGATTAATGACGCAGCAGCACAAACAAGCGTGGCCTTCTTTTCGAATCGATACATAAGCGACCCTCCCAGATATCTCATTTATTTATTTTAATCCACATTCCAGGATTGATTTTCGTTACTGTCTGTTCAGTCTATGTAGATAAATATATTAAATTGAACATAACGTTCAATCATTCTATTCTTTCCCTAAGCAATGAACATCTTAATTGGAGGCCTGCAGTGGAACTGACCAAGCGTAACTTTACAGTTCTGTACGAATACCTAAAGAACCCATATGCCAGCCAGCGAGAAGTTGCCGAGCGCACCGGCCTCTCACTTGGATCGGTAAACGCAGCAAATAAAGAGCTTACGAATGAAGGCCTTCTCGAATCGGACAGCCTAACCGACAGCGGTTACGAAGCACTCCACCCCTATAAGGTTGAAAACGCAGTGATATTGGCTGCGGGGCTTTCGAGCCGCTTTGCTCCCATTTCGTATGAAAAGCCCAAAGGCCTTTTAAAGGTACGTGGTGAGATTCTCATCGAACGTCAGATTAGGCAGCTGCAAGACGCAGGTATCAGCAATATCACCGTCGTTGTCGGCTATAAAAAAGAGTATTTCTTCTATCTCGAAAGCAAGTTCGGCGTTTCGATTGTCGTCAACAACGAATATGCATCCAAAAATAACCACGCATCGCTTATGTGCGTAAAAGAGCGGCTTGGCAACACCTATATTTGTTCAAGCGATGATTACCTTCTAAACAATCCGTTTGAAGCATATGTTTGGAAAGCATTTTATTCTGCTCAATATGCTGAAGGCGCCACCAAAGAATGGTGCATTCAAACCGGAGCAATGGACAGAATCACCAATGTTACGATTGGCGGTTCCGATGCTTGGTATATGCTCGGACATGTCTACTTTGATAAAGCCTTCTCGCTTGCATTTAAGCAGATTCTCGAAACGGAATATAACAAGCCCGAAACAACGGACAAGCTTTGGGAAGATCTATATATCGAGCACATCAAGGAGCTCGATATGGTTATCAAGAAGTATCCTGAGGGCGAGATCAACGAATTCGATTCTCTTGATGAACTGCGTGCCTTTGATCCGCATTTTATCGAAAACGTTGACTCCGATATTTTCGATAACATCGAGCAAGTGCTCGGCTGCTCCAAATCAGAGATTCACGACGTTTATCCCCTTAAACAAGGTCTTACGAATCTATCGTGCCACTTTAGAACCAATGACGGAGAGTACGTTTACCGCCATCCGGGAGTCGGGACCGAACTGCTTATTAACAGAAATGGAGAAGTAGCCGCACTTAAAAAGGCCAAGGAACTCGGCCTTGACGACACGTTCATTCATGAGGACCCAAAGCGTGGTTGGAAAATCTCGAAGTTTGTACCCAACGCAAAGCAGCCCGATCCGCATGATGCTGCCCAAATGAATCGAATGATGCAGATGTGTCGTTCGCTTCACGAGAGTGGTGCAAATGTCGAAACCGAATTTGACTTCTACCTCGAAGCGAAGCGCTACGAATCACTTCTTCTGGAAAAAGGTCCCATCGACATTCCAGGCTACAGGGAAATGTCCGCCGAAATCGATGAATTGGAGCGCTTTGTACAGGCCGATAATGCACCAAAATGCCTTTGCCACAATGACTTCTTTTACCTCAATTTCCTTATCGATGAGAACGACAAGTACTATCTCATTGACTGGGAATATGCTGGCATGAGCGATTACGCAAACGATTTTGGAACATGCAGTGTCTGCTGCGAGCTTTCCGAAGATGAAGTCGACCGCGCGCTTGATGCATATTTTGGGCGCAAGGCAACAAACAACGAAATTGCGCATAACTATGCGCACATTGCCCTTGCAGGATGGTGCTGGTACCTCTGGTCTCTTCTGAAAGAAGCCGAAGGCGACTTCGTGGGCGAATGGCTCTATATCTACTTCAATTACGGTGCCAAATACCTCAAAAAGGCACTGGAGATCTATCGGAAAGGTGAGTAACGATGCAATTCGGCTTTTTTAGCGGTCTTCTTTGGGGCCTTGATACAGTAATTCTTGGAATCGGCTTGGCGCTTGCGCCCTATATTGGATCGGCGGAAGCGCTTGCATGCGCCTCCATTGCGGGATCCTTTCTCCATGATGCCTTCTGTGCAATTTGGCTCTTTGGCTACATGGGAGTCCGAGGCAGACTAAAAGACACGCTCGCTGCACTTAAAACTCGTTCGGGCAAGGTCGTCATCGCCGGCGCCCTACTCGGTGGACCTATCGGAATGACCGGCTACGTATTGGCAATTAATAACATCGGAGCTGCCTACACGGCAATCATCTCCGCCTTCTATCCCGCAGTCGGAGCATTCCTTTCCTTCGTACTGCTGAAGGAGAAAATGGGCAAAGGCCAGATTCTTTCCCTTCTCGTTGCTCTTTGCGGTGTAATGACGATGGGCTATCTATCGGCCGGATCGAGCGAGATTGCAAATGCCCCCCTCGGCTTACTCGGCGCAGTGCTTGCCGTTATTGGATGGGGATCCGAAGCGGTGCTGTGCGCATGGGGAATGAAAGATGATGCCGTTGATGACGAAACAGCTTTGCAAATCCGCGAAACTACAAGTGCGCTTGTTTATGGAGCGCTCGTACTCCCCCTCTTCGGAGCATGGCATTTCACGTTGGGCGCTATCCCAAGCATGCCCACATTGATTATTGCACTCGCCGGACTCGCAGGAACTGCATCCTATCTGTTCTATTACAAGGGCATTGCGGCAATCGGAGCAGCGCGTGCGATGGCTCTGAATATCTCCTATTCGGCATGGTCAGTGGTCTTTGGCCTGATCTTACTTGGAACAATTCCCGACATGGCATCCGTAATCTGCTGCGTTGTAATTGTATGCGGAACAGTTTTGGCAGCCAGTAACTGGGACGAACTATTTGGACGTAAGAAGACGGCGTAGCTAGATTAACAATGTAGCAAAAGGGGAGAGCTCGTCGAGCTCTCCCCTTTTAGCATCATGGCTATTCAATTACCACGGCCTGGCTATCCATCTGTTGCCACGTGCCGAAGAACACTTGGGCATTTCGCGTAACATTGCCGTTAATCGAATCCGAAAGATAGACAATTCCCTGCTCGTCATCATAGCCTTTAAGGACTACGGCATGATTACCGCCCCACAGACCATAGGAATGCCCGTTATACCAACGCGCAGCATAACGGCCTCCTGGCCAACTTCCCCATTCGGTATTCCACATCTCAACAGGTTGACCACAGGTCAGCCTGTTCTTAATGGAAGAAATTGACGAGAAAGAGACGTCTTTTGCCTGCTTGCCACTTCCAGCAGCACGCAGAAAGTTATTACCAGCAATAGTAATCGCAGGTGCGACGCATCCCATGAGACCCCCGCTGCTACGCCTTGGATTGCCATCAAAAGCGGTAACAAAATTGCCATTACTTCCCTTGGGCAAATAGTAATCCGCAATAATCGTCTTACCTAAACCGAAACCATAGTAGTTAAGCAAGTTTGTAAGGGCAACCGACTCACAGCCAGTAGGAAGTTCCGGGTACTGCGAATAGCACGGGACATCGACCCAAGCGCCAACCATTGCGCCGGATGAACTGAACTTGTAGTCAGTAGAGCCGATCCAATACCAACCGTTGCTCAACATTACTCCCCCACGTGCGGCATCAAGGTAATACCATGTGTCCCCACGGGAAAGCCATCCCGTTTTCATTATGCCAGAAGCGGAATCTAGCCAGTACCAGTTACCGCCATCGTTAAGCCAGCCGGTCGCCATTCGACCATCCGAGTTAAAGTAATACCAAGACCCAGCAATTTGCTGCCATCCAGTCAGAATTACCCCATTAGCAGAACAATAATATCGAGAACCCTGACTCTCAATCCAGCCCGTTCTGGCATTACCGTCATCGTCAATCAGCTGGATTCCCGAATCGGTCATTATGCCTTTAAGGTCAATTGCGCCGCTGGATGACGAATGATACATCCAAGACCCATCACCGTTTGACCAGCAATTAGCCATCATCTTGCCGGTACTATTAAATATGTATTCACATGATCCGATAGTTTGAACGCCCGTGGTCATGGCATGCGTCGAGGGGTCGAGCCAGTACCATGCACCGCTTAGGCTGAGCCATCCGGAGGCGAGGGCACCGGAGCCCGTCGCGTAGTACCAGGTCCCGCCGTCGAGCACCCATCCGGTCGCCATCGCGCCGGAGGCGCTGAACCAGTACGCTGAGTCGTTGCACACGTGAAGGCCCGTCACCATGGCGCCGCCC
>ERZ773188.873-NODE-873-length-36334-cov-6.116652_pt1 | contig 36334 bp, 37 predicted proteins | sample MGYA00581011_ERZ773188 | MGnify/ENA primary metagenome ERZ773188 (study PRJEB29015, sample SAMEA2737798) | human gut metagenome | biome: human gut; feature: human-associated habitat; material: faeces | place: China | collected 2012 ...
TACCTACGTGACAATGGATGTTCAACTCATTCCAATGAGAGTACGTCCACTTCTCCTGCTTTGGCGCCGTCATACCAATCCAGAGCAAATCAGGGTTGGCAGCATTGATGGCATCAATGATTGCCTTGTTGTCCTCATTGCCATCCTCATCTCGCATAACCAAGGACCGAAGGCAGCCCAGGTACATCCTGCCTTTCTGAATCCCCACCTACCCCAGGCGGTCCCAGCCCGCATAAACCTGGCGCAGGGCTTTGATGCCCCGCCAACCTTATAGCGTAGCGGTTCCGAGCACCGAGTAGGGCGGTTTTCTCCCTCGCTCCTGAGGAGAGAGGGCAGGGGTGAGAGGTGGAGCCCTCTTTAAGGGTAAAGAGGGACGGGGTGATTTTCGAAAAATCCTCCTTTTATCCAAAAAGAAACGTGGCGATTCAAAAGTGCATACCCTCCAATCACCCCATAACATACCATCGGTATGAGAAATGCAATCGCCATGCTGCCCGTGGCATTCGCAATATACCCCATGATTACCGGACCAATCGCTCCACCCACTTTCGTCATGATGAGCAGGGAAGAAGCAAGTTTGGTCTTTGTACCCGTTTTCCTCAATGCCAAAGAGAATATGGTCGTAAACATGATGCTCTCTTCTAGATACAGGGCGAAGGTTTCTTTCATCCTTCTATCTCCTGCACAATCTCACTTCCTCCATTCTCATCCACTACATGAAGCTTCACTTTTGCAATACCACCAAGGTCATTGCACACATTCCTTGTCGTACCCTGCATCTTATCTCTATCATCTTGACAGCAGAAAGAGAATTGGCATAGAGCAGTTTCGTTCTGCAACTGAAAATCATAATTGTTGTTGCTCCCATGATGTGGAATTTGAAACAAGCCGACAGGATAGTGAACATACTTACCCAATACTCTCTTCAATGCAGAATAATACCTAAACGGCAAGCTTCCATTGGTGAAGTCTTTCAAATAGGCATCACCAGTATATACCGCAGTCGCAGCATCTACGACATACTTACGCAGTGCTATAGTTGTATAGCAACTATCCACATCTCTAGCAGGCATAGATACCACTATCAAGGAATTACTGTTTATATTGAAACTTCTTGCATTCTTCTTTCCCATCAGTTGATAAATGCCCCTGATTATATCCGCATTCTGCTCCAGATCCATAGGCGACATATCGTTGATATCCATCCCCAGCTGTCTTTTCACCTCGTCCTCGAATCTATCCACAAAGTTCTTGGAGTCGTTTAGGTTGAAAGGAATATAAATCCATTTCGGAGATAGGGAAATTCTGCTACCGCTTGAAATCCTGCCCCTTAGCTGTTCAAAAGAAACATCACCAGCATAGGGTCTATCATGATAGCGACCATATTCATCCTCGAAAGGATTCAGCTCCTCGACTTCCACAATCGTAGCCCCTGTGCTTCTCAATATCAACATGCACTGCTCATAATAAGCATACAAGAACGGATTGAGCATCACAAAATAGGATGGATAATGGAAAGGCATCACCACTTTGGTACTGCTATTGAGGAGATTCCTTCTCACCAGTTCCTTCAGTCCACTCACATGATCTCTGTCAAAATGAGAGATAAACAATAGGTCAACAGACGGCTTTCTGTTAAAAGCCTTGTTGATTTCTCGCTCCAGCAACATGGTGCTATTTCGAGTACCACAATCATAAACCACGTTGTAGCACTCGTTTCCCTCACAGAGTTCTTCCGTAAAGAAGCCTCCATGACCTACAGGGTGTATCGTTCTGATTACTGTCATATTGCTATTCAGTCAATCCACAGTTTTCCCGATATACTTCCAGAACACCTTCATTTTCTCAGGAGTTTCCGTCAAAGCCAAGTTTTTGGTAATCACGAAATAGATGAAGCGGAACTTATATACCGTCCAATACAGCACCAAAGCCAGTGCCAACTTTCCAAACATTGAGAACAGCAGGAAATAGAAGTTGAGCCTTTCCAAACGATGGGATGCTGTTACATCCAAAACTGGCGAAGACACCACGACATCAAAGATGCGATAATTCGTATCTTTACCCGTCACCTCACAGGGCAGTGTCGCTACCACAAAGCCATCCTTGACACTATCCCATCCACTCGCTATCAGTTCCAATGGCGCAAATACTTGCGCTATGGCGAATATATACACAAAGATACTCAGCAGAATCGGTATTTGCAGGTAATAGCTATTCAGCTTTCCCAATACCAGTACAAAGGTAAAAGTGGAGAACAGCCCGAGAGCCAGACTAACCTGGAGCATCGGTGCAAATGCCTCTTTCATCGTAGGGATGGATGCCGCACGGATAAACAACGCTAATATCGCAATGATACAAAGAGACAGGAATATTGCCCCCAACCTAAAGTCTGCCGAACTATAATCCGGCCGGTATTCCTTGGATATGGTCACATTGTTCAGTACCAGATAGATGTAAAACAGGATGATACAACCCACCATCTCCATGATGCACCTGAATACGAACATATTGTAAGCATAAGACGCAGAGCCTATCTTTCCTCCTGTCACACCCATGACAAGCATCACTCCATTATAGAATAACCATACCAACCACAGTGCCATCCATCCCTGATAGAAACGAGCCACGGAATGCCTGATGGCAGCAAACCGTTCCTCTATCGGAAAGTCCTCCTCGTCCGTAACATGATACTCCCTTTTGAAATAAGTCTCTATCAAGTCCTCCTTTTGCAGTAATCTCCTTACTATCTTGTCCTTATGACCCCAGATATAGAAGAAGACGATACCCATGAAAAGAGTCTGGAAAGCATACAGCAAATTCGTAAACTCCTCCAATCCCCAGTTTGGGGACAGGAGCTTGAAGTCCTTGAAATATCCCAACACGGTAAACGATGTGGCTATTATCGGGCATAACACGGTTAGCACCAAAGCCCACGTCTCGTCTTGCCACCACTGCTTGTAGCTACTGCCATTCATATCTTTCATACGCCTTGTCAATCTAAATTATAAAATGTCTTCTCTTCCATATCCTCCAATTCCACGATATTGGACTGAAACTCAAACTTGTTGAATCCGTTGCTGTCATAGTTCTCCACACATCTGAACAGCTTGCTCACGTTCTTCACCTTGCCACAATACATCTTACTCGGAGTATTGGTGTAGCCGGCAAACTTCTCCACGAAAATCAGAGGATGCCCATCTTTCTCGTCCTTATCCGTGATAATCACATTGTCAGCCAAGGCACGCAGCGTAGGAAGCATCGACCCGGCCCTGTCACACAATATATATAAGATGATGTCATGTTGACGGCAAAGTTCAGCCAATGCTGCCAGGAACAAGTCATCCTTCAATCTTGGGAAACAGAAATCCAATATCTGCAAGTCATCTATCACGATTCTTCTAATATGCTTTTGACTGTCGCCATCGTATGGCACCTCTATCTGCTTTTCCAGATAATACAGGAACTCAGCCGGTGTGATATTACCCATGCAAAAGTTCATGAAGTGGATATAGTGATAGCAATTAAGGCATGCCTTGTTCTTCTCCTTGCTCTTCTCATGGTTTTTCTCCCAGTCCCCACATGATGGTCGGGCAGGGCAAACCAATCGTCTTCTCGTAACCGTCTCCTCCTTGTTCATCATGATGATGAGCGTGTGGTCTTTGGCGCAAGCCGATCCGAAGATACCACCAAAGGTAAGGAAACGTTTGTAAGTATTAGCCCTGCCTACTACGGCAGTCACAAATCCTGCGTTTCCATACATATACTCATTCTCAATGAAGTCATCTTCCTCCTTCGATTTGTGGATAAGATGTCGCAATGGATTGATTGGTATAAACACCCTGTTCAGCAGGTCGATGGACATCTGCTCCATGTAATTCTTGGGATAGATGGCATAGAAAGGCTTGTGGGCCCCCGAGGCTAGTTCCGCCTCATAGTCCTCGTATGTCGTGGTAGGCGTATCGTTATAATACTTCTGCAATTTCATGTATTGCTGGTAAGTATCCGTCAAGGCATCGGCATGAGTATATACCAAGGCACGCTGCAGGTATCTACGCTCATGCAGATACGATTCCTTGCGAGGATAAACCTCGATGCCGAAGTCACGCTTTTTGTACTGGTGCTGTCCCTGATAGAACTCCTGACTGTCGCTCTTGATGACTTGAAGATACTTCAGGACAAATCTATGACTCAACTCCTTGGACAATTCGACTATCATATTCACTCGATTCTCAGGGACATCAGCGGTAGAGTCAACGCAAAGAATTGCGATTTTGGCAGATTGCAATCCATCAAGGATATTATTAACCACTTCTCTTGTGAGTTTCATTTGGTCAGAGACATCCACCGCTACCAAAGAGTGTTGAGGACTTATCCTTTTTGCAACATCTTCTGCTGTCGTATTGTTCTCCATCACGAATGGCAAGAAGTGCAACCCTGTATATTGATAGAACAAGTCATCCTTCGGTTTGCCATAAGCATCCTTGCTATACTCATTGACAGAGCCATACTTTCTTCGGTACACTTGGTTGTATTGGTTGTCATCAGCAGCCAAGTCAGCCTTCACATGTAGCGAGTTGGTCCGCCTGTTGTAATAGATGATGCCATCTCCCATCATCGCATCCGTCTTGGTGGCAATGGCAGAATAAGGAATGTTGGCATTTCTAGAAATACCTTGGCACAATATCTGCGAACTATCGAATAGTATATCCGTAAAGATATTCGAGCTGAGGTTGACAGAGGTATCTTTCGAAGCCTTCTTTCTCAATATCTCTTGCAGAGAGGAAGAAATGAAGAAGTCCAAGAACAAGTCATCCAACTTATGCGCTTGGTAATAGGTGGAATACATGATAGGCTCATTGTTCCAATCCTTACCGAATATTTGATACTGCGATTTGATATTCTCGATAGACAGGGCAATACTATAGAGCATCTGCATGGCAAGCATACACTTGTCATTGTCATCCTCGTTTCCTCGGATAACGATAACCAGAGGTGTTCTCTCTATAGACTGTTCTTTTATGTATAAAGGATTGAGGACATTTGCGTCAATTCCCCCATACAGCACTTTGTCAAGCCCCCGTATGCCAGTTGGTAACTTTGGCAAACATTTTGGCATCTGCTGTTCACTTGCTTTTTCTTCCATTGTTGGTCGTTTTAAAAAGGTTAAAAGGGCTATCAGGCTCCATCACCACAAAGTAGTTCTTAATAAAAAGAGGAGAGGGAATCATTACCCATATCTTTGTTATTTCTTATTCTTCAGTCTCCAAAAGAAATGCCATGTCCTATAGATTGGCTCGCATAGAGCCTCGGCAGGAAAATACTTCACGAGTCTCATGTCTCTATACACCCTTTGGAGATTATGCCCCAGCTGTGACTTCCCCAAGCGATTCCTTTTATCATGCTTTCCAAAGTTCCCAGCTTCCAGCACTTCATTCAGCACAAACTTACCATACTTCTCATTCGGAGGAACGATAAGCCGAGAGGCAGGCATGCCGAACACCTCCTGCAAGATATACATAATGGCCAATATCACCAGGAGTCCGGGAATAAGGATGCAGAATCTTAGGAAATCAAAGAATATCTGATGTTTCTTCTCCACCCTACTCTTTCACCATGTTCCAAAGGAACAGACTATTACCGATGATATATCTTCTCCACACGAAGAAGTCGAAGACAGCACCGACGGTACCTACGTGACAATGGATGTTCAACTCATTCCAATGAGAGTACGTCCACTTCTCTTGCTTAGGCGCCGTCATGCCAATCCAGAGCAGATCAGGGTTGGCAGCATTAATGGCATCAATGATAGCCTTGTTGTCCTCATCCGAGAACTCAGGCTTATACGGAGGCGAATAAATTGGGATTCCCGAATCTACTTCATAAACTTCGCTTGAATGAATTGCGGCACTTTCCATGCCATTTTCATCAGCTTCGTCAATGTCACGGGCTTGAAGCCATATCCGGAATATACCCTGATATCCTCATCCCACACTTTCTTGCGCTTGGCAGAATCAGTACTCATGCCACCCATTCTCATTCTCGTTACGAACTCAGGGAGATACGCCACCTTCAGATGGCAGTTATACAGATAGTTCACCAGGAGATTAGTATCTGCAGCAATCTTGTAGCTCTCATCATAGAGACCACATTTCATCATCACCTCACGTTTGATATAGCAGGTAGGATGCAATGGCAGCCAGCCACATCTCACCTTCCAGCGAGCATACTTGCCTCCAATCCATTTTCTCACCACCTTATTAGTATTCTGCTCATTCACGAAGATACCATCGGCATAGAGGAAGTCGCAACCCGTCTCCTCCATCTTCTTCACAACGTGCGATACCGTATCCTTGGCAAACATAAAGTCATCCGAATGGCAAAGAGCAATCACATCACCCGTCGCCATTCTGATACCCTTGTTGATAGCCTCATACATACCATGGTCTGGCTCAGAGATAAACTTCACCTTATCTTCATGACCTGCGATAGCCTCACGGATAATCTGAGCAGACTGGTCCTTAGAATTACCATCTACGATGATATACTCGATATCAGGATAATCCTGCGCCAGCACACTCTCCACAGCACCGCGAATTGTCTTCTCACGGTTGTAACAACTAGTTATAATCGAAACCTTCATTTATAGAATAAATTCAAAATATATTTTTTCGCCTTCATAAACACAGCTATAATAATTGTAGCTAATATAGAACCTATAACAGACATACAGGAATTAACCCAATTTGGCGAAACTTTATCATCCAGCCATCCATATATGTCATTCCAATATTTTGCGGCAGTTGTTCCACCAAAATATATAATAAATGCGACAATTATGATATACAGAATCCAAACACTAGCTAATTTAAGCAAGCATTTTGTAAACCAATTACTTGAAATTCGATATATACGATTCAAGAAGACAAATATGAGTTTATCAGATTCAGTTTTGGAAACAATACTTGATAAAGCTAGAAATACACCATATAGAGCCCATATAGGCCGTTTCTTTGAGTTGTCAAGCATCGGATGTTCCACAACACCACCCTTACTTCTAGTCATCAATAACTTTATAGAGTCGAAAAGCACATTATTATGTATCCCTAATTTTTCGTAACATAAGACTACATAAGGAAGTACATAATGGAAGAACGACACCCTATATTTATTACCTTGATTTTCGGATTCTATCATCTCCAGACGACAATTAAGGAAGGAGGCCTCTAAAGACAAGCCTTTCATAGAAGATCTCAACCATTTCTTTCCATTATCAATACTTTCATTGAAACTTCGCTGAGTTTTTTCAGCCAATTCCGATAATGTCAATAGAGCATAAGAAGTAAAGAAAATACTTGGCTCATCTCCAAGGACTTCGCCCCAACCACCATTTTTATTCTGAATATTCATCAACCAATGAATCGCTGCTTCAACTTTTTCATTATCTTCCATATTAAGAACAGATAAAGTTCTCAAGACAAAGCAGGTAATATAGACTCTAGGTTCTCCATTTTCACTAAAAGGCCAGCCCAGATCATCCTTTCCCGATGGATTTTGATTCAAGAGCCATTCTATACCGTGAGAAATTCTTTCATTATATTGACCATTCTCATTGCAAGCGTGCAACGCTAACATTGCCCAACATGTTGCTTCAACATTAGACTCGTTATGGGAATTAGAAATATAAGGCCAACCACCATCTGCTTTTTGCTTCTTTGACAAACCAGTAACCACATTCACTTCTTTGGCAAATGCAGTTTCAAGTTTCTTATGCATAAGAATCCCTATTGCAGAAGCTACGATACCTATTTTTCTTGCCCCTAAATGTTGGTGCCAGCCAACATCACCATCAATAGTGCGAATATTCGCATCCAAATTGTCTTGCAATTCCGCAATGCGAGTATTCACGTCATTAGATTTGATATATCTCATCTTAAAAATAAGGCTTTAATTTATTTACCGTATCCATAATAACATCCCAGTTTTGGAGTTCAACCCAATTCCAGCGTTCAGGTGTACCCAGAGCACAAGAGAGTTTATATCTTAGATATTGAGATCTCAAAGTAATTTCTGGAGTAAATACCATTATACGTGAATCTTCAACATACAAATATCTTTCGCTCTTCTTGGCAAATTCATAAGCATCAGTCAGACTATCGAATGTATAGCCTTCCATTTCAGACTTTACAATATCAGAAATACAGACTTCAACAGGAATACAATGAAGATGAGCATGAAAACAATGCCTATGATCCTTGCCTATCAAGCAAGATCCAGTTTTTCCATGTTCATAGAAGATGCAAGCGCCATATACTTTATTCAAGACACCTTTTACTTTCTCTTTTAAGTCAAGATATTCTTGAAATATTTCATTTGGAATATTAGCACAAGCAGGAATATGCTTCTTAGAAACAATCAACAAATAGCCCTCAACTATAGGACCCAAAGAAGCCATTACATAGAAGTTTTCTGTAGCATATAGGATTCGCTCTTTTTCTGGCGGATAACAAAATCTACACGTTTCTTCTAACTGGCAAGCCAAATCTACAATATTGTTCATTTACTCCTTAATTTTTCTTTCTCTAATCTTCACCGCAGGATTACCTTGGTATATACCATTCTGCTCCATATCCTTCGTTGCCACGCTGCCTACAGTTAGTATGGCATTACGATGAACATTTACCCCAGGGCATACTGTGGTTTTGGCACCTACCCATGCCCCATCCTCTATTTTAATAGGTGCATTACGATAAGGCATAGAAGATATCGTATAGTCATGATTGCCTGTTAGGAGCAAGGCACCTTGCGAGATACATACATTGCTGCCAATGACTACCTTATCAAGATTATCAATCCAGCAATTTTCACCCAACCAGCAATCATCACCTATCACCAAGTTCCAAGGTGACTTGATGATGACATTGTTCTTGATGACCAAGCCCTTGCCTATCTTCGCACCAAAGGCACGGAGTAGAGCCACCTTGATTCCCATAAACGGATTCCACGACGCTCTTACTATCAGGGCATTCACAAAATACCATAAGGTAGCCTTTAAAAATCCTGCACCTTTGTTGAAGTCACTTCCGTCAAAGGCCGCAAGACTTACTTGTTTTGTATCCATAAAAATCAATAATTATTTTCTTCCAATTGCTTACGAACTTGATCATAGACGAGCGAAGATTTCATCCATATTATCAATATACTGCTTCTCGGTATATTTTGACTTCACCTCCTGATAGTTCTGTTTACAAACAGAAACTAATTTCTCACGATGTTGATAACTTTCAGCGAGATAGTCATATACTTCATTCACATTAATATGAAGCTTGCTGCAAGAGAAACCATTATCATGTGATGCAATCTCTGGTATTCCAGCATGATCCGTGGTGATAATAGCCATACCGTTACCCATAGCTTCCAGAATGCTGATAGGCTGTCCTTCATTAGGATAACGAGACAATAAAGAGAAGATATGACATTGGTTCAACAAGTCCACCTTGTCCTGTCCACCCACAATGCCGTGATATATCACATTTGCCAAAGCTTTCGAATGCTCTTCGAAGTAGTTCTGCTCTGCTTGGTCGAAGAACTTACCTGCAAAATGGAATACGAATTTATCAGAATCACCTCGATCAGCAGCTATCTTAGCCAACTCCAATACCTGACGATATCCTTTACTCTCTATAAAGTTACTCAAATAAAGTATATGAAGCGCTCCTCCTTCTTTTATCTTATTTATTTTTTCATCAACAGATGGAGCAATAAAGGTATCATCTACACAGTTGGGACAAACGAATATCCTGTCATCTGGCAGCATACCCTCGAATATGCTATGAAGTGAATGACCGAGCACGATGCCACCAGCCAAACGCTTCACAGCCTGATAGTTCATTTTACATTGCCATGATGGCACGTCATGGTCTATCAACTGGCGATAATACCCTCCATGAATATGAACAATACATTTCTTATTCCGCCAATTTATGACCTTTAGAAACACCAAGTCTCGTAGATTTCCACCACGAGTCTGAGAAGGAGTAAAATAAACCACATCGCTCTTGCATTTCCATAAATCGATGAGCGACTTGAAGATTCTCTTGTTGTTGGTAATATCAATCTTAGAGAAGTGATATTTTCCCTTCAAACGAGAATTGTATAATGTATCAACCGCCTTCGACAATCCGTGCATCGGAGGAGGAAACTGAGCTAAGAAACAAATTGATTTCATAGATTTTCAAATACTTTAATATGAGCTTCTGCCATTTTCTCTACTGTATAGTTGGTAATCTTTCTCAGATTGTGAGTAGCTATATCCGCTCTTCGCTCTTCGCTCATCATCAGTTTATCCATGATAGCTTTTAATTGCTCTGGGCTATCTGTATCTATCAAACAATCTTTTTCTGCTATCAATTCCATACCCGCCACACATTTGTTTGTAGTTACAACTGGTAATCCATACGCCATTGCCTCATTGATGACAAGCCCCCAGATATCCTCACGAGTAGGATGCACAAATAAATCTGCAGCCTTGAAATAATCTGCCAGTTCATCCTTAGTCTTGAAGCCCTCAAAATGAACCTGAGTCAGGTTCAACTTTCTCTGCAGCTCCAAATACTCTTCTGTTGGTTTACCACCCACAATGTAGATACCTATGTTTTTATCCATATCCTTTGCAGCTTCCATCAGCACGTCAAATCCTTTACGATGGATAAACTGTCCTACAGCCAGAATCATCTTAGGCTCCTTAATTCCTAACTTCTGGCGAAGAGTTTGCTTTTCTTGCAGTGACAAGGCATTTGGAAGAATATCAGCATCAGAAAGAGAGGAGAATGGATAGCGATGAATTTTACCTTTTTCTGCTCCATAATAGGACAGGTACTTATCGCTACCTTCACTAGGGCTAAAATATGCTTTAGCCCCTTTCATTAAGATAGTCTTGTATCTTCTCTTTATCGATGATTCATTTTCAGCAACCATACCTCCATCTGTTTCGAATACATATGGTATATGTTTTGCTTTCATATAAGCCAAACTTAACATTCCTGTGTATGTATGATAGCATGAGACAACTATCACGTCAAACTGATCCTCAGTTAAATATTTCAGTATAGACCAGTTTGCCTTCTTTTCATTCAGATTTCCGTCATTAAGATAACGCAACTTAAATGTTGTAATATCGTTGTCATTCCAATTAAAATGCAAGTCTTTCGAACGTCTTGCTTCTATCACGACCGTCAAGTCACACAGTTTTCCCAACTCCTTATAAAAATCAATTCGATAAGGTGTTGGCAAATTCGTTATAAATAAAACTCTCATCATTGTTATATTTTAAAAATCTGCAAGGTGCCACTTTTAGATTAACCCTAGCATATAAATGTGGAAAAGCGAAATGCATGAGCATTATATTTATCTTTTCGTTTTAATCTTTATTCAAAATATTTTCAACCGCTTTTATAACACAGTCATAATAACTCTGCCATGTTTGCTTTTCAACAGACTTTCTACTATTAACACTAAATATTGGCAATTGCTTAGGATTATCCAAGAACCACTTAATCTTTGAATAAAGATCATCATCATTACCAGCCTTGAATTTAAATCCATTTACACCTTCAACAATAGCATCATCCCCCCCTGCTAAATCCGAAACAATACATGGGACACCACAACATAAAGCTTCAAGTATTACCAGACCATAACCTTCTCCTAAAGTAGGAAATACAAAAACATCACTCTTTTGATATAACGAAGCCAACACATCACGGGTGACAAACCCCAGAAAATGTATATTCTTCTTGTCTTTATAATTCTGATATATTGGGGTAGATTCAGAATAGCCACCAGCAAGATACAATTCTACCTGATCTTCACCGAATCTCTCCATAACTTTCAACAGATGATGAATTCCCTTACGGTAATTTACTTGACCAACATAGACTAACTTTAAAGGAAGCTTCAATGATTGCTTCTGCACAAATTCGAACTTGTTGAAATCTACGCCATAGGGTGCCATGAACATTTGGCTTTCCGTTACTCCACTGAACATCATAGAACGCTTTACTACATTAGATGCAATAAGGAAGTATTCAGAATCTTTTATTTCCTCCAAATATCTTTTGCAGTTATTATCATCCCAAAGCTCAATTTGTTCATCTTTAATATTCTCGTCGCCAGTCTGCTTGATATCTTTTATGAAATTTTCTTTCATAAAAAGTCGATTAGCAATAGAAACATCTTGTATTCTCTTTATATGAGGAGCTTTCTCTTTCAGTATTTTCCAACATTCATTCGCATTGGTATCATACATAATGATAGCATCCACTTGATTCTTAATGGCATACTCTGCAACTTTCTTACCAAAGCTATCATGAAGCCAATCATAATAATGCGGAAAATGTTTATATAGAGAAGGAATCTTACTTAGAAATAATCTCAGCAAACCTTGCCACTCACAATATTGCAACACCATACTATCTGGAATTGCGTTGGTTCTATGCGATGCACACTTCTTCTTTGCATCACCTTTCAATATGTGTTTCACGAGACGCGTCAAGCTGCATGGCTTATCATATATCGTAGTGATATACTTAAACAAGTACCCTTTCTGCAGCAACGCTTCCGCTGTTCGGAAAGAATGCTGCTTACCCTCGTGAGCTACAATTATTTTCATCTCGTTATTTATTTATCTTGATTAATATATTAATTTTCTTCACCAAAAACGTAAAAACATAGTTAAAGCCCAGACACATAATTAAAACCCATAAAATGACCAAATAACTAATCTTTGGCAGATAGGCTATCATTTGTATCTGAGGAACACCAATGTTGAATATCCAGTGAACAAGCCAAACCACCATGCTTGCCTTACCTAAATATACGAAAATCCGCTTGATATTTGAAAAGGCATTCTGGAAGAACACAAAAAAGGCATATACTACAAATGGTGTTATTACTATGTCTGTATAAATACTTATCACACCCAAATTGATAGATTTACTATAAGACCTTAAAGCCATTGCTACCAAAAGGAACATTACTGAACACCCAATATTTGCCTTCCGGCCAATTTTCTTTTGAAATCTTTCAAAAAGACTATATTCTGCGACAAAATATCCGGAGACAGCAATCAACATATAGGAACAATATTCACCAAGTATCTGCTTCAATGGAACAGTACCTACCATCATATTCTCAAAGGAGAACGCTAGTACTTTTGAAGCCAGTATAAAAATACAAAAAGTACCAATATAAAACAACAGGTCTTTGTTTACCTTCCTCTTTACAAACATCAATACAGGAAATGATAGCACATACATAATATAGAATCTCATATACCATGCAGCCTTATCGTATTCTGCATCACATGCAAAAATGTTATAAATAATGTGTTTCAAATCCAGCTTATAGGATTCCCCCATAAACGTTGGATGACAAAATGCAATGACAGGAATAAAAACTATCGCCAATATTAGCACATACTGTATCATCAAATTTGCAAGTCGAACCAGATTGCTTATATAGGCAGAAATTATATTTTTTCTATAAGAATAATAAGCTCCTATGCCAGAAAGAAAAGCCCATATGGCAACACAGATTTTACCAAATGCTCCGATATAGCCCAACAATGGTTTACCTTGTATGCTTACGTCAACCAACATTGAAGGAGAGGCAATCCAATCTTGTACAACGCAGAAATGATTGCATAAAAGTAACATCAATGCAATACCCTTAAGCATATTAGTATAATCTAACGTAAATTTAGAATAATTCGGCGTCATAATAAGTTATCTTTTGGTTGTGATAAGCATATAACATAAGCAATACGGGAAGATACATTTGATAACCATACGGTGCACCAGCAGTTAAACATGTTAGAACGATATTTATACAACTAAGTTTAAACATAAAATAGACAGAGTCATTAGTTTTACAGAGGAGATGTTTTATAGAGACAAATAGAGCATTGTAAATATATACAAAAACTCCAACAAGCCCCATATCAAAAAAACATTGCAGAAGAGGTTGATCCATATACATAACCATATAACCTTTCCCGAACAAATAATTAAACAGGCCAAATTCTTTATCAAAAACAAGAGACACCTTTCGTCTTATTTCAACTCGCTGAGCAGCAGACTCATCATAATTACTTTTATCAATTCCAAACAAAGTATCTATACCTTTCTGTAAACGTTCAGCAAAATCATTCACAAAATCTGCAATAAAAGGAACATGAGGCAAAGCATATTGTATTATAATTAACAGTATAATAATAACAGGAACAAACTTTAAGAAATTAATGAACGATGAAAATTTTCGCTCGTTCCATAAATAATAAATTATATATAGAATAAAAAATAAAACAACAGTTCTTTTTCCAGAAGATATTATTAAAGTAAAATCAACGAATAAAAAAAGCAAAACTAAAATATTCAACAGCTTAAGCCTCAAAATTTTATCCTTAAGCAATGCTAATGTTGCCATTGTATGGGTAACACCAGCCGTAGGATATAAGAATATCATAGCTTTTCCTGTCTCTTCCAAGGAAGTCAAATACTCCTTATCAACATTACCCGTCGTTATGCCTCCAAATCCATTAAAAAACAGATATAAAGCTAGAATAACATTGACCGAAGATAGTATATAAAATACTACTATAAACTTTTGTAGATATTCTTTTGGCAGAGTACCAATAGCAAAAATAAGAATAACAGAGTAATAAACAAACATATCTTTTGATACATTCATTTCTTGAGAATCTCCGATAAACATATAAATAACTATTATGATTTGGGAAAGAAGCAGCAGAAAGATATCTTTACTAATATTCGGGAACCTGAAGCGAGCCAAATTACCATAATTCACTATACACAAAATAGAGATAATCATAAAAGGTATAACAAGATTTATACCAGTTAATACTCTAATAAAATTTCCTAAAGAGACGCCTAACATACATAGACTAATCCCGATTGATGTTATATAATTTTTTACTAAGTTCATATATCAAAAATATCGATTCAAACAAATAATACTATTATTTTCAAAAGCCCTCACACAACAAATTTATTTGCTAAAAAACAATTTGGCATTCAATTCACTGAGTTTTTACAAAGAAATGAACCATTTAACTTTTTCGCCAGATATCTAACATACTAGTAACAATTTGGTTACAAGCCGCTTCTTTCAAAGGACGAGCAGAGTTTGGACTTATGCAAAATCATATTCTAGATAACGAAAGGTTGGCATTAGCCCAACCCTCGATATCCGCAGACAAGATTTCATACATATCTCGACACAAATTACAATCTAGCATAACTCTTTTCCAATAAGTCCAAACAGTGTTCTAAGGAACTATTGTTCTTTACAAAGTCAAACAACTTTGTGTTTGCTTCACTTTCTAAAGCCTTTACTACAGCTTGACCAATCTCATCAACGCTATAAGGATTAACCGTATGAGCGAAACCACCATAGTATTCTTTTGGACCGCCAAGATTTGTCAATACAATATCACAATGGTGCATTGCAGCCTCTAAAGCAACCAATCCAACTCCTTCAAACAAACTTGGAAGAGCAAAAACCTTAGCGCGATTATACCAACTTTCCAGTTCTTCGTCTGTTAAATACCCTAATATTGTGATATTATCATACATCTCTGCAAATTCCTTGAAAGGCTTGAAAGCCTCTTTACTTCCTCGACTACCAGCAATAACCAACTTAAAATTATACTTGACAGAAGCTTGCATCAAGCGCATAACATTCTTGCGATCTGATGTAAATTGGCTGATATGAAAACAGAAGTTCTCTTTCTCGCATCTTGGACCTTTACTATCCAAGCGATAAGAAAGAGGAACAATATCTATATGTTCATCATCCAGATATGTACAGCTTTTTATATACTCTCTCTCATAGTTGCTACGTGCCAAAAAGCGGGATGAATACTTAGACATACGTCTCATTACATAATTTTGCGATTCAATACGCAGTTTATGACTTCCCCAGAAACTTGCCAGTTTGTACTTCCATAACGCCGTATTGGTATCAATGATTGGAGATACTATGATTTTTGGATTTTTTCTACTTAGTTCCTCTATCATAAAAAGCCAAGTGCCTTGACCAAAGAAGTGCAAGGCATCGTATGAGGCCCAGTCATACTCACCCCAAGCTTCGATTAAATCAACCTGATGACCTCGTTTTACAAGACCATCGCGCCAAATCAATGCCTGCATTCTTACTCCATCTGCCTTACCAGTAATTGAAGTACCAACTGGCATGAAATATGCTATTTTCATCAAAAGACCTTTAATGTTTAAATTTATTCTTTAATATGTCAAACACCTTGCATCCTCTTATAAATTGATAAAGAGGTCCCATCACAAACCAATGAGGCAAAAAAGAGACAGACAGGTCACATACCAAACGGCCCATTGGGAATTTTACATGCTTCTTAATATCAGCAATTCTTTGACGATATAGTTTTTTATTTCTCGACATCGAACAAAGAGTCATCATAAAACGTCTTTTGTTTTCCACCTGCTGATGACGAATCCACGCATCATAAAGCCCAGGATGAAATTCATCTAAATATTGAAACAACTGACATAATCCCTTAATATAATACCAAGGCCAATTATCTGAATATCTCTGAACCTTCGGCATTTTGGCAACAAACATCGGATAGGTGACATAAGCCGTCTTGACATTTACAGCTCCATGCAGAAGAATAGACAGCCAAACATAACCAGGGCAATCTTCTTTCATATATTTAGCAGCATTCACCCAAAGTTCACGTTTAAAGAGGTTGGCCGAACAGCAACTTGGACCATCGAAGAGTTCCTGCAGCATTTCACCTCCAGTTTCATAGATTTTCAGATAAGACAAACCGAAGTTCTGATGCCACAACATAACATCATCCATTTCCTCAGACGCAACATATCGATTTACATAGAAATAATCTACATCTACATTCTCTTTAATACATTTCAACATGAAAGATATGCACTCAGGAACAATAATGTCATCGTCACTCAAAAGGTAAACATACTCAGAATTTACACGATGCACCGCATCATTGAAGTTAGGAGATGCAGTAAGGTTCTTCTCCTGACAAAAATATGTAATAATATCAGGATTTTCTGAAATAATTTCCTCTACGACTTCTTTTGTATTATCTGTAGAAGCATTATCAGAAATATAAATATGCACCTCATCTTTATGAGCTACTACTTGAGGAATAACAAAAGACAATGTCGTACGTAAAGTCTCTGCACGATTATATGTGGGAATGACCACAGTAAGAAAATATTTATCCATAATTTTTTATTTTATCCATTTTTTCTTTCCGCCTAATGCCGGAACATATCGATATATATATCTAACGGCAAAGAGGCAAAAAGCTGTTGTTATTGTCACTGCCAGTAAAAGCAATAACAAATCTGGCATCTCAGGTAATTTAGATAGTGCCTTCAATACATAGCGCAATATGATGCTATGAAAAGGGAACATAAACAAGGTATATCTGCCAAATTCTACTAACAAGTTAGCAGATGGCAAAAACCTAATTAGCGACACACATACAACACATCCTATCGTAGAAAGGCACAAGAACACTATTGGAACACCATATCGATGTCTATGCATATCAATGCCATCTAGCCAGCCCAAGTTTCCTGCTACTAAACATAGAACTACGTAAGTACAAATACCAATTGCTGTGTTTCGCTTATTCAACAAGCGCTCTTTAAAAATATGACCATAGGCATAAAAACCTACAGAAAACAGCCCCGTCTGCCAACACCAAACATCAAAATCTATATGGAAATGAGATGTTACAAACAGAGCAATAAGCGCCAAGATCATACAAACAGCATCACTTTTATCTTTAAAAAACTTACGAAGCAAAACATACAAGACTTCAACCCAAATAAGACATGGAATAAACCATATCGTGTCACCTCCTAGCAAATTGACAACTATAGTATCCATAACTACACAAGGATCAAAAGTCTGCAACAAAGATATGCCCCCCCATAATAAACTATATAGCAAAAAAGGAGCTACCAATCCATTGAATATAGACTTCATCTTAGCGGCAATATTCTTATCTTTATATAAATATCCAGATAAGAAGAAAAAGCCAGTCAGAAATATCGGTTCATATAAATGCTTCAAGAAAGGAGGAGCCAATCTGGAATGACAAATTATCACAAAGAGAAATAGTATTCCTCTTAACTGGTCTATCCATTCTATTCTTTTCTGGGGTACTATTTCTTGTGCCATTCTATCTTCTTAATTTTATAAACATATCTTATCCATAACAGCGAAATGAGTCTCAATACGGCAAAACCGCAGACAATACCCATCAATCCATACAGCTTTCCAAACAGCAAGGTGGAAGTGCAACACAAGATGCCAATTACTACACTATTTACCATCAAAGGCTCCTTCTTGTGACATCGCAAATAGGTTGCCCAGCAATTAACTGGCATCATAGATATGGTTGCCCAAGCCATAAGAATCAATGGAATTGCTGGTAAGAAGCGGGTTCCGAAATCTACACCAAAGAGAGTAATGTTCAAATCCTGGAATGTAATAAGAACAACAACAAACAATAAGACGAAAGTTAAACCTATCGCCATCACCTGCTTGAAAGTCTTATTAAACAAGGTATCCAACTGAACATATTCTTTCAAAGCTATCAATCCAGAAATACGTGGTACCTTTGTATTGATCCAGCTAAGAGTCAAAGCTTGCAAGGCATTCAGTGCCTGAAGTGTCAATCCCATCTGTCCGGCAACCTTAGCACCCTCTGTTGCAAAGAGTACAGGATTAAAGAGTTGGAAGATGAAATAGCCACTAATCCAGCTTACCGCAATGCGCCACTGCAAAGGAAATATCTCTTTCTTATAACTGATTACTTCAGAAACCTTCTCTTTCCATATACTCTTCAACATCTTAAAGATAGAAGAATTGCAGATAAAGAAAAGCACCACGCTAACTTTTAATAGGGCATCCATACCTGAGACAAAGAGCTTTGCCCCCAATATAAATCCACCCCATACCACAATAGGCTGACAAACTTGTTGGATAAGACGAATCTGGGCCATCTCTTTTACTTTACCCAAACCTTCTACAAATGAAGTAATAGGAGCTATGAGAAAATTGAAAGCCGTACCCATAACCAGAATAATCCAAGGCGATGCCCAGTTGATATCCTTACCATGCGCATTATAATAGTTGAAAAAAGTCATACCTGCCACAAGCAGCAAAACTACGATAAATCCGGCAAATAGGGAATACCACTTTGCACAGAATCGCAGCAAAGAAGCCAAACGTGACTTGTACTTTTCTTCACCAACGAATTCTCTACCATTCCACGAGAGATGAGATGCCTCATGAGCAACAAACTGCGTAATGATACCAGTCAAGCCTAACTCAAAAAACACCTGTAAGGCAACAATACTACCAAAAGTATAATAGTAGCCTTGCTCTTCTGGTGATAGATATCGGGCGATAAAGAATATGGTAAGGACAGAAACCGGTATTCCCAAGCTTCGTCCTACCAATGTATAGAATATAGCCTTGTCTATTCCTAGCTTATCTTTTAATATATATTTAATACTTCCCATCAATAATCGGTAGTTTTTTTATTTGTGCATAAAGCATAACTATTAAAGGGCTGACAATAAAGGTAACAGTAAAGAAAGCTCCTATCTGATGGTAAAAAACATAATTTTGATATAGTTGCATGTCCAAACCTTGCAAATGATTGAAGATATATAAATACAATCTTATAAACAAGGATTGAAAGCCAAATATAACAAGACTATTTCTACCATAGAACAGTAATATTGATTTTAATCTCTTACAAATTGGAGTATCGGTTATCTTTACACTGATACAAGATACCACATATATACCACATAACGAAATTGGATAGAACAAAACAGGTATTGTTCCAAAATCAAATGAATTAAGGTTTGTCCAACCATTTAGTCTTCCAGCAACATAAACTGCAAGAAATAGAATCAACAATACTATCCACGAATATGGCTTAGATACCAATGCGATTATCTTTGTTTTGAACCTAAGTGCCACAAGAAAGAAAACCAAAGCAATCAGTGCTGTATCCATTTTGAATGGCAATCTATTGTCTGGCAAAGAAAGATAATTTTGAGATAGCCATTGAAGTGGAGCTTTTATAAATAGCAACAATAATGCAATGACTATACACAATATGCCCCCCCACTTTTTATATTTTATTCTACACGCAAGAGAATACAATACAAACATCATATACAAACATATCAGATACCATAATGAGCTATTCTGGATACTGTTTGTATTTGTTGTATATAATTCTATCAGAATATTTTTCCATGACAAATCTTGTCTCCATTCAGGCAGGCACAAGCATACCAAAAGACTAAGTGCTGCCATGATAATCCATGGAAGTAGAATCTGTCTTGCCTTTGTCCTTAATAACAAGCAAGAATCTTGATACTTAATCTCATTAAAGACCAAACCTGAGAGAAGGAAAAAGAGAGGCAAATGGAATGTATAAAGCGGATAAGACAAACTCAAGCAGAATGTATGTCCGGCAATGACTAGAATTATACCTATTCCCTTAGCAACATCAATCCACTCTATGTAACTACTTTTATTAATACCCATTTTCTAAATTAACTTTATTTGGAAGTTCTTTTCCTTTAAGAAATGCATTAATATTGTTTGCGGCATACTTGATAGCTTCAGACATAAAATTAACCAAACGTCCAGAAGAATGAGGAGTTATCACCACATTCGGACAATTCCATAGAGCATTGTCTTTTTCTAATGGTTCTTTATCAAAAACGTCAAGTACAGCGCATGCCAATTTCTGTTTAGTCAGAACTTCTATCAAATCCTGCTCTACACAAATTTTACCACGCGAGATGTTGATAAAAACAGCACTTCCTTTCATTTTCTCAAATTTTGAGTAATCAAATAAATGAAAGGTTTCTGAAGTAAGCGGAATCGTACAAACAACGAAATCCGCTTCATTCAGTTCTTCATCTAATGAATCAAGAGAAACTATTTTATCAAAGAAAGGAACATTTTCAAAGTGTTTCTTTACACCAACAACATACATACCAAAAGCCTTTGCTTTTCGAGCTATTAGTTGTCCAGTCCGTCCTGCTCCAACTACAAGAAGTTTCTTTTCGTTAAGACTATCCACACATTGAAACTTTTTCCAATATTGCTGTGTTTGATTTAAGATATTCTCACGAAATCTTGTGCTATGTTGAAGAATAGCCCCCATAACATACTCAGACATTATCGGAGCATTTATACCACCAGTGTTGCAAACAACTATTCCTTTTTCTTTTAATTTTGAAAAAGGCAGCTTTTCAACGCCTGTACTTACGATGAAAATCAATTTCAAATTAGGACATATATCTATTATTTCCAGGACGTTATCCCTATCTCTGCATATCAGAATTTCAATTTGCAGACAATCTTCTTTATGCGACAAGAAACTGCTTCGTTCCAATTGCACCACATCTAAGCCCGTTTCGGCTGCAAGATGTTCTTGTTGCAATTTATCTAAAGGTTCTATTGTATAAATCTTACTCATTATTTTCCAGAACTTTTAATACTTTAGAAAGATTTTCAGCAGTATAACGCATTCGTAAATCATCAGGCATTAGAGAAAATACTTTATTCATATCTCTAAAAGAAAGATGGTACTTATTACGCATCATTAAGCCATACTTATACGCAGTCGTATAAACAGCAGGTAATAAACGTGAAACAGAATATCCCCAAAGATCATTTGGAATCATATCTCTGTCTAAAACATCACAAATATCAAGAATAGAATCATAATCATAAGCCTTACCAAAATTTTTATTTAAATATGGCACGATTAACTCTGTTTGAAGATTTCCTGCTCCCTGTCCCATACCTGTAGCGCAAGAATCAACAATGATATCTCGTTCAGATTCAAGATTAATGAAATATTGCACATTTGAATAAGCAAGATTCATATTATTATGTGCATGGAAACCAATTTTTATGTCCTTATCTAAACGTGAATCATAATAATCAAACAAGCGCTTCACATCTTTAGGTTGCATATATCCATAGCTATCCACAAAATAACAAGCAAACGCTTTCATCTTGTTAGCAGCCTGGATGACCATATCCAATTCTGCATCAGTATAGCGCATTGTTAGCATTGGCTGTACAAACACTTTATACCCTTTTGCAGACAAAGCTGCACAATAATCAAGCGATTTTTGCAATTCGGAATATCTCAATATGACTCTTATACCCTCTACAAGTGAAGGATTCCAATCAGGAATCTCATTTACATCCGTATCAGGACCAATATACAAGCCAGCATACAAAGCTTTTGGATTACGTTTCTCAGGTAGATACTTAGACAATTCTTCAACATTCTGATAAATAGCAAACTTGCTCTTATCATCAGCAGAAGGTCCCATTGTACCTATTTCGATAATATCCACATGAGAATTACCTAATGACTCTATTATGGTATGTTTAAGCTCTTCTGAGAAAATTTTGTCGGAAAATCCATTTTTATGAAGGTCTTCCAACCCCTGACCTCCATCTCGGAGAGTTGCATCTAATAATTGTATTTTTCTTACCATATTTTTTATCCTACGAAATTATTAATTTCCTCTACGCAGAGGTCATACACATTTTCAACTTTGTAGCGTTTATACCAATCAGACGTAAGTTTCGCTGTCTGCTTTGCATTTAAACGTGGATACCATCCAAGGCGTGTTTTCGCTTTATTGATATTCAACATCAGAAGCTTTGCCTCATGCAAAGCATTTGGATCTGAAACATCCTTAAGCTCACCAAATCCAAAATTATCAATGATAGAAGAAGCTACTTCCCAAACAGTCAACACACTTTCTTGCTCAGGACCAAAATTCCATCCCTCACAAAATTCCGTCGGTTTTTCCCACATTTTTTGAGCTAACAGCATATATCCTGATAAAGGCTCTAGTACATGTTCCCATGGACGAACAGCTTTTGGGGATCGTATTTCTATAACCCCTGTGGTTTCAAGAGCCCGGATACAATCTGGTATGATACGATCCTTAGCCCAATCTCCACCACCAATTACATTACCTGCACGAACTGAAGCCAAGGATACATGATGTTTTTTACCATAATCACTAGGATTAAAGAAAGAGCGTCTCCAAGATTGTATAGCTACCTCACATGCTCCCTTTGATGAAGAGTAAGGATCATAACCACCAAATGGATCAGTTTCTACATAACCTTTTAACTGTTCACAGTTATCATAGCACTTATCAGTAGTGATCATCACACCGACTTTTACACTTGGCGTTGAACGAATAGCCTCCATCACATGAATGGTTCCCATTACATTCACTTCGTATGTTTCAACAGGAATGTCATAACTTAATCGAACTAAAGGCTGAGCTGCAAGATGGAAGACTATCTCAGGCTGATACTCAGCAAAGATTTGCTTCATCTTCTCACCATCTCTGATATCGGCTCTGATATCGGCCTTTATCTTTTTACCAATACCCGACAATACAAAGTTGTCCTTATCAGAATAAGGTTCTAAACCTACACCAACTACTTCTGCTCCCAACTCATGGAGCCAAATAGAAAGCCAGCTTCCTTTGAAACCAGTGTGTCCTGTTACCAAGACTCTCTTTCCTTTATAGAAATTATTGAATAAATCTATCATTGCTATACATTATTTTCTAGGTACCTCTCTAGTCCACTTCTTCCATGGAGCTGTTCCCGTAGCAAGAAGCTTCTCTAACATATTCTTCTCTCTAATATTATCCATGCACTGCCAAAAGCCTTCATGGATGTAAGACATCAACTGTCCTTCTTGTACCAATTTCTCCAATGGCTCTTTCTCGAAGACCGTGCTATCGCCCTCTATGTAATCGAAAATCTGCGGCTCCAAGACCATATATCCTGCATTGATTGGTGCACCATCCAGCATGTTTTTCTCTCGGAATGATTTAACGGCATTATCACCGCCGATATTGAGCACACCCTTCTCCTGTGCCATCTTTACAGCTGTAAGAGTCGCAATCTTGCCATGAGTCTGATGGAACTCTAAGAGTTTATTGATATCTACATCACAAACTCCATCGCCATATGTCATGAAGAAAGGTTCATTACCTACATATTTCTGAACTCGCTTGATACGACCACCAGTCATCGTATTATAACCGGTATCCACAATAGTTACCTTCCAAGGCTCTAACTGGCTATGCTGTATAGTAACCTCATTGGTTCCTTTTGTCCAATCGTAACTAACATCACTATTATGAAGGAAATAATTGTTAAACCACTCCTTGATGTATTCTTGCTTATAACCAGCACAAATGATAAACTCATTGTGACCATAATAAGAATACTCCTTCATAATGTGCCACAGAATTGGCATACCACCAATTTCTATCATTGGCTTTGGTTTAAACTGGCTTTCCTCACTAATACGTGTGCCAAAGCCTCCTGCTAAAAGTACTACTTTCATATTTTTTTAATTATGATTTTTATAACAACAGATACCTTCCCACTCTGGTGTACTTAGTCAATAGATGTGTCATCAACCATGATAACATAAATATAAGAATCCAGCATAATAAAGGAAAGATGATATAACGTTCATGTATAAAGTCATGCAAAAATTCTGGGCGAGTAATATTCCAAATAATCCATTGATGGAAAACATAGATGCCCATACTGCATTTCGCTATAGAATTGAGAACTCTAGTAAGCAATTTATCTTGCGATAATTTTACAGAATTTGCCCCCCCAGAATTGAAAACGAAGAGCAATAAAGAGATGTAACTCAAACTATGAATGAAGATTAGATGCGACTTATCCAATATAGACAAAGCTCCATAACCTAGAAAAACTACCATCCAATATTTCTTCATAAATATTAAGAATTTCTCCTTGTATTGGAATACTAAGTATCCTATATAGAAATAGCAATAGTAATATACTGGCAAGAACAGTCCGAAAGGAACGTTGGGCGCAAGTCCTCCTTTGCCTTTCGCTATAACAACTGCCATACTAACACACATCGCAGCAATATTATATTTCTGCCCTCTCTTCTCTATCAGCCAGCAGGCTATATAGCAATAAAAGAGCATCAGGCAATACCACAAGTGGCTTGGTTTGCCATAAAACATATCCTGGAGGAAATTGCGATTCACCTCAGTAAGATTGGTCAATGCACCCAGCACCAGGAATGGTATGAGCAACCTATGCACCTTATTTTTCAAAAAAGGCATGAACTCTTGATACTTCTGCTTTTTCTTTAGTAAGAAACAGAACAAATAGCCTGCCATAAAGGTAAACAGTGGCATATTTGCATCAGGAGTCAAGAAACTGAAGATTTTGCCGTAAACTCCGTCCAATGGCGAGTTACCGTATCCCCAACAGATATATGAGCAATAGCTATGCCATGCCACGAGGGAGATAACCGCAAGACATCGCAGGAGCAAAACATCTTGAAGTGTTGTTTTTGATTGATTCATAAATGTTTTAAAAAAATATATTCTCACGTATATGATCAGACATGTCTATCGTTACTGTGTCTTTATAGCCACGAAAGTTTTCAATTGAAAATGATTTTAGTCTCATTGTTACAACATTTTATCTACAATTGTTTCTTAATATCTTGTTTCATAATTGTCAACGGACGTTTGAACACTTCTTTTGGGTCAGCATACGTTCCCAAAACAAACCTGTCTATATCAAAGCCGTCAGCAAACAATCCTGGTATACTATCTTTCAATGCTTGTATAGCAGAAGGAGAGTATATCTTATGTCGCCATAGCAATTCCCTTACTTCTTCCGAATGTTCCTTATATACAGCATTAATAGCAAATCGTTTGTTGAAATCTTCGGCAAGATTTCCGCCACATTTGTCATGAAGTTCTACACACAATCCTTTACAGATATGCTTTGTTTGAAAGTTCACCAAGTCATCTGGTGGAAGTTCGAAATACAGAGGTTCTATTTCTTCTCCTGCTTGAGCGTAGAGGGTGAAATCCAATGGGCAATCGCTCTTATGTCTATTGCAGGAAGAGCAGCATGGAAGAAGATTATAAAAGTTGGTACAGAGATAAGGATATAGACTCTTTGGCATATTGTGATCCAACTCATAGTTTGCTCGCAATACTGCTGGGTGAGGATTGGGCTTTCTACCTTTTCTCTTTCCTCGTTTCTTAATCATTGCTGGAGTCTGTGCAGGTTCTGTTTCTGCTGTTATGGCAAACTGCGCATTACAATACACACAGGTTTTGATGTCGAGTGCATTATTGCGAACATAGTCAGGAAAGACTTTCTCTCTCACACCTTTATAATCCATAGCCTTTATTATCAAATCAGAAAAGGAATATGGATTTTGCTTACCAATTGTGACAGATACTTTCAAAGCCTCTTGCCCAAGAATGTTTTCCATCTGATTAATCATTGCATGATATTGCCAAGGAAGTAAATCGTTAAGAGAATCATAGTTGTCGATTATCTCCTGTATATACTTAGCGTATTCTGGCTTTTTTATGGCAGAGAAGTTTGCTTTCTTACGTCCTTTTGGGTTTGGTTGTTTTGCAGTGAAATGTAACTTGGTCGTATTACTCAGCAAATCACTTTTCAACTTTTTGAGATTATCCAAAGGCTTCGCTGCAAGGTTGATGCCTTGAATCATCCCATCAGCATATTCTTTTGCAAGCAATTTTATATCGTCTGTCACTACTATTTTTCTCATTGTTTATCCTCCTCTAATCTTTCAAGTTCATCTAACAGCCAACTGCGATATGAAGTTTTGTCTTGTCTTCTTTTACGAACTAAAAGCACTCGAAGCTGCTTTACGACAACTTCATCTCCTAACAAGCTAATGAATTTCTCAGCTTTGCCCAAGTTCCACTCTTTATTTTCATATTGTTGTGACTTCAGAAAATCGACAAGCGACACTATCTTGTTTTGGATATGCTTGCCCATAAAGCCATTCTCCAAGAAGAAACTTTGATGAAGAATGTCGTTCACATTGGCTCCCAAAGGATTGACAAATGCACCTGTCTCCTTTTCTGTCTTTCCATTCTTCAGATACAATATATTGTTTTTGGGAATGTCACTTAGTATAAATGGCGAATGGGTGACAAGGAGAATATTGACGGATTCTATAGGATAAGTGATATCTAACCATGACAATCTATCCAATAAATCTGCGATAAAGGTGCGCTGATATTCTGGATGACTATATAGCTCCACTTCATCCAGCACCAAGTTGATATGCTTATAAGAGATACGGAAAGTATCATCATTTACACTCACCAAATTTTGAATATGATACAGAATGGAGCTAAGCGAATACATCAACTGGCGTTCACCACTGCTCATGCTTGTGAAAGTAAATTCGTCGCTAAAACCATGCATTGGCTGTTCATCACACTTCTCAAAGACAACATCTATGTCATAAAATGGAGGAGGCAACAAGCTGAAAGCCTTTTCATAGGAAGATATTGGCTGATTACCATGAATATCCTCTAATTTTATTTCATGCTCTCCAGAAGTTCTATCATAAATACTATTCTCTGCAAAACTTTTACACTGTCTCAGCTTATAAGTAATATGAGAGTCGTCATCTGCTATCTTCTCCAAGTACATATCTACTCGGTCCGAAGTCATTTCACGCTTGTAATCCGCATAGGTTAGCCCTATTTTTAGGGTTTTGTAAGCCATATAGCTAACAACATCATTGAAAAGTTCGTCTCCTAACTTTACTCTATCCAAACCATAGGACGCATAAGCATCCTTGAATGCAAAGTAAAGAGATTCAAAATTTGAAGGTTCTTTCCATGCCGCAAACTTGCTTATCAACGATTTTTCGTAATTAGATCGAAGTCTGTATCTCAATTTGGCTGCCTTGTAACCAGGAATGAAATTCTTTCCTTTGGAATCGAAGTAAAGAGCCAAAGCCGACAAACGTTGCAATGCCAATCCATTCTCCTTGTTGATGTCTATATTACCGTTATTACGGAAAGGATTTAAGGACATTGGGGTGAGATAGGCATCATTTTTATGGAATAGTCCATCTATCCAGTTACCATTGATACGTTTATCATCGGGACATTGATAATCTTTCTTGTTGAAACTATATAAGCTATAGTTCAAAGCTATCGTATAAAAGAAATGATGATGTAAAATTGCTTTATACTTATCATCTTGTCCTGAAATAACTTGATTGCCCCTGTACAAATCGGTACGAGTGCCCTCGCATCTCAGTTCATAGATAGTTCCATCAAATTCATAGAACAGACTTGCATATACACCAACAGCTCCATACAATCTTACACCATAGCTCCTTACCATCCGCTTCAAATGAGTTGAAGCGAAATTATTGATGATGGCAAACATGATATCCAACAATGTTGATTTGCCAGAACCATTCTTGCCGACAATACAAGACATGGAAACCTTCAGCTTGGAATTTACCGTGCTCTTGATTTCATACAAATCAGGAACTTCTGATTTAAAACAAAGCTTGATATTTTCCGATGTTGGAGGATAGCTGATATTTTCATAAAAAGGATACCAGCTATCTTTCAATGTCTTTCGTATGAATGACCTCGTATTTGCTTGGTCTATATAAATGCCTAAAAGCCTCATTTTGTAAGATTTGTAAACTACCAATACAGCGTGCCCACTATTTATCATAGGGTAGCAGTACCAGTATTTTTGAATAAAGTTTGAATTTTCTAAAATTTAACTATCAAGCGACGGCTTGGAATTTCTTTATTACCTCCACATCCGTACCATCTTCAAAAAAGTCATCAATGGTCTTCACTCTGTATGTTCCTTTATTGTAATAGGAACAAAAGCACCATGCAGTGGCTCCTGCAGTATCTCCGGTAAAGGATAATTCTTCTAGTATTGAATGAGCCTGTTATAATCGACTGCTTCAACTTTACAATACATACACAAGCTACGCCCCTTGCGGTTGTGGTTGTAGCCCTTGCCATCTTTCAAACCGCCAAAATAGGAGTTGAATGCTTTACAGAGATTCTCTGATAGGATATAGCCATCCAAGCCTTGACATGGACACCCTATTTTTTATACTAAATGTGTAGGAATGGAATAATTTCCACTTCGTTTACTTTGTTCTTGCTTCTTGATATTATCCGCAAACTCTCTGACCTTATTGCATATCCACATATAAGCAGTAGTGCCTTCACTGTAATCAGCCTCGGCAAACATGTCGATTCGGTCATCTTCCCGAAGTTTTTCTACTTGAGCAAAAGCCCTTTCATCTCCTTTAGGATAAATGGCAAATGTAGCTCCACCCCTTCCTTTAACTACAGAGAAAGCAGGAATGTCGCTTGGTCCATCTGCTATATATATCATATTGTGGAAATCAACACGGCGCAACTCATCCGGAAGCTTAGAATTTACAGTAATATCCTTCTCCTTGTTTACACCCTTGTTAATCTCAAAGATTGCTTTTGTTTTAGTGGAGTTATCCATGGTAAAACCAATCTCATTGATAATCTTATGCTCATCATCTTCGATTAATTCACATCCCCAAATATTCTCCACATAATTCATCAACTCCGTGCCTCGAATCACCTCAGCAAAGCCTGTACTCACAATGTAATGCTCTACCTTAATATTATACTCCTCACATACAGGGTCATTCTTCAGCATCTCCTTCGTATGCTTGAATATCGCAGGAATTCCAGCATAAAAGTTCTGACGTTCGCCATAACTCTTTAGCTTGGCATTGTTCAATCCTTCAAACTTTCCAGACTGGGCATATCTGATAAACTGATTGAGATAAATGGTATCAGGATTCACCTTTACATGCTGCTCCTTCATATATTTCTTAGGCAAAGCATTTACCTCAGTCCAAAACTCATGCGCATTGACATTATAGTCTTGAAAAATCGGATCCTGCATATACCCATTGATGAGAGTTTTGTCAAAATCCCATATAATAGCTATGATATTCTTCATTGTTTTTGATTCTTTAAATAATAGGGCTAATTATCAATAGTTCGTTAATAAATCAATAATGCGCTAAGCAGCTATACGCTGTAAGCACGAGAGATCTTTGAAAACTAATTAAAGTTCGGTTCGGGTTGTAGCCATATGCTTTAAAAATTCGTCTCATCAGATAAGTGTTGGTCATCAGTGCCTTGAATGAAGACATAGAATATTCCATTCCCATCTCCTTCATAGTCACCTTGGCAACATTTAGTGATGTGAACGAAGCTTTGAATGCAAAATTCGATCTGGAACCTGGTTCTATAATAAAGAACGAAAGTGAAGTGTCTGTAGAGAAGAATAGTTTCTTCTTGCCAGCTTTGCTGATGTAACTGGGATCAATGGCAATAGCCCATCTTCCCTGTTGACCAAAGAAGCGCTTGGCAAGTGAGACATACCTCCCCATTTGGGTGAAATTTATCTTTCTTGGTATTACCATGAACAAAATTATCACCTTGATGAGTATTTTCTCGAAACTTATTGTTAACTTTGCAGCCGAATCTTCAACTGCGTCTTTAAAGATATCCATATATTGGTCAAGTCCTGTATTCATATAATTTTGCTTTTGTCGTGATTTGCAAAATTACTGAAAATCAGCGACTTGACTAACTTCCTATAGTTAAGTCTCCATAACCATTTCTTAATATAAGTTATTGATTTACAAACGATTAAATATTAATTTAACGCAGTATTGTTATATGAAACTTACGCTTCTTTATAACGAATTGTTTGCAATTCTGCTTCAAGATGATTCATTTCATCTGTCCAAATATTCAGTTGCTGTAAGTTTGCCTTTAAAGATGCATACAAATCATCACTTAGCAGGGCTGTGGCTACAACTGCCGAATATTCTTTATCCTTTGTTCCTTTAGATAAAAGCGCTGCAGTAGAATTACGCAGCCTACCCAAACCTTGTGATGTCTGATTACGAGTTCCATCCATGAACTCTATAGAATCTTCAAGAAGTTTCTCTAGCTCTTCGGTAATGACTTGCCCGATGGCATATCTTACCTTACAATGATGTTCTTGGTCATTCAAGTTCAATACGACTATCGTCTTTTTTCCCATATCGTCAATACCTCTAAAGCGCACGCCTCTAAAAAGAATCATATGCTCTTGAGGAACATCAACAGAAGGGTTGATTATTGGTTCCAAGACCGTATTATGATCACCTTTGCTAGTATTGCATTTTTTACAACTAGGAAGCAAATTATTCCACAACACGACTTCATCCGGAAAGTCTTTCTTGTCATGGAAATGCTCCACTTCCATATATTTGCTTTCTTCTCCTAACTTACACTCACAATAGGCGCACTTATTATGAAACATATTCATCAGTGCATCAACAATATATTTATCACGCCATACAACTTTCTTAGGGTCTGCCTTAAAAGCTGCGGTCTTTGAATGAACGACAGCTTCTGTCAACTCGCTAGGAGCATCACCTCTATCAATATGTATCATACGCTATTCCAATCCTACCATTTGAATTTCCAATACCTTACGTAAGTAATTATCAGGATGGAGCATCTTACATAATACATCGTATGCTTCATGTGCCTTAGCTGCATCATCTGCATCCAAAGCCTGATTAAATTTATCAAGTTCCTCCATGTATTTGTTTGACTTTGTATCTTGCATCCCCATAACATCATTTAGGATTTCTTCGATGGTCCAACCTTGGCAACCATATTCTTTATTTACTATCGGATTAACTACCAACGAACCATTTTCTTGTCTTACCAATGGTATCATCTCATCTGGTTTAGCAACCTGAATGACATGAGGACTATGAGTAGAGGTAAATATCTGTGCCTTTGGAAACAACTGATTGAGTGCATAATATATCCTGGCTTGCAACTCAGGATGCAAATGAACATCCATTTCATCTATTATCAAAATACCATCAAAGTCTTCTACCTTAATATGTGGCTCCTTAAATCGATATTCAATATCTTTAATCAATCCCAAAAGAATGATAGCAAAAGAGATAAAGCCTGATGACAACTGCTCGAAAACGATTTTGCCTGTTGGCGAATTCAAAACAATATCGTTAGTTTCATGGTCAATCTTGTCAAAAGAAAAGCCATCCGACATTATCTCGAACACTCGCTTTGCCGCATCAAGATTACTCATTTGTTCCTCTGTCAACTCACCAGGATGTCCAGACCAAAGAAAACGATTGATAAACCACTTTTTTATTTCTGCATAGTTGCTACCATTTTTAAGTAGATTTGCGTAATCAAAATTACTTTGTTCTGGATCTTTTGATATTGCATCAACAGCCATGTAGTCAATTGCTCGATTCGTTTTGTAATACAATACATAACGTGAATAATTTATTAATGACCAAGATTCTGTTTCTGTCTTTTTATTAGGTCTCACAGAGTCAATCTCAATTGTTTTAGACAAAAAGGATTGATTCTCCCATAATCCAACCATCCACTTACCAAACTCAGAACAGCTATTTTTACGCAAAGTATACCGTTGCCCACAAAAACTTTCCGCAAGACACTCCAATATCGTTGTTTTGCCGATACCATTAGATCCACAAATTATATTGAAATGAGGATTGAACTTCAATTTCAAATTACGAATTGGACCTATATTGGTGATTTCTATATTATCAATTTTTACCATAACTAGTTGTATAAAAAATCAAAAACAGAGTTAGAATTTTGCCAACATGGCTATTGTTATTTATATTTTATCTCCTTATTTGTTTAACGACAAACTCCAAATAGTCTGCAAGTCTTTTGAAGTCTTCAAACTGCTTGACATACATACTTGACTCCACTTTAAAAAGTGGGTTAAATTTGAATTAAACATATGCCTTGGAAAGTTTTTACGCAATCCTTGGCGTTAACTGACTTTGGCGACAAGTTGACAAACGACCAGTTTATACAGCGTCAAAATACCTCTTATTACCTAAATATAGCCCCAAAGTGGGGCGATTCGGTCTTTGAACTATTTCTGTTACCATCTGGAGACCCATTTCGAGGTCATACAAAAAAAGTCGGCGCATATTGATTCAAGCACACCTTGCGATTCTCTTTGCTTTGGTATGAGGTGGGCGCTGGATATGCAAGCCTCGCATCACACCATAGCTACCCATAGGCTCGTTGTCCTGCAGAAGTGACTACTGCTTGGTACAACATCTAGTTCAATCCTGCACCATAGAAGATATTATCGCCTAATACGAGGCAAGAGGAATCTTTACCAATGAACTTTTCACCTATAATGAAGGCTTGTGCTAAGCCATCTGGTGATGGATGCTCTGCATACTCGAACTTCACTCCTAACTGGCTTCCATCGCCTGAAAGTCGTTTGAAACCTGGTAAGTCGAAAGGGGTTGAAAATCGGTTTATCAAAGATTGGTATCAGCTGCTTGCTGATACCCTTTGTGATGGGGTACAAACGTGTACCGCTTCCACCTGCTAATACTATTCCTTTCATAAATGTTATCTTCTCACTAACTTTGCTGCAAATTCCAAGAAATCTGCAACATTTTGAAATCATCAAATTGTTGGCAATACATACTGGCATAAGGCTCAGGGAAGCTTTTGCGGATATCTGTTTTTCTAAAATCAACCTTCAATAGTCTTTACGACCCTTTCGATTCCCCTTACTGGGGACAGAAACCTTCTTTAGCATTAAAGAAGTCATCTTTTCGAATCCCTCCGTCTCCCTTTAGCCAAAGGGAGTTCCACCTTTCTCACCAAGCCTCTCTTCCCTCAGGGACGAGAGGATGTAGCTGGCTACGCTATAGCCTCCGCCAGAGTTTTGGCATCGTCAGCGGAGCCTGTGCCCACAAGGGGCTGCCGATGATTGTTTACGCAATAGAATTGCGAGTATTTGTCGGCTGGCGCATTAATGTACACATTTTTAAATATGTTCAAAAAATATAGAACATCTGTCTCGCAATAATTAGATATGGTAAGTTTTTAATTCAACAATATTAAGGAGTTCTGTTTCAAATCTTTGCATCATCTCTATAACTTTATCTGCAACGTTCTTTGCTGTATCTATATCAACATAGCCATTATCACCATGAGCGAAATCATTACGATGTTTTAATATGACAGAATCCAAATAAGCCCTATACTCTTCCCAAGGTTGAGTAGCCATCCCTATCCGTTTCATTATTTTGAGGAGAATATCCATCTTTAGATTACTCTCTGTATCAGCGATGTAATCAGAATTAAACCTAACACTACCATGAGTTTCTGAAATCAAAGATTCTATCTTATCAATAGCAGCTACAGGATTTAATGCCTTTTGGAAAAGAGATGTATGTATATAGGCTGCAAATAATGAAGTTGACAACTCTCTATGCTGTAATCCTTTTGTATTCAAATAGTTCAAATAAGCCTTAACAGCTTCTTTGACATACCCTTCCCAATGAGAATAAGATATTACTATCAAAGCCTTGGAAAGGACTAAAGTTTCTTTTGAGTGTTTCTTTGCCTTATCATCCAAACTGTTTTTCAGATAAACTATTTCTAGTTTCCGTGCAACCAAACGCTCATCCAAGAAATCCGCCAAAGCTTCTGCTGTTTTAATTTTATTCATCGGAATAAAGTTTATCTACAAGTTTTAAAGTTTGAGCCAATCTACCTGCCGCGTTGAAGCCTTTCCAAGATACATTTTGTTCAGCTATATCTTTCCACAACTCAATAACATGTTCCTTTAGATTAAAGTTCAAAGGCAACACACCTTCTTTTCTGCCCAAGCCAATAGCTACGAATTCAAAAGCAGATGTATAGAAGCGACCGGTAAACTTTTCCTTATCCACATCATATTTTAGAAATGCCGAATCACCCATACATTCATCTATCTTTTGAAATGTTTTCTTGAAAATTTCAATTTCCTTATCCCAGTCAAAGTCTTCAGAGCGGAATATGGCTATGATTCTTTTATCTAGATAATGTCCGAAATCGCTTACCCCCTTTAAATTAGCTATATTTTCGGTTCGTAAACATACAAATCTTGTCACAAGTTCTAAATCGTACCTCTCTTCAAAGTTTTTGTCAGACAACCGCAAAGTATTGATAAAGTGAGTATCTGTTGATAAGTTTTGCAACATGTTGAACTTATTAGGGTTTTCCATTACCATTAAACAATTTCTTACCTCCTGATCACTCAGACTTGTACCACCAGTATTCAGGCGTTGAAAGATTTCATACTTACTCGTCTCATCACTTTCCTTTTTGATAATGACAAAATCAATTTTCGTACGTTTTAGGTACCGACGAACTTCTGGAGGAAAAGAATTCGCTTCATCGTCTTTCTTATCATAATATTTACCTTCTAAACTAGGAAGCATATCCGTTCCTTCTAATTTAAGAGGCGGCAATATTTGTTCATCAGCATCCCTGTAAATTCCCACAAACTGAAATATGGTTGAAAGGCGCTGCAGACCATCCACGACATCCCAAACACCATCCTCCCTTTGTGAAACGAAAATTGAAGGTACAGGTATGTTCAACAAGAAAGATTCTATCAATCTTGTTTTTTGAGATATAGTCCATCTATAGAATCGTTGGAATTCTGGATGAATGTCTAAATCACCCTCACTATACATGCTGATAATCTCGCCTATAGACATAGAGTATTTATCAGTCGATACTTCTTTGCTCTTAGCATTTATTTCATCTATTAAACTCATAATAGAATACAATTAGTATGTCACCAATACAGCGTCCCCACTATATTACAAGTAGTTACACGTATCTGTTTTTGAAAAAAGTTATATTTTGTTCCCCACCGCAGTATCGCTCTGCACTTGTCGTCGCTCGAATGGGATGTTATCTTATAAATATTGTTGCACAATATTTGCTAGTTCATCAGCATAAGAGGATGTATCTGATACATATTCCTTATTTACAAGTATGTACAAAGATAAATCATTTCTTCTAAAATGCTCGAACTTGTCATCAGAAACCGTTGAAAGCACGAAACGACGATAAAGACGGAAACAACGGATTAGATTAACTTTTTGTAAACAGGTATTGCTACCTTATCCATTTCTTCTTTCGAAACCTTAACAACTCCGGGAGTTGCATCAAAATAATCTACAGGATAACGATACTTGCCATTTGGCATCAAAACCTTAGTTACACGGCGAAAGAGAGAGATACCCTCTTCTGTAACTATCTTTGTTATCGTCTTATCAATGATCTTTCCCATAATTCTTTATTTTTATTTCAATTACGCCTGCAAATATAAGGGTTTTCTATGAAACAACCAAATTTTTAGAGGAGTTTTTGCT
>ERZ773188.876-NODE-876-length-36253-cov-16.148903_pt1 | contig 36253 bp, 30 predicted proteins | sample MGYA00581011_ERZ773188 | MGnify/ENA primary metagenome ERZ773188 (study PRJEB29015, sample SAMEA2737798) | human gut metagenome | biome: human gut; feature: human-associated habitat; material: faeces | place: China | collected 2012 ...
ATTGGGCAGAGCGTCGGTTCCGACGCCAGCCCTTTATCCTGCTTTCTTTTTCGTCCTCGAAAAAGCCGTGAAAAGCGCAGGAAACGCAGTTATACCAACGTTTCCAGCACATTGTCCACACGGTCTTCAACACCTCCGGCACAAACGCCCCACGTTCGCTTTCACGAGCGAACGTGGGTACACACTCGGCTTTCGGAGAAGGATCGCACACAAGGGCTCACACGCCGAAACAGGGGCTGTTTCGGATGGGGGCGCTATTACTACCCTCGGAGCGTTCCGCACGTTCACAAACATCCCCGGGCCGGGTATCAGAAAGGTGTACTTTGCCGCTTTTGGGCCTTGGCCGAGGGTGCTCCCGAAGAACGCAGAGAGCCTTCGGAACAGCGATGCGCTTATGCGCGTCGCTGTTCCGAGGCGCCGCGGCCCCGCTGGGCTGCGCTGCTCTGTTTGCAACTTGGTGATGTTGCTGTTCTTTCACTCTGTGCGCAGTACTTTCTGAACGTACGAGGCGGGGGTGGTATCACTACCCTCGGTGCGCTTTGCGTGTTCTCGAAACGCTGGACGACCGCTTGTCAAAGCGGCTATTTTGCCGTTTTCTGAGGTCGGGTGGTCATCATTGATTCCAGCGGTGCAAAATGTGCTTGACAGGCACAGTCTACTTATGATAGACTTCAAGCATCAAAAATCTATCATAAATAGACCAACAAAGAAAGGAGGCCCACATGGACGGTTACAAACTGGGCGTTGTTGAGACGCGTTTTGCAGAACTCATCTGGCAGCATGAGCCGCTGACCTCCGGCGAGCTGGTGAAACTATGCGAACAGGAGCTGCAATGGAAAAAATCCACGACCTACACAGTTTTGAAAAAACTCTGCGAACACGGTATCTTTCAGAACGAAAACGGCACGGTAACTTCCCTTCTCTCACAGGAGGGCTATAACGCCGTACAGAGTGAGAAATTTGTGGAGGACACCTTCGACGGTTCCCTTCCCGCATTTCTTGCCGCCTTTACCACACGGAAATCTCTTTCGGAGAAGGACATTGCGGAAATCCAGCGCATGATCGACCGCTGCGGAAAGGAGTGAGCCAATGGCCTCCGTCTTTTTGAAGCTCTTGAATCTAAGCATTTCCGCAAGCTGGCTGGTGCTGGCCGTGCTGGTACTGCGCCTGATATCAAAGCGTTCGCCCAAGTGGGTGAATGTCCTGCTTTGGGGTATTGTCGCGCTGCGGCTGGTTCTGCCATTCTCCATAGAGAGCGCGGTGAGCCTGATTCCCAGTGCCGAAACGGTCAGTCCCGCAGCCGTGCAGTTTGACCCCGCGCCGACCATCACCAGCGGCGTGAGCGTTATCGACAATGCTGTGAATCCCTCGCTCAGCGAGCATTTTGCCGCCACGCCGGAAGCGAGTGTCAATCCGCTCTATGTCTGGACGGAGATCGCAGGCTGGGTGTGGCTCATCGGCCTTGGAGCCATGCTGCTCTATGCGCTCGTGAGTTATCTTCGGCTACACCGGCGCGTGAGCGTGTCGCTCCCCGTTCAAGATCACATTTATCTTTGCGATGCCATTTCCTCGCCGTTCATCCTCGGCGTTGTAAAACCACACATCTATCTGCCCTCCGGTCTGGACGAGGTGCAGCGGCAGAATGTACTGGCGCACGAGCAAGCGCATCTCGCGCGGCGTGACCACTGGTGGAAGCCGCTGGGCTTCGCGCTGCTTGCGGTTTACTGGTTCAACCCCGTGCTGTGGCTCGCCTATACACTGCTCTGCCGCGACATTGAACTGGCCTGCGACGAGCGGGTGATCCGCACGATGGACGAGAGCGCCGTCAAGACCTATTCCACGGTGCTGCTTGCGTGCAGTATGCCGCGCAAGGCAGTCATCACCTGCCCGCTGGCGTTCGGTGAAGTTGGCGTCAAGGAGCGTGTGCGGAATGCGCTTCACTATAAAAAGCCCGCGTTCTGGGTGGTCGCGGCGTCGGTCGCCGTGTGCGTCGTTGTGGCGGTGTGCTTTCTGACGAATCCGGAACACGAAACGATGAAGTGGGCGAAGAATCTGCGCGTGGATGATGTGGTGCGTGTTGAATTGACGATTATGCCGCAGGCGACCAACAAGCAGTATAAAGACTTCAATGCAGACGAAATTGCCGAGGCGGTTGCACTCATCAACAAAAGTAGCGGACGGTATATCAGTGAACCAGAGTCGCTCAGCGGCAGTACGATGACACTCTACATCACCACAGCTGACGGCGTGCAGCACACAGTTACGAACAATGGCAATACCTATATCCGAATTGACGGAGATACCTACCGGAGCACCCATATCACTTGGCCGTACACCGTGGGAGATTCCCCTCTGCCTGACAGTTTTCAGGTCGGTGATACGCAAGCTGCCGATGTGAACCGCTTCTATGTGGATGATTGGAGCATCTGCATTGTTGGTCAATGGCTACGTAATCTCGGAACTCGCGTGTGGTTGGCTGACAACAGCGACGCTTACCTTAGCGTTGTGAAGCAGGACAGCCTTGCAGATGAGCTGGCCGGTCTGCAAAACGCCGGTCACGCCGTAGAAGAGTTGGACGGATACTACCGCTGCGTCACACAGGAAGGGTTAAGCAACACGATCGTCTACCTCTATCCCGTGCTATCCAATGAATCCTGCTACTGGGTAGAAACTCATTGGAGCTACGACAATGCGGACGAGTCAAAGGTTGAAGTGCAGGCAACGCAGCTTCGCATGATGGCGGAGAGCTTCCGTGTGGAAAATGAAAGCAGTCCGGCAGATGCCCTCATCGGCAGCTACACCGATGACATGGGCTCCAGTCTGACGATCCGGAAAAACGCCGATGGCAGCTATGCAGCAGACCTTGGTATCTATAAGTTTACTTCTGTCGACAATACAGCAGGAAGCTATGACCCGCAGATGAATATCCTGCATATCTCCGGCACTGCGGATATTGGCGGCACTCTCGCGGCAGATGTAACCGCAGACGGGACTGGGCGTCTGATCGTTACATTGACAGAATCTCCCGTTTCCACAGGCTATCTTGCTGCAGGCGCGGTGTTTACTTTCTGGCCCCGCGTGACCGGATACCCCGAGTACGATGAGGTGTTAGCCAATATCTGCGATCTCCGCCTCGCCGGTACACAAGGCACCGAAACAGATTTCAGTTCTGATTTTTTGACAGCGAATGACTACTACCAGACACCCGGCTGGCTGCTACGCGATCTTGACGGTGATGGGATCCCTGAACTGCTGCTCGGTGCGAATTGGGACGAAGGACACACCGTGATTTTCAACATCTACCGCTCTGGCGGTACGAGAGCCGTCCGCGTGGTCAACGGTTGGAACCGTAACCGCTGGTATCTCTGCACCGATGGCAGTCTGGCAAACGAAGGCAGCAGCAGCGCATTTGAAAGCAGCTACTCTTACTACCGCTATACCAGCGGCGAGTTACAGCATCTGGAAACGTTGCTGTATCTGGATGACGGTTCCGGCGGCTCACCATGGCGCTACTCCGTCACAACGGATCAGTATGTCAACAGTGGTGACTTTCACTCCGTCACCGAGGCCGAAGCAACTGCCGTGATGGACAAATACACCCACGAAACGCTGGCCTTTACGCCATTTGTGGTATGAGGATAGGTAGTGTGGACTGTGGCGCAAGGTTGCAGTTCGCCAGTCCCCCCGGATATTACAGCCTTTGACCCACTTTTGACCCAGAATCCGAAAAAAGCGGGCAGGGCTGGACGGAAACAATGGAAGATCCGCCGAGCGAATGGTGGCAAAAAGCACAAATCGGAGCCGAAACGACTCCGATTTGTCCTTGAGACAACCTACGGACCAGAAGGCCGGGGGTTCGAATCCCTCACGGCGTACCAAAATGTGTTGATGAAAGATGCAGCACAGAAAACGCCGCGCAAAAGCGCGGTGTTTTCATATATTTACCGCCACTTTTCAATTCAAAAAGTTGGAAAAACATGATTTTTCGGACAACGAGTTTTTCTCCGCGACAGGCGACATTTTAGAGATGCAGCAGGGCATTTTTATGAACTGATGTGACTCGAACGCCAGGGCATTAAAAAAGAACAAACCAACAGGCCACTGATCTCTCCTCCCTCACAGGGAGCAGATCGGTGGCCTTTTTTCGCTTCTTCGGTGCTTATGTTGCTTTTGCTTCGTTTGTGTGCCATTCCTTGATGGTATTGGTAATAGCTTTCTCGTAATCTTTCGGGTATGCTTGCGCTACAAAAAAGCGAAGGAGGCATCCGAGAATGGCAACTACCAAAAACTTGTGTGCTCAGATTCCCATCGCCCTCCACGAGCGAGTCAGCGAAGAACGGGAACGGTTGGGCCAGACCACCAGCGAGTACATCGCCAACCTCATCCAAGACTATTACAACATGATGGAAAATCAGAAAGGCGGCATTCAAATGACTGAAAAAGGCAGAACAATGGCATTCCAGATTCCCGAAGAACTCTTCCAGCGCATCAAGCGTCACCTCGAGCGCGAAACACTCCGCACCGGCAAAAAGCTCACCCAGCGAGACTTCGTGCTGAACCTGATCACGCAGGCACTGGACGAAGCAGAGGCTGAGAGCGCCGCAGAGCAGGACTTCCCCGCTGAGGCCCCTGCCGAGGCCCGTGTGGACGACGAGGCCACCCCTGCGGACACGGACACCCCTGACGAGGAAAGCGCCGTGTAAGCCCGCACAAACGCCAAAGCAAAAACACGATTTAGAAGAAAGCCGGTCATGGCATCCGAACAGCTCGGGTGCCATGACCGGCTTTTTGCGTTTCAAGAGAAAGGAGGAAATCGCCGTGGCAAGCGAAATCAAAAGACGCTTTACAGACACAGAAATGCAAATTGTCAGGGAAACGGATCTGCTGGAGCTGCTGACCCATCTGGGCTATCAGGTCAAACGCATTGGCCGGTACCACACCACAGCAGAAATGGACAGCCTGCGGATCAAGGACCGTCGCACATGGTTCCGCTACTCGCAGAACACGGGCGGCGACGCCATCACTCTCGTGCAGCAGTTCTGCGACAAGACATTTCCGGAAGCTGTCGAGTATCTGCTCACCTTCAATGGCCGGGCCAGAGATTCCCCCGCCAAAGCAGTGCCTTCCGTCAAGCGGGACGAGGTGCAAAAGCCCTTTACCCTGCCACCCCGGAATACGGATGACCGCAGAGTCTTTGCCTACCTGCGCAAACGCGGCATCGCCGCGCAGGTGATCCGGCAGTTTATGAACAGCGGTCTGTTGTACGAGGACGCCGAGCATCACAACTGCGTGTTCGTCGGAAAGAACAGCGCGGGGCAGGCAAAATACGCAGGCCTGCGTGGGACCTACGACCGAGACGGCAAAGGTTTTCGCGGAGATGTGACAGGCAGCGATAAGAATGTCGGCTTTGCCATCCCGCACGATCCCACGTCGGATCAGGTGCGGGTGTTTGAGGCCCCCATCGACCTTATGAGCTACCTCACGCTCCACCGCGAGCCGATCAACGCCATAGCCCTGTGCGGCCTCTATGACGGCGCGCTTGAAACGTACCTGAAGGATCATCCCAGCATCAAGCGCATCACGCTTTGCCTGGACTCGGACGCACCGGGACGGGCGGCAGCCCAGCAGCTCAAGAACAAATACTCGGCCAGAGGCTATGCCGTAACGGTAGAAGAGCCTCGCAGTGGAAAGGACTGGAACGAATACCTGCAAAAAAGAAACACTCCGGAGAGGGGGCGATAACCAAGCATCGCAGAACATGACTTAACATCCCATCAAAATATCTAAGGAGGAAATATGCATTTGAACAAGAATCATACAATTTCCCGCCGTGCGCTGGCTATGCTCCTGACGCTGACATTGTGTCTCGGCATGATCCCCACCGCCTTCGCAGGGCAGCAGAACAGTTACCATGACCCCGCCGAACACTGGATGCAGGCATCCAACCGCACGAATGAGCTGGACGTCAACAGCGTTGTGACCCGTGAAACCTTCAAATGCGGCGAATGCGGCAAAGTGACGTCCTTTGAGGTATTCCGCGTTCCCGAGTATACCCGCAACGGCCAGGCCGCTCTGAGCCGTAACGTCAAATACTCGGACGGCACCATGATGGACGGCGTCGGCAAGGGCGACTGCATGGACGGTGTTCCCGGCAAAGACGCCTATTATACCGGCTATCATTATACCAAGGCAGTCTGCGAAACCTGCGGCGGTATCAACACAAACGAGCCGAAGTCTGATTACGGCTATCTCAAAAATGTTTACTGGCTGTTTGACTGCGCCGCGGAATTTACACAGAAGCTGGAGGAAACCGTGACCTACGAGTACACGGACGATACCTACCATACCGTTACCACCAAAGGTGGCACCTACTGCGCGTTTTGCTACGGTACGAACCACACCGTGAACAGCACGCTGGAGCGCCACAGCATGGAGACCGAGGTGCTGCCCCAGCCTGCCAACGGCCGCTTTGCTACCGTGGAGAAGTGCAGCCTGTGCGACTACGCCAGCTATGACTACACAGCAGCCAAGGCGGTCATTGCAGACTACTACGGCGTCGTGGACGGCCAGCCCCACACGATCACCGTCAGCGACCTCTCCGAAGCTGGCGTCCGCACTTCCATCCGCTACGGCAACAGCGCCGAAATCTGCACCATGACCTCCGCGCCCAATTACACGGAGGAAGGTCAGTACACGGTTTATTACGAGATCACCTACACCTATCAGAATGTCAGCATGACGGAAAACGGCGTGGCAAATGTCTGGCTGCGCGATACGCAGGCCAGCGAGGATGGCAAATGCACCTGCGGCTGCGATGATCCCAACTGCGGCTGCAAGGACAAGAACTGCGGCGGCAACTGCTGCTCCGACAAGGGCTGCGGCGAAAATCACCACTTCATTCTGCTGGACCGCACCAAGGCTGGCTGCATCACCCTTGGCTATGACCGTTACCTCTGCACCGAGTGCGGCAAGATCGAAAAGCGCGACTATGTGGACTCTCTCGGCCACGCATGGCAGAGCATCGTCATCCGCGATGCCACCTGCGAAACCGATGGCAAGCTGCTGGAGCTCTGCTCCCGCTGCGGCCAGATGAAGCAGACCGCCACGCCCAAGGGAGAGCATCAGTATAAGACCTATCCCGTAGCCGCCACCTGCATGAACCCCGGCTACACCGTCCGCGAGTGCTCCGTCTGCGGCGACCGCCATATCGAGGACATCACTTCCGTTCTGCCCCATAACTACGAATCCCATGTAATCGCCGCGACCTGTGAGGGCGGCGGCAAGACCATCCACCGCTGCGATGGCTGCGGCAGCAGCTTCGTGACGGACTACACCTCTCCGCTGGGCCACAGCTGGGATGAAGGCACTCTCATCACCAACGCCACCTGCACCGGCGAGGGCGTTATGGAGTACCGCTGCGTCCGCTGCGGTTATCACCGTACTGCACGCCCATTGACTGGAGCGACGCTCAACCGGGCGACCTTGTGTTCTATCCGGAGGACAGCCACGTCGGCATTGTCTGCGGCTTTGACAGCAGCGGCAATATTATGATCATCCACTGCGCCAGCGGATACAACAACGTGGTGGTGACCGGAAAAGCTGGCTTTACAACGGTTGGCAGGCTGGAGTACTACGGCGAATAAGAGATACGCACCAAATTGAAGGGTATCTCTTAGGATTGATTTTGCTGGAAAAGTCTGTCATAATATAGGAAATTGCAGGGATGGAGAACATATATGTTTAGAATAAATCGTGGTCAGATCGTATCCGAGTCAAAAAAGGCAACCGCCAAGTCAGATGATCTACGAAGCAATGTGAAAGTGTTTGACGCGGTCAAATTGGTCTTTCTGAATCTCGCAGATGAAATCACTCGGTTTCCGGTATACAATGCAGCTCATTGGACTTGTAATGTGGATCGTTGGATTGACAACCTCCAGTCCGAGAATAACATGACCTATCGCCGGGGAGAAATTGTATTCTTAGACTTAGGTGCACAAAATTTCAAATATGAGCCTTCCTATACTCACGCGTGCATCGTATTGGCCGACCGCAAGAACTCCATTCTGATTGTACCATGTTCTACAAAAAAGTACGGATCTGGGTATCGTGACATTATCGATGCAACGCCTGCGGATGGATTTATGCGAAATACGGGTATCCAGTCGGAAAGTTTCCGCTGGGTCAATAAAAATCGCGTTGTTTCTCAACCCGGAAAATACGTTTCTTCTGATGTTCTGGAAAAACTGGATCAGGTGATACTCTCTTTCGTTCCAGCACATAAAAGAGAAGTCGCACAGTTAAAAGCTGAAATCAAAACATTAAAGTCCAAAATTGATGCACTCGAAGGTACATCAGAAGCCGAGCAAAACAGTCAAAAGTGATTGACAGCTCCTCTCAGAGATGATATTATGTTTACACAGTAGGCGTAACGCCGTAGGCCCATGCTCAAGGCATGGTATCACAGAGGACAAGGCATCTTCGGATGCCTTGTCCTGTTTTTATCATTATTTTCTTATTTTCGCATATACTTTTTTTGCAGAAGGCGCAACGCCGTTTGCCCGTATCGAAAGATCCGGTATCACAGGAGAATGCCCAAGGGCTGTATCTCTTGGGCATTCTTATTGCTTTTCTATGATTATAGCGACTACAACAACGTAGCCGTGACCGGAAAAGCTGGTTTCACAACAGTTGGCAGGCCAGAATACTACGGCGAATAACTTAGAGGGGCTCATAGGACATTCCCTATGAGCCCCTCTATTTTTTTGCGCGTCTGCTTTACTGCAATATAGTGCAAAAGTGAAGTTAAAATCCGTCTATCTCTTATATTGACTTTGCGCACAGGTGTCTGGGAAACTCCGTGTCAAACAACGCCAGGCCATCTACGGACACCGCCGAGAGCTCTCTGCGTCTTGAATAATAACGATAACGGGAGGAACCCATCATGGCATTTAAAATCGATGTGATTGAAGATGAGTTTTATACTTCGTGGTGGATCGTCCACTCAGAACATTTCCTCGTAGATCCGGTAAAATCTATGCGGAATGCTGCCTTGCAGGCCCAGAAGTTCCACAGCAGCACATCGTGAATCTCTTCTTCTCCGTCGGCTTAAACCCGACAAGAGAACACCTGACGTATGGGTTCATCGGAGAAAAGACAATGTCCAAGGAGGCAATCGATAGCGAGATTTTCAGACTGATCCATAAGGTATTGTCAGATAATTTTGACGAAACCATTGAAAGGTACTTGCGCCACGAATCCCTTCTGAATGACTTTTCCTGATGGATCCCTCCCCTGCTGATTTTTAGTCCAACAGCCATGAGCAAAACGCAAGAAACGCAGTAATTGCAATGGTTCCCGGACATGGCTGAAACCGGAAATCACTCATATGGTATAGAAAGCGGAGCCCCTTTTTGGTAAAATTAGCCTGCAAAGAAAACCAACCAGAAAGGGGCTGGCCGCTATCTACCGACAGGAAATCATTCAGGATGTGACATTGTTCACATCCCAAAGCGCCGCTGCGTTTTACGACAAGCTTTTCAGCAGCTTGGACTTCACACTGCCCAGAGCGGCAACCGGGCGGCGGGGCTTCCCAAAAGAAGCCATGGTCTGTGTGTTTATCGTTATGAAATGTGAGGGATTCTCACAAATCACAGATTTGATGGATTATCTGGACAACAATCGGCTCATTGCCCACTACTGCGGGTTCAACATCTTGGAGCCGCTGCCGTCCTACTGGACCTATGACCGCTGCCTGCGGCAGTTGAACAACGGTGCGTTGAAGTCGATCATGGCCAATCTGGTGCGGAAGCTGTATGAATTGGGGATTGTGGACGCCTCATTTATTGGCCTGGACTCCACACCCGTCATGGCAAACACGAAGCAGAACAACCCAAAATCCTTTGCAAAAAACAAGTTCTCCAAGGAAAACCACCCGAAAAGCGATCCGGACTGCGCCCTCGGCGTCCACTCGGCCTCCAACCAGCACAATGAGCGCCGGTATGAGTTCTACTGGGGCTACAAAAGTCATGTGCTGGTGGACTGCATCTCCGGCCTGCCGCTCTACGAGCTGACCACACCGGGCAATGTCGCCGATTCCTCCGTCGCCGCTGATATCCTCGCAGCTGCGAATCAGACGGTTTCTTTGAAAGAATGCACCTTCCTTGCCGACAAGGGCTACGATGTGAAAAGCATCTACAATACCGTAAAAACGGTCTATGAGGGCGAGGCATTTATCCCTCTCAATCCACGCGGTACGAAAGCCTCTAAAACGCTTCCTGCTGGCAATCCGGTCTGCGAGGCAGGCCTCGCCATGCACGAGGACGGAAAGACGACCGACAATGGGCGTACCCGCCAGAAATACTGCTGCCCATTCCGCCAGTCCAAGACCGGTGTTTGCCCTTGTAACCACAAAAACTGGAACAACGGCAAGAAAAAACGGGGCTGCACGAAATATAAAACCGTTCCCGATGACTACAGACTTTCCATTGACCGTAGCTGCCTCTGCTTCAAGAGAACATACGCCTTGCGTACAGAGTGCGAGCGTTACAATTCTCGCTTCAAATCCACAGGTCAGGAACGGCTGTGGGTGCGCAATGGAACCAGCGCGGCAAACCTCAATACGCTGGCTCATATCTCTGCCCTGACTGTTGCGTTGGCCGCCGTTCTGCACGGCTCTCACTCCTACCGTTCTGCCAAACAGCTTCGGCGTTCCGCCTGATCTACCTGTTCCATACCTTTTTCAGGCGTGGGGTTTACCGCGCTATGGTTTTTGCGCCCTTGAGATGCCCCAAGCTCTTTCGATTCCCATTTGCCTTGTTTGTGGGCTACTCCTTCTGCCTGTTTTGCTCATCGCTCTAAATGTAGAAAAAGAGGGACTTTTGACCACCCCAACGCGATGAAATTATTCCAACGATTGACTATGCAGGAAGATAGGAAGAAAAAAGACAGCCCTGTTGCAGTTTATCGAGAAATGATTTTCGGCGATACCTGCGAGGAACTCGAGCTAAGCAGCATTGGTGAGATCATTGGCATTACAAAGGCTGCTGATTTGGTCGATCCCGATGAAGGAAAGTTGGATAGCAGCATCGAAACTCGCGTCCCACCCGCTCACATTATAGGGAAGTCACGAAAAGCCTTGAGAATTCAAGTGTTTCTGGTAATCCGGAGTCTTTTTTACTCGTCAAATTCCATTAGTCTTCTATAGTGCTTTATGACCGCAGCCTTACCACAACCTCCGGCGATGTCACGCTCCACATGCCGCGGCTCAAGGGCGTATCCTTCGAGACTGCCATCATCGAGCGGTATCGCCGCCGGGAGAGCAGTGTGGAGGAGGCCCTCATCGAGATGTACCTGGCAGGCGTTTCCGTGCGCCGGGTAACGGAACGTTTCGCAACGTCCCGCTTACCTATTGTCTCATGCCTGTCCATGCGCGGGGTGGTTTGACGGTTACCAGAAGAATGCTATATGCCGCAATAACAGAAGGCCGCCATCTCGGTGTGCAGTAGCTCTCCTTGAGATGGTGGCCTTTTTACGCGCCTAGGTTTTACGCTTACAATACTCCTACCCGATGAAACAGTCGCCCCGACTTTGTTCCATTGGGCGGGAATTTCTCTTTGCTCTTGCACTGATGGCGAGTCCGCTATCTCAATAACCCGCCGTCATGCCAGTCTTTTTTACGTTAGCGCCATCTGCGCTCAAGCTTATTTCAGACTTTTTCTGCTGGCTTTACCAGTTCGCCATAACCCTTCGCCTCGGTATCAACAACACCGTCTTCCATCAAAACACGTCCGCGAACAATCGTATAGTTCAGCTTACATTTCAACTCGCGCCCATCATAGACACGGGCAATTTCACGTGCCATGCTGTAGCTCTTCGTGCGGTCAATGGTCATGGTATCATTCATATCGAAGATTACGATATCTGCATCCGCACCCGCAGCCAGAATTCCCTTCTGGGGATAGATGTTAAAGCACTTTGCAGGGTTGGTACAAAGCAGTTCAATGACTCGCTTCAGCGTCGTCTTGCCATTTGCGGCAGCATCCAACATCAGCGGAAGTCTTGTATCTACGCCCGGGAAGCCGCAAAATGCCTTAAAGATATCGTCCTGTCCCTGCATCTTCTCTTCCAGCGTAAAAGGGGCATGATCCGAACCAATAAAATCAATGGTTCCATCATTGATATAGTCCCACATTCTTTCAACCGCTTCCTTTGCCCGCAGAGGAGGATTGCAGCGAGCAAAAGAGCCGAACTTTTCAAGATAACTCTCGTCAAGCAGGAGATAATGCGGGCATGTTTCAACGAACACACTCTGTCCCTCGCTCTTTGCCTGTTTTGCAAGCTCACAGGACTCCGGCGTAGACATATGTGCCAGTTCCAGCTTGCAGCCAGTCGCCTTAGCCATCAGAATAAGCTTGGAAACCGTTGAATACTCTGTAATGGCGGGGCGAGACTTGCAATGATCGATGGGCTTCGTCCATCCCTTGGCACGGAACTCCTCAATATTATGGACGATCATATCGTTGTTCTCTGCGTGAGATGCCATCATCAATCCCGTCTTTGCGATTTCACGCATACCTGTCATGATCTCGGCATCGTTCGCAAGCGTCAGACCGACAAACTCTCCTTCGCGTCCGGCCGGAGCCTGATGCAGGAACGATTTGTATGCAACGATCCCTTCCTTCGACAGCGGAACGATTTCTTCGGGATACTGTCCGCCGGCAGCACCGTAAAATGCATAGTCCACAACGCAGTTATCTGCGGCAATCCTTTTTCTATTATCAAGGATTTCCTTATTGTACTGAGGTGGAGTGGAGATCGGATGCTCAAGAATCGTCGTGCATCCGCCCTGAGCAGCAGACAGCGTTCCGGTGTAAAAGGTTTCACGATCCGCATGACCCGGATCTCTGATATGGATATGCGTATCAATGCCGCCGGGGGTCACATATTTTCCCTCCGCTTCAATGCTTCTCATCGCATCCCCGTCTCCGAAGAGTCCGCACTCAGCAACCGCTGCGATCTTTCCGTCTTTTACCGCAATATCGCACTTTCTAAAGTCTCCGTCTACATAAGCAAGACCATTCTTAATCAATAAATCCAACACTGTTCTTTCTCCTCCTCAAAAATTCATCTCGTCCACTTTCAGCACAGTACGATACAGTGCTTCAACGCCCATATCAACATGGCGATCATCTGTCCACTCTTTTCCATGATGGCTAATGCCCGCTACACTGGGAACAAATATCATGCCAATGGGGATCCCTACATGTGCCAGGGCATTCGCATCGTGACCCGCGCCGCTTGGCATCGTCGTATAAGTCACGTCCATTTCTTCCAGAACCCCGACAATCGTCTGAATCAGTTTCGGATCGCAGGGTGTGGAATACTTTGCGCAAGTGTTCACAAACGAAAATGTGCATTCCGGAATTCCTGCGGCAATCGTTTGAATCGCCTCAAAGAATTGATCTGTAATCTTCTTATCCATATGGCGGAATTCGAATGTTGCCTCACATTCTCCGGGAATGACATTTTCCGCACCCGGCAGCACAGAAATCTTTCCCACCGTAAAAACAAGCGTATCCGACAATTCCCGTGCCTTCTTCTCTGCCGCTACGATCAGTTTACTCATAGCAACAAGGGCATCCCGCCTGTTTCTCATCATTGTTGTACCGGCATGATTGCTTAAACCGGTTGCACGAACGGTATAACGCACAATGCCAACAATACCGCTCACCGCGCCAATGTCGGTCTGGTGATGGTCGAGATAGTCTCCCTGCTCAATATGATACTCCAAATAGCAGCCGAACTTGCTTACATCACGCTTTGCGGATTCCACGCCATGTACCGTCCAGCCAAACTTCCGAATATTCTGCTCGAAATTTGGTGCCCCGGTATCGACTGTTCCCGTCATGCAGCGGCTCCCGAATGTTCCGCCAAGGGGGCTTGACTCCTCCAGATCAAATCCAAACACTTCGATCGGGTGCCGCAGTACGGTCTTGCTCTCTCGAAGCCGCCGCACCACTTCAAGTCCCCCGATCACTCCCATCATCCCGTCAAATATGCCGCCGCAGATCACCGTGTCCAAGTGCGAGCCGATCACAATAGACTTTGCATTCTTATCGCTGCCGGAAAGGTACCCATGCAAATTGCCAACTGCGTCCACATCTGTCTGCATCCCCAGCTTGTCCATCTCAGAACGAAGCGCATTTACGACTTCATAATAGGCAGGCGTTCCCCCGGTCCTTGTGATGGAGTTATCCTCGTTCTTCCCATAGCTTCCGTATTTGTGAAGCCAATCGCACATTATACTCATTCTTTATTCTCCAATTGGTACAACTTATTCCTCACTGCGCCTTCCGCTAAAATCAACGCCCAAATCACTCCATCATAGACAGGTACATTGAGTTTCTTTTCAATGTAGGCGTCTGATCCTGCATAGTTGGCGCATCCGAGGACGATCGCGCTGACATTCGGATACTTCAGTGCCTCCTCTGCCGCTTCCAACAGAGATTGTTTATCATTTCCCTTGCTGACAACAACCGCTTTGAGCTGCTCTTCAACATGGTACTTGCGCGCCAAAGCGAACTTTTTGGGAATAATTCCCGCGCTTGGCGTAATAACAGCGAATCCGCCGTTTCTCATCGCCGCCATATGCATAGACGACTCTGCAATGCCAAAAACCGGTTTGCCGCAGGCAACCTCTTTTGCAAGATCGTAATTCGGATCTGCATGGCAGGCAAGAACAAATGCGTCATATTTGTCAAGGCTGGAGCGAATGGTCTGCGCCAGTTCCGCGGCCGAAGCATACTGATCTTCGTAAGAGACGACCAACTTGGGTGATGTCGTCATAGAAACCACATCAAATTCAAATCGCTTCTGAACAAATTTTTCCGCTGTTTCTCTTAGGATCGTTTCAGTCGCTTGATCGCTGTTGGGATTGATAATAAGTATTCTCATTTTCACTTCCGCCTCTTTTCTTTGCATTACGTATTCACATCATCCGTGCCAAGCTTCGCCCTTCTTCAGCAGAAGCTGCCTTGTTCAGAGCGCGCTGTCATCGCAGGCTCTTTCCCATCTGATTCTTTTCACCCACCAGATGCTGAGCACGCCCCGCGTGATGAGGTCGGCGACCATTGCAAACCAGACGCCATGCAGCCCCCAGTGAAGTCCGTGCAAAAAGATCATTGCAGTCGGAATTCTCACGCACCACATGCCGATGGCAACCGCCCAAAATGCCGCGCCGGTCTTTCCAGCTCCCCGCAATACGCCGGAGAGCACGATCGTCAGGCTGAACATCGGCTCAGCTACCGCAACGATTCGCAAAAGCGCCCCTGCAAGCTGAATGACCTCTTCATCCGGCGAAAAAATACCGGAAAGCGAAAGTGCTTGCGTATATAGCAGCACGCCTCCCAGCAGGCCAGCAAGAAGCCCCAACGCAGCAAATGTCTTTGTATCGTGTTTTGCCCGCTCCGCTTCTCCGCCTCCCACTTCCTGTCCAATGACCGTCGTACCGGCAAAGGCAATGCCGTTGGCAGGCAGATAACTGATCGCCTCCGCTGTCACGGCTACATGATTGGCGGAAAGGGCAATATTACCGAGCGAGGTCACAAGGCCTGTCATCACAAGCTGTCCGGAGCTGGTTGCAACACGTTCGAGCGCAACTGGCAGTCCAAGGCGGATGGTGCGCGATGTGACCGCACGGCTCAAACGGCAGGGAACCCGTCTGAGCTGCACCGGCGATGCCCTAAGGAACATAATTGTAAGCAGGACAACCGCTGCAATCATGTAAGAGAGCGCCGTTGCAATTGCCGCTCCTGCAACGCCCCATCCTGCGCCGTAAACAGTACATGTCTTTCCAAAGATCACAAGCCTGCGCGTTTCGAAGATCAGCAAAAAATTGAGTACCACATTTGCAAAATTTGATCCTACATTGACAAACATCGGCGTTCTGGTATCTCCCGCACAGCGCAAAACAGCAGAAAAAACAGTCAACAATGTCTGAAACGGGATTCCGGCCGCATAGAAAAAGAGATACCTTCTCGCATCCGCAAGGATCTCTTCATCAGCTCCAAGCCACAGCGGAATATAATATGACAGCAGCATAAACAGCAGCATCAGGATCACACCGAAGCAAAGCGAACCAGTAAACGCCTCGTGTGAGATTGCCCGTGCATTCTCTCCTTTTTTTGCGCCGAGGCTATGAGCCACCTGCACAGAATACCCAACGCCAAGTGCCGTTAAAAAGCCGAGGACCAACCATGTTGTAGAGGAATTCACTGCAACAGCTGCCGTTGCGCGATAGCCCAGCGCTCCGATCATTGCAGTGTCCACATACGTCGCCATTGTGAGCAGGATCTGCTCTAAGATCGCAGGCCACGCCAGCAGCAAGATGTACTTGATTGAAGATGCATCTACTCTCGCGTTGGCTTTCACATCGTTTCACATCCCTTACAGATTCATCAGAATAATGCTTAATATTGTCAGTAACAGGCCGAGCAGCTTTCTTTTCGACATCGTCTCTCCGTAGTGCAGTGTTCCCACAAGAGTTGTCAGCAGAATTGCGCCTCCGCTTTGCACCGGAAAAACGGTGCTTGCCGGCAATGCAGAAAGGGCAAGGACCACAAAATATGTCGAGGCCAAATTTGCCGCGCCAATCAGTCCTCCGAGCAGCATTTCCGACGATTGAAAATGCAGTTCCTCCTTTTCCGTGAACAGAAGAACAGTATTCAGCACAAGGCATGTAACAAATGCAGACAAATAATACAGGTACTGATACTCCATGCTACTGTAGCCGGAAAAAACCTTTTTAACGATCTCCTGTACCCCGCTGAGCAGCAGCAGCCATGGCAGTTCTCTGCGCAGATGAAGTCCGGTATCATTAAAAAAGAGCAGTCCCGCGCAAGCAAACAGAATGCCGAAAAGCCGGACGCCCGAAAGCCTCTCATTCCAGATTTCAGCCATTGCCAGTGCAGCGAATATCACGCCAAGTTTTGATGACAATGTTGCCATACTCGGTCCGCAAACTGCAATTACCTTCTGGACTGCTATAAAGGTAACAAGATATACTCCGCCTGTTACAATGCCGATCAGGCAGGAAAAGGTAAAAATTCCATCGCATCCCCAAGCAGAATATGGCAGGAAAACGGCTGGAATGTGAAAACTTCCAGCCGGTATTCCTGTTCTCAGCAGTGCCACTACCGAGATTATCACTGCAACGGCATAATTGTACCATATGACGCGCAGCCCTGCCATATTTCTTCTTCTGGATTCTGTCAGCGCAAGGTTGATGAACGATATGACTGCGATGTTCAAAAACACTATCAGTCTAATGCTTATGCCTCCTTCGCCATTTTGTCCATTTACTTACAGCAGTCCCGCCGTCATATAGCGTGCATTGACGCCATTGATCTTCCAGAACTCTTCTTCCGCATCAGCCGCCATGCGGTCTGCCGCCGCCTGTGCGTCATCAGCGATCTTTTCCCAGTCAACGCCAAGCAGCTTGTGGTCGCGCACAATCACACGGCCTCCCGCGATTACGGTGTGAACTTCGCTGCTGCCCGTTGCCGAATAGACAAGGTTGGGAATCATGTTGCGCATCGGCGAGGTATAGATCGGCATCATGGCCGGAGAACGCAGATCAACAAGGATCAGATCTGCATCCTTTCCAGCTTCGAGAGAGCCAACCACATCGTCAATTCCGACCGCCTTTGCTCCCTCGATCGTTGCCATGCGCAGCGACTTCCAGCAAGGCATAACTTCCGGATCTTCATACTTGATCTTATTGAACAGCGCTGCAAGCTTCATCTCGTTGAAGATGTTGTGGCAGTTGTTGCCGGGAGCCTGATCGCTGCCGAGGCCAACCATACCACCTGCATCCTGGAACACCTTCGAAGGAGGAACGATTCCGTCAATAATGCCGATCGATCCCGGGCAAAGCACCATGCCCGCGCCGGCCTTTGCCACTGCGCTCGTCTCTTCGTCAGTCGCATCGGTAAGATGGATTCCGATCACATAGCGATCCAAATAGTTTTTCTTCAGCAGCCACGGGATCGATCTCATCCCATAGCGCATTTCCATCTGCTTGGTCTCTCTCGACCCCTGCGAAAGGTGCATGTAGACCTTCGTATTGTTTTCTACTGCCAGCTTTTTGACGCGGTCAAGCATCTCCTCGCTGACAAAGTCCGCACCCTGCGGACCGTACATCACACGGATACGGCCATTCGCTGCGCCATTCCAGCGGTGGAATGCATCCATCGCGTTGCCAAGCGTCTGCTCGCCAAAATTCTTGTCGTAGCGGTACAGTTCTCCGGGCGCATAGATCAGCGGCAGCGCCTCACGCACGCGGACACTGATGTTGCCGCGAACGCCCAGCTTTTCGATATACGAGAACAACTCCGGAATATTGTTTCCGTCTTCACCGATCGTCGTAGTACCGTTGAGCACAGCCTCCGTCACGCCAAGCATGCATCCCGCTGCACGCTCCTTATCTGTGCAGTTTGTGCTGAACGGACCCGCGCCGTGCATCATCCAGTTGCCTACATCCTGTGCAACGCCGCGCATCGCGCACATGCTTGTATGCATATGTGCATCGATCAAGCCGGGCAGCACCAGATAATTGGATGCATCAATGACTTCCTCAGCCGTATACTCACCTTCAATATCAGCTCGCGGTGCAACAGCGAGGATCTTTCCCTTATCGATCGCCACAGCGAAATCTTCGCAGTAGCCAACACCTTCACCTGCCATCGTATACATATGATGCGTCAGGACGAGCATATCCACCTTTTTCATTCGCGTTCTCCTTTCTACAATTGGCCTATCAAAAATAGCTTTAGTTGCGCCAAGCATTCATTGCCCAGCGCAACTAAAGCAATAAAAGTTGGTAGTGGTTCCTATTTACTTACTTTGAGACCAGATTGGGATTGATCGCTTCCCCAGAGAAATCATAATCTGCGTACTTCTTCGCAGCCAGCTTGTTCTGGACATTGATTGCAGTAATCGCGATCACAATAGCCGTCACAACGCCGACGAGAGTGTTGTTGACCAGACCCGCAACGATGTAAGCGACAAATGCCGAAAGGCCGGACGTCAGGGCGTAGGGCAACTGAGTTCTCACGTGCTGGATGTGGTCGCAGCCAGCAGCCATGGACGCCTTGATCGTAGTATCCGAAACCGGGGAGCAGTGGTCACCGAAGAGGCCGCCGCCGATGCAGGCTGCAATAGCGATCTCGATATCGATGCCGTAGCTGTAGCAAACAGGGATTGCAATGGGCATCATCAGCGCGGTGGTACCCCAGGAGCTGCCGGTGGCAAAGGAGATCGCGCAGCCGCCGATATAGACGAGCGCCGGGATCAGAGCGGGAGAAACGCCGGCAGATTCAATAACATGCGCAACAAAGAACTTGAGACCGAGGTTGCCGGAAACCGTGGAAAGGCACCATGCCAGAGCAATGATCACAACCGCTTCCATGCCGTTTGCAAAGGCTGCCGTCCACTGCTGGAAGCCTTCCATAAAGGAGAATCTCTTCTGTACCGTACCGACCAGAAGGGCCGCAAAGCTTGCCGCGGTGAAGCCGATGATAATGCTCGTCGTAATATCGCAGGAGGTGAAGACCTTCGAACCGTTTTCAACGATGTTGCCCGTATAGAAGATGCTGGACATCAGAGCAACAAGCATCGTGACCATCGGAATCACAAAGTTGCGCACGGGGAGATGATCATCTTCACTGAACGTCTCACCGGGATCATCCTTAACAATGGGCTCATCCGTCGGACCAAGGAGACGACCAGTCTCGCTGGCGCGCTTTTCAGCAAGATACATCGGACCGATATCCTTGCCAGAAGCCGCGACATAATAAGCAACAACGATTGCAAGGATCGCATAGAGGTTGTTGGGAATGTACTTCCAGTAATAGGACCAAGCATCCGTCGTAATGCCAATTGCCGCAAGTTCCGCAGCGATCAGGCCAACGTAATACGGGCCGTAAGAGCACACAGGGGAGCACGAAGCCATGTTGCAGCCAAGGGAGTCGGTGATGTAAGCGAGCTTCACGCGAGCCACATTGAACGCCTCGGTGATGGGACGCATAACAGCACCGAGAACAAAGTTAGGCTCGGTATAAATGAAAGCAAAGCCTGCTGCGCAAGTGGTAACTTCTGCACTGCGCTTGCTCTTAACATGCGCTCTTGCCCAGCGGGCGATGGCCACGCCTGCACCGGTCAGTTTGAGCATTTTTACAAAGCCCTGCAAAATGATAATGATGAGGATCGTTTTAAGGTTGCCGACGCTGGTCAGGTTGGGATACATGAAATCCTTAAAAAAGGCGACGACTGCAACAAGAGGATTCCATCCGCTAAGGATAGTTACACCAATGAAGGTGCCGATCATAAGCGACATGATTGTTTTTTTCGTGTACAGCGAAAGGCCAATAACAATAACCGCGGGGATAATTGATAGAATACCATAGTTAGCTTCCATTGTTTTCCTCCTAAAAAATTTGGTTGTTATCTTGTGTTTTCTTATTTACTGGTCAAGCGCCTGTTTATCTCCTCCTTCTCCCTGTAGCAGGAATCGTACTAGAACCCGAACACCTGCTTCGATCTGTTCGGGGCTGGTGTACTCAGCAATGTTGTGGCTAATCCCGTCTTTGCAGGGGATAAAAACCATTGCTGTGGGATACAGGTGCGCAAAGGAGAGCGCATCGTGTCCCGCACCACTGGGCATTTTGCGAAAGCTCAATTCTTCTGCGTGTGCGGCACGGCAGAGCTGTTCAACAAGCGTTCCATCCATGTGGCACGGCTCCATCGTGTCGATACAATCAAGCTGGTAGGATATTCCGCGCTGGCGGCAAATCTCATCTACCCGTTCCTTGAGTGCCTTGTCCATGCTTAACAGGCTTCCGGTATGAATCCCTCGCATATCAATGCGAAGATCGGTCATGCCGGGAACCGAATTGATGATATTGGGATGATTATCAATGCAGCCAACTGTTGCAACGGATGCATTGACGGACTCTTCTCTTCCGATCTGCTCCACCGCGAGGATCACTTCCGATGCCGCACACAGCGCATCCAGACGCAGATTCATCGGCGTTGCACCTGAGTGCTCTGAAAATCCCTGTAATCTCAGCCGATAACGATGCGGTGCAGCGATTGCTGTTACAATACCGATCTGTGTATCATTTTCCTGCAAAACTCTGCCCTGCTCAATATGCAGCTCGATATAGCGGGTAATACCTTCCGGAACCGGAACTTCTCCCCGATAGCCGTGTCTTGCCAGACAATCGGAAAGCTTTTCCCCCTCAAGGCTGACCACATTCTGCAATCCTTGCAGGTCAAGCGCATGTGTCATCAGACCGCTTCCCACGGTACAATGCTGGAAGTTGCTGGATTCCTCGCATCGGAAAGCCGCCACCACAAGGGGGATTTTCTTTCCTTGACGTTTCAGTTCCAGCATAGCCGCAAAGCCGCCCGCCACACCGACAACTCCATCGTATGGGCCGCCTTCGATCACGGAATCCAAATGAGAGCCAAGTAAAGTATGTGGCTCTTTCTCATCCGAGATATTGCCGACAAAGCTGTTCCCAATAGAGTCTTCCCACACGTTAAAGCCGTGTGCTTTTCCTTCCTCGCGGAAGATCCGGTGCATCTCATCCTCAAGCGGCGTATAGGCAAGTCGCGTCACACCGCCTTGCGGCAGCTTCCCCACCTCTGAAAATCGGATAATCAAGCTTTGCAGATCATCTCTCGTTTCCTTCGAAAGTGTCATAATCTTTCCGTTTCTTTATCCGGGCGAACAAACCGTCCCTCTGCGCCGCCGCAGATCTCTCCGTCGTTCATCACAGTATGTCCGCGTAAAATAGTGCGTTCGATTTTTCCCTTGAGTGTCATTCCGTGGTAGGCCGACAGTTTTGTTCTCGACTGCAGCTTTTCCTGATCCACAGTCCACTTTCTTTCTGGATCGACAAGAACAATATCTGCGTCCGCACCGACCTGGATTGCACCCTTGTGCGGATAGAGACCATACATCTTTGCCGGTTCTGCTGAAAGTACTCTGACAAGTTCCTGCCATGTAAGCTTACCCGCATTGACCGCATCGATCATCAGCGGCACCATCGTCTCGATATTCACCATTCCTGCCGGTGCCGACCAAAGATCCTTGGCCTTCTCCTCCGGAGAATGCGGTGCATGATCGGAGCAAACATAAGCGATCACTCCTTCACGCAGTGCCGCCCAGAGCTCATCCTGATCTTTCTTGCGGCGTACCGGCGGATATCCTTTCATTGCCGTACCGACGCGGGCGTAATCCTCTGCCGTCAAAGTCAGATAGTGCGGGCATGTCTCTGCCGTGATCGGATAACCCTCCTGCTGTGCGCGCCGGATATAGGGGACGCCTTCGCCGGTGGCAAGATGCAGAATGTGCAGATGCGCGCCCGTAGCTTCTGCAATCTGAATGGCCGTGTCGATCACCACCGTCTCGCTCAGCGGCGGGCGGGAAGCAATCATTGCTTCGTAATCGTCAGCTCCCGTAGCGCGAACCTCGTTCGTCAGTTCTTTGATGATGCTGAAGTCTTCGGCATGGATTCCGACCAGCTTTCCCGTTTTTGCCACGGCGCGGAACATCTGATAGACCTCTCCGTTGCCCATCGGCGGGATAACATCCTTCATGCCCTCTTCATAGTTGTAAATAAGCTGGTAGTTCTTCGCATCGATCGCGTAGCCCCAGAAGAACTTGAAAGCAACAACTCCCGCATCCGCAAGCGCTTGCAAGGAATCATTATTGAGCTTTCCAAGGCACAGTCCCCATACGCCAAAATCCACATACGCTTTCGGCGTAATCGTTTTGATCAGATCGTGCAGATTTTCCACATTGTAAATTGCCGGATTGCAGTTTGGCATTTCCAGAATCGTGGTGATGCCTCCCACAGCAGCGGCACGGGAGGAATGCGCAAAGTCTTCTTTATACCATGCGCCTTTCGATCCGTCACGCGAATGGCAATGCGTATCAATGAATCCCGGAAAAACAAGTCTTCCCGTCGCATCGATCGTCTCTTTCGCATCGCCGACCAATAGCTCTGCGCTGATTGCAGCGATTTTTCCGTCCTTTACATAAATATTGCCGTGCTCGATCTGATGTTCAGAAACATAATCGGCGTTTTTAATCAGTAAATCCCACATCATATCGCCTTTCTTACACATATCCAATGCCATCCCGAATACTGAGTTCTGTTCCAAACGGCTTGCATAGTTCTGCCAGTTCGTGCAGTACTGTTTCATCTTCCGTTAAAGCAGGCAGGCCCCTTCGATAGCGCGGAAGCTCCTGATGCAGCGTAATCGGATGCAGCTTGATCGGTCCGATCTCCCCATTCTCCATGCTCCAGCAAGCCACCACCGAGTGCCAGACATTCGGGTTGACACCGAGGCCAACTGTTCCATTCTTGCTGCGGCAATCCATGCCCGCTCCAACCTGTGCATCGTGCGGCAGTCCGTACTTTTCATAAAAGTCCGCCGGTTGATGCGTCGTCGTATCGTTTTCAAAAAGGAAGTTGCCCAGACTGTAGAAAATTGCTCCGCCATGGTAGCGTTCAATACCGCGTAAAACGTGCGGCCCATGTCCCAGAACGACATTCGCTCCCGCATCAATGCAAGCGCGGGCGAAGGTCACGAGAAATTCTGCCGGCACATCCTTTCGCAGCCCGCCGAGTTCGTGAGAATGGATGCTGACCATCACACAGTCCGCCTGCGACTTTGCCTCCTGAATCGAAGCGGTGATCCGCTTGAGATCCGCCGGATGCGGAATCGTCTCCTTGCCAGGCGCCTCGGACTCAACGAACTCGTGTCCGCCGAAGCGAAACGCACCGGGCGTTTCAACAGCAAATCCCTCTTTGATATCAAGCAGCTGCTGCGCGTCGATCTGTGTTTCCTCCGCAATCTTTCGCAGCGCCGCAAGCTCTTCTGCCGTTACATGCAGCTTGGTCTGGAAGCGCAGCGGATTGACTCCCGGTCGTCCCTGCATATCTCCGCGCTGGTTTCCAGCTCTCCACGCCTCGTGGAACGATGAGGTTGCAGCGATCAAAGCCACGCGCCCGTTTTCACAGTCCATATAGACCGGTGCACTGGCATCCGCCAGATTTTCTCCGATGCCAGCAAAACGAATTCCGTACTGATGCAGATACCGCATCGTGGCAAGCAGTCCATTGTGGCTATAATCCATGGCATGGTTATTTGCCGCATTGTAGATATTGAATCCGTACTTTTTTACATCTTCAAGAACCTCTGGCGCGCTCATTGCCCACGTTCCACCGCTGAACGGAAACGGATATCCCTCCCGGTTGTGGATGGTCGTTTCCAGATTTGCAAAGCGCACCTCTGCCGATCCGATCAGCGCGCTGAGCTTTTCAAATCCTGCATAAGCCCGCTCCGGCAGCCGGCGATTGATAAAAATATCTCCTGCGGCTGCAAAAGTCATCTTGTCATTGCCCAAATTCTTGACCTCCCTTACAGCTTATTCTCCTCCATGTACAGGGCGTTGGCACCCCGGATCTCCCAAAACTGCTTTTCCGCTTTTCCCGCCAGGCGATCCGCCTCTTCCTGCACCTCAGCAAGAATTTCTTCAAGATCGAATGTCTGCGGCTTACGATCCTTTACGATCACTCGCCCGCCGGAAATCACAGTATCTACGTCTCTGCCGCAGGCTGCATAAACAGCGTTCGGCACAAGATTTCTCATGGGCTTTGTATAGATCGGCCGCATAGCGGGCGTATCCAGCTTCAACAAAATCAGATCCGCATCCTTCCCGGCTTCGAGCGAGCCGACAGCATCGTCGATCCCAATCGCTCTTGCTCCCTCAATCGTTGCCATACGAAGCACCTTCCAGCAAGGCATGACCTCCGGATCCTCATATTTAAGCTTATTGAAAAGCGCCGTCATGCGCATTTCATTGAAGATGCTGTGCTCATTGTTGCCGTTTGCCTGATCGGTGCCAAGTCCAACCATTCCACCGGCATCCTGGAAAAGCTTTGCCGGCGGCTGAATTCCGTCAATGAGCCCAATCGCCGCAGAGCAGAGCACCATTCGCCCGCCGCGCCCGACCATCTGCTGTACTTCTTCCGGCAGCGCATCTGTCAAATGAATGCCGACTACGTGATCGTCGATCAAATTTCGCTCGATCATCCAGGGGATCGTTCGAGAGCCATACCGCATCATCATCTGTTTCGTTTCGCGCGATCCCTGCGAAAGATGCAGATACATCAGGGTGTTGTGCCTGTGCGCCAGATCCAGTGCCTCGTGCAGTACTTCTTCCGAAACAAAGTCTGCCCCCTGCGGCGCAAACATGACCCGGATCCTACCGTTGTCCGCCCCGTGCCATTGATTGAATACATCCTTTGCCGCAGAAAAGGTTTCTTCCGTATACTTCTCGTCATACTCATACAACTCGCCGGGGGCATACACCCGATTGAGTGCACTGCGAATACGAACACCAACATTTCCTCGCACGCCGACCTTTTGAATAAACTCGCAAGGGCTATCCAATGCAAAGCCTTCTTCGCCGATCGTTGTTGTGCCATTCATTACCGCTTCGGCAATTGCAAGCTTGCTTCCCGCCCGTCTTGTTGCCGACGTTGCGTTCGTTTGAAACGGTCCTGCGCCATGCATCATCCAGTTGCCAACATCCTGTGCGATTCCTCGCATCGCGCAATTTGTGGAGTGCATATGCCCATCGATCAACCCAGGCAGCACCAGATGCGCCGTCGCATCGAGCGTTTCCACAGCTGTGAATTCACGCTCGATCTCATCCCGCGGTGCAATCTTTGCGATCTTCCCGTTTACGATGGCAACGGAATCATCAAGATGATATCCGACTCCATCGCCTTCCATCGTGTACATGTGATGCGTATGAACAATCATATCTGCCTGTTTCATCTTCATTCTCCTTTACTGTTCAGCATGTTTCCGTCATACCCCATCCGCTCTGAAATGCGCTGTGCGGACCGGCGCGCCTCCGGAAGCAGTTCCCATGTCACTTCATCGCTCATCCGACTTGACGGAGCAACAATACTCAAACTTCCTAAAACTACTCCATTTTTTCCGAAAATGGGAAGTCCCAGTGCGTTAATGGCATCGTCCAGCTCACTGTGGCTGATATAGTAGCCATTACTCCGAGCTCGCTTCACTACTGCACGAAGTTCTTCCTTTCCGCAAACAGGATTTCCAATCCGTTTCTGGGTTTCAATGCAGCGACTCAACTCGCTGTCACTCAAAAATGCCGCCGCCGAGCGACCTGTCCCGCCCAGAAGAACGGGGACATCCGCTCCCACCGTGCAGGCACATTTGAGAGACTTCTGGCTCTCCACTCTTCCGATGCAGATCATCTGTCCGTTTGAATAGCGGCAGATTGCAACAGTTTCTCCGCAGTGATGGAAAAGTTCGTCCATAATCGGCTGTGCCGCCCGCAGGAGCGTCATATCTTCCGAGACGAGGTGTCCAAGGCGTATGATTTCTGTGCCAAGGGCATATTTCCCGTTTGCAAGCTTTTCCAGAAACCCCATATCGCAAAGCGTAGAAACCATTCGAAAAGTTGTGCTCTTGTTGAGTTCCAGGATTCCCGCCATTTCCATCATAGACATCTCAAGGCGTTCGGCATGGAAGCACTGAAGGATCGTGAGAGCTCTTTCCACAGCCTGAATTCGATATTTATTATTTCTCTGTTTCGCCATACAGAACCTCTAATTATCTACTGAAATTATCATAATTATAAAATTTAAAGCGGTATACTGTCAATAAACAATATATATACTAAGTTTTTTCTACATTTTGCATTACTTTTTTACGATTTCTTATGTTTTAGTTTCATGCAGCAAAACAGCAGTGTCTATTGTCACAGTGTCGGTTTCGTACAGTGAAACCACTTTTGACGTACAGGGCGAAATGCGCAGCAAGCGCATTGTCACAAGCGATGTATCGTACAACAAAACTATACTCAACACATAACGTGGAATACGCAGTGAGCACAGTCCGACTCAATCTCAATGCACTCCTACAATAATAATTACGGTTGAAGGCGCGGCAGCCAACCGCGTCTTTTTCCGTCTTAAAGCCGAAGCTGTTAGAATGGGAGAGTAAAGGGCCTGACACTACCGGGCCATCCGGCACCGCATTGACATCCAGTGCTTCATGATGCCGTATGACTTCGCTCAAGCCAAGGCATACATTGAAAAACAACTGGCCTACGCAGGGGCATCCGAATCCCATTTTCTCTGAGGATGCGCTCCAGCGGGTCTTTGAGTTTTCCTCTGGTGTTCCACGCCTCATTAACCGTGCCTGTACGCAGGCACTGATCTATGCGTGCCAGAACCGCAGAGACATAATTGATGACCGCATGGTGCAGATTGTACTGGAGGGCGAAGTAGCTTGAATTTTGAAAGGAGTGGCCCATGGCCACTCCTTATGCTCACTCATTCTGCGACAAATTCCTCGGCGCTCTCCGACACGCAACGCCGTCTATTTTACGGCAACGAGGCTCGGCCGCTACAATATTGGTATTTGAAAGAAAAGAACGCTCTGTCACTGGAAATTGAGCAGTGGTAGAGCGCTTTTTATTTTGCCAGCTTTTTCATGATTTGCTGGTAGAGCTTTTCGAGCTGGATATGGTTTTCCTGCGTGATGCAGGGTTTGCCGCGCTCGAGGCTCAGCGCGCCGGCGGCGACGAGCTTGTCCGTGTAGCGGTAGAGCGTGCGCAGGTTGATGCCGAGCATGCCGGCGAGTGCTGGACGCGTGGTGCGCAGGCGCAGCGGGAGCGCGCCGCGGCTGTGCTGATAGAGGTAGACCACGAGCGATTCCTCTTTGGATACGAGCACCTTGCGTGAGCTGGTTTCCAGATTGAAGTAGAGCTGCTGGGCCAGCGAGCCGATGACGATGTTGGCCAGTACCATGTCGTGCTGCACGGCGGCGAGAAACGGCGCGACCGCAATCTCGAGCACGCAGCAGTCTGTTTTGGCGCGGATCGTTGCGCCAAAGCGCGTGTCGCCGGAAAAGGTCTCGGACAGGCCGTACATCGTAAAGCCGTCGTTTTCGTAGAGCGTGAATGTCGTGCCGTCGAACGAGTGGACAATGACGTTAGAAATGCCGTGGATCAGAATGTGGACCGTGCGGATCTCATCGCCCACCTCGTAGAAAAGACGCCCGTGCGCGACCTTCTTGGCGCGCAGGCCGGGTACGCCGAGCGAGCGGCAGTAGGAGAGCGCTTTGTCCGCTGAGGGAAAGGTCATTTTGCGCAGGGCAAGGAGCCTCGCGCCAAGGTCAACATAGTTTGGCATGATTTCACCGTCCTTTTTTGTCGGATATTAGCATGACATATTCAAAAAAAGATGTCAAGTGTCATTGAATGGTATGAAAAATGAGACTATAATATCACCTGATAATTTCACGGCCTGCCACAAGCAGGACGAATACCGGCGAGGCGTCCAGACGCTCTGCACAGCCGGAGAAAACGAGGAACGGCAATGCAGAGAGAACTGGGCGAAAGCTACGAAGCACTTTTATCGCAGATCAAAACGGGCAGCGTGACGCCGGAGAAGGTCCGCGATGTGACGCTCATCCCGCTGGTGGGGGACGTGAAGCTCGTCATCGCCTGCGATTCCAACGCCTCGATCGGCGAAAAGAAAAACGATTACTACAAAAATGCCTATGAAGAGGTCGCCGTCAGCGCCATGAAGGTGCCGCTGATGGAGGTGCTTGCCACCGGCGCCGTTCCGGTCGTGGTGGTGGACAACCTCTGCATGGAGATGGAGGGCGCGGGCAAGCGCATTATTTCCATCATGCGCCGCCAGCTCGAAGAGGCGGGACTTTCCAATGTGCAGCTCACGGGCAGCACGGAGGACAATATGCCCACGACCCAGTCAGGTTTCGGCGTAACAGCTATCGGCCTTCTTCAGATGCAGGACTGCCGCATCGCCTCCACGCGCCGCGGCGACCGTGTCGTCTGCGTGGGCGTGCCGCGCAGCGGCATCAAAAATGAGCGGTACAGCGAGTATGACCGCGACACGGCCAAGATCTCGACGGTCTGCCGTCTGGCAGGACTGCCTTACGTGCACGAGATCCTGCCCGTGGGCTCGAAGGGCGTGCGGTACGAAGCGGGCCAGCTTGCCGAAACGGCGGGGCTGTGCTTTACGCCGGAGGAGCGGCCGGAGATCGACATGGAGACCTCCGCAGGCTCGTCGACGGCAGTGCTCTGCACGCTCCGTGAGGACGATCTCGGAAAGCTCAAAAAAGATATGGATATCGGTGTGTTCTCGGTGGGACAGATCGGTTGAGTAACAACAAAATAACAGGGGGATGGACAAAATGAAAGTGGAAGACATCAAGTTCCAGTCGGCGCAGCATGTGTTGGACGAGATCTATAACATGAACGTCAAGGGCGGCAGTCCCTTCGGCCGTGCGGCCGCGTGGGCGTACAAGCTCGCCTGCGAGCAGGAAGCGCTCGACAGCTTCGACGCGCTGGAAGCGCGTATGCAGGAGCTTTCCGACAAGCTGCACGAGCTGAAGCCGACCATGGCGACCATCCGCAACAGCTCCGTGTTTGCGCGCGGAGCTTTTGACTGCGCAAAGAAGTCCGGCGCGACGCTCGAAGAGACGAAGACGCAGATCATCGCGACGTGCGACCGCATCATCGAGTCGTCCTATGCGGCGGTGGACGCGCTGGCGAAAAACGGCGCGAATCTCATCACCGAGGGATGCACCGTGATGATGCACAGCTATTCGAGCGCGCTGATGGCGGTCTTCACCGCCGCGCGCGAGCAGGGCAAGAACTTCTCCCTCATCTGCACGGAGTCCCGTCCGCTGCGCGAGTCCCGCCTTGCCGTCAAGGTGCTGCGCAGCATCGGCGTGCCCGTGACCTACATCACGGACGCGGAGATCTGGGAATTCATGCCGCGCGCCGACCTTATCATCATGGGCGCTGACTCCATTGCCTGGGACGGCAGCGTTGCCAACAAGATGGGCACCGCGCTCGTCAGCCAGCTGGCGCTTGCGTGCAAAAAGCCCGTTTACATTGCCTCTGAGCTCTACAAGGTCAACCCCGCCACGGCGGAGGGCCATCCCATCGAGCTTGAGCGCCGCGTGAAAGAGGAGATCGTCTCCGAGGGAGACTTCGACTCCTACGAGGGTATCGACGTCATCAACCAGTTCTTTGACCTGACGCCCGCCTGGCAGATCCGCGGCCTCATCACGGAATTCGGCGTGATCGCGCCGGCCAGCGCCTGCGTCTACTGGCAGAAGCTGGAAGACAAGATCGCCGGCAACAACTGAATTCATGTCGAGGGGGGACGGTTTCGTGGATGCGATCATCCGAATGCGCGGCATCAGCAAGAGCTTCGGCTCGCTGCGCGCGAATGACTCAATCGATTTCGAGCTTTATCCCGGCGAGACGCATGCGCTCGTCGGCGAAAACGGCGCCGGTAAAACGACTCTGATGCGCATTCTCTACGGCCAGTACAAGGCGGACAGCGGCACCATCGAGGTCGATGGCAAGCCCGTCACGTACAACGTGGCCGGTGCGATGAAGCTCGGCATCGGCATGGTGCATCAGAACTTCATGCAGATCGAGAAGATGTCCATTCTGGAGAACATCATCATGGCCTCCGCTCCGTCCCGCTTCGGTTTTATCCGCTACAAGGAAACACGCGGCAAGGTGCAGGAAATGCTGCGCCGCTTCGGGCTGGAGGTTTCGCCCGATGTGCCCATCGGGCGGCTGTGCGTGGGCGAGCGGCAGAAGGTGGAGATCATCAAGGCACTCTACCTCGGTGCACGGGTGCTCATCCTCGACGAGCCGACGGCCGTGCTCACCCCGCAGGAGACAACGGAACTCTTCCGCATCATCGAAGAGCTCAAGGGCGAGGGAAAGAGCATCATCTTCATCTCGCACAAGCTGCGCGAGGTCGTGCAGGTCGGCGACCGCATCACCGTCATCCGCGCAGGACAGGTCGTGGCGCAGATGGCGCGCGGTGTGCAGGAAAATGACATCGCCCGCGCGATGATCCACCGCCAGGACACGGAGCTCATCAAAAACGACCGCACAGGCGAGATCGGCGAGTGCGTCTGCAAGGCCGAGCACCTGTGGTACTTTGACGATCTGAGCGTCCCGCGCCTCAAGGATTTTTCGATGGAGGTGCACGCGGGAGAGATCCTCGGCATCGGCGGCGTGGAGGGCAACGGGCAGACGGAGCTCATCAATCTGCTCGTCGGCATGTACCGTGCAAGCCATGGCACGATCACCTTCTGCGGCGAGGATATCACAAAGACAGACATTGAAACGCGCCGGAACAAGGGCGTGAGCTATATTTCCGAAGACCGCATGAACACGGGCCTCTGCCTGAGCGCCAAACTCGGCGAGAACCTGATCTGCGGCCGTGAGGGCACGGCGCGGTTTTCTCGCCGCGGCGTGCTGCAAAGCAAAAGTATCGAGCAGTACAGCGAAGAGCTCAAGGAAAACTTTGATATCCGCGGCGTATCGGACGACGACTCCATCCGCGGCATGTCGGGCGGCAACCTGCAAAAGATCGTGCTTGCGCGCGAGATCAGCCGGGGGCCGAAGCTCCTGATCGCCGCCCAGCCCACGCGAGGGCTGGATATCGGTGCGATCAACTTTGTGCGAAGCACCCTGCTGGAAGAAAAGAAAAAAGGCGCGGCCATCCTGCTCGTCTCGGCAGACCTGGAAGAACTGATGAGCCTGAGCGACCGCATGCTGATCCTCTGCGGCGGCAAGTGCTCGGGCGAGGTGACTGACGTCGCCGCGGCGACGGAGGAAGAGATCGGCCTTCTGATGGGCGGCATTACCCATTCCGGGGAAGGAGGGGAGTCGGCGTGAAAAGCGAAACGAAAAGACCCCTCGACGTGCTGCTGCGCGCTGTTGCGAACCCGATCATTGCGCTGATTCTGGCGTTTCTTCTCTCGGGTCTGGTCGTGCTCATCTCGGGCGACGACCCGATGGAGGCCTACGCTGCCATTTTGCAGGGCGCGTTCGGCTCGAAGAGCAATTTCATCAACACCGTGCGCTATATGCTGCCGATCTTGATGCTGGCGCTCTCGTTTACCCTGTGTGACAGCTGCGGCTACTTCAACATCGGCCAGGAGGGCCAGATGTACAGCGCCGTGGTCACAATGGCATGGATCCAGCACGCCTTCGGCGGTGCGCCGCAGTGGCTGCTGTCGATCCTGCTGGTGCTCGGCGCGATCGTCGCCGCCGGTATCGTATCGCTGCTGCCGGCGCTCTTAAAGCACACGCTCGGTATCAACGAAGTTGTTGTGGGCATCCTGCTCAACAACATTGTGCTCTGCCTCTCGGATTACATGATCCGCTATACGGCCATCGCCGAGCTCAACAAGTCCGTCGCCATGTCCATCCAGATCGTGCCGACGTTCTCGCGCATGAGCCTTCTCGTTGCGTCGGTCGTCATCATGGTGGCCTACACGCTCATCATGCGCAACACCGTGCCCGGCTACCGGCTGCGCATGGTCGGCAGCAACCCGACGTTCTCCAAATCCAACGGCCTGCACGTCATCCGCATCGTGCTGATCGTCTCGTTCATCGGCGGGGCGTTCTCCGGCCTTGCCGCGGCGGGCGAAACGATGGGCATCTATCACCGCATGCACTCGGCTTATGCCGACGGCATGGGCTTTTCCGGTATGACGGCGGCGCTGATCGGCAAGGAGAGCTCGCTGGGCATGGTGCTCGGCTCGCTGCTTCTGGGCGCGCTGCAAAGCGGCTCGGTCAACCTGACCGTCTCGACCAGCGTGCAGGCGGAGATCGTGAATGTCATCAAGGGCTTCGTGATGCTCTTTGCCACGGTGAACCTACTGCAATACTTCCGCGGCACGAAAAAGGAGGCGGCGAAATGAGCCTGACGTACATTCTGAGCCTTGCGCTCCGCCTCTGCACCCCTGTGCTGCTCATCAGCATCGGCGGCATGTTCGTCCTCAAGGCAAACATCTTCAACCTTGCGCTCGAGGGCTTTGCCCTGATGGGCGCGTTTGCGGCGGTAGCCGGTGCACATTTCTCCGGCAGCGCGCTGACGGGCGTGCTGCTCGCAGCGGTCGTCACAATGCTTTTGTGCCTGCTCTACGGCGTCATCGTGCTGGAGCTGCGCGTGGATGCGGTCATCGCAGCCATTGCGTTTATCAGCATCTCCTCAGGCCTGACACGCTATCTGCTCAAGCCCATCTTCGGCACGAGCGGCCGCTTCATCATCTCGAGCGAGCTGTCGCTCCCGGCGCTCCACTTCGGCCTCCTTGACCATCTGGGTACGCTCGGTGCGATCCTCAACGATCAGGGCGCGCTCGTGTATCTGGCGCTGCTGATGCCGTTTGTCGTGCACATCGTCTTCTACAAAACTCGCTTTGGCCTGACGCTGCGCTCCGTCGGCCTCAATGAAGAGGCGGCTCGTTCGGCGGGTCTCAACGTGCGCGCCACGCAGTATATTTGCCTGGCGCTGTGCGGTATCTTCTGCGGGCTTGCGGGCGCGCAGCTCGCGCTGTCGCTCAACATGTTCAGCGTGGGCATGACCGACGGCCGCGGCTACACGGCGCTGGCTGTGCTCATCATGGCTGATTCCCGTCCGATTTTGTCGATGCTGGCATGCTTCATGTTCGGTATTTCGGATGCCGTGGTGCTCGCACTCTCCGGCACGGGCTACAACGCGCAGATCCTTGACATGCTGCCCTATGTGCTCGCGCTGCTGGTGGCGGTGCTGCCGCTGCTGATCCGTACGATCGCGCGCAAGGTCAAAAGATCACGCGTGGAAAGCAGTATTTTTAATAGCGTTCAGACCGGGGAGACCCGCTGAAAATACAGAAATGATGAAAAGAGGACACGAAATGAAGAAATTGACTGCGATGCTGGCGATGCTGCTCTCTGTCTCCATCCTGCTGTGCGCCTGCGGCAGCAAGGCCGACGGCGGCGACACTGCGGATGACAGCAATTCCGGCGAGGGCGACAAGATCCTGGTCGGTATGGTGACCGATATGGCCATCGATCAGGCCGAGTGGCTGCAGAACCTTGTTGCCGGCGTGGACGAGTACAACAAGAGCAACGAGTACAACGTGGAGTTCAAGGTCATCGAGGCCACGGACGTCAGCGAGTATGAGCCCAAGCTGCGCGCACTGGCTGAGAGCGGCTACAGCGTCATCATGGGCATGTACTCTGCCATGGTCGATCCCATCCTCGCAGTTGCGGCGGATTACCCCGATATCAAGTTCGGTTCTCTGGACGGCAACATTGAAAACATTGCCGATTATGAAAACGTCGGCGAGTTCGGCCTCGACCGCCTGCAGACGGGCTTCCTCGCCGGCTGCGCAGCGGCACTGATGTCTGAGAGCGGCCTTGTCGGCATCGCCGGCGGCGCGGACGACCCGACCATCAACGCTATCATCGGCGGCTGGCAGCAGGGCATCGCCTACATCAACGACAAGGACGGCAAGGACGTGCAGGACATCGTTGCCTACGTCAACAGCTACACGGACCCCACCACTGCGAAGGAACTGGGCCTGACGCTCATCAACAAGGGCTGCGACGTCATCGGTGCGGCGGCCGGCGGCTCCGGCGTCGGCACGGCACAGGCCGCAGCGGAGAACAACTGCTACTATGTCGCTTGGGACTGCTACTATCCCGAGGTCTTCACCGGCGAGCAGCTCCAGCTGGGCAGCGCGCTGAGTTACTTTGAGAACATGACCATCGCCTGGGTCAACGACGCGGTGAGCGGCAACTTCCGCGGCGGCGAGCGCACCGAATACTCTGTCGATTCCGGCGCCTGCAAGTTCGACATCCCCGATGATTCTCCCCTGACCGAGGAGATGCGCGCTGAGCTCGCCGACATTCAGGCTTCCATCAATTCCGGCGACATCACCATCGAAAACAAGATGCTCCACAAGTAAGCAAATTCCCTGTAAGTGTGATGACAGGAAGCCGATCCCGGCTTCCTGCCATTTTTTAAGGAGGAGAACACATGAGCTATGACCTTTATGACCGCGTGCTCGGCTGCCTACTGGCAGCGGGCATGGGCGACGGCATCGGCGCACCGACGGAGGGCCTGTCACAGGACGAGATCGCCGCGGAATACGGCAAGGCGGTCGAAACATTTGAAGACGGCTCGCAGAATTTCTATTCGCTTGGCAACGATGTGGCCGAGGTGACGGACGATGCTTCGCAGATGTACGAAATGGCGAAGGAGATCGTTTCCTGCGGCGGCGTGATGACGCCGCAGGCCGCGGCGCGTGCCGTGGTGCGCTGGTCGGAGAGCTACCCCAAATACTATCCGCGCAACGCCGGTCCCACGACCTCGCTCGTGATCGAGGATCTGAAAAACGGGGCAGACCCCATCGTAGCCGGCATGCAGGGCAGGCGCTATGGCCGCGGCACGTCCAACGGCGCATCGATGCGCGTGGCCGCCGCCGGCCTGACAGCTGTGGGCGACCGGGAGAAAGCCATCGCCAACGCGGTCGCCATGTCGCGCCCCACGCACGGCACGCAGCATGCCTTTTCCGGCGCGTGCGCCATCGCCTGCGGCGTGACGGAAGCGCTCAAAGAGGATGCGGATGTGCTGAGCATCGTGCAGGCCTGCCTGTACGGTGCGCGCCGCGGCGAAGAGATCGGCCTTGCCACTGCGCGGCGGGCGAGCGGGTGCAGCACGGTGCGCTGCATCGAGCGCGCTGTTGCCGCCGCGCTGCCGCACGAGGATATGCCCTCGGCACTCGACGCCATCGAATACGAGGTCGGAAACGGCGTTGCCATTCAGGAGAGCGTCGCCGCGGCAATCGCCATTTTCATGGCGGCGCACGGCGATGTGGAAAAGACCATCCTCGGCGGGGCGAACATCGGCGGAGACACCGACACCATCGCCTGCATGGCGGGGATGCTTGCGGGCGCATACCGGGGCGCGGCGTCCATTCGTCTTGACTGGCGAAAACTTTTCAAAAAGGCAAATCCCGCGCTGGACTTCGAGACAGTCGCCCGTGATTTGACAAAGCTCGCACAGAGCTGATTAGTAAAAGCAAACGGCGGGGCAGCTATGCTGCCCCGCCGCTCCATTTTGGGTAGACTCACGGTTCCACGTTGGCGTGCTCCATCAGGTCGATGAGTACGCGGATGCCCTGCAAATACGAGCGGACGAGAAGACGCTCGTTCGTGCCGTGCACGCTGGAGGCGGCCTCCGTGGGCTCGGTCATAAACGGGCTGCACCGCAGGCACGTGTCGCAGATCTCCTCATAG
>ERZ773188.877-NODE-877-length-36249-cov-19.154280_pt1 | contig 36249 bp, 40 predicted proteins | sample MGYA00581011_ERZ773188 | MGnify/ENA primary metagenome ERZ773188 (study PRJEB29015, sample SAMEA2737798) | human gut metagenome | biome: human gut; feature: human-associated habitat; material: faeces | place: China | collected 2012 ...
TCAGCTGGTAGAGCACCTGACTCTTAATCAGGGTGTCCAGGGTTCGAGTCCCTGAAGGTGTACCATCCCACTGGATGGGAGCACCATCCAGTGGGGACCCCACGACGCAAGGCATGGCCCGTTGGTCAAGTGGTTAAGACAGCGGCCTCTCACGCCGTTAACATCGGTTCGAATCCGGTACGGGTCACCATCCCAAAAAAGCAATGCTTTTTCGGGAACCCTTGAGGACAAAAAATCCTCGGGCGAAATGAATTCGCCCTGCGGCAAGGTTTTGCTGTGCAAAACGCTTGAACGTGCCACTCGGCACGACTTGACAATTGGATAAAGGTTTGTTACTGTAGAGATGCAGTTGCAATACAGCAGTTGGTGCTGATTAGGGCGAGGGTCCACCCGTTCCCATCCCGAACACGGAAGTTAAGCTCGCTTCTGCCGACAATACTTGGCTGGAGACGGCCCGGAAAGATAGGTAGCGCCAACATGGAGAGAAGCCACTCAAGAGAGTGGCTTCTTTTTTTATATTCATAGCTGCGGGAGTGCAATTCACTGTTCGAAATCCGCGACAATACGTTACAATACCCCTATCAAGAGAGATAGGGGTATTTTTATTATGGAATACTATATGACCGACGAGAGAATTGCTGAGTATTTGAAAGCCCTCGAAAGCGAAGAGCGCGCCGCGGCGACGATCGAGAAGTACCGCCGCGCGCTGCTAAGCTTTGCCGCATTTTTGAGCGGCGCAGCGGTCACGCGGGAGATGATTCGGCTCTGGAAGGACGACCTGCGCGCGAGAAACTACGTGCCGTCGACGATCAACACTTATTTAGCGGCGCTGAACGGCTTTTTCCGTTTCTGCGGCTGGGCGGATTGCTGCGCACGGTTCTTAAAAATCCAGCGCCGCCTGTTTCGCGACAGCAGGCAGGAGCTAACGCGAGGGGAATATGAGAGGTTGGTCGCTGCGGCGGAGGCCACGGGCGACCGCGCCCTCGCGCTCCTGATGGAGACCATCTGCTCCACCAGCATCCGCGTCAGCGAGGTGCAGTAGATCACGGTTGAGGCCGCGAAGAACGGCAAAACAGAAATTGCGCTCAAAGGCAAAATCCGCACGATCCTACTGCCGTCAAAACTCTGCCGCAAGCTGCTCAAGTTCGCAACGCAGAAAAAACCGCCTCCGGCGCGATCTTTCGCGCCAAAAGCGGCAAGTCCATGTCAAGATATCAAATCTGGTCAAAGATGAAAAAACTGTGCGCCCGCGCGGGCGTCGACGCAGGGAAAGTTTTCCCACACAATCTGCGCCACCTGTTCGCGACGGCATTTTATCGCGCATACAAGGATATCGTCAAGCTGGCGGATATTCTCGGGCATTCGAGCATCGAAACGACGCGCATTTACCTTGTTACGAGCATGGCGGAGCATCGGCGTCAGCTCGAACAGCTAAAACTTGTATCATAAAAACGGAATCTATATTCTGTTGCGCAAAAATGCCAAAGCGAACACAGTTATCACTATATTCACAACTAAAGCGCATGCAGAGATCGAGCTGTCTGCGCCCGAGAACGCTCAAATGGGTGCAGAGGCACAAGCTTACAGTGCGTTTTCCCCTGTAAACTCCATAATTTATATTTGGAATCATAATTTCCCTTGCCTTTGTCGGAAGATTGTGCTATATTTTGCTACGAGTAAAGGAGGCGATAAGATCGTTTCGCTTCCTTTGCATATACGGAATATAGATTCCGTTCTCAAAATCTCATATTTTGGCAAAACCGCCGAAAGGCGGCGACGCAAAGCCAGATGGGTCTAACGCCTCTTCGTCCGCGAAGATTCCGCTATGACAGCCGGTTGCAATCTCGACGCTCCATTCGGCTCTGCTGAAATGGGGCGTTTTTTGCTGGGGGTGCTGGTGATCCGACAGACGTTTCGTGAATTCTGCGTGGGGCAGGGCAAGGCCGCACTGCTCTCACAATGGGACGCCGAGCGCAATGCGCCCCTCACACCGGACGATGTGACCTTCGGCAGCCACAAAAAGATTTGGTGGATCTGCAAAAGCGGCCACTCATGGCAGGCGGCGGTTTACACCAGAAGCAGCGGCACGGGGTGTCCCTACTGCGCCGCACGGCGAACGCTGCCCGGCACGGGCTCGCTCGCAGATCGCTTCCCGCTGCTCGCCTCTGAGTGGGACGCGGAGAAAAATCTTCCGCTCACGCCGGAGACGACGTCGTATGGCAGTCACCGCCTTGTCTGGTGGCGCTGCCCGAACGGGCATTCCTACCGCTCCACCGTCAAGTCCCGTGCGCAGGGCACAGCCTGTCCGTACTGCGCGGGCCGCGCCGTGCTGGCGGAGGAAAATTCCCTCGCCGCGCGATTTCCTGACCTCGCCCGCGAGTGGGACGGCGAGAAGAACGGCGTCCTGACGCCGTCGCATGTGCTCCCCGGTACGCACCGCAAGGTGTGGTGGCGCTGTGAGCACGGTCATTCATGGCGCGCGGCGGTGTTTTCCCGCACGCAGAATCATTCCGGCTGCCCGGTCTGCACCGGCAGGCAGACGCTTCCCGGCGAAAACGACCTCGAAGCGCTGTATCCCGACCTCGCCGCGCAGTGGGATGAGGCAAAAAACGGCGCGCTCCGTCCAAGCGATGTCACCGCGGGCTCAAACCGCCGCGTCTGGTGGCGCTGCGAAAAGGGTCACTCGTGATTGCGCAGCGCGTGCAGGGCGGCAGCGGCTGCCCCTACTGTACGAACCGCAAGGTCCTGCAGGGCTTTAACGACTTGGCAACCGTTCAACCGCTGATCGGCGGACAGTGGCATGAGAGCCTCAACGGTGCGCTGACGCCGGAGATGGTGACCGCGGGGAGCCACAAAAAGGTTTGGTGGATATGCCCTCACGGCCACGTGTGGAAAGCGGCTATCTACGCCCGAACCGGCGCGCAGCAGAGCGGCTGCCCCGTCTGCGCCGGAAAGGCAAAAGCAACGTAAACCCAGCCCGCGGAGGCGGGCAAAACATAGAGAAACTTTAGGAGGTAACAACATGAAACGACGATTATTGGCAAGCATACTATCGTTTATCATGGTGCTGAGTCTGATGCCGATAACGGCGATGGCGGACGGCGAGGACGATGTAAGGCCACAGGAGCCTGCGGTGGACGTGACGATGAACAATCCGTATTTCAATGATGGAATTACGATTGACGGTGTCACCGTGGCGGAAGGCCTTGCAACGGTCAAAGTCAGCTATGCCAAGGCAAACCAGATGGCAGGCATTGCCTATTCGTACACGGTGGACGGTGAGGAAGTCACTGACCGCGCCATCGCACAGCAGATCGACGGCGACGGCATCCCGCAGACGGACAAAAACAACATCAATGGCTATCTGCGCGACTGTACGGTTTACACGTTCCCTGTTGAAGAGGGGGGCACCGATATCACGGTGACAGTAGATGGTTCTACGTTCTGGGATTACGATGCTGAAACGAAGACCCTGACCATCTCCGGCGAGGGTTCGATGGCCGATTTTACATATATGACCATTTCCGACGCTGAAGAGACGGTCGATGAGCAGTGCTTGGCGTCTTTCCCGTGGGCGGAATATAAGAACGAAGTGGAAAATGTCATTGTTAAAGATGATATTACCCGTATCGGCAATCAGGCGTTCCGCAAGTTCTTTGCGTTGAAAAATCTGACGGTTGCGTCGAAAGAGCTTCTTGAGATTGGCAATACGGTTTGCATGAACAACAGTGCACTGAAAGTGGTAGACCTGACCGCCTGCACGAAGTTGGCCAAAATCGGCAGCGGTATGCTGACCTATGTGACAAATGATGCATACATTACCGTTAAGATGGCTGCGCCGGTTGCCGGTCTTTGGCGCGGCGGTGATAATTACCTGAAGGCCAACACAATATTTACATATGATAAAGACGGTACGGTCATTGTGGACAATTGGGAGTGCCTGATTAGTGGCTCTGAGTGCGAGATTGTTGCCTATAAGGGTAGCGCTACAGAGGTTGTTATTCCTGCAAGCATTGTTTACGATGACAAGACCTATAAGGTTGCGCTGATTGACGGTGGTTTGTTCCAGAATAATACGGAAATTACCAGTGTTGCATTTGCAGAGGGGAGTCAAATCACAGCAATTCCTGACAGCTTTATGTCCTGCGCCGACCTGCGCCCCTCGGGACATGGCAATGCGAAATCTGTGATTTTGCCAAGTGGGATTGAGATGATCGGTGCATCGGCATTTGCTATGTACAGCCAGAACCTGACAACGTTCCAAATCGGTAACGACGCTACGTGTATTGATTTGATGAAAATTAAGTCGATCGGCACTTTTGGACTTGCGAATCTTCCAACAGCTTATCTTTATACTAAGGACGTAAAAATTTCGAATGCTCTAAAGTCCATTGGCAGTGAGGCATTCAAGAATAACAGATTTGGTAAGCTGGTTTTGACAGCTGGCGATTATAGAGATATCAGCGTTCACAGCAATGCGTTTGGTTCGCTGTACCTGACCAACGGTATTGAATTGGAGTCTGGGGTCAAAAATGCCGATGCGATCATTGACGCAGTTTTGAATGCGAAAAAGGTCACCAAGTTTACACAATTGTGCGAAGGCGGTAAGAGTGCAGTCTACACGGTGGATTATGCCAACAAGACGGTGAGCCTTGAGCTTTCTTCCAGCTTAAATGCCGAAAATTTTGCGGAGAAATCCTGGCACGGCTATACCGTTTTACTCTCAGAGACGATCACAAATGATGATGTATGGGAGATTCAGTGCGCTATTGCCAACGGTGAAAAAATCTGCACGATCATTGGTTATCATGGCTGGGGCGGCGCAATCGAGATTCCCGCTAAAATTAAGGGTCATACCGTCAAGGCAATTGGCGACGAGGTGTTCAAGGATAACTCTACGATCACGAAGGTAACCTTTGAAGATAGTAGTCAATGCGAGGAAATCGGGAATTATGCATTTGGTTCACATGCAGAGAATATAAGCGCATTGAAGGAAATTGTGTTTCCAAAGACGCTTAAGAAAATTGGCAATAATGCGTTTTACTTTAGCGCATTGGAAGAATTTCCTGCTTTACCTGACGGCCTGACCACAATTGGAGCACAAGCATTTTACAATTCACGTAGTGCGAAAACAGATTTGTTGGTGATTCCTGCGACTGTCACAGAAATTGGCAATCAGGCTTTTCGCTGGTGTGGTAATGGTAAGATTAAGAACGTTCAGGTGAATTCCGAAGCGCTTAATCTTGGTAGGCAGGCGTTTCTCCTTACTTCTGGTACGGGCGGTTATATTGATTTGTCTGCAGTGAAGAATCTGACAATGGTGGAAGGGGCATATAATGACGGCCTTACTAGATTCGGCGGAGCAAGTGTGATTTACGTTGCAGATGATTCTATTGCAGCGATGATGAACGATGAGGTCAATTATCCTAAAACGTTTGATAAGACAACGACCAGCATTATTTCCGTCAACGGCGGTACAGTCTCCGAAAATCCCACCGGCCTGAGTTCTGTTACCAGAAAGGACGGCAACACGACTTACACCGCAGTGTGGTACGAAGACGGTGAAGAAATGACCAATCCTACCACCAATCTGAAAGCGGGCAGCACTTACTCTGTGAAGTGGGTGGCAGCTATTGACGGCGGCTATCAGGTTGCGGCTATCGCCGACCAGACCTACACGGGCGCTGAGATCGAGCCCGCGGTGGTTGTGACAGATTCTGAAGGCAATGTTTTGGAGGATGGTTATACGGTCACTTATACTGACAACGTGGATGTCGGTACGGCAACGGCAAAAGTAACGATTGGCAGCAAGTTGGTAGAGGTTTCCTTCAATATCCTCAAGGATATGAACCCCACGGTCACCATGGGAGGCGGTTCTGTGACCTATGGTGATGATTATGAATTGAAGCCGTCGGCGGCAACCAGCACAGGCAGTACTATTGACGGTAAGATCGTCATCAAGTGTTACACGGATGCCGAGTGCACTGAAGAATTGAAAGGCTTCCCACTGAGGCTGGCATGTACTACGCCAAGGCTACGCTGGAGGGAACTGAAAATTACGCATCCGCTACTTCTGAGGCAGCTACGATTAAGATCGTGAATGCAACCTTTAGCGTTAAGGCTGATGATTACACCGATACCTATGACGGCAAGCCGCACACGGTTACGGTGACAGCTGATGGGGCAAAGATTTCCTACTCCGCAGATGCTGGTAACTACAAGACTTATGGCAGCACGGCGCCCACGTTTACCGATGTCGGCGAGTACACGCTGACTCCGGCAGGCGGCAGCGCGAAGAACTATACGTTCAACTATGTTTCCGGCACGCTGACGATCCTGCGCCGCCCCTCCAATCCCGGCAGCACCATCTCCGTTCCCTCTACCCCGAACGGCACGGTGACGGTCAACCCGTCGACGGCCACTAAGGACACGACTGTGACCATCACGACCAAGCCCAACGAAGGCTATGAGCTCGGCGATCTGACGGTCAAGGACGCGAACGGCAATGCGCTGCCGCTGACCGATAAGGGCGATGGCAAGTACACCTTCACGATGCCTAGCAGCAAAGTTGTTGTCGAAGCGAGCTTCGTCAAGACCGCGGTCTCTACCGGCTTTGCCGATGTCCCTGCAGACGCTTACTTTGCCGATGCAGTGAAGTGGGCAGTCGATAAGGGGATCACCAACGGCCTGTCTGACACGATGTTTGGCCCCTACGAGTCCTGCACGCGTGCGCAGATCGTGACGTTCCTGTGGCGCGCCGCCGGCAGCCCCGAGCCGAAGACCGCAAGCAGCTTCACGGATGTTTCCGCGAGCGCCTACTACGCTAAGGCTGTTGCCTGGGCCGTTGAGAACGGCATGACTGAGACGACATTCGCGCCCGATGCGACCTGCACCCGCGGCCAGAGCGTGACGTTCCTGCACCGTGCGCTCAAGGGCACCGCGAGCGGCAGTGCGAACTTCACCGACGTGAAGTCCGACGCGTTCTACGCTGATGCGATTAACTGGGCGGTTGCGAATAACGTGACGAACGGCACGTCCGCCACCACGTTCTCTCCCAACGCGGACTGCACGCGTGCGGAGATCGTGACGTTCCTGTATCGCGCCTATCAGGGCAAGTAAAACTTAAAATCATGCGGAAAAGCGGCGGTTCACTCGAACCACCGCTTTTTTCTCCTGTCGACAAATGGTAAAGGCAATCGAACTCTCGGAGAAAAGTCCGCCGTGTGCCGCGGCTTTTCTTTTTTAACCAAAAGCGGAAAAAGAGGCGTATTGTCTCTCACGTGCACACATTTCCTGCATTTTCTGCTTGCGGAATGGGGGCGGATATGGTATCTTGAACCATGTGTCCGTCGGCCGTTTTCGACCGGCGGTTCACATTCTCTAACTGAACGACCACCGAAAGGCAAGGCTTTTTCTTATGATGATCAACAAACGGCTCATCGGCACGGTGCCGGAGAGCAAAAAATATATCGCGGGCAACGTCGCGCTGCAATGGTGCTCGCTGTGCGCGAACATCGCGATGATGAGCGCTGTGACGGCGCTGCTCGCCGCGCTGTTCGCGGGCGAGGTGACGCAGAGTAAGATCGTCACGACCGCAGTGATCGCGCTTGCAGCTGTCGCCGTGCGATACGGCTGTACCGTCGGCGCGTCGCGCATGGGGTATCTATCGTCCAAGGCGGTCAAGAAGACGCTGCGCGGCGCGATCTATGACAAGCTCCTGTGCCTCGGCGCGTCGTATTCCGAGCAGGTCAAAACGTCGGAGGTCGTGCAGGTCGCGGTCGAGGGCGTCGACCAGCTCGAAACGTACTTCGGCGCGTATCTGCCGCAGTTTTTCTACGCGATGCTCGCGCCGCTGACGCTTTTTGCCGTGCTGTGCTTCGTGAGCGTGCCGGCGGCGGTCGTGCTGCTCGTCTGCGTGCCGCTCATCCCCGTCGCCATCGCGGCGGTACAGACATGGGCGAAGAAGCTGCTCTCGAAATACTGGGGGGCAGTACACGGCGCTCGGCGACACGTTTCTTGAAAATTTGCAGGGCTTGACGACCTTGAAAATCTATCAGGCCGACGCCTTCAAAAATGATGAGATGAACGTCGAGGCCGAAAAGTTCCGCAAGATCACGATGAAGGTTCTTACGATGCAGCTCAACTCCATCACGATCATGGACCTCATCGCCTACGGCGGCGCGGCGCTCGGCGTCATCATGGCCGCAACGCAGCTGCGCGCGGGGAAGATCGACCTTGCGGGCGCGCTGCTCATCGTCCTGCTGGCGGCGGACTTTTTCATCCCCATGCGCCAGCTCGGCTCGTTTTTCCATATTGCCATGAACGGCATGGCCGCGAGCGATAAGATTTTCCGCCTGCTCGACCTGTCCGAGCCCGCACACGGCGGCGTCAGCTGTCCCGCGGGCGACATTGTCTGCCGCGGCCTGCGCTTTTCCTACGAACCGGAGCGCGAAATTCTGCACGGCGTTGATCTGACGATCCCGCAGGGCAAATTTGTCTCGTTCGTCGGCGAGTCGGGCTGCGGCAAGTCGACGATCTCCGCACTTTTGATGGGTAGAAACAAGGGCTACACTGGCTCTGTGGCAATCGGCGGCGCGGAGCTGCGCAACATTGAAAAAGCGAGCCTGATGCGGCGCATCACCTACGTCAGCCACCAGAGCTACCTCTTCAAGGGTACGGTACGCGACAATTTGCTGATGGGCAAGCCTGGTGCGAGCGATGACGAGCTCTGGAGCGCGCTCACGCAGGTCAATCTCGCGGACTTTCTCAGAGGGGAAGCGGGGCTCGACACCTTACTTTCCGAGCGCGGTGAGAACTTTTCGGGCGGTCAGCGCCAGCGCCTTGCGCTCGCCCGCGCGCTGCTGCACGACAGCCCGGTGTACATCTTCGATGAGGCAACGTCGAACATCGACGTTGAGAGCGAGAACGACATCATGGCGCAGATCCACGCGCTCGCGGGGCGAAAGACGGTGCTGCTCATTTCGCACCGTTTGGCGAACGTCACGGCGTCGGATGAAATTTACGTGCTCGAGCGCGGCAATATCGTCCAGCACGGCACACACGACGCGCTTTTGAAGCAGGGCGGTGCTTACGCTGCGCTGTGGTCGGCCCAGCAGGCGTTGGAGCACTACGGAGAGGGGGCGGCAAAATGAAAAAAAGAAGCGGTTTTACCGTCATGGCGCGGCTCATCGGCCTCGTGAAGCCACTGAGCGGCTACATGGTGCTCGCCATTTTGATGGGCCTTGTCGGCCACCTCTGCGCCGCGTTCATCACGATCTTCGGCGGCTTTGCCGTGCTCGACCTGCTCGGATTTTCCGCGTCTGTCACGCTCAAGACGACGTTTGTCTGCGTGCTGCTCTTTGCACTCGTGCGCGGCATCTTCCGCTACGCCGAGCAGTCCTGCAACCACTTCATCGCCTTCAAGCTGCTCGCGCTCATTCGCGATAAGGTCTTCCGCGCGCTGCGCCGTCTCTGCCCCGCGAAGCTCGAGGGCCGCGATCGCGGCGACCTCATCTCCGTCATCACGTCAGACATCGAGCTGCTCGAGGTCTTCTACGCGCACACAATCTCGCCCGCGGCCATCGCGGCGCTGTTCACGCTCATCATGTGCCTGTTCATCGGGCATTATCACGCGCTGCTCGGTCTTTTAGCGCTCGCGGCTTACGTCTGCGTCGGCGTCGTCATCCCGCTCATCACGTCCCGCCGCTCTGGCAACACGGGAATGCGCTTCCGCACGGAATCGGGCGCGCTGTCGGCCTTCGTGCTCGACAGCCTGCGCGGCCTGAACGAGACCATCCAGTATGACCGCGGCGCAGAGCGCCGCGCCGAGATGGACGCGCGTACCGACGCGCTTTCTAAAGAGGAAGCGAAGCTCAAGCTCCTTACTGGGCAGAACATGGGCATCACGAACACGGCCATTTTGCTCTTCGACCTTGCGATGCTGTTTTCTTCCGCGGTGCTGGTGCAGCGCGGAGAGCTGACATTCGACGGTGCGCTCATCGCAGTCCTCGCGCTGTTTTCATCATTTGGTCCGACAGTCGCGCTCGCGAACCTCGGCTCCACGCTGCAAAACACCTTCGCCGCGGGCAACCGTGTGCTCGATATTCTGGATGAAGCGCCCGTCGTCGACGAGGTCGCCGGTCAGCCGGAAATCGAGTTCACCGGCGCGGAGGCCGAGCACGTTACGTTTTCCTACGGCGGGGAGGACATTCTCTCCGACATTTCCGTCCGCTTCCCGGAGGGGAGCGTCGTCGGCATCGTGGGCCGCAGCGGCAGCGGCAAGTCGACGCTGCTGAAGCTGCTGATGCGCTTCTGGGACGTGCAGAAGGGTCACGTCCGCCTGTCGAATACCGATGTATTCCGCATCAACACGGGGAATCTGCGCGAGATGGAGAGCTTCGTCACGCAGGAGACGTATCTCTTCCACGACAGCATCAAAAATAACCTCCGCATCGCAAAGCTCGACGCGACGGACGACGAGATCGTCGCGGCCTGCAAAAAGGCCGCCGTGCACGAATTCATCATGACGCTGCCGCAGGGCTACGACACGCCGGTCGGCGAGCTGGGCGACACGCTTTCGGGCGGCGAGCGCCAGCGCCTCGGACTCGCCCGCGCGTTTCTGCACGACGCGCCGCTGATGCTCCTTGACGAGCCGACGAGCAATCTCGACAGCCTGAACGAGGCGGCCATCCTGAAATCGCTGCACGAGCAGTGCGCAGGCAAGACCGTCGTGCTCGTGTCGCACCGCGCGTCGACCATGCGCATCGCCGACACGGTCTACTCCGTCGAGCACGGGAGAATGAGCTGATGAAGGATATCGAAACCAAGCGCGAGCGCGAAAAGAAGATGATCTCGCAGATGATCGCCCTCTACTGCCGCCGCAATCACCACACAAGCGGCGTGCTCTGTCCCGAGTGTGCGGCGCTGAACGACTACGCCCGCGCCCGCTCCGAGCACTGCCCGTTCATGGAGACGAAGACCTTCTGCGTCAACTGCCGCGTGCACTGCTACAAACCTGACATGCGTGAAAAGATCCGCGCCGTGATGCGCTTTTCCGGCCCGCGGATGATTTTTTATCACCCCGTCGCCGCCGTGCGCCACGTGGTGGAGACAAAGCGCGAAAAAAAGAGACTGGAGAGAAAAAACCGATGAAGCTGAAACGCCTTTTCTTCCTGATCCTCGGCTGCGTGTGCCTTGCGCTCGGCTGCGTCGGCATCGTGCTGCCGGTGCTGCCCACGGTGCCGTTCTTCCTTGCGACGGTGTTCTGCTTTGCAAACTCGTCGGAAAAGCTGCACACATGGTTTCTCGGCACACAGCTCTATCAAAAGCATCTCGACTCATTCGTGAAGAAAAAGGGCATGACCGCGCAGACCAAGGCCGGCATCCTGATGTCCGTGACGCTGCTGATGGCCGTCGGCTTTTTCCTGATGCTGCGAAAAGCGCTCTACATTCCCTGCACTATTCTCGCTATTGTGTGGCTCTGCCACCTCGTCTACTTCCTCTTCGGCGTGAAGACGATCACGGCGGAATGCGAAGAGCGGATTTGAAAAGAAGGATACGTCCGCGGGGCGTATCCTTCTTTTTTGCCCGCGAGATGATTTTTTTGATGCAGTTTTTCTTTGCGTTTTGAAAAAGGCACCAAGGAATCAGTGGCGTTGCTGAAAGATTTTACAGCGTGCGGACAGAAAGAGTGATTTCGTGCTGCGAGACGGCGACAGACGGCAGATCTCATGGCGATAATGACGAATTTCTGTCATTGGAGTGTTTTTCGTAGAAATACATCTGTCCGCTCCTTGCAATTTCCTGCACATAAAGATATAATAAAGGCCGTTAGTGAAAGCGCCTTTGCGGCCTGAGCAGAGAGAAGAGGATCGTAAGAGCGTTAGATTTTGAAAAGAAAGAAGATGCCCCTATGAATCCCTTTATGAAGACCCTTAAAAAAATTGCCGCCGCGTATAACGGCGTCAGCCTGATTTTGCGCATCGCGATCGGCCTTGTCGTCGGCGTGATCCTGGCGCTGGTCTGTCCCGGCGCGACGTGGTTAAAGGAGCTTGGCAACCTGTTTGTCGGCGCGCTCAAGGGCATTGCCCCCGTGCTGGTGTTCGTCATCGTGGCGAGCGCGCTGGCGCAGGGCTCGTCCAAGCTCGACCGCCGCTTCGGCACGGTCGTGTGGCTCTACATGCTTACGACGTTCGTCGCCGCGGCGCTGAGCGTTGTGACCAGCATGCTCTTCCCGCAGACGCTCCTGCTGGCCGAGGCCGCTGAGGCCGAGGTCATCCCGCAGGGCCTTGGCGAGGTCATGCACACGCTGCTGTCCAACATCGTCTCGAACCCCATCTCCGCCATTATGAACGGCAACTACATCGGCATTCTGATGTGGGGCTGTCTCTTCGGCGTGGCGATGAAGAAGCTCGGTGCGGACTCGACGAAGGTCTTCCTCAGCAACACGGCGGACGCGGTGTCCACCATCGTGCGCTGGGTCATCAATTTGGCACCGTTCGGCATCATGGGCCTTGTGTTCACGAACGTTGTGAGCAACGGCCTTGCGATCTTCACCCAGTACGGCAAGCTCCTGCTGCTTTTGGTCGGCACGATGCTCTTCATGGCGCTTGTCATCAACCCCATCATCATCTTCATCTATCTGCGCTGCAATCCCTATCCTCTGGTGTTCCGCTGCCTGCGTGAAAGCGGCCTGACGGCGTTCTTCACCCGCTCTTCCGCGGCGAATATCCCCGTGAACATGGCGATGTGCGAAAAGCTCGGCATGGACAAGGACTTCTACTCCGTCTCTATTCCCCTCGGCGCGACGATCAACATGGACGGCGCGGCCATCACCATCACCATCATGACGCTGGCCGCGGCCAATACGCTGGGTATGCAGGTCTCGCTGCCTGCGGCGATTTTGCTCTCGATCATGTCGGCCCTCGGCGCGTGCGGCGCTTCCGGCGTGGCGGGCGGCTCGCTGTTGCTCATCCCGATGGCGTGCTCGCTGTTCGGCATCTCGAACGACATCGCGATGCAGGTCGTCGGCGTCGGCTTCATCATCGGCGTCATTCAGGACTCTGTCGAGACCGCGCTCAACTCTGCGGGCGACGTCGAGTTCGCCGCGACGGCCGAGTATCACCAGTGGCTCAAGCAGGGCAAGCCCCTGCCGGAATTCCTCGGCGGCAAGAAGAAGTAAAGCGTCAGAATGTGAAAACAAATAAAAGTGCGCCGGCTCAACGAGCCGGCGCACTTTTTGTGCGGTGATGCCGAACGATGGTCGGGAGAGGGCAACTTCGTATTTGCTTTCAAATTACCCCATGCTATAATAAACAAAATTTGACCAATTTTGCATATTTATGACAAGTGTAAACGCCGCAAAGGGGACAAGCGCATGAAGCAAGCAGAACATCCGCCCGTGACCGCAGGGGCGAACAGTGCGGCAGAATACAGCCTTGCGCTCATCGATCAGCTCGCGCGTATCGACCGCACGTGCAGCAAAGAGGAGATGGACGAATTGGTCTACCGCCTGCTTGCCTTTGTCGGCGGACACCTCGGCAGCGCGCGGGAGAACCTGCGCATGCTGACGCTGCTGGAAGAAAAGCAGAAGTCGCTCGAGCAGAATTTGCAGGCCGTGAAGCTTGAGCAGCAGATGCTCAAGGTGCTCTGCAAGGGACAGCATGTCCGTTTATCGTGTGGACCTGATGAACGACCAGGCCGAGATCGTCAAGATCGAGGAGCACTCCAACTCCGCGGGCGACCTGCTCCCGCATGGGCAGGAGCTATTTTCCTATGCCGAGGCGGTCGAGCATTACTATCACAAGTGCGTCCTTAAGGAGAGCGCACCGGACTTCCTGCAATTTTTGGACGCAGAAAATCTGATGCGCGAGTTCAGGACCAAGGACCGCGTCAGCCGCCGCTACCAGAGTGTGCCGAACGCCATCGGGAACATCTATTTCGAGGTGCGCGCCAATAGGGTGCAGCAGACGGAAACGAGCTTTCAAATCCTGCTGGACTTCCGCAGCGTGGATGAGATCGTGAGGGAGGAACGCGAGCACCAGCACGCGCTGGAAACGGCGCTCACGGAGAGCCGGATGAGCTACGAGGTCATCTCGGCCATCAGCAAGATCTATTATACGATTTACCGTATCGATCTGCGCACGGGTTATTATGAAGAGGTTGCAAGCGAGCGGCAGATGCACCGTCTAACCGGGCACAGCGGCAGAGCGAGCGTCCACATGAGTGAAATGAGCAAGCAGAGCATCGTTGCCGGAGTATCTGCCCTATGTCGAGCCGTTTTTTGACCTTTCGACGCTCGCGGAGAGACTGCGGCACGCCGCGCGAACGAGGCAAAGTCCGAGTTCCTCTCGCGCATGTCGCACGACATCCGCACGCCGATGAACGTCATCATGGGCTTTACGAACATCGCCTTACAGCATGCGGACGACCCGGGCAAGATGAAAGAGTGCCTGGAAAAGATCCAGATCAGCGGCGGCAACTTGCAGGAGCTCATCGACGATGTGCTGGATATCTCGCGCATCGAGAGCGGGGAGTTCAAGATCGTCTCGCAGCCGGTGAAGCTACCGGAGCTGTTTGACTTCTACTGCCAGGCCATCGCGGGCATGGCGGAGGCGAAAAACATCCGCTTTTCGGGGAAGCTGCACGACATTTCCCACAATGTGCTGCTCTCCGACCAGATCCGCCTATATGAACCTGCTCTCAAACGCCGTCAAGTATACGCCGGAAAACGGCGATGTGAAGTTCGAGGTCTACGAGGAAAAGCTTGCCGAGAGCGGCAAGGTCCGCCTTGTCTCGGTCGTGAGCGACACGGGCATCGGCATGACGCCAGAGTTTATGGAGCAGCTGCGCGGCTACAGGGTGCACTGTGTGCGCGCTGTGAACGGGCAGGACTGCTTACAGCGGATCGAGCAGGCCGCGCCAGACGAGTTCGATGCGATCCTGATGGACATGCAGATGCCGGTGATGAACGGCCTGGAGGCGACCGCCGCCATCCGAAAGCTCGACAGCGAGACGACGAAGCACATCCCCATCATCGCCCTCACAGCCAACGCCTACCATGAGGACATTCAAAAATGCCTCGCCGCGGGCATGAACGCCCACCTCTCCAAGCCCATCAACATCGACTGCGCGGTGCGCACGATCATCGAATGCGCCCGCACGGAGAAAGAGAACGGATAAAAGAAAAGGCTCACGAAAGCAATGCTTTCGTGAGCCTTTTTGCGATATTTACTGCTTGTCGCCGCCAAATATCGAAAGTTGACTCTCATCGCTCTGGCTGTGCATCTCGGCGATGACGGCAAGACTTTCTTCGCTCGCGCCGCCGGGTTCGACCTGCGGCATCGCGAGGAAGAAGCCCTGCAGAAGGTCGACGCCGAGCGACAGCACGGTGCGTACCTCGTCCGCGGTCTCAAGGCCCTCAGCCACGACCTTCATGCCGCGCTGGTGCGCGTAGGACACGGTGTTCGACACGATCTGGCGCTTGTTGGCGTCGGTGTCGATGCTGCGAATGATGGAAAGGTCGATCTTGATGTAGTTGGGCGAGAGCTCGAGAAGGCTGCGCTCGTTGCTGTAGCCGCTGCCGTAGTCGTCGAGCGCGAACGCACCAGAGCTACCACGGATCGTCTGCTTGATGCGCAGCGCCTTGGGGTCGAGCACCTCTTCCTCCGTGATCTCAATGACGATGCGCGGCAGGATCGAGGCGTAGCGCGCGGAGTATTCCGAAAGCTCATCGGGCGTTAGATACTGGCTTGCAATCGAATTGATGAACAGCAGCGCGCTGGGCACGACCTTACCGGCGTTTTCAAGCGCCTGATATGCACTTGACGCACGGAAGAACGTGATGCGCTCGACCTCGTGCAGGCAGTTTTCCTCGCGCGCGAGGCGCAGCACGTCAGCAGGGGAGTGCAGCGTGGGAAGATCCACGCGCATGAGCGCTTCATAGGCGAAGACGCTGCCGTCTTTTGCGTCGATAATCGGCTGGAAGTGATAGGAGATGAGCTCTTCGTTGATGAGACGGTGGAACTCCTCATGGCAGCGTCTTTCCTGCAGACTGGTGCGGTAGACCTCAGGGTCGAATTCCAGCAGCTCGCCCTTGCGCGAGTGCTTGACCTGATACATGGCAAAGTCCGCGTATTTGCGCAGTGTGATGAGATTTGTGCTGCTCTCGGGATACCACGCGATACCGCCGGAGACGCTCACGCGCAGCTCACGTCCGCTGGGAAGCTGGACGACAGAATGCTCAAGGGCGGCTTTCAGCGCGCGGATGTCGGCGCGCAGCGTATCCTGATCGTTGTAGCCGTAGAAGAGTGCACTGAACTCATCGCTGCTGATGCGCGCGCAGACGGTACGCGCGGGAGCGTTCTTGGCAAAGCATTCGCCTGTGCGGCGGATGTACTCGTCGCCCCAGTCGTGGCCGAATGTGTCGTTTATCTGCTTGAGGTTGTCGAGGTCGAACATCAAAAGCGCCGCGTGGCCGAGCTTTTCGGGTGAGCAGAAGAACTCGGCGCAGATGCGGTGGAAGGCACGGCGGTTGTAGAGATCTGTGAGCGTGTCATAGTCGCGCTCGTGCTCAATGCGCAGCTTTTCAAGCGTGTTGGCGGTCACATCCTCGGCAAGGCCGACCTGTGTGCCGTCCTCGTGCGTCGTCTCGATGCGAAGGTAGCGCTCTTTGCCGCTTGGCAGACGGATGTGGTAGAGCATCGCGCCGTCGGGCGCGGGGGAGTGGGGGCATGAGCGCTCAAAGCACTGCAAAAGCTCGCGGAAACTCTGCGCCGTTAAGTCGTCTGCGTCAACGCCGGGCATGCCGAGAAGGTCGAAGAAATTGTCGGTGACATAGATGCTGTCGGGAGCGGAGCGCAGCTCATAGCCGCCGAGCTCCACGCTTGCCATGTCCATGATGCGCAGAAACTTGGTCGAAGTATCGAGTACCTCGCGTCCGAGCTGCGTGAACGCGGAGGAGAACCGGTCGAGCTCGATGATGCCGGTGGCGGAGAGCATGGGGATGGAGCTGCGGCTTTCACGCGCGTGCGCGACCTCGTCGGAAAGGCGCGAAATCGGGCGCGAGAGCTTGCGCGCCAGCACAAGGCTGCTGAAAAGTCCTGCAGTGAGCACGACGAGGACCGCGATGATCAAAAACCGCAGCACATAGCCTGAAAAGGCGTAAAGCGCCGATACCGGCACCGAGCCGATAAGCAGCATCTGCTCATTGGAAAACGGCGCGTTGCGGTTGTAGAGCGTCAGCGGTGCCACGGCGGCGTGACAAAGGCCGAGGGGGGAGTCGCTCTGGTAGCCACCGCGCTTTGACGGCTTGAGCAGCAGCGTCTGGTCATAGGATTGCTGCGGCGCATTTGCAGCGGGGGAGGCGGAGATGACGCTGACGGTAAGGTCGTCTTTTCCGATGGCGGAATTCGATGCGACGCCGAGAAGATAGGTGCCCGAGCTGTCATTCTGCAGCTCGGTGCCCGGCAGCAGGGCTTGCAGGTAGCTTTCAAGAATTTCGACGCCGAGCACGCCGTAGACCGTGCCGTCATCTAAAATAAGCGGGATGGTGTAGGCGATGGCGGAGTGATCGTCGCCGGAGAGCGTGTAGGGCGAGGACGTCCAGTGGCCGTAGTCCGCGGCGTCCAGTTCGCCGTTTCCGTGGTAGGCTGCCTGAAAGACGGGATAGAGAAAGCCACTGCAGCCGTTGGCCCCATAGTTGATCGAGGGCGTCCAGCTCGTGTCGGTCGCAATGTAGAGTGACTGTACGACCTGTGCGGGTGCGCGCACGAGCATAAGATCAGAATTGCGCTGCGAGGGGGAGGAATTCGGGTCAAGGTCGCGCAGGTAAAGGCAGGGCAGCGGCTCACCCTTTTTGCGTGTGTCGAGATCGTGCGTGTTGAGCACGACAAAAATGCCAGTGACGGGGCGATGGCGCATCGAGGAGATCAGGCTGTCGCCGATCGAGAGAAGCAGGGGGGATGCGGCGTCGCTGCCGCTGTCGAGCGTGTCGAGGCTGATCTCGCCGTCGTCGAGCATGGCCTGCGTCACGGCGTTGATCTTGCCCGCAAGCGACGAGAGATCCTGCGCGTCGAGCATCTGGCCTTGCAGATAGTTTTGGCGGTTTTCCGTCTGTATCTGCAAGATGTCGACAGCATTCTGCTCAAGGTTCGTGTTGATGCGGCAGAGATAGAGAATGCCGACAAGCAGCGCGATCTCGATGAACAGGATCCAGAGCATGGAGCGCAGGATCGTATGGAAGATGGTGACATGCGGCACATGATCCGATGGTTTGCGAAAGAACATAAAACGGCCCCTTTTTTGTCATTGAACAGTCACTCAGCCCTGAAAGGCCTCAAGCGATGCAAGCATATCCTGATACCAGGCTTCAAAGCATTCGTCGGAAAGGAACTGCGCCGAGGCCTCTTCAAAGCTCTGTCCCTGCGCCATTGCCTCTTTGACCGCGGCGCGGTCGGCGCTTGCCTTATCGCTCATGGAATATTCAAGAATGGCGCGGGCGTTCGTGCCGCCGGAGAAGGCGTGGGGCGTGTAGAGATGGTTTTCGTTGACCGTGTCGACTGCGGCGGAAAGGACTTCGTCCATTTCGTCGCTGAGGGCAAGACCGCTTGCGCGGATCGCGTCGATGGAGTTGCCCTCGTGCGTGACGGGGAGGTAGCCTGAGTCGACAGAGAACGTGATGTTGTGCTCGGGTGAGGTGAACCACTTGAGGAAGACAAGGCTTGCCTGAATCTCAGCGTCGCTCGCCTTCGTCACGACCATGCCCGCGCCCTGCTGCACGGCGTAGTCCTCGCCGTTCGCAAACTTCGGGCTTTCAAGCGCCTTGCGCGTGATGTCGTGGCTGTCCATGTCGTCGGCGATGACCTGCGTGGGGAAGAACGTTGCGCTCGAAGACGAGCCGACGTAGGCGATGATATTGCCGGTCTTCACATCATCGCTGCGGAAGCGGCCGCTTGCGGAAAAGTAGCCCTTGATGAAGGGTACATAGTAGTTATCCCAGAGGGTGCGCACGGCGTCGTGGTCAAAGTTCAGCGTCATGCTGCCGTCCTGCGCGTCGAAGATCGTGCAGCCGAGTTGCTTGGCGCCGATGAGCATGTAGTTCGCCATCGCGTCGCGGCCGAAGAACGCGCGTCCATCGTTCGGGATATCGGGCGTCTGCGCGTCGGTCCACTCGTAGTAGCGTTCGGCGACGGAGACGAGGCCTTCGATCGTGGCCAAGTCGTCATAGGTTGCGCCTGTGGCGGCGGCGAACGGCTCCCAGTCCGTTTCGTTGAGAAACAGCAGCTCCGCCGACTTGGCGACGGGGAAGATCTTGATACTGCCCGAGCCGGAGAAGTCGCCTTCGCTCAGATAGTCCTCAATAAAGGCGGCGCGGTCCTCTTCGCTTAGATAATCGCTCAGATCGGCAATTTGACCCATCTCATCGAGCGCGTAGGCAGTGTCGGCGTAGGCGGAGAAGATGTTGGGCATCGCCTCGGCACCGACCTTGCCCTCTGCAGAGGCGAGCACGTTGTTCTCAAGATCGGTCACGCTGCCGTGGCTGGAGCTCTCAACCGTGATGCCCTGTTCCTTGCCGACGGTCGAGTTGAACTCGTCGACGAGCGCGTTGAACGCTTCGAGCTGTTCACCGTTGTAGTACGTCCAGATCGTGATATTGACAGGGTTCGCCGGGGAAAATCCGGGGTCTGCCTTGCTGCTGCAGCCTGCGAGCAGCATCATCGCCGCCGCTGCGGCGAGCACGCGAGGGAGAAATTTGTTGTGAGCCATGATGCTTCCTTTCTATTTTGCGCGCCGTTCCGAGATGTGCAGACGAGCTGGCGCAGCAGAATGTCGGTGATGGCGCGCACATGCAGAATGTGCGTGCCGGATTCGAAATTGCGCGACTCGACGACGTGGCTCAGAATGTTGATGATGGCGCTGTTCGTCTTCTCGCGCTCGTAGACCTGCTCTTCGGCCAGGTGGACAAGGTGCTTCTGGCGCGCGTAGAGCGTGAGTGCGTTGCTCACGCGCCGCTGCGTGACCGTCAGGTTGAACGGGCGGCGGATGTAATCCGTTACGCCGAGCTCGTAGGCCTTCTGGATGAACGACTCGTCATCCTCGGACGAGGTGATGATGACGGGGATCTCCTGCAGCCAGTTGCGCTGCTTCATCACCTCGAGCACGCCGAAGCCGTCGAGGCGGAGCATGTTGATGTCGAGCAGCAGGTCGATGTCGAACTCGGAGTGCAGCAGCTCGAGCGCTTGCATGCCGTCGTCGGCATAGAGGTATTCGTAGCGGACGCCGAGGATTTCAGAAAGGATCTGCTGGTTCATTTTCGAATCGTCCGCGATCAGGATTCTGGCTTCGACCATAGTGTAGATCTCATACGCATTTTAGGGCGCGCTTTTTGGTAGAAATGCCGCTGCGGGGCGGGCGGACAAGAAAATAGGCACCGGAAAAGCCAGTGCCAAACAAAAACTGTTTATGCGTGTTTTTAAGAAACATTTGATACTTAGTGTAAACTTAGCACAGAACCACGGAACATTCAAGGGAAATTTTCCTGGTTTTTCCTGCTGTTTTGCCAGAAATGATTGAAAAAAGAGCGGAAAGGGCGAAGCGGTTCCGCAAAAAAACGGGAGAGCCGTCAGCGGACGGTAAAAAATGCACGATAAATTTGAGGAAAAAAGAAATGTGGATTGTAAAATATGTGCGAAATGGGGAGAAATACTGAAGATTATTGACAATTTTTAGAAAAAAGTTTATAGCAATAGCGCATTTTTCCTGATATACAACTTCTTAACATACATCGGCAGATAGCAGACGGAGGTGGATGAATATGGCGTACATGCGTTTGGGCGATCTTCTGGTCTCGTCGGGCGTCATCACGAACGAGCAGCTGGAAAAAGCGCTTGAAATGCAGAAGGAGACAAAGGAGCGCCTGGGCGATGTGCTCATCCGCGCCGGCTTTATCACGGAGCAGCAGCTCATCGAGGCGCTGGAGATGCAGCTCGGCGTCGAGTTCGTCGACCTGACGGCGGTGTCCATCCCCGTGGAGCTTGCAAGCTATGTGCCGAAGAATATCGCCAAGAAGTTCTGCGTCGTGCCGGTCAAGCTCGTCAAGGATACGCTGTACCTCGCTATGAGCGACCCGCTCGACTTCGTCGCGCAGGAGGAGGTCAAAGTTGCCTCGCGCAAGCGTGTGATCCCGATGATCGCGACCCGCCGCACGACCGAGCACGCCATCAGCCTGCTCTACGGCAGCGAGGGCACGGCCGGCGTCATCGAGGAGATGAAGCGCGAGGCGGGCTCTTCGACGCCGGACATCGTCCCCGTGCAGGTTTCACAGGAGGCGATGGACTCCGGCGACAGCGCGCCGACGATCCGCTTTGTCAACAGCCTCATTGAACGCGCGTTTTCCGAGCGTGCGAGCGATATCCACTTGGAGCCGCAGGACGGCGAAATGGTCGTGCGTATGCGTATCGACGGTCTTTTGCGCCGCGTGCTTACGGTCCCCTCCGAATTGCAGAGCACCGTCATCTCGCGCCTCAAGATCATGGGCGGCATGAACATTGCCGAGCATATCGCCGCATCTTTGACATTGCGCGGCTGGTCGCCCCGACGATCTGTGTGGAGCTGACGAAAACGGATGAGGGCTACACGCTTAAAAAGAGCGAGCACTGCTACGCGGTGTGGAAAAAGAAGCGCCGCTGCGAAAACTGCATTTCGCAGGAGGTGCTGCGCACACACAAGCCACAGACGAAGATCGAAACGCGCGAGAGCGATATCTATTATGTGCTCGCGTCGTTCATCGAGGTGGACGGCAGGCCGTATTCGCTCGAGCTGGTCAAGCGCATCAAGAGCGACGACATGTTCGAGCGCGAAAATGTGCTCAACCAGCTGCTCGTGCGCAACCGGCAGGTGTATATGGACTCGGTCACCAAGGTCTACAACCGCCGCTATTACGACGAGCGGCTCAAGAATCTGGAGGGCTGGTTCTCGTTCGCCATGATCGACATGGACAACTTCAAGCACATCAACGACCGCTTCGGCCATCAGGCGGGCGACGCGGTGCTCTATCGCGCGGCGCAGGCCATCAAATCGCAGATCCGCAGCGACGACGAGCTCGTGCGCTACGGGGGCGATGAATTCTTCCTGCTGTTCCGCGACCTGCCGCAGCAGATCTTAGAGAAGAAATTGCAGTCCATCCGCGCCGCGCTTGACGAGATCGTCATCGATGAGTATCCTGAACTGCACATCAGCGCGAGCATCGGCGGCGCGTTCGCGGCGGGACGCATCTCAAGAACGATCCGCAGGGCGGACCTTGCGATGTATCAGGCCAAACTGAAAAAGGATTGCGCAGCAATTTATCGAGAGGAGAAAGAACGTGAAACTTGACGAATTTTTCCGCTGCGTCGGCGGCGGCTACGGCGAAGCCAAGGCGCGTTTTCAGAACGACGAGCGCATCGTGCGTTTCCTTAATATGTTCCCGGGCGACGACAGTATGCAGAACCTGAGAAACGCGATGAACGCGGGCGACACGCCTACGGCGTTCCGCGCGGTGCACACGCTCAAGGGCGTGGCGCTGAACCTTGGCCTCGGCTCGCTCGCCCACGTCAGCTCTCAGATGACGGAAGCGCTGCGCGGTCAGGATTCGATGCCTGAAAGCGTACAGCCGCTCTATGAGGCAGTGCGGAAGGAATACGATGCTGTGCGCGGCGCGCTCGAGCAGCTCGAAAAGTAATTGAGAATAAGAAAAAGTCGAAACCAAATGGTTTCGACTTTTCTTTTCCTTTACAGCAACGGGGCGATGATGCGCGCGCCGGGACCGATGAGCTTTCGCATAAACGGGTCGTTTTTGAGAAGCTCTGCGTCCGCGCGGACGCACTTGGCGAGCGTCTGCTGGAAGTCTTGCTCAATTTTTGGGACTTCGGGGGATGCATAGAGGTACGTGCCGCATTCAAAGTGGTGGTACAGGCTGCGGTAGTCCAGATTGATCGTGCCAACGGTCGCCTTGCAGTCATCGCTGACGAAGACCTTCGCGTGAACGAAGCCCGGCTCGTACTCGTAGATCTGTACGCCGTTTTCAAGCAGCCTGCGGTAATACGTGTGCGCAAGCGAGAAGGCAATCTCCTTGTCGGGCACATGCGGCAGGATAAGCTGCACCTCCACGCCGCGGCGCGCGGCGTAGGTCAGCGCCGTGATCATCTCGTTGTCAATGATGAGATACGGTGTCATGATGTGCACGTAGCGGTTGGCGCGGTTGATGATATCCATATAGACCATCTCGCCGACGAGGTCGCGGTCGAGCGGGCTGTCGCCATAGGGGATGACATAGCCCGCTTCCTTTTCGTGCGCCGGCTGCGGCACGTCGAGATACTTGCTGTAGACTTCGGGCGTAAAGTGCACGGAGCTGACGTCCCACATCTGCAAAAACATCAGCGTCAGGCTGCGCACGGCGTCGCCGCGCAGGGCAATGGCTGTGTCCTTCCAGTGGCCGAGGCGCGAGGTGCGGTTGATGTACTCGTCGGAGAGGTTGATGCCGCCTGTGAAGCCAATCTTGCCGTCGATGACCATGATCTTGCGGTGGTCGCGGTAGTTGTAGTGCGTGGAGACGAACGGGCGCAGCGGCGCGAACATCTTGCAGGCAATGCCGAGCTTTTCGAGCTTTTCGGGGTAGGAATAGGGCAGCAGCGCGACCGCGCAGGTGCCGTCGTACAGCACGCGCACCTCGACGCCCGCGTTGACCTTTTCCTTGAGAATTTCAAGGATGCGGCCCCACATGTAGCCCTCCCTGACGATGAAATACTCGAGGAAGATGAAGTGCTCGGCCTTTTGGAGCTCGTCGCACATGACCTCGAACGCATCGTCGCCGAGGGGGAAGTATTGCGCCTGTGTGTTTTGATAGCAGGGGAAGCCGCAGGAATTCAGGTAGGAGGCAAGGCTTTGGAGCTCCTCCGGTAATTCCTCCTTGGAACACGCGCTTTCCGAGGGGGCGAAGCGCTCCGTCTGCGACAGGATGTCGTTGTAGCGGCGGATCATCAGCCGGTGGCCGAGGTCGGTCTTGATGTAAACATACAGAATCAAGCCGAACACCGGCAGCACCGCGAGGATGAAAAACCACGTGAGCTTGATGGTCGGGTTGTCGTCGTTGCCGAACAGAAACAGCACGACTGCCGCCGACAGCAGCGTGTTGCCGCCCCAGAAGTAGGGCAGAAAGCCCTCGAGCTTGTAAAAGGCGGCAAAGAGAAACAAGATCTGCACGATCAGCGAAACGATGATGATGCCCGTGCGGCCGAAGATGATCTGCAAGAGGCCTCGCTTGCCCTTTTCTAAAAGAAGAATGTGATTGTCGTCGTCTTTCATAGATGTCCTTTCTCAAAGATGACCGTGCCCACGCGGGGCAAGGCACCTACATTTAATATATATCTACTTCATCATAACATGACTTTGCCAAAAAGCCAACCCATTTCCACTGCAAAGCGGGCGCAGGCGCGTGAAACGGGACTTGGCGATTTGATGTTCCTGTGTTAAAATGGCGAAAAAGACAGAAAGGTGGGCGAGAAAATGGAGATTAAGACGCAGGTCCATAATATTCTGCCGCTGTATGATGAAAAGTCGCGCGTGCTGATCCTGGGCTCGTTCCCGTCGGTCAAGTCAAGGGAGGCGGCGTTCTTCTACGCGCACCCGCAGAACCGCTTCTGGCCGACGCTCGCCGCTGTTCTGGGCGAGGAAACGCCGAAGACGGTCGAAGAGAAGAAAGCGATGGTCCTGCGCCGCGGCGTCGCCATGTGGGACACCATCGGCTCATGCGAGATCGTGGGATCGTCGGATGCGAGCATCACGAACGTTGTGCCGAACGATCTGTCTGTCATTTTGGATGCGGCGGACATTCAGGCCATCTTCTGCAACGGCGGTACGTCCTACGCCTGCTATAAAAAATACTGCCGCGCGAAGCTCGGGCGCGAGGCCGTCCAGCTTCCCTCCACGTCGCCGGCCAACGCCAGATGGACGAAGGAAAAGCTTGTCGAGGTCTGGGGCGCAGCGCTGAAACCGTATCTTTTTTGACGCGGCGTTGACAAAGAAAGGCAAATAGTTTATGATACAGGCTCAATCGATATGAGGAGTGTGGAACCATGGGCAAACTGGCAGCGCCGGTGCGCGCTGACAAGGAAATGATGTTTACGAATCGCCAGCTCGTCGCGCTGATGTGGCCGCTGCTGCTCGAGCAGCTTCTGGCCATCACGGTGGGACTTGCTGACTCGCTGATGGTCGCGACCGTCGGCGACGCGGCGATCAGCGCGGTGTCGCTGGTCGATTCGATCAGCAATCTGATGATCTACATTTTCTCGGCGATGGCGACCGGCGGCGCAGCCGTCGCGGGCCAGTATATCGGACAGAGGCAGAAGGAGGATGCCTGCAACGCGGGCCAGCAGCTCATCGCGCTGCTCGGCGCGGTGTCGATCTTCTTCGTGGTGCTGCTGTACCTCTTCCGCACGCAGATTTTGACCGTAATGTTCGGCCATATCGAGCCCGACGTCATGGCGGCGACGAATACTTATTATTTATATGTGATGGCATCCATTCCGGGCATCGCGCTCTACAACGGCGGCGCGGCGCTGTTCCGCACGATGGGCCACAGCGACGTGTCGCTCAAAGTTTCGCTCCTGATGAACAGTATCAACGTGATCGGCAACGCCGTTTTGATCTTTGGCTTCGGTATGGACGTCGCGGGCGTCGCGATCCCGACGCTCGTGTCCCGCACGGTCGCGGCAGTCGTCATCCTCTCGCTGCTCTTCAACCGCGATCTGATGCTGCACCTTTCTGATATCCGCGGCTTCCACCTCAATATGCGCCTGATGAAGAACATCTTCTACATCGGCGTGCCAAGCGGCGTCGAAAACGGCATGTTCCAGCTGGGGCGTCTCGTGCTTTTCAGCCTGATTTCGACGTTCGGTACGGCATCGATGGTGGCGAACGCCATCGGCAACACCATCTCAAACTTCAACTGCTTTGCCGGTCAGGCCATCAACTTGGGCCTTGCCGCGGTCGTGAGCCAGTGCGTCGGCGCGGGCGAATTCGATCAGGCACGCGCGTATCTCAGAAAAATTGTCAAGTGGACCTACGGCATCATGGCAGTCGTCAACCTGACGATCATCGCATTGCTGCCGCTCATCATGCGTGTCTACAACGTCTCACCAGAGGCGGAAAAGCTCGCCGTCACGGTCACGCTGATCCACGGCATCTCATCCATCTTCATCTGGGTACCGGCGTTTATGGTGCCGGGCTTCCTGCGTGCGGCGGGCGACGCGAAGTTCACGATGCTCGCCAGTATGCTGACGATGTGGGTCGTGCGCGTGATGCTTGCGTATGTGCTGGGCAAGTACATGGGCTACGGCGTCATCGGTGTGTGGTTCGCACACGCGATCGTGGACTGGACGGTGCGCGGCGCCATCTTCTTCCTGCGCTACCGCAGCGGCAAGTGGGAGACGATGGGGATCAAGACGTGATTATTTTTTAAGGATGCCGTTGGCATCCCTAAAAAATAGGGGATGCGCTCCGCTTCGTGCCTCGCCGCCCGTAGGGCGGCTCGACACGCGCTCTGCGTAAAGTATTTTTCCGACGCGCCGGTCGTCGGAAAAATGATTTGAGATCATTTCGCGGCTGCGGCCGCGAAGATAAAGAGGTCTCCGCTTAAAAAGCGGAGACCTCTTTGCCTTCTGTTACACTTTTACATTTCAACGGTGATGTTGTCGGTGCCGTGCTGCTCGAATTCGCCTAAGTACGTGTCCATACGCTCGCGCAGCTCGTCGACATTTTCGGGCGTGGGCGCGTCGCTGTCCATATCGCGCAGGGCAAGCTCCTGAGCGAGAATTTCGAAAAACATCGTGTCCTCGTAGGCCATGATGGCCTCGTGGATGCCGCCCTCGGCAAACGCGCGCGAGGGGATCAGTTCGCCCTGATAGGCCTCGACCAGCGGCACCATGCCGTGGGAGAGACAGTTGGCGAATACGGTGCTCTCTACATCGTCGTATTCGCGGATACGGTCGTCGCCGCGGGTGGAGTTCATCACCCAGTTGCCGACGTAGACCAGATCAAGAAGACGGCGGAATTGCTTTTCCGTCAGATCAATTTTCATAGTGACGCCTCCTTTGACGGAACAGAGAATCTGCTTACCGGAGATTATAGCACGCGCTTTTGCATTTTACCATAGCAAAAACAGGGAAACGCACAGAAAATGCAAATGCGCCTTGTGTCCCGCTCTCCGCCGTAGTATGATGACAGAAACAAATGAGAAAGAGGACTGTATGAAAAGAAACGTTTGGCTCACCGTGCACGGCGAGCAGCAATACGAAGGCATGAGCGCCGACAGCTCAGATCTCCGCGTGCGCGGCACGATGGAGGAAACGCGCGACGGCTATCTCCTGCGCTATGAGGAAACGGACGGGGACGGCAAGGTGACCACCGCGACGCGCCTTGCCCTCGCGCCGGACTGCATCATTCTGACGCGCACGGGCGAGGTGACGAGCGAGATGGTCTTTGCGGAGGGGAAGGAGCACACCTCATTCTATGCCGTGCCCTACGGAACCTTGCCGGTCGCAGTGAAGGCGGAGTCGGTCAAGTGGAAGCTCGACGAGGACGGCGGGATGCTGGCCCTGCGCTATGCAATTACTTTCGGCGGGCAGAGAGGAAAATGCGCCCTGCGGATCCGCGTGAGAACAGAAGAATAAAGGAAAAGGAGCTGCCTGCGGCGGCTCCTTTTTACGCGCCCATGAGTAGCCGCACAAAAAACGCGGATGCGAGGAACATCACCACGTCGGCGCAGAGCGCGGCGGGGATAGTATAGCGCGTTTTCGTAATGCCCGCTGCACCGTAATAGACGGCGACGGTGTAGAACGTCGTTTCGCTCGAGCCGAGCATGACCGCCGCGACGCGGCCGACATAGGAATCGACGCCGTAGGAGTCCATGATCTCCGATCCGACAGCCAGCGCGCCGCTGCCGGAGATGGGGCGGATGAAGAGAAGCGGCGCAGTCTCGGCAGGAATGCCGATCTTGTCGAGTGCGGGGGCTAAAAGCGCGCCGAGCGCCTCCATCGCGCCGGACGCACGGAACATGTAGACGGCGGAGAGCAGTGCGATGAGTGACGGCAGAATGTGCAGCAGCACCGTGAGTCCCTCCTCCGCGCCTTTGGTGAGGGCGGAGTAGACGTCGACACGTTTGCCGAGGGCAAAGCAGGCCGTGAAGGTGAGCAGTACGGGCACGATGAGCGTAGAGAGCGCCATGACTTAATTCCTCCAGAGACGGGCGAAGAGCTTTGCGGCAAGGAGCCCTGCGAGGACGGACAGAAGCGACGTCAGCCACACGGCGGGCAGAATGTCGAACGGGTCGGCGGCGCCGAGCGAAGCGCGCACGCCTGCGAGCGTGGTGGGCAACAGTTGAATGGACGCCGTATTCAAAACGACGAGCAGGCACAGCTCATCCGATGCGGTACCCTTGCAGCCGTGGCTCATACGGCAGGCGGCGCGGATGCCGAGCGGCGTGGCCGCGTTGCCAAGGCCCAAAAGATCGGCAGAGAGGTTAGCGGAGATCGCGGCCAGCGTCTCACTGTCGCGGCTCGCGTTCGGCAGGAGCCTCTTGAGCAGCGGGCGGAAGAGGGAAGCGAGGCGGTCGGTGAGATGACACTGGTTCATCACTTCCATCACGCCCGTCCAGAGGCACATCACGCCGCACATCGCCAAACACAGCTCGACCGCGCTCTGCGCGCCCTCGAGCGCGGCAGCGCTGAGCGCATTCAAGTTTCCCGTCAGCGCGCCGAAAATGAGCGAGACTGCCACCATTCCCGTCCAAAGCCAGGCCATTGCCATGTCCATCAACTCCTTTGCCCCTAAATATATCGGCAGGGAGGGGGCGATATGCCGCGTTTTTGCGCCAAATCCGCCACAGTTGCCGCGAAAAGAGACTGCTAAAAAATTTCTCAAGAAAAAAGTGAAATTTGTCTTGACATGTGCAACGGAATTTGGTACTATATGCAAGTCCGCGATTGGGCGCATCCTGCCCTATTTGCGCGATATTGCGATGAACCGGGAGATTGCTCAGGTTTCTGAGGTAACTTTCGGGGAGTATGTCCGAACATCGGGCGGCTGAGAGAATATCTGTACGTTGCGTAGATCGCTGCGCCATGTGTGGACCGGCCGTTTATTCGTGCCGGTTTTTCTATGAGCCGGAATGATACGCACGGATAAGCGTACAAGAAAACCTCTCACCGTACGGCTTCGACAAAGCAAGAAAACCGTACAAAATGAAGGAGAAACCGAAAATGGCAAAAGAAATGATCCGCATTCGTCTCAAGGCCTATGACCACCAGGTCATCGACCAGAGCGCAGAGAAGATCGTCGAGACCGCCAAGCGCACCGGCGCTACTGTCTCCGGCCCCATCCCTCTGCCCACCAAGAAGGAAGTCGTCACCATCCTGCGCGCTGTGCATAAGTACAAGGACAGCCGTGAGCAGTTTGAGCGCCGCACCCACAAGCGCCTGATCGACATCACCAACTCCAGCCCCAAGACGGTCGAGGCTCTGATGGGTCTCGAGCTTCCCGCCGGCGTTGAGATCGAGATCAAGCTCTAATCCCTCGCTTCATTACACTTCGCGTCCGCAGACGCGAAACCAATGAAATCGTTTTTGGCCGCGACATGCGCGTGGACAAAAACACCTCTCAGTTTGTTTGTGTGCGAGCACAGCGAGTGCGCAAAACAAACTGTAAACCCAACTCAAAAAACGGCTCGCCGTTTTTTGAAATTACCTTTGTTGCTCTACCCAAAAGCCCATCGACTTGCGTGAGATGGGCGGGGTCAAGTCGGCAGAGCAATGGCGGGAGTTGCCGCTAACTAAGCCGACCAATAACCTTTACAGGAGGATCATACATGAAAGCAATCATCGGCAGAAAAGTTGGCATGTCTCAGATCTTCGACGAAAAGGGCCATGTGATCCCGGTCACCGTTATCGAGGCCGGTCCCTGCGTGGTCACTCAGAAGAAGACCAGCGAAAAAGACGGTTATGAGGCTGTCCAGCTTGGCTACGAGGACATTCGCGAAGCGAAGCTCTCCAAGCCTGAACTCGGCCACCTGAACAAGGCTGGCGTTTCCCCCAAGAAGTACCTGCGTGAGTTTGACCTTGACAACGCTTCCGAGCTCGAGCTCGGCGCCATCATCAAGGCTGACACCTTCAAGTCCGGCGACTTCGTTGACGTCACCGGTACGAGCAAGGGTCACGGCTACACCGGCGTTATCAAGCGCTGGAACGCCAGCCGCGGTCGTATGACCCACGGCGGCGGCCCTGTCCACCGTCACGCCGGTTCCATGGGCTCCACCACCGACCCCAGCCGTATCTTCAAGGGCAAGATCGGCGCCGGTCAGTACGGTGTGGAGACTGTCACCATCCAGAACCTTGAGGTTGTCAAGGTCGACCCCGAGCTCAACATGCTCGTCGTCCGCGGCGCGGTTCCCGGTCCCAAGGGCAGCCTCGTCACCGTGAAGACCACCGTCAAGGTCCACAAGATCAAGCAGGCTGGTGCCGACATCAGCAAGAACCCGCAGAAGGCTTCCGGCCGCAACCCGCAGAAGGCTTCCGCCAGAAATATGTAAGGAAAGGAGTGCTTGATAAATGTCTACGATTAAAGTTGTCAGCATGACCGGCGCTGAAGTCGGTTCCGTCGAGCTGAACGACGCAATCTTCGGCATCGAGCCGAACATGAGCGTTGTTCATGAAGTCGTCAAAAATCATCTCGCCAACTGCCGTCAGGGCACGCAGAGCGCTCTGACCCGCGCTGAGGTTTCCGGCGGCGGCAGAAAGCCGTGGCGCCAGAAGGGCACCGGCCGCGCCCGTCAGGGCAGCACCCGCTCCCCTCAGTGGACGCACGGCGGTATCGTGTTTGCCCCCAAGCCCCGCAGCTACAGCTATGTGCTGAATAAGAAGGTCAAGCGTCTGGCTCTCAAGAGCGTGCTGTCCGCCAAGGCAGCGCAGGGCGAGATCGTCGTTGTCGACAAGATCGCGCTCGACGCTATCAAGACCAAGGACTTCCGCAGTTTCCTCTCCGCCGTCAAGGCTGACGGCAAGGCCGCTGTCATCACTCCCGAGGTCAACGAGGTCGTTGTCAAGAGCGCCCGCAACCTGCCCGGTGTCACCACCGCGCCCGCGAAGCTCATCAACGTCTACGATCTGCTCAACGCCAAGACCCTCGTGATCGACAAGGAAGCCCTCGCAGTCATCGAGGAGGTGTTCGCGTAATGGCAAACGTTTACGACATCATTATTCGTCCCATCATCACCGAACGTTCCATGGTCGACGTTGCGAACAAGAAGTATGTGTTCGAAGTTGCCAAGGACGCCGGTAAGGTGGAGATCAAGAACGCTGTTGAGACCGCTTTCGGCGTTAAGGTCGCCAAGGTCAACACGCTCAACGTCAGCGGCAAGGCCAAGCGCCTCGGTGCCGGCCGCCTGGGCAAGACCCGCAGCTGGAAGAAGGCCTATGTGCAGCTCGCTGAAGATTCCAAGACCATCGAGCTGTTCGAGGGCATGGTGTAAGGAGGATATGAGAAATGGCTATTAAGACGTTTAAGCCCACTACCCCCTCCCGCCGTCACATGACTGTGTCCGCCTTCGAGGGGATCGACAAGAAGGCCAAGCCCGAACGCAGCTTGGTCGAGTCTCAGAAGAAGCATGCCGGCCGCAACAGCTACGGCCGCATCACCGTCCGTCATCACGGCGGCGGCAACAAGCAGAAGTACCGCATCATCGACTTCAAGCGCGACAAGATGGACGTCCCCGCGACTGTCCTGCGCCTGGAGTATGACCCCAACCGCAGCGCGTTCATCGCTCTCGTCCAGTACGAGGACGGCGAGAAGCGCTACATCATCGCTCCTGTCGGCCTGAAGGCTGGCGACAAGATCATCTCTTCCGCCTCCGCTGATATCAAGCCCGGCAACTGCCTGCCCATCGCCAACATCCCTGTCGGTACCGTCATCCACAACATTGAGATGCACCCCGGCAAGGGCGCTCAGCTCGTCCGCTCCGCCGGTACTGCTGCTCAGCTGATGGCGAAGGAGAGCGGCGACGCTCAGATCCGTATGCCCTCCGGCGAAGTGCGCATCGTCCGCACGAACTGCATGGCCGTCATCGGCCAGGTCGGCAACATCGATCACGAGAACGTTCACATCGGTAAGGCCGGCCGCAAGCGCCACATGGGCGTCCGTCCGACCGTCCGCGGTTCCGTCATGAACCCGAACGACCACCCCCACGGCGGTGGTGAAGGTAAGAGCCCTGTCGGTCACCCCGGTCCCATGACCCCGTGGGGCAAGCCGGCTATGGGTTACAAGACCCGTTCGAAGAAGAACCCGACGAACAAGTTCATCGTCAAGCGTCGTAACGATAAGTAAAAGGAGGCAATGTAAAAATGAGCAGAAGCATTAAAAAAGGCCCGTTTGTTGCCCCTGAGCTGATCAAGCGAGTCGAAGAGATGAACAAGACCGGTGAGAAGAAGGTCCTGAAGACCTGGAGCCGCAGCTCCACCATCTTCCCCTCCTTCGTCGGTCACACGATCGCCGTCCACGACGGTCGCAAGCACGTTCCCGTTTATATTCAGGAAGATATGGTCGGCCACAAGCTGGGCGAGTTCGCTCCCACCCGTACGTTCCGCGGCCATACCAAGACGAAATAAGGAAGGAGAATGCAGAACATGGAAGCTAAAGCATATCTGAGATATGTCCGCATCTCTCCCCGCAAGGTCCAGATCGTCTGCGACCTGATCCGCGGTAAGGACATCAACACCGCCATGGCGCTCCTGATGCAGACCCCCAAGGCTGCGTCCGAGCCCCTGGTCAAGCTCTTAAAGAGCGCTGTCGCCAACGCCGAGAACAACTTCAGCATGGATACCTCCAAGCTGTACGTGTCCGAGGTCTACGCGACTTCCGGCCCGATCCTCAAGCGCATGATCCCCGCCAGCAAGGGCCGCGGCTACCGCATCAACAAGAGAACCTCTCACGTGACGCTTGCCGTCGCTGAGAGAGACTAAAGGGAGGAGACAGTTTCATGGGACAGAAAGTTAATCCCCACGGCATGCGCGTCGGCGTCATCAAAGACTGGGACTCCCGCTGGTATGCCAGAGACGAGAAGGTCGGCGACCTGATCGTTGAAGATAACAAGATCCGCAAGTTTGTCAAGAAGAGCCTGTACGGTGCAGGCGTGCCCAAGATCGAGATCGAGCGCAGCAACGATGTTGTGACGCTGTTCGTTCATTGCGCCCGCCCCGGCATGGTCATCGGCAAGGACGGCGCGGAGGTCGAGAAGCTGCGTCTCGCGGTCGAGGCTCTGATCGGCAAGAAGGTCAAGCTCAACATCGTCGAGGTCCGCAATCCCGACATGAACGCTCAGCTCGTCGCTGAGAACATCGCCCAGCAGCTCGAAAAGCGTATCTCTCACCGCCGCGCGATGAAGAACGCCATGGGCCGCGCCATGCGCGCCGGCGCCAAGGGCATCAAATGCTGCTGCTCCGGTCGTCTCGGCGGCCGCGAGATCGCTGGCGTTGAGCACTATCACGAGGGCACTATCCCCCTGCAGACCATCCGTGCCGACATCGAGTACGGCTTCGCCGAGGCTGCGACCACGTTTGGCCGCATCGGTGTGAAGGTCTGGATCTACAAGGGCGAGGTCCTGACCCAGACCCTGCGTACCACCCCGCGTACGCTCGATACCACCAAGCCGTATGAGGAGCGCCGCGAGCGTCGTCCTCGCCGCGACGGTGACCGTCGTCCCCGCCGTGATGGCCAGGGTGGCTATCAGCGCCGTGAGGGCGGCTTCAACCGCAACGGCAACCGTCCCCAGGGCGATCGTCCGCAGGGCGGCTATCGCAAGCCGGCTGAGAATAAGGAAGGAGGCGCTCAGTAATGCTTCTGCCGAAGAGAGTGAAATACCGTCGCGTTCAGCGCGGTCGTATGACCGGCAAGGCGACCCGCGGCAACACCATTACTTATGGTGAGTACGGCCTCCAGGCCACTGAGCCCGCGTGGATCACCAGCAACCAGATCGAGGCGGCCCGTGTCGCCATGACCCGTTACACCAAGCGTGGCGGCAAGGTCTGGATCAAGATCTTCCCCGACAAGCCCATCACCGAGAAGCCTGCGGAGACCCGCATGGGTTCCGGTAAAGGTTCCCCCGAGTATTGGGTGGCCGTGGTGAAGCCCGGCCGTGTGATGTTCGAGATCGCCGGTGTTTCCGAGGAAGTCGCCCGCGAGGCACTGCGTCTGGCCAGCCACAAGCTGCCCATCAAGACGAAGATTGTGACCAAAGAAGAAACGGCCCCTGAGAGCGAGAATGGTGGTGAAGCATGATGAAGGCAAACGAGGTACGCAAACTGTCTTCCGCTGATCTGGAAAAGAAGCTGACCGAGCTGAAGAAAGACCTCTTCCAGCTCCGTCTCCAGCATGCCACCAATCAGCTGGAAAATCCTGTCCGCATCAATGAAGTGAAGCGCGACATTGCCAGAGTCAAAACCATTATCCGTGAGCAGCAGCTCGCTGGCCAGTAAGGAGGAACTGAATCATGCCTGAAAACAGAACTTCTTCCCGTAAGACCAGAGTCGGCCTGGTGGTTTCGGATAAGATGGATAAGACCGTGGTGGTGGCCATTGCCGACCGTGTGGCACATCCCCTGTATAAGAAGATCGTCAAGAGAACCTACAAACTCAAGGCCCATGACGAGAACAACACCTGCGGCATCGGGGACAGAGTAAAGGTCATGGAGACCCGTCCTCTGTCCAAGGATAAGAGATGGCGCGTGGTTGAGATCATCGAAAAGGCGAAGTAAGGAGGTGCCGTAAATGATCCAGCAGGAAACCTATCTGAAGGTGGCGGACAACACCGGCGCCAAGGAAATTAAAACCATCCGTGTCCTGGGCGGCTCTTCCCGGAAGTATGCGAACATCGGCGATGTGATTGTCGCCTCCGTCCGGAAGGCCGCGCCCGGCGGCACGGTGAAGAAGGGCGATGTCGTCCGCGCCGTGGTGGTCCGCTCCGCCAAGGGTGTGCGCCGGGCAGACGGCAGCTATGTCCGTTTCGACGAGAACGCGGCCGTTCTGATCAAGGACGACAAAAACCCCAGAGGCACCCGTATCTTTGGCCCGGTCGCCCGTGAGCTGCGTGACAAGGACTACATGAAGATCCTGTCCCTGGCTCCCGAAGTACTGTAAGGGAGGGGACTAAGATGATGAATAAGATGAGCATTAAGAAGGACGACACCGTGGTCGTCATCACCGGAAAGGACAAAGGCCAGCGGGGCAAGGTCCTGACCGTGATCCCCAAGGAAGGCAAAGTGGTGGTGGAGAAGATCAACCTGGTCTCCCGCCACACCAAGCCCCGCAAGCAGGGCGACGAGGGCGGCATCATCCAGAAGGAAGCCCCCCTGTATGCCTGCAAGGTGATGCGTGTCTGCCCCAAGTGCGACAAGCCCACCCGCGCCGCCAGCAAGATGGTGGACGGCAAGAAGGTCCGTGTCTGCAAGCACTGCGGCGCTGAAATCTGAGAGAGGAGGAGTCAATGATGTCTGAAATGCCCAATCTGAAAGCAAAGTACAGAGAAGAAGTTGCTCCTGCCCTCATGCAGAAGTTCAACTATAAGAGCACCATGCAGATCCCCCGCATTGAGAAGATCGTTGTGAACGTGGGCTGCGGGGAAGCCCGGGACAACGCCAAGGTGCTGGACGCTGTGGTCCGTGACCTGGGTGTCATCACCGGCCAGAAGGCCATTGTCACCAAGGCCAAGAAGTCCGTGGCAAACTTTAAGGTTCGTGAGGGAATGCCCATCGGCGCCAAGGTCACCCTGCGCCAGGACAAGATGTGGGAGTTCCTGGACCGCCTGTTCAATGTGGCCCTGCCCCGTGTCCGTGACTTCCGCGGCATCAGCCCCAACTCCTTCGACGGCCGCGGCAACTATGCCCTGGGCGTGAAGGAACAGCTGATCTTCCCGGAAATCGAGTATGATAAGATCGACAAGATCCGTGGTATGGATATCGTCATCTGCACCACCGCGGAGACCGACGAAGAGGCAAGAGAGCTGCTGACCCTGATCGGCGCTCCCTTCGGCAAGTAATTAGGAGGAGAACGATCAATGGCTAAATTATCCATGAAGCTCAAGCAGCAGGCTGAGCCTAAGTTTTCCACCCGCCGCTACAACCGCTGCAAGATCTGCGGCCGTCCCCACGCGTATCTGCGTGACTACGGTATCTGC
>ERZ773188.885-NODE-885-length-36086-cov-3.478727_pt1 | contig 36086 bp, 32 predicted proteins | sample MGYA00581011_ERZ773188 | MGnify/ENA primary metagenome ERZ773188 (study PRJEB29015, sample SAMEA2737798) | human gut metagenome | biome: human gut; feature: human-associated habitat; material: faeces | place: China | collected 2012 ...
CGGCGCTTTCACGCTCGGATTGCCGATCGTAAAATTGAATACGTTCTCCGCGCCGACCACAGCAGCCCGCGCCTCGCCATAGGCAGCGATCTCCCGGATGCCGCAGCCCTGGCTTCCCCAATCGATCATTTTTTGTGAGATCATGCCAGATAGTCCTCCAAAAACCGCACGGCCTCGATGTAGCCGTCAAATCCAAGTCCCTTGTACGTCTTCACGCAGGCCATCCCCGCGTAGGACACCTGCCGGAACGGCTCGCGCGCGTCCACATCCGAGATGTGGACCTCCACTGCCGGAATGGCCACGGCCTTCAGTGCGTCGAGAATCGCGACGCTCGTGTGCGTATACGCCGCCGGGTTGATCACGATCCCATCGTAGACGCCATATGCCGCCTGAATTTCGTCGACAATGGCGCCCTCGTGGTTCGACTGGAAGAACGAAACCTCCACGCCCTCCTTGTCGCAGAACGCCTGGATCTTCTCCAGCAGGGCCGCATAGCTCTGTGACCCATAGATCGCCGGCTCCCGCAGACCCAGCAGATTGAGATTCGGCCCGTTGATGACCAGAATTTTCATAGCAGCACCTTCCTTGCAATGGCCTCGACCGCGCGCTCGATTGCGCCCTCGTTGTCGATCTTCACGTCGACAAACCGCCGGTACATCGGTTCCCGCCGGGCATACATCGCCTCGGCGCTCTCCGCCTGCGAGAGCGGACGGCCGTCGCTCGGCAGCTTCCCCGGGCTGCGCAGCAGCCCGAAGATCGTTCCGTTCTGGTGCAGCAGCGGATAATTTTCGCTCCGCGTGACGCAGCCGCCGCCGGTCGAGAGGCTGTCCTTCCACGACTCCCCGACAAAGCGGGCCGAAAGCGCGGCACCCGCCAGTTTGCCGACGATCGATACGGCGACAAAAAGAGCGCAGACGACCCACAAGTGGGCGGTATTGAGTGCGCCGATCTCGGTCCGCAGGCCGGTAAAAACGAAAAACAGCGGCAGGAACAGCACCAGCGCGACGTCTTCCACCTTTTCGGTCATGATGCGCCGGAAACTGAGGTTCGCAGGCATGATCACTCCCGCCACGAACGCGCCGAAAAGCGCATGCACGCCCAGCACTTCGGTAATGTAGGACGAAAGGATCAGCACCAGGAAAATGAACGCCACCAGCGGTTTACTGATGATCTCCTGACTGTTGTAAATATTACCGAGCTTGCGCATGAAGGGCCTCACGAGCCCGAACATGAACAGCACATACAGGATCACGCACAGCAACGTATAGCCTGCGCTGGCAACGCTGCCCGCCTTTGCGATCGCAATGATCGCGGCCAGCAGGCACCATGCGGTAATATCGTTGTTCGCCGCGCTGGCGATCGCCAGCATGCCCATCGGCGTTTTGCCCAGGTTGCGCTCCTGAATGATGCGCGCGAGCACCGGAAAGGCCGTAATGCTGACCGAGATGCCGATAAAAAGCGCGAACGGTACGAAGGTAGTATGCCCGAACCCGAATTCGGGATAGACCTGCCAGGCCAATACCGTCCCGAGGAAAAACGGCACGATGATGCTCGCATGGCTGATGACGAGCGTCTGGCTCCCTTTTTTGCGCAGGATACCCAGGTCGAGCTCCATACCGATGATAAACATAAAAAGGATCAGGCCGATCTGGCTCAAAATGTTGAGCGATTCGAGCGAATCGGGCGCAAAGAGGAATCCGAACGTTTCAGGGAAAAAGTGGCCCAGCAGCGACGGGCCGAGCACGATGCCCGCGACGATCTCGCCGATCACGCCCGGTTGGCCGAGGTACTTGAACAGCCACGAAAAAATCCGCACGGCGACCAGGATCGAAATGATCTGCAACAGCAGCATGGCTACCGGATGGTGCACCCCTTCGTGCAGCGACTGCGTGAAGAGTTCGAGCGGCGCGGGACAGGAGGCGGGTGCCTGGTGCACCGCAACATGGCCCGAAACCATCTCCACAGCTTCCCGGTGCGTTTTATCAAAAGCCCGATCCCATAACTTACCTTCCCGGATCACCATCCAGAAGAGTCCCCCGAAGATCAGGAGCATCAGAACATAAAAGGTGTAGTTGCGCTTGGCGCCAGTTTTCATAAGCTATCGAAGGGAGGTGTTGAACAAAAATAAGATTTATTTCCGAATGGACATCACTTTCCCGGCAGAATCATCCCCTTTACTCCGGAAAACTACGACCATCGCCGGGACGAACGGCTGCCGCAGGAATATCAAACAAAAAAGCGCTCCCTCCCGGGAGCGCTCCTGTTTCGTGTTTCGACGGTTGCCGTTTCCGGGCCGCTCGGACCTCGTTTCGCCCGTTGCTGTCCGTCCTCTGGCAAGAAAACCCTGCGGACCGCACCGGAACGAATTACCGCACCAGTTTGTTGGTCGCCGTATCAGGAAAGACCACCCAGGGTTTGAAGCCCTTGGCCTCCTCGAAGTCGAGCAGCGCGTACGAAATGATAATCACCACGTCACCCACCACGCACCTGCGCGCGGCGGGACCGTTCAGGCAAACCGCGCCGCTGCCGCGCTCCCCCTTAATGATATAAGTCTCGAGACGTTCGCCGTTGTTGACGTTGACGATCTGCACTTTTTCGCCCGCGATCATATTCGCCGCGTCGAGCAGGTCTTCATCGATCGTGATGCTCCCCACATAGTCCAAGTTGGCCTGCGTGATGGTCACCCGATGAATTTTCGATTTCAATACCTCTATCTGCATGTCTGCAAAATTTCGATTATTTATCGTAGGGGCCGTAACCGCCCACATTATCGATCAGCCTCACGGCACCGGCCTGCACGGCCGCACAGCCCCGCGTCGCGACACCCTCCCGCCACTGGTCCAGCGGCAGCAATGTATCGGCATCGACGATCTGGAAATATTCCACTTTCAGCAGCGGATCGCTGTCGATCCGCTCGGTAACGAACCTCTCGGTCTGGGCCACCGTCGCCGTACGCGAAAATTCGACACCCGCTTTCAGGGCCGCATAAATCTGCGGTGCCGCAGCACGGTGTTCCGCCGTCAACAGCGCATTGCGCGAACTGAGCGCCAGACCGTCCGCCCCCCGTACGATCGGGCACGGCACGATCTGAACCGGAATCTGCAACTGGCGTACCATGGCCCGGATCACCGCGATCTGCTGAAAATCCTTCTCGCCGAAATAAGCCTTATCGGGCTGCACGATCGCGAACAGGCGGCTCACCACCTGCGCCACACCGTTGAAATGGCCCGGACGGTGCGCGCCCTCCATCACCTTGTCGGTCTGTCCGAAATCGAACTGCCGCGTATCGGGCTCGGGATAGACATCCTCGACCGAAGGGGCATAAACGAAGTCGGCGCCGGCTGCCTCGAGCAGCTTCAGGTCGGCTTCCAGATTGCGCGGATAACTGCGCAAATCGGCCGGATCATTAAATTGCGTGGGATTGACGAAGACGCTCACCACCACCCGACGGCACTCGCGGCGGCAGCGTTCGACCAACGAAACGTGCCCCTCGTGCAGCGCGCCCATCGTAGGAACGAAGCCGGTGAGTACCTTTTCATTACCCAAGGCGGCGGAGAGTTCGGCACCCCTGTTGAAAACCTGCATCGGATCGATCGCTTTAGTTTTTAATAGCCCCCGAAAGGGTTCCGCAAAGGTAGAAATTAGATTTAGATTTATCCAACATTTTTCGCCCAAAAATAATACCTTTGTGAACAACCGAACCTGTGAATCCGATGAAAAATACCGTTATTCTGACCATGATGATAACCCTCGCGGCAGGCATGAACGCCTGCAAAACCAAGCCCCGGGCCGAAGAGAAGTTCAACTGGGTAGTGGACCGTTTCGACGACATCAAAGTGCTGCGCTACCAGGTACCGGGCTTCGACACCCTCTCGTTGGAGGAGAAAAAGCTGATCTATTACCTGAACCAAGCCGCACTCTGCGGACGCGATATCTTTTTCGACCAAAACGGCCGCTACAACCTGCGCATCCGCCGCACGCTCGAAGCGATCGAGCAGGGCTACACGGGCGACCGCACGAGCGAGGATTTCGGGAAATTCGAAAAATACCTGAAGAAAGTGTGGTTCGCCAACGGCATACACCACCACTATTCGCTCGACAAGTTCCTGCCCGAATTTTCCGAAAGCTACTTCGACGAACTGGTCGCCGGCACACCCGCCGAATATTTTCCGCAGGACTTCACACCGTCCGTTGCGGCCGTCGTGGCCGAGATCAAGCCGGTGATGTTCGACCCGGGGCTCTTCCCCAAACGGACGAACCAGGCTGCCGGAGAGGATATGATCGCCACCTCGGCCAACAACTATTACGAAGGCGTGACGCAAAAAGAGGTGGAAGCCTATTATGGCAAACTGATCGACCACCGCGACAGCACCCCCATTTCATACGGCCTGAACAGCAAGCTGGTCAAAGAGGACGGCAAGCTGGTGGAAAAAGTGTGGAAAGTGGACGGCATGTACTCGTCCGCGATCGAGAAGATCGTTTACTGGCTCGAGCAGGCCTCCGGAGTGGCTAAAGGAGCACAGAAACGGACGATCGACGAACTGATCGGCTATTACCGTTCGGGCGACCTTTCGCAATTCGACACCTATAGTATCTCCTGGGTGCAGGACACACTCTCGAAAGTCGATTTCGTCAACGGCTTCATCGAAACGTACGGAGACCCGCTGGGCTACCGCGCCTCATGGGAAAGCCTCGTGAACTTCCGCGACGAGGAGGCGACGCGACGCACCGAAACGATCAGCGCCGAGGCGCAATGGTTTGAGGACCACTCGCCGATCGACCCGAAATACCGCAAAGAGAAGGTGAAGGGCGTATCCGCGAAGGTCATCACCGCCACGATGCTCGGCGGCGATTGCTTCCCGGCCACCCCGATCGGCATCAACCTGCCCAATGCCGACTGGATCCGCAAAGACTACGGTTCCAAATCGGTGACGATCCAGAACATTACGCACGCTTACACCGAGGCGGCCAAAGGCAACGGCTTCCTCGAAGAGTTCATCCCCGACCCGGCCGACATCGAGCTCCAGAAAAAATACGGTTCGCTGGGCGACGATCTGCATACCGACCTGCACGAATGCCTCGGCCACGGTTCGGGCCAGCTGGCTCCGGGCGTGAAGACCGATGCACTGAAAAATTACGGTTCGACGCTCGAAGAGGCCCGCGCAGACCTTTTCGCCCTCTACTACCTCGGCGACCCGAAGCTGGCCGAGCTCGGACTCGTTTCGTCGTTCGACGTAGCCAAGGCACAGTATTTGCGTTATATCCTCAACGGTATGATGACGCAACTGGCCCGCATCCAACCGGGCAAGGACGTCGAAGAGGCGCATATGCGCAACCGGATGCTGATCGCGATGTGGTGCTATGAAAAAGGGCAGCAGGGCGGCGGCGAAGCCGTCATCAAAAAGGTGGAGCGCGACGGCAAGACCTACATCGAGATTACCGACTACGAAAAGTTGCGCGGCCTGTTCGGCGATATGTTGCATGAAATCCAGCGCATCAAGAGCGAAGGCGACTATGCCGCCGGCAAGGCGCTCGTCGAGAATTACGGCGTGAAAGTGGATCAAAAACTGCACGACGAAGTACTCGCACGCTACGGGAAACTGCATATCGAACCGTTCAGCGGATTCGTCAATCCGGTCTACAAACCGGTTATGGAGAACGGCGAGATCGTCGACGTCACGGTCGAATACACCGAAGACTATCCGGACCAGATGATGCGCTATTCGAAAAACTATTCGTTCCTGCCGTCGGTGAATTAACGGTTCGCATCGTACCGGCAGCGGCACCCGGCGTAAACGGAAAATGTCCGGGACAGTGGTTTCGCCCGGGCCTCCCGGAAACGGGGAGAACACAAGGGTATAACCGCGCTTTATCGCAGATTACCATTTCTGATAAACGCGGCGGCCTGCGGGTCACTATCTTCGCTGCCGGAAACAGACGGACAAATCGTTTAATCAAAATAACAGAACCAACATGAAATTCCTGACCGAAGAAAAACTGACCATCGTGGGCGCCGCCGGCATGATCGGTTCGAACATGGCGCAGACCGCAATGATGATGCGCCTCACCCCGAACATCTGTCTCTACGACCCGTTCGCACCGGCCCTCGAAGGCGTCGCCGAAGAGCTGTTCCACTGCGGCTTCGAAAATGTGAACCTCACCTTCACCTCGGATATCGCAGAAGCATTCAAGGATGCGAAATACATCGTCTCGTCGGGCGGTGCGGCCCGCAAGGCCGGCATGACGCGCGAAGACCTGCTCAAGGGCAATGCACAGATCGCAGAGCAGCTCGGCAAGGACATCAAAACCTACTGCCCCGACGTAAAGCATGTGGTGGTGATCTTCAACCCGGCCGACATCACAGGCCTTATTACGCTGCTCTATTCGGGCCTCAAGCCGACGCAGGTTTCGACGCTCGCGGCACTCGACAGCACGCGCCTGAGAAGCGAGCTGGCCAAATATTTCAGCATGCCCGCCTCGGAAGTCAAGAACTGCCGTACCTATGGAGGCCACGGGGAACAGATGGCCGTCTTCGCCTCGACGACCGAACTCCACGGCAAGAAACTCTCCGAGCTGATCGGTACGCAGATTCCCGCTGGCGACTGGGAAGCGCTGCGCCAGCGGGTGATACAGGGCGGCAAGCATATCATCGACCTGCGCGGCCGCTCGTCGTTCCAGAGCCCGGCCTACCTCTCGATCGAAATGATCGCAGCAGCCATGGGCGGAGAGGCGTTCCGCTGGCCTGCCGGAGTTTATGTCCACTCCGAAGGGTTCGACCACATCATGATGGCCATGGAGACTTCGATCACCAAAGACGGCGTACATTACAACGCTGTCAAAGGCTCGGCAGAGGAGATGAAAACACTCGAGGAGAGCTACAAACACCTCTGCCAGTTGCGCGACGAAGTGATCGCAATGGGCGTACTGCCCCCCGTGAAGGAGTGGCATGCGCTGAACCCGAATATCGACTAAATATCGTAAACCAGGTCTGGCAGACTTGAAATTTAAACACAAAGTAATCCAGGTATCCCCTGGTCATACTATAAAACTATGCAACTAACAAGAGAGGGAGTTAATTAACTCCCTCTCTTGTTTTGTACTTTGACATTGCTAGCGCTACCATTCATTGACGGCATAAAGCACGGCACTCCGAATTTGCTGCAACAGTTCTTGCGACAACTTATCGTAGCACTCTTTCTGCCCCTGCTCCTCAGCGATACCCGCCGGCGAATCATTCCACGATCCCATCCCTCCGAAAACATCCGCCACTCCGGCGGCTTCGAACAAGCGCCGGTTATGCTCCGGCAATGCAAGGGACGGTTCGGGACCTCCGGCAGCCTCTCCGTCCAAAACGGCCTGTGCCCGAAAGAAAATCTCCGCGAAATCATCACACCCGATCTGCCGGGCGAACGCCTCGATCCGGACCAAGGCCTGCCGGAAATTCTCGGTGTTATCTTCCCATGCTAACTTACGTTTGAATATCCCGGATTTCCGGGCCTCCATGTAGACGACATTCCATCCCCGTGACTGCGGGTCGAACAGCCAACAGGAACCGAAAAGTCTGACCCGCCCGTTGCGGAAAAAACAGGCCAACAGGTTCGGAGACGCATTTGCAAATCCGAGCAAATCCCGGTTATCGGGCATCGTATCGGTAAGATACTGCACATCGGAAAGCCCTTTGGTCTGGCAACGACCGAACCATTCGGACACGTTCCCGACTAAATATGTTTTAGACCCCCTGAGCCAACTCCGGGACCGAAAATGGAATACAGTGCTGCTCTCATACTGCGGCGCTTCATACATGAAAGGAGCACCCGTTCGCAACGCCTGCTGCGCCGCAACCAGAATGGAACAAGCCTGATACATCTCCCCGTGCATAGAAAATACCCCTTCCACGATTGCGGTTCCGAGCAGCAATTATGCCGCCCTGAATCCATAACACGATTATCGTTTCGCCTCGGGAGCCAGCCCTGCGGCGGGATTCTTTACATACTTGTCGAGCCAGCCGAAAAATTCGCGCTGCCAAACCAGCGAGTTCTGCGGTTTGAACACCTGGTGCGCCTCGTTTTCGAATGCGACGAGCCGCGCCGGGACACCCATCAATTGCGCAGCCGTATACGCCTGCAGATTTTCGGTGTACGGAATCCGGAAATCGTTGAGCCCGGAGAAGATCAGTATCGGCGTGTCCCAGTTCTTCACGAACTTGTGCGGAGAGTTGGCATACGAACGTTTCGCCACCGGACTGTCGCTCCAGTACGAACCGCCGAGGTCGTTGTTCGGGAACCACAGTTCCTCGGTACCGCAATACATGCTTTCGAAGTTGAACATGCCGCAGTGCGCGATGAACGCTTTGAAACGTTTCTGGTGGTTGCCGGCCAGGAAGTAGACCGAATAGCCGCCGTAGCTGGCGCCCACGCAGCCCATCCGGGTCTCGTCGGCCCACGGTTCGCGCGCCACGTCGTCGATCGCACTGAGGTAATCGCGAATGTTCTGGCCGCTGTAATCACCCGAGATCTGGTCGAGCCACTCCTGCCCGAACGACGGCAGCCCGCGCCGGTTCGGCGCCACGACGATATAGCCCTGCGCAGCCATCAGCTGGAAATTCCAGCGGAAACTCCAGCGCTGGCTCACGACACTCTGCGGACCGCCCTGGCAGTAAAGCAGCACAGGATAGGTTTTGGTCGAATCGAAATCGGGGGGCAGGATTACCCACGTCAGCATCTGTTTGCCGTCGGTGGTCTTGACCCAGCGCTCGCGCACTTCGCCCATCCGGATATTGTCGTAAATCTCCTTGTTCGTATTGGTCAGCTGTGAAAGCATACCGTCGGTCAGGTTCACGGCGAACAGTTCGGAAGGCGTGCTGAGCGTCGTCAGTTCGGCCACGAGTTTGCCCCCGCCCATCGTAAAGGCGTTCAGGTCGTGCGCGCCGCTGGTGACCACCTCCACCGGCGAACCGTCGGTCCCCACTTTGCAAAGCTGGTAGGTCGCACGGATCGGCGAGAGGAACCAAAGCTTGTCGTTGCCGTCCCAGGTCACATTGCCCGCATTGTAATCGAAATCCTTTGTCAGATACTTCTTCTCGCCCGTGGCGAGCACGGCGATGAACAGGCGGTCTTTGTCCGACTCGTTACCGTCGCGCTCCATGCTGGTAAAAGCCACCATGCTGTCATCCGGGGAAAAGCGGGGATATTTGTCGTAACCCATCATCCCTTCCGTGATATTGACGGTCGTCCCTGCAGTAAGATCGTAAATATAAATGTCGGAATTGGTGCTGAGCGCGTACTGCTTGCCCTTCATCTTCTTGCAGGTGTAGGCCAGTTGGGTGCCCGCGTTGTTCCACGCGATCTCGGCCGCATCGAAATAGGGCGCCATCGGCGCATCCCACGGCTCGCCCGGCATGATGTCCACCCCCTCGGCCACCCGGCCGTCTTTCATCTCGGCAACGAACAGGTGCAGGTAACTGCCGTCGTCCCAGTAATCCCAGTGACGCGCCATCAGGTCGTCGTAGATCAGCGCCTTCGAGTCGGGCAGGTCGGGGAAGACCTCCGACGACTTGCGTTTTTCGACCTGGACACGCTTGATGTAATACACTTTGTCGCCTTTGGGCGAAAGGCCGTACCCTTCGATACCGCCCTCGATGGCCGAAAGCTGGCGCAGGTCGCTGCCGTCGGGAGCGGCGCTCCACAGCTGCGCCTCGCCGCTTCGCGTCGAAAGGAAGTAGATGCGGCTGCCGTCGTCGCCCCACTGGATCGACGACTCTTTGCCCGCACCGTCGGTGATCTGCACGGCTTCCCCGCCGGCGGTCGGCACCGACCAGATGTGCGTACTGCTCTTATCGTCTTTCATGCTGTAATCGCTCACCGTATAGAGGACGGTTTCGCCGTCGGGCGACACCACGGAACCGCCCACGCGCCCCATCTTCCACATCACTTCGGGAGTAAGGATACCGGCGCTCTTTTCGGCTTCGGTCAACGAGTTGTCAATCTTCATCGGGGCTGATTTTTTGCCTGCGCCGTCGCCGCACGCGACCGTAAGCGCCGCAACGGCTCCCGCCAGCAGCAGGGTTGTCGTTTTCTTCATCTGTTATGAGGTTTTATTCGGTTCGGTTATGTTTCGTACCCCTTAAACGCAACCTTCAAAAGCTCTATTGCCTTTATAGCAACGAAAAGGATCGCATAGGGAGTAAAAAAGAACGTTCTTTCGGTATCTCCGTCCGGCTGTTCTCATCACCGAACATGCGGTCTGAGGACCGTGTCCGGTTTTATTTCACGTATCCGGCGGCAGTCAATACGTCCCGGATCGTGAAATAGGTGTTCTCCAGTTTCGGAGTCAGTTCCGCCTGCGGCACCCATACCGCTTCGGTAATTCCCTCGACCGTCTGCGGCTGCGGACGCTGCGAACCGCCGTAACGCATGCGGTACCACGACGTACGCTTGAGCACCCACTCGCCATGCATCCGGTAACAATGGTAGGTGTGCGCAACGAAAGCCCCGAGCTGCAGGCCCGACAGGCCGCACTCCTCGCCCACCTCGCGCACGGCGCAATCCTCGATCCGTTCGCCCGGTTCGAGTTTGCCTTTGGGCAGGTCCCAACGTCCGTTACGAAAGATCAGCAGCAGGTTACCCTGCGGATCGGCCGTCACGCCGCCGCCCGCCTCGATAAAGCGCTGCGAGGCGCAGAAATCGGCGAAAACTTGTTCGATATCGTCCGAAACCACCGCAAGGCGTTTGCTATTCTGAACTTTTTGCAACAACTTTGTCACTGAAAGCGGCTCACCCGCAGCGGGCCGGAAGGTGACGAACGAAGGATCCCCAACCGGCCGTACCGAGAAAACCACAACGTTGTCTTCGATATAAACTTTATACATAGCACGAAAATGAACGATTCCGCCAAACAGATCGCCGGAAGCCTGTTGCAAATTAAGGCAATTAAATTAAATCCGACAAATCATTTTACGTGGGCCTCAGGCTGGTACTCGCCGATCTACTGCGACAACCGCAAGATACTCTCCTACCCCGCCGTGCGCAAACAGGTATACGAGGCATTCGCCGCGCTGATCGCCGAAAAATACCCGCAGGCCGAGGTACTGGCCGGCGTCGCGACCGGAGCGATCGCCCACGGGGCGCTGGTAGCCGAGAAGATGGGCAAACCTTTTATCTATGTGCGCAGCGCACCCAAATCGCACGGCCTGACCAATCAGGTCGAAGGCGAGGTGAAGCCCGGTGCGAAGGTAGTCGTGATCGAGGACCTCGTCTCGACCGGGGGCAGCAGCCTTAGCGCCGTCGAAGCGTTACAGAAAGCCGGCTGCGAAGTGCTCGGCATGGTGGCGATTTTCACTTACGGCTTCCCCGCCGCCGAGAAGAATTTCGCCGAGGCGGGCGTGCGGCTCGATACGCTGAGCAACTACAACACGATGATCGAAATGGCCATCGAACAGGGTTATGTACACGCCGACGAGCTGGAAACGCTCAAAGAGTGGAGGCGCGATCCGGCTTCGTGGAAAAAATAATCCGCATCCCGCAGCCGTTTGTCCGTTGTCCGGTCCGTTTTGCGCAGTAGCACGGTCCCGGTACCAACTTACTTAACTTTACCCCAAACAATGGAAAGATACGAAAGCAAACACGTACAAATCCTGCATCCCGCCCGGGCGGTATACGGCGTGTTGGCCGATTTCAACCACCTGACGCCCGTGGTGGGCGACAAGGTCGAAGGATGGTGCGCCACCGAGGACACCTGCTCGTTCAAGGTGCAGGGATTTACGGTCAACCTGCAGATGATCGAGAAGGTCGAGCACAAACTGATCAAGGTGACGGGCGCCGACGGCTCGCCGATGGACTTTACCTTTTGGCTCCAGCTGGTGAGTGCGGCCGAAACCGATACGCGCATGCGAATCGTACTCGACGTCGAGCTGCCGATGATGATGAAAATGATGGTCGGCAAAAAACTGGCGGGCGCCGTAGACCAGATTGCCGAAAAGATCGCCGAAGGGTTCAACAGTTTCCCTGCGGGCACAACGATACCGAAATAAAACTCATTTCAGGATAATCCCGTCCACAGTTACCGCGACCAAGCGGCCGGACGGGGCCGGATGTAGCCAAACGCGCCTGAATAGAAGCGGACTTCGGAAGATCGGCCCCAGCTGGATCCGACGGCGGCCCGCGCGCACTCAGCTACCGGACAAAAACAGGCGGGTACGGGAAATCTCCGCTGCGTCGCATTCCCTACCGCCGCAAACACGATAAAACCATGATCAACATCTTCGTAACGATCAACGTAACGGCCGACAAACGCGCCAAAGTGCTGGAACTGCTCGCCGAACTGACGGCGGCCTCTCAGAAAGAGAACGGCAACCTCCGCTACCAGTATTACCTGCACCCGACCGACCCGGCCCAGATCGTAATCTGCGAACGGTGGGAAAACGCCGCCGTACTGGCTGCGCACGAAGCGACCAAACACTTCACCACACTGCTGCCGCAAATCGGCGACCTGGCCTCGTCGGTCGATATCGACAAGTTTTAATTCCCGAACCGCTTTAGCGCTGCCAACATACACGAATACCGACTCGTTCCCGGACGGAGGGGAGATTATCCCAGCGAGAACTTTTTTAAGTACAAAGCACTTTGAAAGTGGATTCCATACCTTTACGGAAATTCTACACAAAGAAATACGGCAATGAACTGTTGGTCGACGTCATCGGGTTGGAAGAGATACGGAAAGGCGTCAGACGGAGTCCTGTCCACCGATTTAATTTTTATAGCATTATCCTGATAACAGCAGGCGACGGGGAAGTCGCCATCAATGATTGCAGTTGCCACCTCGGAACCAATCATATTATCTGTGCAATTCCCGGAGAGGTTTGGCATTGGCATTCGCATACCAACCTGAACGGTTATTTTCTTTTATTCGAAGAGAAATTCCTTCTTTCATTTTTCAATGACCGCGCTTTCCTGCGCAATTTTCGCTACTTACAAGCGGAAAGAAGTTCCCCATTTCTCAAACTGCCGAATGAACTGTTCAACCGCGTCAAACGACTACTCGCGGAAATGAAAACTGAAATTAACGATCATAGCGAACAGGATCACCATATTTTGAGGGCCATGCTCTATGAAACGCTGATGTTGCTGAATCGTGCCTGCCCCGCCGGAGAATCGGACAACAGGAAAGACAACATAAAAATCGTCCGGTATATCGATCCGTTCGTACGTATGGTAGACGCTGAATGCACATTCCATCGCAATACCCAGTACTACGCAGACAAGCTATGTATTTCTTCCAATTATCTGAACAAGATCGTCCATGGGATTTTGGGTTCGAGCGCTAAATCCTTCATTCTGACTAAAGTGATCCACGAAGCCGAACGACTGCTGGATTATACGACTCTTTCCGAAGCCGAAATCGCCAACCGACTGCATTTCGATAACTCCTCCTATTTCATCCGTTTATTCCGGAAACACACAGGAAGCACTCCGGGCCAATATCGCAAACGCGTAAAGCCATAATCATTCCCGAAAAATGACATTCCCAACACTCTTTGTCATATGCCACACTAAACAGTATCTCCTATTTTTGTGCCAGACAGGTAATCTGAAGGTGACCGGCTCGGTTATGCCCTTTCTGGACTGACCGGTGGATTCCATTATGGTTGGATGTCAACTATTCATCTCTAATCAAAAAAGGTATTTATGCATAATATTCAACATAAAGTCGTGTTAGTCGCCGTTATCTTGCTGACATATTGCTCCCTGATGAGATACTCTCCCCAACAATTTTCATATAACCGGGACTACTTGACATCAGGGGTTAACGGAACCCGGTTGACGAGGATCGACAGTCTGCTCAAACACTATATTGAGGAAAAAGGGCTACCGCATGCGGTCACTTTCGTGGCACGCAAAGGCGAGATAATCCACCATGCTGCATGGGGATGGAGAGTATATGAAGATAGTATCTATTTGAAAAAGAATGACATTTTTCAAATGGCTTCACTCACTAAACCCGTCATCACAGTAGCCCTAATGACACTTTATGAACAGGGGAAATTCCAACTGGAGGATCCGGTTTCGGCATACATCCCTGAAACCAGCGACAGAATATTGGTGAAATGGAAGAACAGGAAAAATTTCAGTACCCGGGAAGCGACCACATCACTCACCATCTCTCACCTGCTCTCCCACACGGGCGGTCTAGTCGGATGGCCGGCGACACCCGGTCAAGTCGTACCGGTTTATAAAAGCCGGGAAGAATATATCCGGGATCAATTGCAGGCTCCGTTGAAATATGATCCGGGAACAAACTGGAACTATGAGAATATTTCAATGGAAGTGGCGGCTTACCTGATCGAACATTTTTCTGGACAACCGCTAGAGCAGTACCTTTCAAAAACGATCCTGGAACCTTTAGGAATGACTCAAACTGCTTTTTTCTTTGATCCCGCCGATCAACAACGGCTTCCCGTTGTATATGAAAAAAAAGAGGGAAAAATTATCCCGCGGAACAATCAATACCCTCTCAATCTTTTCAGCCAAGATCACCGGTACATTCCGGAAGCAACCGGTCTGAACGGTCCAATTGAGGATTATGCCCGATTTTGTCAGATGATCCTCAACGGCGGAACATTCAACGGTCATCGCATTCTGGGACGCAAAACAATCGAACTCATGTCCCAAAACCAGATACCCGAAGTAGCGGATGTCCCGCAATACTCCTTGTTCGGCCTCGGATTCGAAATCAGTCCCGGCAACCGGATTTTTGCCAATTCGAAAATACTGATGCCTCCAATGGTTTCTGAAGGATCCCTTTTTTGGCTCGGTTGGCTAGGGACCTATTTTTTGATCGACCCGAAAGAAGATCTGATTATTCTGCTTTTCATGAATCACAGAATAGAGGACCTTTTCGATCTGTGGAGCCGATATGTCAACACTGTTTACCAGTCACTCGAATAGCAATTCTCTGGAGCAACACAAATGACAAAATCATCACAACGTCAAATAACCCGATTACAATTCATCCGATATCATTACCTGCAAAACGATTAATCAAAGTAGGTTGCACGTTTAAAGTGTCGTCTTGTTGACCCGCCAGGTCTATAACTTTTATATTTCGCAATCTAACAAAATTTCGTAGTATCTTATTTTCAAGCTATTTGCAAATATAGCTATTTCACAAAATCCATCAAAATTTATTATGATATATCAAAAATGGTCCCTACTTTTGTGAGGTAGGGACCATTTTTCATCTGCTCGCTGGATCCCTCTGAAACGTTCAAAAGAACATAGAGGATACTATGGTAGTAAACCTAAAAATCAAACGCAGTTATCTGTTCTTTCCCGACAAGGAGAAAGAGGGCGACGGGTACAAGCCGGACGCAAAACTCCGGTTGCGTGTTCGTTGGTCGGGCCGTAAAGTCGATTTCAATGTAGGGTACCGGATTAAGTTAAGCCAATGGGATACACAAACCCAGCGCTGCCGGGTAAAGACCACCAATCTGCAAAAGCAATCCGCCACCCTGATTAACGGGGCGATACAAGTTTTTGAAACGACAATAGACAGCGTTTTTACCGCTTTCGAACTGGAGGGAATATTGCCCACACCGGATCAGATAAGAGCAAAATTCAACCTTCTGGCAGGCCGGAAAAGCGAGCACGAGAGACAACCGGCAAAAACATTTTTTGACTATTTTGACGACTTCACCAAAGAAGAGGGAGCATTAAACAACTGGAGCAGGGGAACGTATGTAAAGTTTCAGAATACCCGCAATCATTTGACGGCGTACAATCCCGGGTTGAGGTTTGAGGATTTGACAGAGGCCGGACTGTCCAACTATGCGACACACCTGCGAGAGGTAAAAATTTTGCAGAACTCAACGATAATAAAGCAAATCAAGCTCCTAAAATGGTTCTTACGTTGGGCAACCACAAAGGGATATTGTCAGACGCGCGACTACATCAATTTCAAACCGAAGCTAAAGACAAGCGAGAAAAAGATTATTTTTCTTGACTGGCCGGAACTGATGACCGTCTACAATTATCCGTTTACCGATAAGCAAAAAAACCTCGAACGGGTACGGGATGTATTTTGCTTCTGCTGCTTTACGTCGTTGAGGTATTCCGATGTGGCGAACCTGAAACGGTCGGATGTGTTCGACAGCTATATTTCCCTTACGACGATTAAAACCGCCGACAGCATTAAAATCGAACTAAACAAATATTCCCGTGCGATCCTCGATAAGTATGCGCATGAACAGTATCCAGACAATTTAGCCCTACCGGTAATCAGCAACCAAAAGATGAACGACTATCTCAAAGAGGTGGGGAAACTTTGCAGGATCGATCAACCGATAACAATCACGTATTACCGGGGTAACGAACGTATCGATGAGGTTTACCCCAAATACGAACTGCTGGGAACCCATACCGGCCGCCGGACGTTTATCTGCAATGCTCTGATGATGGGCATAGCTCCGCAGGTCGTGATGAAGTGGACGGGACACAGCGACTATAAAGCGATGAAACCTTACATAGATATCACCGATTCGGCGAAAGCCGAGGCAATGAAACTGTTTGATAAATAATTATATATACAATGCAGACACTCGAGTTCAATTATGGTAATATTCCACCGGGTCTTACAGAGCATGCGATAGCTTTCGGAACATCATTTAAACAAGTATTGCAGACTTATCGAAGTACAGAAGCTCCAACCTTTGAGGATACGATCGTCCTCTGCAGGGACATGTACCGTAAAGAATACCAGTTTGTATTTGACCTACTGCAAAGTATAGGGGATATGCAACCGAGCAGAAATAACGAACTTTTGTTCGGACACTTGCAACGACTTATAGATGTCCCTGAAATGTTTTGCCCGGAATTAATCAAAAACACCGTTCCCGGTTCCGAATGTACAGGTTGGGCACTTGCAGTTCGCATGGAACTGTATAATGCACTGTGTCAGGGTGCAATTTGGTTTGCGTCGGAACCTCCACGATTTACCGTCGGCGTCCTCGGCGAAGTAGCAGCTTACATTCAGGAATGGTTGCGGTGCCATGCGGCACCACCCGCCGCACTCGAAGCGTCCCTGCCAGAGAATAACGAACAAAAGCCGCACCGGGATATACCCAGATCGCAAAGTATCGCTTTACTCTATACTCTTCTGATCCGTTTCGGGGTGACGCGTGTTTGTAGCTCCAAAGATATAGCCATGTTCATTGAAGCAGTCACCGGAGGCAAGATCGTATCGGAGGGGCGGAATACATATTCCGCCAAACATTTGCATGACACGCTACGGCCGGATATACAATATCTCATCGATATAATTTGTCCCCACAAATAGTCTACCGGGGCAAGCCTGTAATTTATCGTTTTTGGAGCAGTCTTGCTTTTTACAGCCATCTATAATCCTTTTTAATTTGTGGACCGTCCACCGGATATTTGCGGACTATGCCGGTACGGTCCACCATACTTTTTTTCATTCTCTTTGCATTATCAAATTTGATTTAGCGGAATAGCTAACCGCAACCTATGTTGAATCAAAAAATGATACTGCAATGTATGCGAATATTACAGGGGAAACCCCTATTGCGGCTCTGACTGTTTCTCAGTTTGTCGATCTGCTGGATAAGCATAAATCGGTGCCGGCAGCACCTATCGCCCCGGCCCGTGATTATACGCAAGGTTATGCGTACGGGCTCAAAGGCATCCGCAAACTCTTCGGCGTATCCCACGCCACCGCCCAGCGTTACAAAGACACCTTCCTAAAACCGGCTATCCGTCAGAATGGCCGTAAGATCGTCGTTGACGTAGCAAAAGCCCTCGAACTGTTCGATGAACACGCTAAAGGATAGGAGGACCCGGCGATGAAAGATAAAAGAAAAGCCGCCCCCACAGGAAGTGGCAATACCCTGGCTGGTAAACAAATTTCTTACTGCAAGTATAGTCACAGATCAGGGAAGATCAAGCGGAAAGTGTATTTCCCCGACACCCGGTTTCGTGAAGTCGCAGCTATTCAAAAGCTGCACGAAACCGAAATGCGGAAAGCCCGCAAATTCTTCCTTAAACACCCTACCCGCGCCTACTCCCGCGCTGATCTCGTTGAGGCGCTGAAACTGCCAATAAGCCACATTACGCGGATTGTGTACGACCTGCTCGATGCCGGATTTATTCGCGTAACCGGTAAAGATCGCAATCCCCGTAGCGGGATCACCGTGGAGATGCTGCAATTGACAGGAAAGGAGGCAATAAATGGATAGCCTACAACCGCCAGTACGTCCCTTTACCGGGGATTTTATCGGCCTGCTCCGATCGGATATACAGCACCGGGAGCAGCAAATGAGAGAAGATAACGCCCGCACGCGTATCGAGGATTTGAACGGCAAAAGCTGCCGGAGGGTTTTATCCGAGCTGTTGGAACAATTCGACGAACTGGATTTTCGGGAGCGCGCCAGATTGGACGAGGACGCAAAACTGACCCGGAAAATCTTTGTTGTGATCGCCGTGGAAGAAATCATAAGCAAAGCCACCGCCAACAACTGGGGACTTTGCATCAAGAACGATTTTATATACCTGTATAACGGCCGATACTGGCAGCCTCTCAACGCAGAAGAGTTTAAACCCTTTCTGGCCGAGGCGGCCCTCAAAATGGGAGTGGCACCCCTCGAGGCCAAATACCACCAATTCAAGGAGGAAATGTACAAGCAGTTCGTATCCGAAGCGAATATGCCGACCCCGGAACGAATGGCAGGGATTACGCTGATAAACCTGCAAAACGGGACCTTCGAGATCTCCGGGAACGGACAGACACTCCGGGAGCAGCGCCGGGAGGACTTTCTGAAATATCAGTTGCCGTTCGAGTACGACCCTTCGGCCCGGTGTCCACTTTTCGATAAGTACCTGCAACGGGTATTGCCGGACGCGGATTGCCGCAAAGTGTTGGCCGAGTACATGGGTTATATCTTCACAACCGGGCTGAAACTGGAGAAAGCGGCCATACTGTACGGCAGCGGGGCAAACGGCAAAAGCGTATTCTTCGAGGTCGTCAACGCGCTTATCGGGCCGGACAATATCTGTTCCTATTCCTTGCAGAACCTGACCAAATACGACAGCTACCAGCGGGCGGAACTATCCAATAAACTGCTCAATTACGCCTCGGAGATCAACGGAAAACTGGAGGCGTCGATATTCAAGCAACTCGTAAGCGGCGAACCGGTAGAAGCCCGGCAAATATACGGGCGGCCTTTCGTGATGCGGGAATACGGCAAACTGATGTTCAATTGCAACGAACTGCCCAAAGAGGTGGAGAATACCAACGCCTTTTTCCGCCGGTTCCTGATTATTCCTTTCGATTCCGTCATACCGGAAAGCGAACAGGACCCGGAACTGGCGGCAAAGATCATCCGGGACGAATTAAGCGGCGTTTTCAACTGGATGCTGGAAGGGTTGGGGCGGTTACTCCAACAACGAACATTTACACGTTCGGCAATGATCCGGGAGCAGGTCGAGGATTTCAGGCGTGAATCCGACAGCGTGGCGATGTTTCTCGATGAAGGGGGGGTACAAACCCGATCCGCAGTCCTGTATGCTGTTAAAGGATTTGTTTTACGACTACCGGTCGTTCTGCTATGAAAACGGCTATACCCCCTGCTCGCTGAAAACGGTATCGAAACGGCTTAAAAATGCCGGGTATAAAACAGAACGCCGGGCACCGGGCTATACGGTTTATATAGCAAAAAGTGTAGAAAGCATGTAGATAAATGCAAGCCGATTCCCCCCGAAAAAAAGTTTCTTTCTAAGTACATTACGTACATCGATAAATTACTACACACTGATTACCAAAATATTAATAAATACAAGAAATACATTTGCTACATACATTGCTACATGGTACACCGTCTCGCATAATGTACGTAATGTAGGAAATGTAGCAAGAAAAAAACTTTTTTCAGGGCACGGCATAAAAACGGAGTTATGACACACCGATACGAATTGGAAAAATACAAGGGGATACGGAGCCGGTACGAATGCCCGGCCTGCCACCGTAAACGGGTATTTGCCCGGTATGTCGATACCTGGACGGGAAAGTACCTTTCTCCTGATGTGGGGCGCTGCAACCGGGAGGATAATTGCGGGTACCACTACACCCCCAAAGAGTATTTCCACGATCATCCGGAGAATGATTTTAGCGAGATACGGCAGGATAATTTCGGGAAAGGCAGGAAAGGGTATGACACCAAGGTTACACCAAGGGGAAAAACTTCGCAACCTCAACGTATAGACTGCATCCCTGAAATATACATACCGAAGTATCTGGGTACCCGATCTGATTTCGTCTATTTCCTGCGGGGATTATTCAACGAACCGGAAACAGGCCCGATTATCCAACGGCTGACAGGCGAATACTGCCTGGGCTGTACGGACACAGGAGCGGTTATCTACTGGCAAATAGACGGGCAGAAAAGAGTGAGGACGGGCAAAGTAATGCGGTACAACCCTCAGACCGGAAAACGGTTGAAAAACGGTTGTAACGCGGTCGACTGGATGCACGTCAGACTAAAGCGTGAGGGAGTTTTGCCCGATGAATGGGAGTTGTCGCAATGCCTGTTCGGGGAACACCTACTAAAGAGGAGACCGGAGGATACGGTTTGTCTTGTGGAGAGCGAAAAGAGCGCCCTTATAGGCAGCGGGGTAATGCCGGGGTACGTATGGTTAGCCACCGGAGGAAAACAGAATTTAAAGGCCGAAAAGTGCGAATGCCTCAAAGGCCGCAACGTGATCCTTTTCCCTGACCTCGGAGCTTTTGATGCTTGGAAAGAGAAAGGAGAAGCGATAGCCCGGCGGGGGGGATTTACGCTTTCCGTATCCGATACGTTGGAGCGGATCGCCACCCCGGAGGATCGGCGGGACGGCCTCGATATAGCGGATTACATGATAAAGACAATTAAAACAAAAAATTGAGATTATGGAATTTACAAAGACTGTTAACGGTGGACACCTTCATTTGGACGGAGAAATTATCTGGAAACACAAGACCCCGGATTCATCGACCAGAATTTAGAGTTTAGATCAAACAAGAGCTGATAATTAAAAACGATAAATAGGATAGCAAATCAAATCCCAGAAGTTTCGATTGTTACATGAATGTTGACAATCAGAAAAAGTGCAGGAAGAGATTTAATTTTTAAAAATGACAAATAAAAACAAGCAAACTATGCCCTGAATAAGTATTACCAACAATCCTAAGGAACGTCCCAAAGGCAGCTCGAATAAGATTACCCAGGACCTTCGCTGTTGGTTATCCAAGTTGATAGATAATAACCAGGACTAGATACAAAGAGATCTGGCAGCGCTGCCACCCAAAGAGCGGTTGCAGGGCTGGAGATCAAAAATACGATAGCAGATCACCGGATTATTTTTGAGAATTACAGGAATTGGGACTTCCTAAAAATGATAAGAGACTGTAGATTGCTATGTTGAGTACAGAATTGCGAAGTATACGAAATGCAAGTAGGAAGCATTTTACCGTATGAGTTCTTACTGCTTACTGAGCAAGAATTCTTGCTCAGTGATGTTTTTGTCTAAATGGTGTCACTATAGTTGCAAAACACTAAAGAAGTCCCTTTCCTATTACGTATGTAATACGAATCGAGAAAGTTGCATTGCTAAAATGTAATATTTTATAATCAACATATAATGTGTTTTGCGCCTTCAATACAACGCATTGTGTGGTCTGTTTGCTGATATCATAAAAAGCTATAGTATCTATTTTGTTATTATTCGCTTCTGAATATAATGTCATCTTTCGGTGGATCGATAAATTCGAAACGAAGTGTTCTTGATAGTCCTTCTTCGAGGGTATACGGAGCTTTGAATCCCGATTGCTGTATTTTCGTAGCATCAAATTGTGTGGTGGCACAAAATTTTTTCACTCTGACAGAGGAAACCGTTAGTTTTTTGCCCGTCAGCCTGGATAATAGATCGAAACAGTACCCTCCACACATACCGAGCCAATAAGGGAAATGAGTAGTAGGTATATGTTGTCCTAACACTTTGTTCACATGGGCTACTAACTGATTCATATTATTATCGGGCTTATCGACGTAATTGAACACATTGTAACCATCCGTCACATTCTCAATCATAAACTTAACAAAAGAAACGATATTTCCCACATAAGCCATTGATTTCTTGTTTTCGCCTTTCCCAACCATAAGGAACTTTCCCGAAGATATCTGTTTTAACAAATTATAGACATTACCACGATTACGCTCTCCAAAAATGACGGTCGGACGTACGATGTCGATATTCCAGTCAGGATGTGTCGTGTACCACTGCTGCAACAACTGCTCCGCCTGCCATTTGCTTTGGCCGTAATGGTTGAACGGATCGGCAACATGCTCTTCGTTCGGATTGGTCTTATTGAGTCCGTATACGGCAACCGAACTCGTGAAGATAATACGTTTTACGCCATTCGCTTCCATGGCGGCTAAAACATTTTGCATCCCGCCGACATTGACATCATAATAAAGCGACGTTGGGGTCACATCATCACGATGCTCTGCTGCAAGAAGGATTACTACATCTGTTCCATTGAGCTTGTCCTTAAGCATTTCAAGATCGCGTACATCTCCGAGTTCTGTATATTGCGGAAAAAAAAGGCTTTCCTGTTTGTCAATATTTTTCAACTCATAATCGACACTTGTCTGCAACAACCCGATCAGTCGCGTGCCGACAAAACCTGTTGCTCCAATTAATGTAACTTTCATAAAATATTTATTTATGCCTGATTGTTTCTGAAAGCTGTTTAGCCTCCATGATATTATCTTCGATCGAGCAATAGGTCCAACTCCCGTAACGACCAATAGAATAAATGTCATTAGAAGCCAAACGTGATTTGTATTCCGTTACAGCATTTATGCTCTGTTTATTAATATGTACATAAGCCGGATCCATTAAAACAGACTGATGGGCAATTAATTTTTGCGTCGTTAAAACACCCGTTTTCTTTAAATCTGTAAGAACCCGTTCTAAATAAGTTTTGGTCGGCCCAAGCTGGGCATTTTCGGGGAAACTAATCTCCACGTAAAGCGACATTTTGCCGCTTTTTATAATATTGTCATAATACCCGACACGGTAAAAGATATATTCTTTGCTCGGAATATAAATCCAACAATTTGTTCTATCAGTACCTTTGGAATCAAACCCAAGGTTTAAAACCAGCACCTTATTGCATGAGAATAGGCCTGTGGGATAAATTATTCCTGTTCTGTCGAGCAAACGAGGAAACGGGATTGTCGAAATCAAATTGTCATAATGAATTTCCCGCAAATTCGTTTTTGCAATTTTTCGTCCGGGATTTACCGACAATAATTTTTCACCCAAAGACAATTTGCCCATATCTATATTTTTAAGCAAAGAGTTAATGTATTCAATGGCACCAGTCTCAGGATAGACGAAATAACTGTTATAAGATTTGTTATCGCCGTTACGAAAATTACGAATAATCTCTTCTTTACTTGCTTTTGGGAAAAAGCGCCCCATTGCATTCATATCCAATTGGTCTAAATCACAGGCGTATAATTTTTCATTATAAGGAATTAAAAATTTTTCGGCAATCGACAGACCCAGATTGGCACAAACCATTTCTTTGAAAGAATGCGGCTCGATATCGGGAGTAGTGAAAAGATCATAAATACAATCAATAAACTCCTCTTTGGCAAGCTGATGTATGTTTTTTTGAAAAGGGAAATTGATATATTGACCTTTATAAAGAATTTGTGTGTGTTTTTCGACGTGTCGTAATATTTCTGGAGCAATATTTTTACAAACGTAAGCCTCAATTTCCGGTTGTCGGAAATGAAAGAAATGGCCAGAATAGTCCCAAACAAAACCATCCTGATATGTCGTTTTGCAATATCCGCCAGGAGACGATGATTGTTCGATGATCAAATAATCATTATCTGTAAAATTGGCATAGCTGATACCCGAAATACCTGCACCGATGATTAAATCCATAGTTTTCTTTTTATCGGTATTTTTTCAATCCGTTTATTCCCCAATGAACAAGGTAGTAAGCTGACCGGCATAAACCGAGGCCGAGATAACGGTAATAAAACAGGAATGTGGGCTTAATCAACTTCTTTTTATTCCCTGTGGTACTTGCTGTATACACACGATATTTACCTAATACGTTTTTATTGCCATACGCATAAGGCTCTTTTTTGAGAATATTCAACCAGTAAGCAAGATCATCACGCATACTTTTCAATGATTCATCGAACAAGGGCTTCCCCAATTTATCCGAATCGTACATTGCAGTAAGACAGGATATAGAGTTCGTCTTTAATAAAGAAGTGTATTTTACCCGGGAAGGAACGATTACAGCATGATAAACTTCATCACCAAACTCATTTATTTTCGAATATGACGCATAGACCAATGCACAATTCTTCGTTTTCAAAAGGGATATTTGCTGTTCGAGCATTTCCGGAAGCCATAAATCATCAGAATCCAGAAAACAGACATAACGCCCCAGAGAAGCCTTTAACCCCATATTCCGTGCAGATGCAGACCCTCCATTGGTTTTCCGAATCAAATGAATACGTGGATCCCTTCGTACATAATCATTGACTATTTCCGGACTGTTATCTTTTGAACCATCGTCAACGATAATCATTTCCCAATTTGGGTAAGTCTGAACGATCACAGAATCAATGGTTCGCGCAATGAACCGGGCTCCGTTATACATCGGAGTAATGATAGAAATCAAATCACTTTGCATGAAAAAGAATTAGTTATGTGGTTAAATTACAAACAATTATACACATTACTACAAGTCGGATCCATAGGATTGTATATACACAAACCCCATTCTTCCGTTACAATCATCAATCAGGAAATAAGGAAATAAAAGAATTTCGAACTTTATCGTATTTATTTAAATCGGTGTCATTTGTTACCGATCAAGCTTTGGTAGGCACATATATATTTACCAACCATAATATTTAAATCATAATCAGCCGCCCGCTTTTGGTTGGAAGCTGCTACTCGCTCCCGGAGAATTTTGTCCGAGCTCAACTCTATGATTTTCCGGCCCAACTCTTCTGCATTCTGTGGAGCAACGGTCCAATAAGGATCAGGCATTAATTCCTGAATACCGTCTACATTCGTGACAATCACAGGTTTGCCTGCAGCCATATATTCAAGAACCGATATAGGCAATCCTTCATAATGTGTAGAAAGAACGCAAATATCCGAAGACGCAATGATACGGGGAACATCCGTCCGACGCCCCAAAAAACGAATACGGTTCTCTAAACCGAAAGTACGCACCTTTTCTTTGCATGCAGACATCGTTTCTCCACTTCCCACTAACAATAAATATACGTTTGCCGATGTATGCATCATAGCACGAATCAGCGTCGAATGATCTTTCTGCCCAAAAAAACGAGCAACCATTGTAACGACAATTGCATCATTAGGTAATTCCAATTCGTTTTTCGAATAAGGAGGTACCCCTGAAAATTTTGACAGATCAATACCGTTTGGAATCGACATAACCATACGATGTTTTATCCACCCTAATAAATTATTCCGAGAGGTATCACTAATACCCACAATTGTTCGGTAACGTCCGTACATCCATTGTTCAACAGGACGATAGAATCGGTATTGCCGTCTTTTATTAAAATTGCCATGTTCGGTCGTCATGCAACGGGTAGAGGAATATTTACCCAAAGATGCTGCGGCAACCCAGAGTTGCGCAGGCCATAAATGAACATGAACAATATCGTAATCAGTTATATATTTTCGGATACAGCAAATATTGACCGGACTGTATGGACTTCCTGTCGGACCTGTAAAAATTCGTATTCCATACTTCTCAAACTCTGGGCGCAATACAGTCTTATTTTTGTTTAATACCAATACATCAACTTCATATCTTTGTTGCACCAACTGTGATAACAGTTGTAACAGAAATGATTCCACGCCTCCTTCCGAAAGCGAATTCGTTATATGTAAAATTTTCATCGGAATAACTGTTTTAGAAAAAAACCGATTCGGATGTACAGGTCCAATATGAACCACATACGTTTATGCGCCAATACAACAACCAACCGATCCACAACAGATAAGGTACAATACCATTCGGAAGGAATTCCGTTGAACATCCGGACAATGTGTTTACGCTGTGCAATCGACCCACATTTTAATAAAGCCGTTTCATTGTAGACTTTCAAATCCCGAATGGCAGCAGTGTAAAGTTCCGCATCCGGAACATTTGAAAAAAATGTTTCAAGGATTTCGACAGCTCTACAAATATTTTGAATAGAAACATCCGAGAACGTTCTTGTATAAGAGTTTGTATTAAACCTGACGTAATAATACAGCGGAAGGTTGAGCTTAACAATCTTCTTTGCTGAATATACCAATCGAGGTGTTGTAACATAATCCTCCCCGAAATTCAGTCCGGCTACTGCCCGGACGCCACTGGCTACATACAAACTCCTGCGAATCATTTTACCGCACACGGTTACAGATGCCTGTCGACGAAACAAATGACGGATATAAGCGACTCTGTCGGGCTGAATCTGTTCTGTCGTCCGTACAGATTTTGTCTGAAAAACCTGTATAAAATCAAAGACAACAATATCGGCATCTTCCTGCTCCGCTTTGAGTGCAAGAACCTCCACGGCATTTTGCTCTAAATAGTCATCGCTATCCACGTGCAATACGTATTTACCAGTCGCATGCTCCAGAGCCGTATTCCTAGCCGCTGCCAATCCCATATTTTGAGGGTGTCGGATCACGGACACCTGATTGCGCCGATGCGGATATTCATCCAGTACCCGATATAACAACGTAATACTAGAATCGGGAGAACAGTCATCAACAAAAATATATTCGACATTTTTAGCGGTCTGACTGAATAGAGAATGGACACATTTTTCAATATAACGCTCTACGCCATATATTGGAATGAGAAGGGATATTTTCAACATTTTAGAATCACTATCATTTACCTTCACCATTATCATATACATGCTGGTCAATCCACTGTTCGGAAAAAGTTGTGCTAAAACCAAATGGAACGGGATAAAACAACATATATTCACGGCTAATAGCAGCTTCCCTTCGGAAAGCATAAATCTGGCTCACAAAAGACAGGCAACCGCATAATAGAAGCAGATAGACTTTCAAAGACAAATAACCCCTTGAGCCGATAAAAAATAAAAACACTCCCACAGGAATAAACAATATAGCTATGCGGAAGTATAACGTGTCTGAGATCGCAAAACAAGCGCAAACGATCACAATCAACAGTTTGGCAAACTGACTGAACGGTTGGCCCGAACCGTTTCTGATTGTAAAATACAACAAAGGATACATCATCAAATGCCCCAGATATTTGGCAATTTGATACTGTACAGAATGGTCTTCAAGAAATTCGCCCCCCCAATATCCGGTGACATAACCAGATAATGCCGCATATGCCACAGCATTAATAGGAAGTATATCAATAATGGATTGAAGAACACGAGGGTTTAAGCACAAAAGACAAACAACAGACAATACAACAATCCACAAGCTTTTGATTTTAATCCCCAATCTTGCTATAAACAGAACCAGTACAACTGGAATTACACTAAAATGAGTGATACACGATACCGCAATGTACAGCATCCCCAGACGTTTTCTTCTCACCAAATACTGATAACTGCCAAAAGCTAACAAACTTGCAGCAAATCCAAACCGCAATCCCTGCACAATGGTAAAAAACTGAACTGAAAAAAAAACTATAAAAAAGCCAACCGCATTCAATCGGCCAATATGCGGATTCCGGCAAAGGCAGTCTTCAAAAACACAGAATGTTAATTTATAAGCTATGAAAACAAAGAGAAATTTGATAAACTCAAACGGGATACTTATTTGGGCAAATGAAAAACTGACTACGTATAATACAAAATCAAATCTTAGTTCCATGAAATCGAGGAATTGGTCTACACTCATTTCATGAAAGTCGAAATATGTCATGTTATGCCGGTACAGGTCTCCCGTTGGCGGCCATAACATAGCGCACAACCCCATAAATACCGCCAGCAATGTATAGGCCCAAGATTTCTTGCAACAGGCATAATACAAGATCACAGGAAAAGAAAGTATAGGACAGATAATAAAAAGAATAACAAGCTGCAAACATTGCAAATTCACTGTCAACCTAAGCATTTCAAATCAGGATGTATGCGTATTTGGTTCATTGGAAAAAATGCAGCATTTGCCAGTATAAATAAATTACAGGACAACCTGACCGATACGTTTCCGTCCTATTTTGGAATTGGTCATAACTCTCGTTTCAAATATTCCCATGCTCTCGCTCGTTCCCGTCTCAGTATCTCTTCCACAGAATCATAGTCGATAGACTTTGCCAATGTTGCACCTATATCGCTACACCCCCGGTCGCAGAGAGAGAGCATACTCAGCAGAAAATCAAGTTTCTGGTGGTTGCTATCGCGGATAAGCGTACAAAAAGGCCGGTGTGTAACGACTGAGAAAATCGTTCCGTGAAACGTATCTGTCACTATATATTCTGCACCTTTGAACCATGCCAGCACGTCAAACGGAGTATCAGGGATCACCGCTTCATCGCACCAGTCGTAACGGCAAAATACAGAGATCAACCTTAACCCTTTTGATTTTGCGAATGAAACGATTTCTTTAATCTCTTTTTTGTCATTGATACGCCCTTGATACGAATAGACGACCATGTATTTTAACGGATAAGATATGTTTCTTGCAACGATCTCTTCTTCATACCCGTATATCAATACCGGATCTAAATGAATTTCCGGCTTGCTTCCGGTTATTGTTTCAACTATTTCATAAGAATTTCTGTCCCGAACCGAAATGGCAGCCATCGTTTGCATCGTTTCACAGATCTCACGATCCAGACCAAATTCGACCAATTGTTCGTGAGTCGTATGCCCGAACGATCCCGCATAACTGATCACTTTTTTTGCTTCCGGAACATTCCCGTAAAGTTGAGAGGTATACCCCCAAGAGGAAACCTGACAACAATTGAAGACTTCATCGCTACCGATAACGGCAACATCAAATCCGTTGGCCGGCCGGGCATCCAATTCCAACATTGATAAATTGCGTGCAATACCTGCCCGCATCTTTTTTTCAAATCGCATGTCCCGTATTTTTACCGGCAATCGCCCTGTCATAAACATCCGCAATACCCTGACACACCGGCTTGTAACTTTCACAGGCATATAGCCAGGCAACGGTCGTCCCGACTTAATATCTATAAAAAAAACCTCATCCGCTCCTACATGTAGCAGTAATTGCCGTAATGCATAGGCCTGTAAAAAAGAGCCATAATTCAGCACCCGTTGCATTGACAATATGCCAACAACTTTTCTATTAGAATTCATCTTATTATCATACTTTTGACTTTACGCAGTATCCGAACGGGAAGCCGGGAAAAGTTGTAGGCTTTTACATATATGAAAATTTCGGAAAGAGATTTTTTCCCCTTCAACATCATGATAATCAACGGATATATCATAGGCTTAGAAGCCGACTTCCGCATCTGCCCCTCCAGAACCAAAGAAACGGACCATTGTTCTATATGACAGTCTTCAAGCGAGCCGATGATTTTTTTCCCGCGTGTTGTCAGTGCCAGCAATGCACTCACCCCTTTTCTGTCATCCTTGTAAGCGCTCCCCCACAGATCGCCAATTCGTATGTCGGCCGCAGAAGTTTGCATTTTATATTTACAATGTTTATAACAAGCTTTGCCCAAACATACGTTTCCAAGGAAAAAACGATAAAACAAATCCTTGTCTTTCAAAAAAGAAGATATGAACATTCGATTGTCACTTGTAACTTTCATCGTCCATGAGTCATGCCATCCTCCCGTTTTATCTCTCCATTTTATCTGCGTTTCGTTTCCGATTTGGACAGGCACCGACTGTAAATATTTCCGCCACATATTCAGAGACGGTACTCCATGGCAGAAAAAATCTATCAAAATAAAATTTCGTTCGATATTCGTTTTACGAATCCAACGTCGCAGAGAATCAATTTGGCACGGAGTCCCAATAACGAGAAACCGATCCTTCCGGTTGAATCCGGAAAATCCGTTGAATGTGTAGCTCGGTATGTATTTGGATCCAATACTTGGCAAATAATCCTCAACCGTATTTGCAATAAAATGTTCAGCACGACCCATTGATGGATTGTAGCGTACCCCACAGGCCCGGAATCCCTGCCCAATCAGGTATTTTGCCAACATAAATCCTATACCTCCGGACGATGCCTCCTGGCGTATTTCCGGAATCTTGCTCCATGCAGCGAAGCCATCAGGCGTACAGGACACTTCGCCTGCCACAACTTTCGTATCATTGAAAGCACAAACGGACAAACACAGCCCGCAATCAGTGCAATGGGCAGGTGAGACAACGATCGGCTCATAGAAACCTTCCGGACTTTCCCTAATCTCAATGATCTTTTTGGGGCACACGATTGCACAAACACCGCAACCGTAACAGTCTCGAAGTCGACCAATATTATGCATAATTAAATATGTTATCTACTCAGAAGCACAACCATGTTTTGTGCACAACTATACCGGAACGACCGAAAACCGCCTATACCTACCATCCCCGATCTTCCTTTTGACAATCGCTATAACATGGAAAATTCCGGATAACACTGGCAGATTATTGCAACTGTTCTTGTAAAAATTGTCGGGAAGAAAATTGTTCTTTTCGGAAAATGGAGAAAAACTGTTCCCTATTGATTTTTCTTTTATTAAGCTCAGCATAGGACTCGGAAAGAGCGACATTCAACAAATGGTCCTGTAAATGAAATGTAGTCAATAAATCTGTTATCCGGCTACTACGCTTATTACCCGGCGCGATATATGTATAGAAATTCTTACATCCCATAATCATAGAAAAGACCGTTCCATGAAACGAATCTGTAATCACTAAATCAGCTTGAGCGATGTAACCAATAAATTCCAGTGGACCGGCATCTTTCACTGCAGTATACGATCCGTCTTCAACATCCGGCTGAATCTGCCCCAAACAAATAAGGGGCAGTCCGCTCTCTCGGCTTAGATGCAATGCATAATCCAGCATAGAAGTCTGATAACTCAAAGTAAACAACAGTATATAATTCTTTTTCTCTGCAGGATATACTGCAATTGAATGCCAATACTCGATATCAAGCAAAAAGGTAGGATCGGATACCTGAACAATTTCCCTATCAACAAATGATTCCAGAAGCGCTTTAGCCTGCTTTTCCCGAACGGAAACAGCCGCATAAGCGGAGAGCCACCGCTTGAAATCACCTCGCTCTCTTTCGGTCAGTTCGGTTATTCCGATACTGGCTGCATAGGCTATTTTTTTTGCTTCCGAAGGTGCAAAAGTGAGAAAGTAGGGTTCCAAGCAGAAAGGCTGAGCCGGATTCCACAGCTGATCACTGCCCGTAATGTAAAGATCGTAATGCGGCGGATCTGCATATAATTCATCTATCCCGCAATAGGGCCGTGACAACCTGATTTGTCTATTAAACAAGTCGAATTTGTTTTTGGCTGAAGAGAAATACAAAGAACTTTTCCTCCCGATCAGCCTTTTTATTATCCGTTTAATCTTAACAATCGAATTCTCCCGATATGCCAGATATTTTTTACTCCTTTTAAAATCCACATAATGCGGACGGTGTAAATCTATCAGTTCGCACTCATACCCCTGTTGTTCGATATATTTATAAAGTGCGAATGACTGGAGCGAGGCTCCGTAATTGGGTGAATTATGAATCGTTATAATACCTATTTTCTTCATTTCCAATTTATAATTTTCACGAATCTGTTTATAACACGCCTCAGGAGACTTAACAATTTTACAAGTTTATCTCTCCGTATCGCTTTGGGCATGATCGTCGACATAGCTTTTTCGAAATCGCCTTCGTATTCTACTATATACTTTTCGAAATCCCGACGAATCGGACTTTTCCTCGTCGGCCGGCGTAGCCGTTCATCGCCCAAAATAGGCTCACGGACAGGACGCTCTTCTGCTACGATTCTTGCTTCCCGGATTAATCGACCTATAAAGTTCAGACCTTTATCGGTATGCACCAATACACTGGACACTTTCCGGGCTGTGAATGAACAGGGAGCCAGCGTTCCCAACCCATTGTAATCGCTCAATGTCACATCTGAAACACGCTCCTCTCGAGCAAAAATACAGTGATAGCAATTCTCTCGATACGAAACCGAACGATGAAAACCATACTGATAGGTATCACCGTCTCTGGTTCGTTTGGCATAAAACAGTTGCCTTTCCGAGTTGTATAAGGTGAAAGTATATGTATATGTAAAAGCAACCGGGTCGCGAAACGACATTTTTTTCGCTGTTTGACCGTTTTCTTTTTCGAGTTTGCATATATGCTGTCTTAAATAATCATAAGGAGTCACACCATGACAGACCACATCTACTAGCAATAGATTTGGATGGTCGCCGAAAAGTTTTCGAATAGCTGCTATTTGGCAGGGAAGTCCGATGACGACTGCTTTTTTATGATTTACAATTACATTTTTCAGCTTAGGGAATAAACCGTAGGCTGAACTGAATACATATTTAGAATTTTTAAACGACACAAGCCCCTTTTCGCAGTCGGTTAAATCGAATGTCACGCTGAAATCGTCATTCTGCACAGCCCCGGCTGTACAATAGCCTTCTTCCAAAGCTTTTTTGTAGATTTCGGCCGCAATGCCCCCAGAAGCACTGGTACGACGTTCTTCGGCATTTGCGCTCCACGCAGCATAGGCTTTGCCTGGTTTGCAGCCTACGGGCGGATTCAAAATGGGACAAACCCGTTGACAACCCTTACATTCGACGCAACTGACAGCGTCTATCACCGGATAGACAATCCCTATTCCATTTTCTTCCATCCTGATGCAACTCTTAGGGCATGCAAAAGCACAGGCCCCACACCCCGTACAGGTATCTTTAGCAGCTAGTTCAATCATCGTTTCAGCCTGTTTTTAACAATCTGAATTATGAAGTCTTTCTCGCCCCGAGTCAATCCCAGTAAGTAAATGAAAACCAGTGAAGACAATATGCAAATCCCGCAAACAAGACAACAACTCTCAAAAGAAGCACCCACATGACAATAAATCCAAACCGGAACAATAGCAGAGAGCACAGTGATCAATCCGGCACGGGACAAGACCTGTTTGATATAAGGCCAAACAGGAAAAGCTACTAAATATCGAACAATCCACAAACGGACAAAGAGATTGACTATCGAAATAAAAAGCGAAATCCAGAACACGACAGTAGGTGAATAAGTTCCGGTTTTCAAAAACATATATGAAATAGGAACGATTAAAATAGTAAGCGTTCCTACAACAAATTGATACAATTTTATTTTACCCGTAGCATGGGCGGTCGTCATCAATGGAGTAGCCATAGCATCTACTGCCGATATAACAATGATAAGACGGGTGAAAGGTATGACATACTCTGGAAGTTGCCCTAACCACAGCTGAATTATATAAGGGGCTTCTATCAAGATAGGTAGAGAGATGATCCACACCAGAAAAAACGAAAACTTGGAGCTTAGGAATACTAGTTTGAACATGTTTCCCAAATCATTCTGTGCATAATACTTCGTAATTTGCGGACGAACTGCCGTATAAAAATTCGAGAAAAATTGCGTAACCGCCGTGTTTACCTGAGAGGCTATACCACGAGAAGTATTGACAACAGGATTGAAAAACATATTCAGAAGAATATTTAGACCTTGACCTTTCGCCAAACCAGAAAGCGACCCAAATAAATTCCAAGCGGAATAAGAAAGTAACTGAATAAATAACCCCTTCTCCCAATAAACACAGTAACGACATTCTGCATACTGCCGCACACAATAAATCACATATACCACTGTAACGACAATAGCCGTCAGCATCAAGAGTAATCCATAGACAACTAGTCTGTCACACGAAAACACCACCAAAACGAAAGCTACTACCAACTTCATCATGACTTCCATAATACTGACATAAGCAAACACATCCATTTTTTCATGTGCTATAATCGCAGCATTATAAGGAGTATACAACAAAGTTACGATGGCTGACAGAATGGAAAACTGATAGACCCAATTTGCTGCACTCATACGGTCTCCTGGAATAACCAACTGGGTATTTAAGAACCAAAGTCCTACAGTTTCGGCCAGAACAAACAATAAAAATGCAAAAAGTAAAAAAATTGTTATACACATACTGAAGGTTTGTTTCAACCTTACCGAATCTCCTTTGCCCAACTCGAATGTTAAGTAACGTTGAACAGCAACGGCCATCGCACCATTCAGTACCCCCATTATTGTTACGACCCCACCAACAACATTATAAATACCGAAATCCTCTACTCCTAACGTTTCCAACACAATCCGGCTGGTGTAAAGAGAAACTGCCATGATCAACAACATGCGGAAATAAAGCATTACAGTGTTTCTGGCAATACGTTTATTGCTTCCAGAAGTGTTAGGCATAAATGCTGGACAAAAATTGGGATGAATTACTTAATCGGAAAAGTGCATGATTTTGACAGAAACATTCCAATAATGCTATTCAGGTGCAGATTGTATATTTATAGTATTTTTGGTATTCACCCGATGTAACGTTATCGATCCATTTTTGGTTATCGAGGTACCAACGGACGGTTTTTTCGATGCCTTCTTCGAACTGGAGTGTCGGTTTCCATCCGAGTTCGTTTTTGAGTTTGGAGGAGTCTATAGCGTATCGCAGGTCGTGTCCGGCCCTGTCTGTGACGTAGGTAATCAGTTTTTCGCTGGTCCCTTCCGGCCTGCCCAGGAGTCGGTCGACGGTTTTGATGACGACCTTTATCAGGTCGATGTTCTTCCATTCGTTGAAGCCCCCGATGTTGTACGTGTCGGAGACCTTGCCCCTGTGGAAGATCACGTCGATGGCCCGCGCGTGGTCTTCCACGTACAGCCAGTCGCGCACGTTCTGCCCGCGGCCGTACACCGGCAGCGGCCTTCGGTGGCGGATATTGTTGATGAACAGCGGGATGAGCTTCTCCGGGAATTGGTAGGGCCCGTAGTTGTTCGAGCAGTTGGTCACCAGCGTCGGCATCCCGTACGTGTCGTGGTAAGCCCGCACGAAGTGGTCGGACGAGGCTTTCGAGGCCGAGTAGGGGCTGTGCGGGGCGTACTTCGTCTCTTCGGTGAAGAACTCCTCGCCGAAGGGCCCGCCGCCGCTCTCCCCGCCCGAAGCATCTCCCTCGGGACGGGTAAGCTCCAGCGCCCCGTACACCTCGTCGGTGGAGATGTGGTAGAACAATTTGCCCTCCCACTCTCCGTTCCAGTATTCCCGTGCCGCCTCGAGCAGCGAGAGCGTGCCCAGGACGTTCGTACGCGCGAAGGTGAACGGATCCCTGATCGAGCGGTCGACATGGCTTTCGGCCGCGAGGTGGATGACCCCGTCGATGTCATACTGACCGAACAGCGCCCGCAGCATATCCAGGTCGCAGATGTCCCCCTTCTCGAATACGTAGTTCGGGGAATCCTCGATGTCCCGCAGGTTGGCAAGATTCCCGGCATAGGTCAGCTTGTCGAGGTTGATGATCCGGTAATCGGGGTATTTGTTCACGAAAAGGCGGACTACGTGCGAGCCGATAAAGCCCGCGCCGCCCGTGATCAGGATAGTACGTTTCGATTCCATTATCTATGCTTTAATTTATCTATTATTGATAGAATCCACAGGGTAAACTATCGCATCATTGCCAAGTTCTCGATAGTAATTTTCCTTCACGATTTTAAGTTCTGATGTGTTCGAGATGATCTTATACCCCTCTCCGTCGATTTTTTGCCGATCGTCGTTCCGGCTGCTAAGGTGCAGTAGGCCGGCAGGTGCGTTCCCTTGAGTATCGTACAGCGGCATCCTATCCAACAGTTCCGGCCGATAAGTACAGGAGCATATCCTTTGGTGAATGTTCCCGTTTCGCGGTTTCTCATCCGGTGAAAGTCGGTATCCATGATGATGGCATCCCACCCGACAAG
>ERZ773188.886-NODE-886-length-36043-cov-7.375403_pt1 | contig 36043 bp, 39 predicted proteins | sample MGYA00581011_ERZ773188 | MGnify/ENA primary metagenome ERZ773188 (study PRJEB29015, sample SAMEA2737798) | human gut metagenome | biome: human gut; feature: human-associated habitat; material: faeces | place: China | collected 2012 ...
GTTTTACTATCCCTCGGTAGAACCGAGGGTTTATTTCCACGTCTAAAGACACCAAGTATACCGCAAAACAGAGAAGTTCCCTGTTTTGCGGTTAATTTTGTATATTGATTTTCTTTTTTGTTTATGGTAAAATTATATTGTAATTTGACAATGAACAACAAGGAGAATAAATATGGATGTGCATACCGTCCGCCGGCAAATGCGGACTAAGAGCATTTACGATATACCGCTCAGAGTTACTTTTTACGCACGCGTATCCTCCGAAAAGGACGAGCAGTTAAACTCGCTTGACAACCAAATATCCTATTACCGCAATTTCATAAAGAAAAATGCTAACTGGGAGTTTGTTGACGGGTATATAGACGAAGGTCTTTCGGGAATGAGCACCAAAAAGCGCGAGAATTTTCACAATATGGTGAACGACGCTAAATCCGGACTCTTCGACCTTGTTATCACAAAGGAAATCACCCGTTTTGCCCGTAACACGCTTGACAGTATTCAGTACACCCGTGAGCTTTTAAGCTGCGGTGTGGGCGTGTTTTTTCAAAACGATAATATAAACACGCTCGATGAGGACAGCGAGCTGCGCCTAACCATTATGTCGGGCATAGCGCAGGACGAGCTGCGCAAGCTTTCAAGCCGTATTAAATTCGGGCATCAGGAGGCAATAAAGAAAAGCGTTGTTTTAGGCAACAGCCGCATATTCGGCTACCGCAAGGACAACAAAAGGCTTGTTATCGATGAAAAAGAGGCGGAAATGGTAAGAGAATTATTTACCCTTTATGCTACCGATAAATACAGTATGAAGCAGCTTGAGGATATTTTTTGGATCAAGGGCTATCGCAACAATAACGGCAAAAAAATTTGTCACAGCACAATGTCAAACACCATTTCAAACCCTAAATACAAGGGCTATTATGTCGGCAACAAGGTAAAAATCGTTGATATGTTTACTAAAAAGCAAAAGTTCCTGCCGCCGGAGGAATGGGTAATGTTTAAGGACGAAACGGGAGAGATCGTTCCGGCAATTGTAAGCGAAGAGCTGTGGGAGCAGGCAAACGCCGTTTTGAAAAGGCGCAGCCGTGATGTTAAAAACAGGCAAAATCAGTGCAATCACGCAAATTTGTTAACAGGCAAAATGTACTGCACCCACTGCGGCAGGCTTTATTACCGTAAAGACAGCAAGGACAGAAAGGGAAACATGCTGTCACGCTGGATATGTTCGGGAAAGATTGCAAACGGCGCGGCCTCCTGCCCCTCGTTTACAATTTACGAGGAAGAGATCAAAGAGGTTTTGTACGAGGTGTTTAAGGACACCGCCGAGGACGCAAAGCGAATAATTGAGGAATATACAAGCCTATACGCCGAAATGACCGAAAAGAACGCCTCGTCCGCCGACCTTAAAAGGCTAAAGGACAGACTTGATTTGTTATCAAGAAAAAAGTCAAAGCTGCTTGAATATAATATTGCGGGGCAGATAAGCGACAGGGATTTTATTGAAATGAACCGGCAAATTACCAAAGAGTCCTCCGAGGTTTACTCCGCAATTGAAGAAACGGAAAACGAAATAAACTCGCAAGCGGGGTTTAAAGAAAAAATTGAAGAAATTAAAACCGTTCTTCAAAAAGCGGAAAAAGACGCGTCAAAGGAAATGATAGACTCTGCCTTTGTAAACAAGTATATTGATAAGATATATGTAACCCCCGTTGACGACGGCGTTATTGATATTTCGGTAAAGCTTTTCACAGGCGATACGTTCGCTAAGGTCTTTGAAAAGTCGGGGCATCGACTTGCAGGTCGTACGGGACATACGTTTAAAAAGATGATCGAGTCTTACGAAAACAGCATGAAATAAGACTTCGTGTCGATAAAGGGGGCCCGGCAGCGGGCTCCCTTTTTTGAATAAAACCGTTTTCTCAGTTAAAAATATTTATAAAGGAGTGATAAATAATGTTTGATAAAATTTGCCTTATACTTGTTATTATCGGCGCTCTTAACTGGGGTCTTGTAGGTCTTTTTGAGTTTGACCTTGTAGCTTGGGCTTTCGGCGGAGCAACGGCAATCATCAGCAGAATTATTTACACCGTTATTGCTCTTGCAGGCATATGGTGTATTTCCCTGCTGTTCAGAGAAAAAGCAACCGCCACGGTAAGCGATTAGCAAAAAGCGGCAGCCGAACGTTTTTACGTTTCGGCTGCCGCTTTTTTATTAGACTAACCTATAATACCTATAATAAATATTGCAAGGATAAGCACGGGCAGCACCAAAAGGAAATACCACTTCATCCATGCGGCAACCTTTAACCCCTTGCCGATATTCGCTTCTTCCCTGTATTTTTCAAAGCTCCAGCCGTAACGCGTAACGCAGAAAAGCAAATACACAAGCGAGCCGAGCGGTAAAAGAATATTACTTACTATGAAATCCTCGCTGTCGAGAATATCCCTGCCGCCTATCGGGTGAATATTGCTCCAAACATTATAGCCCAAAACGCACGGAATACTTGCAACAAGAATTATAATGCCGTTTATAAGAGCGGCTTTTTTTCTGCTCCAACCGAAATTATCCATACACGAGGACATTATATTCTCAAATACCGCTATAACCGTTGAAAATGAGGCAAAGGTCATAAACAGGAAGAAAAGACTGCCCCAAATACGGCCGCCCGACATATTAACAAACACATTTGGCAGCGTAACAAATATAAGGCCGGGGCCCTGCGTAACCTCAACATTATAGCTGAAGCAGGCGGGGAAAATTATCAAACCTGCGGAAACGGCAACAAAGGTATCAAGAGCGCATATACGCGCGCCCTCGCCGAGGAGGGTATGCTCCTTACCCATATAGCTGCCGAAAATTTCCATTGCCGCTATACCGAGACTTAAGGTAAAGAACGATTGGTTCATTGCCGCCGCAACAACACTGCCCAACCCTACCGTTTTTACATTTTCCATATTCGGCACAAGGTAAAACTTAAGACCTTCACCCGCGCCCGATAGCGTAAAGCTGTGTATTGCAAGAACAAGTATAAGCACAAAAAGCGCGCTCATCATAACCTTGCTTACCCTTTCAAGACCCTTTTGCACGCCTATACTGCAAATAAGTATTCCCGCAACAACCGTAATTGCCATCCAAAGCCCCATTTCGGCAGGGCTTGCAAGCATATCAGAAAACACATTTGCACCGGCCGCCGCGTCCATTCCCGATTTAAACGTACCGCTTGCAAACTTAAAGAAATAGTTTAACATCCAACCGGAAACGTTTGTGTAATACATCATAAGTATGTAACAGCCGATTATTGCAAACCAACCGTGAATATGCCATTTCGATTTCGGTTTTTCAAGCGCCTTATAGGCTAAAACCGCGCTTTTTCGGCTTGCTCTGCCCACTGCCAGCTCCATAGATAAAACGGGCAGACCCATTATAACAAGCATTATAAGATAAATAAGTACGAATATGCCGCCGCCGTTTTGTCCCACAACATAGGGAAATCTCCAAACGTTTCCTATCCCTATGGCGCATCCGGCGCTGACAAGCAAAAAGCCAAACCGCGATTTGAATGATTCTCTCTCCATTTTTAAACCCCTTAACATTATATAATATTAAAAACCGTTTTCAGTATACAAAAATTTTCAATTTTTGTCAAGTAAACTGTAACATATTTAAAATCTTACGCATATAATTGCGTAGCGGAGGTGCTTTATGAACAACAAAGATACATTATGCGAAATTCTAAGCGGCAGCCCGAAAGCGGCTGCAAAAATACACGGCAGCAACAGCTATCCCGATATTTGCGGCAGGGCGGCGTTTTATTCCTTCGGTAATGCGGTTTTGGTGCGTGCCGAGATAATGGGACTGCCGCAAAGCAGTGATAAATGCAAAAGCCCCGTTTTTGCGTTCCATATACACGCGGGCGGCAGCTGCACAGGAAATGCCGAAGACCCGTTTTCGGGCGCCGGCTCTCATTATAACCCTAACAACTGCCCTCACCCGTACCATGCGGGCGATATGCCGCCGCTGTTCGGCGTTAACGACAGGGCGCTTATGATTTTTATTACCAACAGATTTACAATTCCCGAAATAATAGGCAAAGCGGTAATAATTCATAAGAATCCCGATGATTTTATGACGCAACCCTCAGGTAATTCCGGCGAAAAGATCGCCTGCGGCATAATTGCGGAATTATAAACCTAAATTCATATGGGGCAGCTGCGATACCGCAGCTGCCCCATATTCTTAAACCAGCATTGAATAAGGAAAATACATACCGTCAAGATTTTGTTTAACCCTTGAATAATACATAGCGCGGCGTTCATATCCGCCGTCTTCCCTCTCGCCGCGAGAAAGAGGTATAAAGCCGCCTGTTAAATTAACGTATTTATCGTTTTTCCTGTAACCTGCAATATTAAATTCGCAAAAGCCGAGCTTTTTGTAAAACGGTATAAGCTCCGCTTTTTCGGGAACCAGAAAAACCGTATCCGCACTGCTTTTAACCGATTCGATAAGCCCTGTCATAATTCCTTTTCCGCGATAATCGCTGTGTGTTGCCGCGGCATATATATATACGGCGCTTTTTTTACCTTTTTCGCCGCATATTTCGCACGGCAGCGCAAAAAGCATAGAAACCGTATGCCCGTTTTCTTCGTGCGTTTTACAGTAAGAAAAACAGTTTTTAAAAAGCTTATCCTCAAATTTCGTATCGGGATCGCAGAACGCCTGCCTGTATAGCATACGGCAATCAAGCTCACTCATATCATATTCCTCGGTAAACAGGTATATTTTTTCAACAGTATATCCGGCTTATAGGAAAGCTTTGCCTTTCTTAACCCTTCAAGTCCCATATCGTCCTCGCGGTTTATATACATATAATCCGAAAGCTCGTTTTCGGCAAACTCGCGGTTTATTACGGTGTAAGCCTCGCCGTAATCGTCAAGAGCCTTTTCAAAGTGTATATCGTAAACCTTTTCGTTTATGGGCGAGCCTACCGTAAAGGCAACCGCCCTATCCTGCACATATATTGCGCCGCCCCTTGCACCCAAAAGCTCCATATTTTCAAGCACTGTTTCTACCCCGCGCTTTTCGCACTGCAAATGTCTGTCCTCGCGGTCCTTATTTTCAAAATACCACTGTTCCGCGCAAAGAAGTATGTCTTCCTTATTTTCCTTAGTTATCGGTTTATAACACCAGTCGTACTTTTTTGAAAAGGAGCTTATATGGTTGCGCTTTGAATGGTATTTTTTGCCCTTAAGCTCCGCTAAATTTTCTCTTAAATATATATAATCGAACGCGTCGCGCTCTTCCTTCAGTATATAATCCCTGCCGAGGTATTCCTCTAACTCGTCAAGTCTTTTGCCGTCCTGCACCCAAAAGCGCGGGTATTCCTCTTTGCTGTACTCGCGTATCAGGCTTATTCCCTTATGAAAATCGTTGCCGAACGGCAGGCGAAAAACCTGATTTTTTTCCGTTCCGGAGCTTATTACAAGCTGACCGTCGCTTTCCGCCCACATATTGGCGTATGCCTCCTGCCATACAAGCAGATTTATAAACGCGCTTTCGCAGGAAAACTCTTCATTGCTGCCTATATAATGCTTAAATGTGTTTATATCTGATAACTCTATCGGTTTAAAGCTGAGCATAATATCCCCGTATATTTATTAGTTTGACGACGCCGCAGAAGACGCAGCAGCAGCGTCCGACGAGCTTGCAGCCGCCTTTGAAGCCGCCTCCGCCTCTGCCTTTCTTACGTCTGCCGGCGTTGCCGCGGCGTCTCCGCTGTGCGCGGTGCAAAGCGGCGGTACGTTGCTTTTTTTGTACCAGCCTATCGCCTTTGACGGGCAGGCGGTTGTAGCAATGTTTCCGGTTGAGGTGCAATAATACTTTTCAACCGCATAGCTGCTTACCTCAAATTCCTTCGGTTCAAGGTCGGCGTGTACCTTAGACATTACGGCACCCCACATCTTGTGGGCTATTCCGGCGTTGGAAATCTTTTGCTGTTTATCGTAGCCGCACCAGCAAGAAGCCACATAGTAAGGGCTGCCGCCGACAAACCACAAATCGTTAGAGTTGTTTGAGGTTCCCGTTTTTGCATATATTTTCATATTTTTAATATAGCCCTTGGCACCTGCGCCCGTTCCGTGCGAACCGTAAACTACCGTTTGCAAAAGCTTGTTCATTACCGTAGCCGTATCCTCGCTTATTGCCATTTGCGGCTCGGAATTATACTCAAGCACCGTTTCGCCGTGCTGGTTGGTAACCTTGGTATAAAGCGTAGGCTTATGGAACTGCCCCAAATTGCCGAATACGGCGAAGGCTCCCGCCGATTCAAGCGTGGTTATACCGCCGTTGGTTCCGCCCATTCCGAGCGGCGAAAGATTTATATCCTCGCTGTTAAGGGTGGTTATTCCGAGCTTTTGCGTAATAAAATCATACGATTTCTGCGGAGTTAATTTGTTTACAAGATAAACGGGAATTGTATTTACCGAGCGTTCAAGCGCATACTGCACGGTAATATTACCCCAGTATGAATTATACCAGTTTACGGGAGTCCACCCGTTATAGTTGGTCTTGGTATCGTTTACAATGCTTGAATAATGAATAATATCGTCTTCTATTGCAGGCGCATATGCCGCTATCGGCTTCATGGTAGAGCCCGGCTGGCGCTTTGCGCTTGTAGCGCGGTTAAGACTGCGCTTGCCTACCTTTTCGCCTATTCCGCCCACAATACCCCTAACGTGACCGTTATAGTCCATAAGCGTCATAGAGCCCTGAAGCGTCGTACCGTCCGCTCCCTTTAAGCCGTAGGTTTTGCTGTCTGAAAAGACCTCTTCCATAATGCCCTGAATTTTATTATCGACAGTTGCGTAAATTTTATAACCGCCCGAATAAAAAATATTGGTCGCGTGGTTTTTTTCGTAGCCGTATTTATCCATAAGATCGGCTATAACCTGATCTATAAGCGCGTCAACAAAATAAGTATTATTCTCATTTTCCTTAAGCGCTTCCTTAGAAGCCACTAAGTTAATATCCTCTTCCTTGGCCTTTTCATACTGTTCCTTTGTTATATAGCCCTGATCGTACATTTCCCATAAAACGGTGTTGCGGCGTTTTTTATTTTCCTCCGGGTGATCGTCAGGCGCATAATAGGTAGGACTTTTTGTAATAGCGGCAAGGCAGGCGCACTCGGTAAGGGTAAGATCCTTTACGTTTTTGCCGAAATAATAGTTTGCTGCAACCTCTACGCCGTAGGTGCCGTGACCCATTGCTATTGTGTTTAAATAGCACTCTATTATGGTTTCCTTAACATAATGGTTTTCAATATACCTTGCGCGCATTATTTCGCGTATTTTACGGCTTGGGCGCTGCGAGGTATCGCCGGTAAGGTTTTTTACAAGCTGCTGGGTTATTGTAGAACCGCCCTGATTTGAAGAATAAAAATGCAAAAACATATTTGCAAACGCCGCAAACGTACGCTTCCAGTCAACGCCGTTATGATCCATAAAACGCTTGTCCTCAATAGCAACAAAGGCGTTTACAAGGTTTTGCGGTATGCCGTCGTAGGTAATATCGCCCGATTTTGCTTTATCCTTATCATAATTAACCCAAATGCGGTTAAACTGACCGTGCAGGCGCTGATACTCGGAATAATTGCCGTTACCGTCGTCCGCATATATCGTAGTGGTAAAATTAAGCTTTAAATCGTCAAGATTTTCATCCATCGAGCCGTCAACCATAGTAAACGCATAAAGCAGGAATGCGGATATTACAATACTTACCGTAATGATACCCACAAGAAATACGGTAAGCACCGCCCTTAATATCCTTTCCTTGCGCTTTCCCTTACGTTTGGTTTTTTTACCGCCCGTTTTATTTTCAGTATGGGAAGAAAAGCTGTTAAGATCAAAGCTTGTCTCTCCGGTTTCTTCAAGATTACCGGAATTATCATAGCTGAACAAATCTCTGTCGTCCATTTAACACCTCCGCCGAAAAACGGCATTTGCTGTAAATATTTTTTCCGAAATTAAACCTATTATAGCATATATACTATATAAAATCAATCACAATAAACCGTTTGGCGGCGTTTGCCTATAAATCGGTTTGCAGACCGCCCGTAAAATCAAGCACGCAGCTTTTAAGCTGTGCCAGCCCTTCCGTCATACGTGCGTTTATATCGGTGCCCATTCCAAGCTCTCTTGCGGTAACAGGGCTTATCGGCAATACCTTAACGCCGTTTGTTCTGCCCTTTATCATCATTTCGCTCATCATTGAAATGCCAAGGCCCTTTCCCACCATTCGTATAACCGTTTCGTCGTCCACGTGCGCCTGCCTGATATTGGGCTTTACGCCGTTTTTTTCAAGCGCCGCGTTAACGTCGATATCAAATTTGCCGTAAGGCATTAAAAACTCCCTGCCCTCGTATTCGGCAATTGAAAAGCTTTCCTTGGAAAGCGTTTTGTAATCCGGCGGCAGTATGGCATACATAATGTCGCTGTAAAGCGGCGTCCAGTCGCAGCTTATCCTACTTTGCCTTGCCGCAAAAATAACGTCGGTACGGCCGCTCTCAAGCAGCTTAAACGGCTCTAAGGAGTTATCCACCATTCTAAGGTCAACGTTTATTTCGGGGCAAACACGTCTGAACCTATACAGTATTTCGGGCATCCAATGCATTGCAATGCTTGCATATGCGGCTACGCGTATTGTCTCGCTCCTTTTTTCGGATATTGCGGTTATTCGGTTTTCAAGGCTTGCGTTCGCCCTTAAAAACTCCCTTATGCAGGGCATAAGCTCCTTTCCCTCTTTGGTAAGCGAAATGCCGTTGTGGTCGCGCGTTATAAGGGTAAGCCCTATATCGCGTTCAAGGCTGTCTACCAAATGCGTAAGCCCTGATTGGGTGTAGCCGACTACCTCGGACGCCTTTGAAAAGCTTCCGAGATCGACTGCCGTCATCAGTATTTCAAGCTTTTTACTGTCCATAATTTTACTCCATATACATAGGTATTACAAAATGTCATATAACTATTATAATCCGGTGCTTTATTTTTTGCAAGCTATAAAGTACAATATTTACCGTTAAAGGAGTTGTTTTACATAAATGAATGCAAATAAGCTTACACTAAAGCAAAAAATACTTGTTGCCGGAACCTTATTCGGTATGTTTTTCGGCGCGGGCAACCTTATATTCCCCGTTCATTTGGGGCAAATGGCGGGAAGCAACGTTATTTATGCCATTATAGGCTTTGTTATAACGGCGGTAGGTATACCGATACTCGGCGTTGCCGCGATAGGCATTACCCATTCGGACGGGCTTCAGACCCTTGCAAGCAAGGTTGGCAAGGGCTACGGAATTTTCTTCACCTGCATACTTTACCTTACGATAGGTCCGCTCTTCGCTATTCCGAGATGCGCTACCGTTTCCTTTACCACCGGCGTTACGCCGATGCTCGGCAAAAATTCGCGCGAATGGTTAGCTCTGCTTATTTTTTCGGCTGTGTTTTTCGGCTTTGTTTTGTTTTTTTCGCTCCGTCCGGGCAAAATAACCGTTTGGATAGGTAAAATCATAAACCCCGTGTTCCTTGTATTTCTGGCGTTTCTTGTTATAACGGCGCTTTTATCGCCGGGCGCTTCGTTTTCGGATATAGAGCCTGCCGCCGATTATAAAAACAGTGCCTTCTTCTCTTCCTTTATAGAGGGCTACGGCACTATGGACGCAATAGCGGGTCTTGCATTCGGAATTGTGGTAATAGATGTTATACGCCGTATGGGCGTTGATGATGATAACGCCGTTGCGCGCGACGTATTAAGCTCCGGCGTGCTTACGGGACTGCTTATGGCGCTTATATACGTGCTTACGATACTTATGGGCGCGCAGTCAAGAGGACACTTTGAAATATCCGAAAACGGCGGTATTGCCCTTACCCAAATCGCAGGTCATTACTTAGGCGGCGCAGGCAACATAATTCTTGCCGTAACAATAACCTTTGCCTGCCTTAAAACCTCGATAGGTCTTGTAACCTCTTGTTCGGAAACCTTTGTCAAAATGACAAACGGCAAAATTTCCTACAAAGCCTGGGCAATCATATTTACCGTATTTTCGTTTGCGGTATCAAACATAGGCTTAAGCGCAATAATAGAATATTCAATTCCTATGCTTATGCTTATATATCCGCCCGCCATAGCGCTTATAATCCTTGCGTTTACAGGCAAGCTTTTCGGTCACGATAAGTCGGTATATATTTCGGTTATGGTCGGCACCTGGGCGGCGGCGATATTCGACTGTATGAAAACGCTGCCGAAGGGCGTTCAGTCGGCGCTGCACCTTAACGTTCCCATAAGCTTTGCCGCCGATTACCTGCCGCTGTTTGATAAAAATCTCGGCTGGCTGCTGCCGGCGTTTGCGGGGCTTGTTATCGGGCTTATAATTCATTTTATAAAACGTGCAAAAGCAAAATAAATATTTTAAATAGCGTGTCGAAAAAGTCAACACGCTCCCCTACGGGAATGCCGTTCGCTCGAAAATCAGAGATTTTCGGACTACACTCTATCCCCGTTGGTACCACCCCAGTGTCCTTGAAAAACCGCTTATTCAGCGGTTTTTCGCTTACAAGGTGTTTTTCCGCCGCACCTGTCAGCGGAAAAACGAAAAAATCGGCGTTACCGCCGCAAAAAACAGAATCTGTAGTTCATCGACAAACTGATTTTAAAAGCGTATCGGCAGTTTTATTTTGCCGATACGCTTTTTTGTCTTAAAAACAATAAATTACAAATTACGCATAATTTACCTATAATAATATTTTTTTCACCGCGCACAATAGTAATGCAAACGCAAAGAGAAAATTTTTTATAGGAGAGAAAAAATCATGGCTAACAAGAGTGTAGTACCTGAGGCTAAGGAAGCCCTCAACCGTTTTAAGATGGAGGCTGCCAACGAGCTTGGTGTTCCCCGCTGTTCTTAAAATGGTTTTAATTTACCGCTCTTATCGTATTTCGCTCATTTCGCCTACAAATTTGTAAAATATACGAACCGGCTGTTCAAACGCCGAGGTTTTGTGGGTTGCCCGTTTCTTGCCCGCCGGAAGAACCTTCGGTCCCACCTCTATTCTTTCAACAAAGGTTGCAAGCGTATTGCGGTCTAATTCCTCAATATGGCTGTACCGCTTTATAAGCTCAAAAAACATTTTGTAATTATCGCTTTTGTTTGTTTTTAAGGTCTCGCTGCCGATATCCGTAAGCTCCGCCTTTAAGACCTGCGTTTCCTTTTGCAGATCGGCGACCATTCGGCTTAGCCTATCGTCGTCAAGCCTGCCCTCGGCATTATCCGCATACAGCTTAGGAATTATTTTATCTATAACGGCAAGCCGGTCTTTAAGCCTTTCGCGGCGTAATTTATAAGCCGAAGCCGCATTTTGCGAGCCTTCCTCACGCATTACGCGCTTTACGATACCGTCTATCTGTTCGTCCGTAAGCGATATCAGCGAATTAAGATCATCGGTTACAAGGCTTACAAGGTCGGCGTACCTGATTCTTGTGCCGGTGCAGGGGCGGCTTATATCCTTACGCTTGTTTATGCAGGAAAGATACCAGTATTTGTTTCTTTCGCCCTTGTAAACCGTGCCGCAGGAGCACAGCGCATGGCCGCACAGCGCACAATAGGCAATACCGGAAAAAATGCTTTTACGCACGTGGTCGTACTGCCTGAAATCACGCGTGCCCTTGCCTAAATTATCGCGCGCGGCGTTAAAAACCTCTTCGCTTACCAGCGCCTCGTGCGTATTTTCGGTTACCGCCCATTCAGAAATCGGAACAGGCACCTTTTTTTTTGATTTAACGCTTACCTTTTTTGTTTTTCCGAGAACGGTATGCCCCAAATATACCTCGTTTTTAAGAATACGCTTAACGGTGGTATAATTCCAAAAATCAGAAGCCCTTGCCGCTCCCTCCTCGCTGAACTCATCACGGTAAAGCACCCTGTATTTAAGCGGCGGAATAATCCCGTCGCGGTTAAGGCCTTCCGCAATCCTACGCGCGGAATCCCCGTTTGCGGCGGCTTCAAATATCCTCTGCACAACAGGCGCCGTAGCTTCGTCGGGTACAAGCTGATTTTTATTTCTCGGAGCTTTTTTATACCCATACGGCGGGCAGGCGCAGTAAAGCCCCTCGTTCCGTTTGGTTTTAAGCACGTCCTTAACCTTTCTTGAACCGTCGCGCAGATATACCTCGTTCATTGCAAACTGAAAGGGCGCCATAACGTTTTCGCTTTCGCTGTCGAAATTATCGGAAATGGCGATATACCTTATGCCGTGTTCGGGAAAGAATTGCTCGGCGTAATAGCTTGATTCGCGCATATCGCGCCCAAGTCGGGACAGATCCTTTGTAATTACCGTGTTTGCCATACCGCGCTCAAGCTCATTCATCATTTGGCGAAAGCCGGGGCGGTCGAAATTTCCGCCGGAATAACCGTCGTCAACAAATTCGCGCACAAGCCTTATGCCGTTTTGCACGCAATACTTAGTTACTATCATTCGCTGATTGGTAATACTTGAGGACTCGCTTTTCTGCGCTTCCTCTCTTGAAAGCCGGAAATATGCAAAAGCAATTTTATTTTGTTCGATTCTCATAATACCTCCTCAGACCGAATCGAACCGCCTTTACTATTATATATTATATTACCCCCGCCCGTCAACGGCGGCAGCTTGCCTTTTTCTTCCAATATCCGCCGCTCTATAAGCGACTCGGTTGTGCTGCCGTTTGCAAAAACTCTGCTTATAATATATCTGGTGTTCTCAATATCCTTATAATTTTTCAATTATATTCCTCCCTTTTATATTTTTAACTTTAATTCCGAAATTAAACATTTTTACAAATTATAAAGGGAAAATTAAAATATAATACGGTCGCCGTTAAGGTTTTCCTTATACATATCAACCGCGTTTACATTAAAGCCGTTGTAGGTTTTATAATAATAAATACCCTTATCGGCGTTTATGCACGACGAATAAATTGTTATTTCATATTTTCCGCCGTCAAGTTGGCAGCAGCCGCGCTGCTGCTCTACCGATGAAAGTATATGAAAAAACTGGCTTACGCTGCCCGTCTCGTCGCTCTCGGATACCGAATTAGCCCTTACAAATGCCGCGCGTATAAACCGCGACTGCGAGGAAAGGTCGCCCGGAAGACCGATAGCCCCCATACCGCGGCTTATCGCTTTAAGCTCTAACTTATCGGAAAAATTATTTATAGGCGGTTTAGGCGACAGCTGCATATAGCTGTTAAGCGATGACATATGATAAGGAAACGGCGGATTGTTTGTAAGCACGCCCGCAGGGTTTTCGTATATTTTTATTCCGCCGCTCAACGGCTCAGCCGCGATACATTCATATTTATCCGCAATAAGCCAATGAAGGCTTGCAACGGGAAAGCTGCCGAAGGGCGTATCGGTTATATTGGTGTTTTCAAGCAGCTCTTTTACTTCGCGAACCGAGGAACAGCGCGCAAGCAGCCACGGAATAAACTCATATTGCGCAACGTTTTCTTTATCGCGGCGCGGCTTATTATAAACGGCATTACCCACAAAATTAAGCCCTGCCATACACAAGCCCGTTTCGTTTGCCGCGTCGTAATAAAGCGGATAGCCGCTATGCACGTGCGCCATACCGATTATGGCATAGTGCTTTTTAGGCATATCGGCGCAGTGTATTTTAAACTCATAATTACGCGGCGTAATAACAACGCTTTCGCCGAATGAGCAATCGTAATCAAGATTGCGCCCGAAATAGAAATCATCTGTTTTATAGGTTACTGCCGTACACATATTATACTCCGTTCCGCTGTTAAAGCATTATATATTAACAAAACTATTATGCGCATTTTTTCCGTATTAAAATAAAGCTATTGCCAACAAAAGCTAATTGTGTTATCATTTAAAAAGGCAGGTGATACCGTATGCAGGATTATTTTATTTTTAATCAGCCGGATATGATGTCGCATTACAGCAGCAGTCCCGTGCCGCGCCCCGAAAATTTTAAAATGCACACGCATGAATGGTGCGAGGTTTACTATTTTTCAGAGGGAAAGGGAACCTTTAAAATAGAGGGCAGCAGCTACCCCCTTGAAAGCGGGGACATTCTTTTAATGCGGCCGCTTGAATCGCATTATATAGACATTGACCCCTCGCACCGATATACGCGTTTTTCGGCGCATTTCGACCCCGCTATCCTAAAGGGGCTTGACCCCGACGGATACCTTATGCGCCCGTTTTATGACAGAGAGGCAGGCAAAAAAAATCTTTACAGGGCAAGCAGCTTTAAATCGGAAATATATAAATCCTATTTAAAAAACGCCGTGCGCGAAACCGAAAACCGAAGATTACAGATACTCAGCAATATTTTGCCGCTGCTTAATGAAATTTCCGCAGCGTTTTCAGCCGGCGTAAACGAAACCGCGAGCGAAACGCTTGATTACAAAATAGTAAATTATATAAATAACCGCCTGTCCGAAAATATTACGCTTGATGAGATATGCCGCGAATTTTACATAAGCAAGCCCCATCTATGCCGTGTATTTAAAGAAATAACCGGCTCTACCGTGTGGGATTATATAACCGTAAAGCGCCTTTTAAACGCAAAAATGCTTATAGGCTCAGGCATAAAGCCCACAAAGGCGTGCGGAGAATGCGGCTTTAACGATTATTCAACATTTTACCGCGCCTATGTAAAAAAATTCGGTACCCCACCTTCAAAATCAGGCTGACGAAAATAGCAAAACAGTCAGGATAACAGATATGAACGATATATTTATAAGACCCGCCGAAAAAAACGACATACCCGCAATAGATAAGCTTTTATACGAGGTGCACAAGGTACACAGCGTCGCAAGACCCGATCTTTTTAAAGCGGGCGCTAAAAAGTACACCGACGGCGAGCTTGAAAAAATATTAGCCGATAAAAATACGCCGGTATTTGTCGCCGTAAAAAATAACGCCGTTGCAGGCTATGCATTTTGCATACATAAGCAGTTTTTAAACAACAATAATATGACCGACGTTAAGACACTTTATATAGACGATTTGTGCGTTGAGGAAAAATTAAGGGGCGAGCATATCGGCAAACAGCTGTATGACTTTGTAATAAGCTACGCAAAGCAAAACGGATATTATAACGTAACGCTGAACGTATGGGCGGATAATACCGCGGCTGTTAAGTTTTACGAAAAAATAGGTATGCGCATACAGAAAATCGGAATGGAAACCATTTTGTAATTTTGTTATTTAAAAGCAATTCAAGCCGGAGACTTTTGTCTCCGGCTTGAAGCTTTTAAGGATCTGTCATTGCGAACGCCGTAAGGCTGTGCGGCAATCCGTTTTCTTTTTAGGGTATTACGGATTCTTTCGCGCCTTGCGCTAAGAATGACAGGGAATAAGGCTCCGTAAGCCGTCATTGCGGCGGCGGCCCCGATATTTTACTGTATGTTCTGCTTTTTAATTCCGAAAATCACTCTTAAAATTCCGCTTAAAAATTTAGGACTTTTAAATAATACAACCTTCATAAACGTTCCCCCTGAAATAATAGTTAACACCTTGAAGAAAAGCCTAAAATGATGACCCAGATTGCAAGCACCGCAACCAGGCACCGCGGAGGACAAAAACAGCTTATAAGCAATCCGCAGGCAAAGGTAACAGCAGTTAAACCCCTATTCGGGCGGCACCGTCTTCGCATTTTCGTTCCCCCTTATATTCGGCTTACATTAACAGTATATAAGGGAATTTTAAAAATGTTACTTTTATTTGCGTTTTGCCGTATTCCAGGGCTTTAAATCCTTTAATTCGTTAAAAAGCGCCTTGTATGAGTCAAAACGGCTTTTTTCAATTTCACCGTTTTGCAGCGCCTTAATTACTCCGCAGCCGCCGTCGCCGGTATGCGTACAGGAGGTAAAGCGGCAATTATCCGCATACAGCTTTAAATCCCTGAAGCAATATATAAGGTTTTCTTTAAAAGCATAATCTGAGGAATCGTAATCAAACGAGGAAAAGCCCGGCGTATCGGCAACAAAGCCGCCGTCTCCCACGTAAAAAAGCTCGGTATGCCTTGTGGTGTGCTTTCCCCTGCCCAATTTTTCGCTTACATCGCCCGTTTTTAAAATATGGCCGCCGAACAGCGCGTTTAATATGCTTGATTTACCCACGCCGGAATTGCCCGTAAACGCGCTCACGCTGTTTTTAAGCTCTTCCTTAAGTGCGGCTAACCCCTCGCCTGTTTCGGCTGAAACGGTATACACCTTAAAGCCTGCGTGCCTGTAAACACGCTCCCAAGAGCCGAAATCACCGGTATCGCATTTATTAAAAACTATAATCGGCTCGATATCGGCATACTCAGCTATCGCAGTTATTTTATCTATAACATAGGCGTTAGGTTCCGGATTTTCATATGCCGAAACTATAAAAAGCTTATCTATATTTGCAACGGGCGGTCTTGAAAGCGCGTTTTTGCGCGGCAAAATTTCGGTTACAACGCCAGATGTGCCGACCGACAGCTCAAACTCAGCCTTATCGCCCACCAAGGGGGAGATTCCGCTTTTGCGAAAGCTCCCCCTTGCTCTGCATTCATAGATATTGCCGCCGCTGTTCAGGTAATAAAAACCCGAAAGCGCCTTAACAATTATTCCGTTCATCTGTTATTTGTGTTACTCTTATTTGTGTTGTTTCCGCCGGTTGTGCCAGAAGATCCGCTTGAATCACTGCTTGTATCCTTATCGTTAAGCGCTTTATAATCGGTATATTTGCGACCTACTGTTACTCTTCCCGTTTTAAAGTTAACGGTAATTTGCGCAACGCGGTAATAATCCTTTTGGTCGGTAGAAATTTTAACCGTATAGGTTGCGGATTCCTGCTTGGAAGAAATACCCTGGAAGGTATACTCGCGCAAGCCGCTTGTATTAAGCTTTTTGCTTTCAGCAGTCATATTGGCGTTATTTTCCCAAAGCGATACATAATAATTTGAAACCTGGCAGTCACTCGGCAGATCAACCGTAATGTCAAGTGAAACACCCGAACTTACATAAATAGTAACCGTTGAGCCTTCGGGTATTTGGGCTGAGCCTGTATCGGGCTCCTGCTTTACAACATAACCAACGGGATAATACTTATCGTCTGCGGTTATAAGCTTTTCCTTAACAGAAGCAACAAGGTTTTTATCCTTAAGCTCTTTTTCGGCGTCCGCCTGTTTCATACCCACAACCGAGGGAACGCTTACGTTTTTAAGCGATTTACCGCTGCTTACATACACCTTAATATCAAGGTTATCGCCTACAACCTCGGTACGCTGGGGATCGGTCTTAATAACCTTGCCCGCCTCAACGTCGTCGCTGGGCATTTCTTCAACGGTGGGCTTAAAGCCCTCTGCCTTAAGCTTTGAAACGGCGGCAGATTCGGTTTGACCGTAAACGTCCGGCACCTTTTTGGTGGAAAGACCCTTACTTATATAAAGGGTTATGGTAGCGCCCTTCTTAACCTTCTGTCCCTCAGCCTTGGACTGCTCGTAAACATAGCCGTATTCGTAATCGTTGTTAGACTGCCACTCGGTCTCGAACTTAAAGTTATCGGTATATTCCGTATTTGCCTTTATATCGTCGTATGCCTGACCTATAAACTTGGGGCACTCGATTTCGGAATTGGACTTTGAAAACAGCTTAGGCACGAAGATTGCGGCAAGAATTACAATGGCTACCACCAGCGTAACCGCAATACCCGCAAGTATCGGTATCATATTATTCTTTTCCTTAACCTCTTCGGTTTCCTCGCGGTCGGGAATCTGAACGCTGTCGTAATCAAAGGAATTGGGAACAAATTTTGTGGGCGAATCGTCTACAAAATAAGAATAGTCGAACGTGAGCGACGGATCCTTCCTGAAAGCGCCTAAATCGCACAGCATTTCCGAAGCGGACTGATAGCGGCGTTCGGGATTTTTTTGCATAGCGTGCATTGTTATCTGCTCAAGACCCAGCGGTATCGAACCGTTTATCTCGGTAGGGAGCTGCGGCTCGCGCTGCAGCTGCATAATAGCAACCGAAACCGCGTTTTCCGCTTGGAACGGCAGCTGGCCCGTAAGCATTTCGTAAAGAATAACGCCAACCGAATAAATATCGGTTTTTTCATCGGTGCGCTCGCCTCTTGCCTGTTCGGGGCTTATATAATGAACCGAGCCTATCGCCTTATCTGTAATGGTGCGCTGCTCGCTTCTTGCAAAGCGGGCTATGCCGAAATCGGTAACCTTTATGGTGCCGTCCGGCAGAACCATAATATTCTGCGGCTTAACGTCCCTGTGAACAATGCCCTTATCGTGCGCGTGCTGAAGACCCTTAAGTATCTGAATTGTAAAATGCACCGCGTCCTTCCACCTGAGACTGCCCTCGTGCTCAATATATTCCTTAAGGGTTATACCGTCGATATATTCCATAACGATATACTGAATCAGATCGCCGAAGCTTACGTCGTAAACCTTTACGATATTCGGGTGCGAAAGCATTGCGATCGCCTTGGATTCGTTTTTAAAGCGGCGCACAAACTCTTCGTTAGAAATAAACTCTTCCTTTAAGATCTTAACCGCAACAGTGCGGTTTTCCTGATTGTCGTAGGCCTTATAAACAACCGCCATACCGCCTACGCCGATTATCTCTTTAATCTCGTATCTGCCGTCAAGTCTTTTACCAACAAATTTATCCATAAATGTTTTCCTTTCTACCCGGTAATCATTACAACCGTTATGTTATCGCCGCCGCCGTTTCCGTTAGCCTTGTTTACAAGGCTTTCGGGTATTTCGGCGGGCGCGGTTTGCCTTACTGTGTTTAAAATCTCGCCGTCGTCAAGGTAGTTTGTAAGCCCGTCTGTGCAAAGCAGCAGGGTATCGCCTTCTGCAATATTAAGCACAGCCGTATCCACCGCCACGTTTTCCTCTGCTCCCAACGCTCTTGTTATTACGTTTTTGCGTGGGTGGACCTTTGCGTCCTCCGGTGTTATTTTTCCGCTTTCAATAAGCGACTGCACTACCGAATGGTCGCGGGTGAGCTGCTTTATACTGCTGTTTACAAGGTATATGCGGCTGTCTCCCACGTGGGCTATAACCGCCGTATTGCCGTAAACAAACGCTAAAACCGCCGTGGTTCCCATACCGTTAAGCGCCTTATCGCTTACAGACATATCGTAAAGCTCAATATTTGCGCTTATAACGGCGTTTTTAACCGTTTTTTCTATTTCTTCGTTTGTCATACCGTCCCTGTAAGAGCGTATTACAAATTCCGAAATACTTCTGACAGCGTTTTCGCTTGCAATATTGCCTGCGTTCGCGCCGCCCATTCCGTCGCACACAACCGCGAATACGGCGTTATCGCCTATTCTGCCGGCAAAATACGCGTCCTGATTGGCGCTTCTTACCTTGCCGATATCGGTTTTGCTGTAAATTTTCACGGGCTTTCTCCCTCCCTTACTTTTTTACGAAGCTGACCGCACGAAGCCTCTATATCCGCTCCGAGGGTTCTTCGCACTGTGGCGTTTATGCCGTAACCCGTAAGTAATTCCTTAAAGTGAATTATTTTATTTCTGTCCGGCTTTTTAAATGTGTTTTCCTTAACCGGATTTGCAGGTATTAAATTAACGTGGCACATTATGCCCTTTAAAATGCGCGCCAATTGCTCAGCACAGCTGTCGCTGTCGTTCACGCCGTCTATCAGGGCGTATTCGAACGAAATTCGCCTTGTTGTTACCCTTTGGTACTCGCGGCAGGCGGAAAGCAGCTCTTTAATATTCCATTTTTTATTCACACGCATTATCGAAGAGCGTATTTCATCGTTCGGTGCGTGAAGTGAAATTGACAGGGTTATCGGTAAATTATATTCCTTAAGCCTTTTTATGCCGCTTACCACGCCCGACGTTGAAAGCGAAATATGGCGAAGACCTATATTAAGCCCATTTTCATCGGACGCAAGCTTTAAAAACCTTACCGAATTTTCAAAATTATCAAGCGGCTCGCCCATACCCATCATAACAATGTTTGACACTCTTATGCCGTTATCACGCTCGGCGGCGGTTATCTGCGCCAAAATTTCGGAAGCTGTAAGATTTCTTGTAAGCCCGTTTATACCCGAAGCGCAAAAGCTGCACCCCATTCTGCACCCTACCTGAGTTGAAACGCACACCGTGTAGCCGTGCTCGTACTTCATCAGCACCGATTCTATATATTCGCCGTCGAAAAGCTCATACACGTATTTTACGGTTTCGTCAAGCTGCGAGGCATAGCGCTTTACAATTTTCACGTCGGCTATATATGCCGTTTCGCTCAGCTTATCGCGAAGTGACTTCGGTATATTCGTCATATCCGAAAAATCCGTAACGCCCGATTGCAGCCAGCGGAATAATTGGTCTGCCCTGAAGCTCGGCTGACCGAGCGATTTAAGCATTTCCTTAAGCTCAGGCAAATACATCGATCTTATATCGGTTTTATCCAATCGCGGTATTATCCTCCTTTATAAGCAGCGCGCAATAAAACCCGTCTGTTTTATCAATATGCGGCATATAGGTGTGTTCATACGCTTTATGAACATCATTATACTCCATAATTACGGAATTTACAAGTTTTTCATTTTCCTCGCGCCTTAAAGTGCAGGTTGAGTATAAAAGCCCGCCGCCTTTTTTAAGATATAAAAGCGCGTTTTTAAGTATTTTTTTCTGTAACTCGGCAAGGGCTCTTAAGTCTTCGGGCTTGCGGTATTTAATATCGGGCTTTCGCCTTAAAACGCCCAGCCCCGAACACGGCACATCGCAAAGTATGCAGTCAAACTGCCCGAATTCGGGATTAAAAACAGAAGCGTCCGCACATACGGGCTTTATTATATCAAGCCCCAGCCGCTCGGCTCCCTTTTTAATAAGACCGACGCGCTGTTCGTATAGATCGCAGGCTGTAATTTCGCCCTTGTTTTCCATAATCTCGGCTAATGTAAAGCTTTTTCCGCCGGGGGCGGCGCACATATCAAGCACACGGTCGCCGCTTTTCGGGGCTAACACCGCCGCCGCTGTTTGCGATGCCGTATCCTGTATATGAAAAAGCCCCTCTTTGTAAGGCAGTAAAGCGGTGATATCGCCTGTTATACTTATTGTAAGCGCATTTTCCGTTTCGGTGCCGGCAGCTTTAACATTATTTTCTTCAAGTATTTTTATAAGCCTCTCCGGCGTGGTTCTTACGGTGTTTACCCTAACGGTTACGGGCGGCGTTTTAAGCGACTGTGAAAGCAATTCCACGGCGTTTTCCTCGCCGTAATCGTTTATAAAGGATTTTACTATCCATTCGGGGCAGGAATATCTGACAGACAGCGTTCTTACATCATTACCGTAAGGCAGATCCGTTCCCGTGCGTATTATGTTACGTAAAACTGCGTTTACAAAAGCGGCGTTTCGCCTTTCGCCCGAAGCCTTTATAAGCTTTACTGCCTCGTTAACGGCGGCGCTTTCGGGTATTTTTTCCATAAACGCTATTTGGTAAACCGCGCACCTTAAAACCGTAAGAGTATACGGCGCAACCTTTTTAAGCGGTGTCTTAATATGCTTTGATAAAAGCCAGTCGATAGTAATCCTTCTGTCAAGCACGCCGTAAAATAAAGCTGAGGCAAGCGCCCTGTCGGCGTGTGAAATTTCCGAAGAATTTAAAGCCGAGTTAAGCACTATATTTGAATATCCGCCGTCTGCCTCAACCCGTAAAAGCGCCGCGGCGGCAAGTTTTCTTGCGTCAGCCATTGCTTTTACCCAAGACAGTGCCTGCCTTTATAGGTCTGCCGCACAGCATCTGCTTTGCGCTCATAGGCTTTGAACCTTCGGGCTGAACCTCGGTAAGGCGTATAAGCGTGCCGTTTTTGCAGGCTATTATAAGCTCGTTTTCACTTTCGGTTACAGTGCCGGCCTTAGCCGCGGTATTGCCGCCCAAAAGCGATTTTATAACCTTTATTCGCTTATTTTCAAAAAAGAAATATGCGCACGGCCATGAATAGTAGCCCCTTACGGCGTTGTGTATTTCTTCAGCAGTCATATTTTCAAAATCAAGCAGCGCCATTTCCTTTTTAATTATCGGGGCATAGGTAGCTTTTTCTTCGTCCTGCTTTTTCGGGGTTACAGTGCCGTTTTCAATTTTTTCAAGTGTTTCTACGGTAAGCTCGGCGCTGATATGAGAAAGCCTTTTAAACAGCTCCTCGGCTGTTTCTTCATCTCCTATTTTTGTTTTGGCTGTTTCAAGAATATCGCCCGTGTCCATTCCCGCGTCCATTTGCATAACCGTAACGCCGGTTACCCTTTCGCCGCAGACTATGCACCACTGTATAGGCGAGGCGCCGCGGTATTTAGGCAAAAGCGAGGCGTGACCGTTTATGCAGCCGTACCTTGGTATATTAAGTATTTCGGGCGGTAAAATTTTGCCGTATGCCACCACAACAATAATATCGGGCGCAATACCGCGTATAATTTCAGCCGCTTCCCCTGTTTTAAGCGTAGCCGGCTGATAGACCGTTATACCGCGGCTCTCGGCGTACGCCTTAACTGGGGGAGCCGTTAAAACGTGCTTTCTGCCAACGGGCTTATCGGGCTGTGCAAACACCGCCGCAACGTTATGACCCGCGTTTATAAGGCTTTCAAGCGTTTTTACCGAATAATCGGGCGTACCCATAAAAACAATCTTCATATATTACTGCTCTTTCTTGATTTTATCAATATAAAGTATGCCGTCAAGATGATCTATTTCGTGGCAGAGTGCGCGCGCCTTAAAGCCCTCCGCCGTAATTTTAAAGCTTTTGCCGTTTCTGTCCTGCGCGTGAATGGTAACCTTCATAGGGCGCTCAACGGTCTCGTAACGGTCGGGTATCGAAAGGCAGCCCTCTTCCCCGATCTGCGAACCGCTTTGCTTTTCTATAACGGGGTTTACAAGCTCTATAATTCCATCGCCCACGTCTACAATACAGTAACGGCGCAGAATACCCACCTGCGGCGCGGCAAGCCCCACGCCCTCGGCCTTATACATAGTATCAGCCATATCGTCAAGCACGGTTGCAAGCCTGTCGTCAAAGGTAAGCTGCGTGCGGCACACCTTTCTTAAAATATCGTCGCCTAATTTTACAATGTTTCTTATTGCCATAAATAACCCTTCTATATAACGGTTTCGGGGTTTATATCAACCGTAACCGTTACATCGCCCTTTTGTTTTATCTCTGTTGCTTTTTTAAGCATTTCCCTGAATCTTTTTCCGTTTTTGCATTTAATAATCATTCTGAAACGGTATTTATTGTTAACCCTCGGCACTGCGGCGGGCGCAGGACCTAAAATAATCGTTTTGATATCGCTGTATTCGCCCTGCAAAAGGCTTTTAATATTGGCAAACACCTCGTTAACGGCGTTTTGCGCCTCGCTCTTGGCAAACGAACGCGTGCTTACGGTGCATATATCGCAGTACGGCGGGTATATCATAAGCTTTCTTGTCATAATTTCGTCGTTATAAAAGCCCTCGTAATCCTGCCGCGCCGCAAGCTCTATTAACTCGCTGTCCGGATTAAGCGACTGTATAACGGCAGTGCCCGCGCTGTCTCCCCTGCCCGCCCTGCCTATAACCTGAGTAAGCAGTGAAAAGGTGCGTTCAAAGCCCCTGAAATCGTCGCTGTATGTGGCGCTGTCCGCTCCCAAAACGCCTACAAGCGTAACATTGGGAAAATCAAGCCCTTTAGCCACCATCTGGGTGCCTAAAAGTATATCGTATTCGCCGTTTGCAAATTCGTCAAGCCGTTTGGCATACGAATCCCTTGCTGCGGTGCTGTCTGCGTCCAGCCGCAGAACGCGCGCTTTCGGAAAAAGGGAATTAAGCTCCTCCTCAACCTTTTGCGTGCCCGCGCCCAAAAACTTTAAATGCTCGCCGCCGCAGTTTGGGCATTTGCCGCCCGAAGGCGCCGAATAACCGCAATAGTGGCACATCATTCTGTTATTGGCGGAATGATATGTAAGCGAGATACTGCAGTTAGGGCAGGAAAGCACATATCCGCACTGCGGACAGGATATATATGTATTTTTGCCGCGCCTGTTAAGCAGTATTATAGCCTGCTTTTTGCTTGAGAGCGTATCGCTTATCGCGCCGCACAGCTCGCGGCTTATATCAAGCGTGTTACCGCTTAATATTTCTTTCTTCATATCAACGGTGCGAACCTGCGGCAAAACCGCGCTGCCGTAACGGTTTTTAAGCACAAACAGGCTGTATTTACCGCTTTTGGCGGCGGTAAAGCTTTCTACCGACGGCGTAGCCGAAGCCAAAAGCAAAAGCCCCCCATGGTAAGCCGTGCGGAACCGCGCAATATCCCTTGCGTGAAAACGCGGCGACTGCTCGGACTTATAGGTATGCTCGTGCTCCTCGTCCATAATAATAAGTCCCAAATCAGAAAAAGGGGCGAAAACCGCGCTGCGCGTGCCTATTGCAATAAGCGCCTTGCCGTCCTTTACCCTTTGCCATTCGTCCATACGCTTGCCCATAGACATAGCGCTGTGGAACACCGCCACCTTATCGCCGTAACGCGACGTGAAAATTTCAAGCATCTGCGGCGTAAGGGCAATTTCGGGCACCATTACTATTACGCCCCTGTTTTGGGAAATAACCTTATCCGCAAGCTTTAAAAAGACCTGCGTTTTGCCAGAACCCGTGATACCGTAAAGCAGCGACACCGCGCCGCCTTTTTTTAAATATTCTTTTTCAAGCCCGTTATAAGCCGCCTGCTGTTCATCGGTTAACGCAATTTCCCTTTCGGCGGCGGACTTTGGCGCCTTAAGCGCCGTTCTGTAAAGCTTTTGTGTAAAGCTTACAAGCACGCCGTTTGCTATAAGCTTTTCTATAACGGGGGCGGTAACCCCCGTATAATACATAAGCTCCTTTACCGAAATATCGCCTGCGTCGCACACAAAGCGCGCCGTTTCCTTTTGGCGGGGCGTCAGCTTTATGCAGTCAAGCTCGTCCGCAGATACGGTAACGCGCACCCATTTTTCGGTAGCGTCGCCTATTTTACGCTTTGTATCGCGGTTTTTCAAAAGCGCCTGTTTTTCGCACATCTGCTCTAACAGCGTCACATCTGCGTCTAACTGTTTTTTTAGCGCCGCTTCGTCCTTTTCGCCCTTTGCGTTTAAAAAATCGTACACGGTCTTTTCACGCTCGTCAAGCAATGAAAAAACCGTAAATTCGGGGTTTGCGGAATAAAAATTCACAAGGCGGTAATTTAGCCCTGCGGGTAATACCGCGTGTACCGCGTCGTAATACGTGCAAAAGCAGCTTTCGTGCATAAATTCGCACATTTTAAGCATTTCGGGGTTTAAAACCGGCTCTTTATCGATAACGGAAATTACCGCCTTAAGCCCCTTAAGCTCGGCGTTTAAAACGCAAAAAACCATTCCCTGCTTTTTTGTGTTGCCGCCGCCGAACGGCACCGTAACGCGGCAGCCTGTCTTAAGGCTTTTATGCATTTCGGGCGGAACGGCATAGGTATAAAGCTTATCAAAGGCAAAAGCCGCGCCGTCAAGCGCGATCTGTGCCGCAAGACCTACCATAACCCTTTCCTCCCGATTTCACGTTAAATCAGTTTTTAGCGTCTAACTGCGCCGCCAGCTTATCTATTGCAATGCTTACCGGCTTTTCGGTTGAAATTTCGCCGTTTTCCTCCATTTCGTGCGCTATCTGGCGCGCGGTATGGGCTACGTCGATAACAAGACGGTATCTGTTGGGTGAGTTCATTATAAGCTTTCCTATATTCGGGTTTAACATTCTTTAAGCACCTCGTTAATTATTTCTTTTTGCCTGTCGGTTTTAAAGCGGCTGCTTAAAATAACAGACATTATATCATCGGCTGCCGCCGTAATACTGTCGTTAACGATTATATAATCGTATTCGTTTGCGCGCTTTATTTCGCCAAGCGCACTGTTAAGGCGTTTTTCAATTGCCGCGGCAGAGTCGGTTCCCCTGCCCACAAGCCTTCTTTTAAGCTCTGCAAAAGAAGGGGGCATTATAAATATGCTTACTGCGTCGGGCAGCTTTTTTCTTATCTGCGCCGCGCCGTTAACGTCTACCTCTATTATTATATCGTCGCCCGCCGCAACGGCTTTTTCAACCGGCTCGCGCGGAGTACCGTAATAATTGCCCACAAACTCGTTATGCTCAAGCAGGCGGTCGTTTTCTATCATTTCCTCAAATTCGTCTCTTGTGATAAAGTGATATTTCTCGCCCTCGCGCTCACCCGCCCGCATATCGCGCGTTATAGATGATATTGAAAATTTCAGATCCGGCTTATTTCTGAAAAGCTCCGCTAAAACCGTATCCTTTCCCGATCCGGAGGGACCCGAAATAATAAAAACTCCGCCCTTATTCATCTTCTTCCTCCTCGTCCTCAATGATCTCCTCGTCCTCGCTCATACGGTTTGCAACCGTTTCCGACTGTAAATAGGTGAGGATTATATGGTCGCTGTCGGTAATAATAACGGCTCTTGTACGCCTGCCGTGGGTTGCGTCTATAAGCGTTCCGCGCTCCTTTGCATCTTGAATAATGCGCTTTATGGGGGCGGATTCGGGGCTTACGATCGCTATCATACGGTTAGCCGAAACCATATTGCCGAAACCGATGTTTACCAGCTTCAAAAAAATCACCCTTTAATTACTCTATATTTTGTATTTGCTCTCTTATTTTTTCAATTTCGGATTTCATATCCACAACCGCCCGCGTGATCTCGGCGTCCTGCGCCTTAGAGCCTATTGTATTTGTTTCCCTGTTCATTTCCTGAACGATAAAATCAAGCTTTCTGCCAACTGCGCCGCCGGCGTTAAGCAGATCGTTAAGCTGTGTAATATGGCTTTTAAGCCTTACGGTCTCCTCTGCAACGGCAACCTTATCCGCAAATATTGCCGTTTCGGTAAGCAGGCGCTGCTCGTCCACCGTTTTATCGCCCAAAAGCTCTTTTATCTTTTTTTCAAGCCTTTCGCGGTATGCCGCAACGGTTTTAGGTGAACGCTCGTCTATAAATTTAACCTGTTTCAGTATAAAATCGGTTCTGCCGTTAATATCGCCTTTAAGCCTTGCGCCCTCGGTTTCGCGCATTTCAACAAAGCCGCAAACAGCCTCTTCGGCTGCTTTTAAAACCGCCGCAGTTACCGTTTCTTCGGGCAGCGTGCGCTTTTTAACGTTTAAAAAATCCGGCAGCAAAATAAGGGAAGACATTTTAACGTCGTTTTCAATATGAAGCTCCTCCGCCGTTTTATTAAGCTTTGAAACAAGCGCCGCAGCATAGGCGGAATTTACCTCTACCTCGGTATTATCCTCGCCGCAATCGTCTATCATTACCGAAGCCTCAACCTTGCCGCGCGTTATATACTGCGCGCAAAAGCTTTTTAATTTTTCTTCAAGAAAATTACAGCCGCGCGGTAAGCGCGAGGTAAATTCAAAATACCTATGATTTACCGATTTTATTTCAACCGTAACGTCAAGCCCGTCAATTGTAAGCTTTGCCCTGCCGAAGCCGGTCATACTTCTGACCATCGGTTTTTCACTTCCAAAAAATAATATTTCATATTATTTTATCAAAAAACACCTGCCATTGTCAAGCATTTACGCAGTTTGTAACCTTTTTTAACAATTAAAAACAAAAAGACCGCCGTTTTGCGGCGGTTTAGGGGTGTTTAAAAGCTGTTGTCATTGCGGTGCGGGTGTCCGGCGGACGCCTCTGCGAAGCAGAAGCACCGACCGAGCCGGCAGGCGAGACAGCCGTAAGGCGCTCGGCAATCCGCCGCCTTGTCATTGCGAACGCCGTAAGGCGTGTGGTAATCCGTTCCCACGCCCCTTGTCATTGCGAAGCCGTGTAAACGGCTGTGGCAATCCGTCCCCTTCAAGGGTATTACGGATTCTTTCGTGCTTACCACTCTTGCGGTGCCCAAAAGTTGTTTTTCGCTTGGAGCGCGAACAACTTTTGACCGCGGCGCCCGCCGTTGCTCGCTTTTTCCTGCACCGCAGCGAAAGCAACGTCACTCAGAATGACAGAACGTTTTGTCATAGCGAACGACAAAGCCAAAGCCTTATTCCTTAACAAGCACCTTTTCTATCTTTCCTATAATCATATAGTGCAGATCGCCGTTATACCATTTATCAAGCGGCGCTTTATCCGTAAAGCAGCTTTCCTCCATTTTCTGAACATACTGCTTTCGGCATATAATTACAAGCCGCGCCTCGTCAAAATATACCGTGCCGTCGCTGAATACGGGAGTAAGCTGTGCAAGCTCCGCCTTGTTAACGTCCCTGCCCGATTTTGTGCCGCATATTTTATGCACCTGTTTGTTATCTCCGTAAAAGCTTAAAGTAAAATAATCGTTTTTATCAACGAATTCAAGCGTATACCGCTGCGGACGGATAACCGTTAACATACAGTCGTTTCCCCACATTTCGCCCGCAAATCCCCACGAGGCGGTCATCATATTATATCCGTTTTTATCGCCTGCGGCTACAAGCATATATTCGTCCGCAATCGCCTTAATAAAATTTTCCTTTAATTCCTTAGCACTTATTTCATTAAACACTGCCGTCACCTCAAAATTAAAATTATTGCCTTATTACGCTTTCAAAATAGTCCTTTGCGCTTTCATATTCGGCGTCTATTTTTGCCTTTTTTTCATCAAAAGCAATATCAGACGATACTGTTTTTAATATTTCCGCCTTTGCAACCTCGGTTCTGCCCAAAATAAGGTTTAAAAGCTCTTTCGAATTTTCGGTTTCCACCGCCGTAAGCCTATTGCAGTACTTTGCGGCGGCAACCACGGTCTTGCCTATAATCTGCGCGCCGTAATCTATATTACCGGCGGCGGCAGCCTGTTTTATAACCTTTTCCTCAAGCATTTTAAGCGGCTTTGCGGCATTTTCGTTCTTAATACGCTCAATTTCCGCTTTTTGCTCGTTTATAAGCTTATCACGCTTAGCCAATTCTTCCTTCAGCTTTGCAATTTGCATTTCGTAAACCGTAAGCTTATCAAAAAGCTGTGTGTTTTGCAGTAATAATTCTTTTTTTCGCATAATCCACCTCATACCAAGCGGGCGTAAAGCCTTTTTATAAAACGCGCGCACAGCGCTACGGCAATCACACCTATAACGGCGCCCGAAAAATCTATACAAACGTCGCGCAGTTCACAGCTTCGTCCCGGCACGAAATACTGGTGTATTTCGTCGCTTACGGCATAAAGCAGACAAACCGCCGCCGAAATGGCAAACCGCAAATAAAACCTTATGCCCTTATAGCTTATGAAGGTAAGCGCCGAAAGTATGCCTAAAACGGTATATATAGAAAAATGAGCCGATTTTCTTGCTATAAACTGAAATGACGATATTATATCCGTCTGTTCCTCGGCGGGCGCCTCTTTAAAATCGGGATAAAAAACCTCGCAAAGCTTTTGCACCACCGAGCCGCTGGTATCGGAAGAAACTTCCGCATTCTGAGAAGAAAATGTAAAAATCAAAATCATCCATAAAACAAGAAATAACGCGGCTGTTATTCTGAAAGCCTTAATATCTATCACTCCAAAAAAAGCCGCCGAACGGCGGCTTTAAATTCAGCTTACTTTTGTATAATAGCGCATCGGATTCACCCAAGTGTTATTAACCATAACGCCGAAGTGCAAATGCGGTCCTGTTGAGTGGCCCGTGCAGCCTATATATCCGATTATCTGACCGCGCTTTACGTGCGTGCCGTTAGATACCGCAACGCTTGACATATGCGCATAATAAGCCTTATAGTTATTACCGTCAGATCCGGTACCGTGATTTATCGCAACATAGTTTCCGTAACCGCCGCCGCAGCCGCAACTGTAATTTTTGCGGTAATTGTGCGGACAGCCTGTTTTTACAATATAAACCACACCGTCTGCTATTGCATAAATAGGTGCGCCGTACGTTCCGTTTGAAATGTCAACACCGTTATGGTTTGTGCCCCATCTTGCACCAAAGCCCGACGATATTCTCGTCACGGTCGTAGGCCATAAAAACGGTCCGCCGTCGTATACGACATTACCGCCTCCGGTACCGTAAAGAATTCTGTTAAGCGTATCCTGCTTATCCTTCAGTTCCTTATCCGTTGCATTTTTATCTGCCTGAGCTTCCTTTTGCTCGCTGCTTAACTTGGATATAACCGCTTGTATCTCATTGCTTTGAGCTTTAAGCTCCTGCTGTTTTTGAGTAATACTGTTTTTAACGGTCATCTGCTCTTCAAGCAGCTTATTGTTTTCCGCCTGCTTTTCCTCAAGCAGCTTTACTGCGGCAACAATTTCTTCGATCATCTTTTTATCCTTAGCGGCAACGCTTGCGGTAAGCTGTGAAAGCTCTAAAAACTGTGCAAAATCGTCCGCGCCCAAAAGCACCTGAATATTGCTGTTCGTATTGCTCATATAAATCGCACGAAGGCGCTTTTTAAAGGCTAATTTTGTTTTTTCAATTTCGGCGTTTTTCTGCTCGATCTCAGCCTTGTTTGCGGCAATTTTAGCGTTAACAGCGTTTATCTGCCTGTTGCAGGCGTCTATTTCCTGCTGTACAAGCGCCATTTTCTTTTCAATTGCGGTTTTAAGCTGCTGCTGCTTTGAAGCGTCGTTTTTAAGCCTGTTGATTTCCTCCTGCTGTTCCTTTTGCTGCTGCTGCAGCTTTTCAATTTCACTGTTTAGCCTTTCTTTTTCGGACACAGCCGAAGACGGAACAAACGCCGCGGTAACAAGTAAAAAAAGCGAAACTAAAACAGAAAAGATTTTAAACGATCTTGTTTTCATTTTTCCTCCTATTTATATGGCGGCGAACTCGCTGCCCTCGTGCCGCAAATATTTGCTTATCATAATAACGCTGCCGAGAATACCGGCAAAAATTCCTATACCCACAAATATCAGCAGCAACCACCACGCAACATCGCTGTAATGCACAATATCCGAGGTATTGAGTGTGGACATAATTGTTTCGGTTGCAACACGGTAGCAGAAATACAGAAGTCCCTCTGCAATAACCGCCGAAACAAGACCGATTATCATACCCTCTACCACAAACGGAATACGCACGAACGAATCCGTAGCTCCGACCGCCTTCATAATGCTTATTTCAAGCTTGCGGTTATACATTGTAACCCTTATTGTGTTAGAAACAATAACAAGCGCAATAATCATAAGTATGGCGATTATCCAAAAGCCCGCAATGCCTACGCCGCGTTTTATCGCGGTTATTTTATCCGCAAGGTCGTTTTGCGACTGTATTTTGTTGATACCGTCTATTTTCTTTATCTGCTCAATCGTTTCATCAAACCGAGCCATATCCTTCATAGTAATCTTGGCTGCGTCAGACATAGGATTACCGTATTTATCGTCAAGAAATGTAAAATAGCTTTCCTGCCCCTCAAGCATTGATTTTTTAACGCTTTCAAGTCCCTCGCTGCTTGAAACATAGGTTACCGAAGCCACATTGTCTATTTTAGCTATTTCTTCGCAAAGCGCCTTAGCCTCGTCGGCGTTATGGATAACGTAATCGCCGGACTTTATGCCGTTTTCATCTGCCTGCTCTTCTGTTTGCTGTGTATCGGAAGAGGCAGTTTCCTCTGATGAAACGGCGGACGTATCGTCCGAGGAATTATCCTTATCGTCGCCGTAAAGCGCCCAGTTATAATCCTTCATATACGCCATTACAACGTTTTGCTGTTCAAGCTTGCCAACCGCCTTATTTACGTTTTCCGAAATAAGAATGGCAAGACCTATTATTACCATACAGGCGACAAGCACGCCTACCGACGCTATCGTCATAAGTCTGTTGACCCAAGCGTTTTTTGCACCCTCGCCGACAAGGTATTTAACACTGCTGATTTTCATTAAAAGGTTCCTCCGGCGTTATCTGCTACAATTTTGCCCCTGTCGAGCATAATTACCCTATGCTGAAAATCCCTTACAAGATTGTGGTCGTGCGTTACCATAAGTATAGTGGTGCCGCGCTTGTTTATCTCGGTTAAAAGGGATACTATTTCATAGGACATATTGGGGTCTACGTTGCCCGTAGGCTCGTCCGCAATTATTAAATCGGGTGAGTTTACAAGCGCGCGTGCAAGACCTACGCGCTGCTGCTCGCCGCCCGAAAGCTGAGCGGGCATGGAACGCGCCTTATTGCCGAGGCCCACCTTAGAAAGCGCCTTTGAAACCTCTTTGCGCACGTTTCTGTCGCTCGCGCCGACAACGTGCATTGCAAACGCCACGTTTTGAAAAACGTTCATAGTGGGTATTAAGCGGAAATCCTGAAAAACTATTCCCATAGTGCGGCGCAAAAGCGGAACCTGCTTACGTTTCATAGAGGTGAGATTGAAGCCGTTTACGGTTATAATGCCGGTGTTTGCCTTTTCCTCGCGCATTATTAGCTTCATAAACGTGCTTTTTCCCGCTCCCGAAGAGCCTACAACAAAAACAAACTCGCCGCTGTTTATGCGTATATTAACGTCTTCAAGCGCGTGTGTTCCCGTTTGGTAGGTTTTTGAAACGCCGCGGAATTCAATTATAGGCCGCGCCGTAAAATCGGCGTGGTCTTTTAATATTTCTTCCATTTATTAAAAATTCACTCTTTCAATCAATACTTAATGGGGTTGCTCTTTAAATACTTGTTAACCATAAGAGCAATCTTAAAGATGATAGCGTGATCAAATTCACGAAGGTCAAGACCTGTTATCTTCTTGATTTTTTCAAGCCTGTATACAAGGGTATTACGGTGTACGAAAAGCTTTCTTGAGGTTTCTGAAACGTTAAGATTGTTTTCAAAGAAACGCTGAATTGTAAACAGAGTTTCCTGATCAAGGCTTTCGATAGAGCCGCGCTTGAAGACCTCCTTTAAAAACGTTTCGCAAAGGGTTGTGGGAAGCTGGTAAATAAGCCTTGCTATACCGAGGTTATCGTATGAAACGATTGTCTTTTCGGTATCGAATACCTTACCTACCTCAAGAGCGGTCTGCGCCTCTTTAAACGAACGCGCAAGGTCCTTAAGGTTATCAACGTTTGTGCCTATGCCTATAACCGCGTGAACATAAAATTCGCCCGAAATGGTATCGGCAATTGTAGAAGCCAGCTTTTCAATGGTTTTAGAGTCTATTCCCTGAGAGGTCTCTTTAACAAGCGCTATATCGGTTTCGTTAATGTTTATAACAAAATCCTTAGACTTGTCCGGGAAAAGGTTTTGAACAACATCGTAAACAGATACGTCGTGCGTATCAACCGCGCGGATAAGTATAACGGTTCTTGAAACATCGGAATTGAAATAAAGCTCGCGCGCCTTTAAATATATATCGCCGGGCAGAATATTATCAAGAATTATATTTTTGATAAAATTGCTGCGGTCGTATTTTTCATCGTAATAAAATTTAATGTTTGAAAAGGAAACGGAAAGCACCGCCGCATATTTAGAAGCTATAACGTCCTCTCCCTCAACAAATACGGTATAATTTGCGCCCTGTGTGTTATTCAGTTTTTTATATGTATACCCGCCCATAACATAAGCGTCGCCCGAAGGTACCGCGAAGCTTTCAACAGTCTCTCCTATTCTGCCGAGTTCGCTGCAGGCGATAACGGTAAAATTCTCATCAATTACGCCGAAGGTACGGTCGATTGCGTCCTTCATCTGATGAATTACACCCTGAAAAAGACGATTTGACATTTATATGCACATCCCTTAAAAAAATTACAAAAAATCTTTAATTCTATTTTACACAATTATGCTCCGTTTTGCAAGAGACAATCATTAAAATACACAAAAAAGTTACAAAATCATTACAGGTGTCAAAAACTGCCTCGTTCAAATTGTGTATTTTTACCTAACGACTGTATTTTTTAGCTTTTATAAAAAAATTCCCCGAACAAGTCGGGGAATTTTTAAAATCAGTCGTTTACATAAGGAAGCAACGCTATTTGGCGCGCACGCTTTATAGCGGTTGTAAGCTCGCGCTGATGAGCGGCACAGGTGCCGGTTGCTCTGCGCGGAAGAATCTTTGCACGTTCCGAAATAAACTTGCGAAGACGGGCTACATCCTTATAATCGATAGCTTCAACGCGATCAACACAGAAATGGCAAACCTTTTTGCGTGCTTTTCTGTGCATCGGTCTATCGTTTCTTTCGTTCTCCATCAGATAAACCTCCTATATATGAGATTGGAAAAAATCAAATATTAAAACGGCAGATCGTCGTCCGATACATCGCTCAGATCGGAAAAATCGTCTGCTCCCGCATTGCTGAAGGAAGCCGGCTGCTCGCTGCCCTGAGACGCCGCAGAGTCACGCTTTGACTCAACAAACTGAGCGTTGTTAACAACAACCTCAAACGCAGTTCTGTTGTTGCCGTTTTTATCGGTATATTTACGGGTTTGAATTGAACCCTCAATACCTATCATATTGCCCTTTTTAAAATATTTGGCAATAAATTCAGCCGTTTTACGCCATGCAACCACATTTATAAAATCCGTTTGCTGCTCTTCGCCCGTTCTGTAAGGGCGGTTAACGGCCACTGAAAATGAAGTTACGGAAATACCGCTTTGGGTAGTTTTAAGCTCCGGATCGGCAGTAAGACGACCTGTAAGAACCACTAAGTTAAACATTTTTACTACCTCCTACTTCTTGATTACCATAGCGCGTAAAACGCCGTCAGTAATCTTTGCGATACGCTCAAGCTCGGCAGGGAACGACGGCTCGCTTTCAAAATTAAAGAAAACGTAATAGCCCTCAGCCTCGTCGTTAATGAGATAAGCAAGACGGCGCTTGCCCCAATCGTCAACATTCTCGACAGTGCCGTTCTTGGCGATAAGGTCATTGAACTTTTCCTTTAAAGCCGCGGTGGCTTCGTCACCCTGAGCTACCGAAAGAACAATGGCTGCTTCGTACTTATTAGTCATTTCTTTGCACCTCCTTTTGGACTGTTGGTCCCGCAAAACAGCGGAACAAGGAGCTAATTATTTTAATCAGCATTTCGTATTATAACAGTATTTTCCCTTTTTGTCAACAAAATTGTTGATTTTAAGCGACCTTTTTTATATAATGAAATAAACTAAAGCTTTAAAAGGAATGATGGTTTTGCTGCTTACCGTTGATATAGGAAATACAAACGTTACTTTAGGCGCTTACAACGGCAATATTCTTTCGTTTACCGCGCGTCTTGCGACCGAACCGCGAAAAACCTCAGATCAGTACGCGATTGAGATCAAAAATGTGCTTTCGCTTTACCTGCAGGATTACCGCGAGATTGAAGACTGCATAATTTCATCGGTTGTGCCGAGCGTGGGAGCCGGCATTGCAGACGCGGTTTCAAAGCTTTGCGATATTGTTCCGCTTATGTTGGGTCCCGGAGTTAAAACAGGGCTTAATATTAAAATAGACAATCCCGCGCAGCTTGGCGCGGACCTTGTAGCCGGCGCTGTGGGCGCGCTTGAGGAATACACCATGCCGTGCGTTATAATTGATATGGGAACGGCAACGACGCTGAGCGTGCTTGATAAAAGCGGCGCGTTTTTGGGCGGAGTTATTGCAGCGGGCGTGCGGCTTACCTTAAAGGCGCTTACCGAAAACACCTCGCAGCTTACATCAATTCCGATAACCGCACCCTCTTCCGTTATAAGCCCGAACACGGTTGAATGTATGCAGTCCGGTCTGGTTTACGGAACCGCCGCAATGCTTGACGGGCTGCTTAACAGAATTGAAGACGAGCTTGGCGAAGCGCCGACGGTGGTAGCCACCGGCGGGTTATCAAAGGAAATTATAGCATACTGCGAGCACAACATTATATACAACGAAAACCTTTTGCTTGAGGGACTTCGCACGGTATACGAAAAAAACAATTAAACTGTTTTTCTATTAAGGATTTTTTCGCGCAAACGTCCAGAGTGACAAAAAAATCGGTTTTAACAAATTCTGCGGTGCAGTTATTCTGCACCGCCTCAATCTGTCGATAAACCCTAAATTCTGTTTTTGCGGCGGTAACGCCGCTTTTTTCGTTT
>ERZ773188.892-NODE-892-length-35757-cov-6.567951_pt1 | contig 35757 bp, 36 predicted proteins | sample MGYA00581011_ERZ773188 | MGnify/ENA primary metagenome ERZ773188 (study PRJEB29015, sample SAMEA2737798) | human gut metagenome | biome: human gut; feature: human-associated habitat; material: faeces | place: China | collected 2012 ...
TTAAAACTCTATTTGCGCCTGCGGGCGCAAACTCTGCGAGGCTTTTTCGACAGGCAGAGACGGAGCGGGTCTTCCCCACTCCGTCTTTGCGTGTTGTTCTGTCAGGCGGCTTCGCCGCGATCGAGATCGATATACGACGGCATGGCGTCATTCATATGCGGCACATACCAGCTATCGTAACCGAGCGGCAACATGTTGTCATAGGGCATATCGTAGCAGGAGTCGCTGCGCACGTCCTCCCAGCTCATGCCCCACGGGCGAAGAAACACATAATAATGGATCCAGTTCGAGCTGTTGCCGTCCTCATAGTACATGCCGTCGATCAGGATCATGGAGTCAAACCGGCTGACGATCGAGTCGCCGGGGTCAACGACCCAGTCTCTCGCGGCGATCTCATCGTCGTAGAAATCCCCGCTTACGGAGACCATGCGGCCCTTGTCCGTCGTACCCGGCTCAAAGGCCACATCGACATAGCCGATGTTCATGCCTTCCGCGCAGTCCTCGTCCCAGAGATCCACGAGGCCCGTGTCACCATATACGGAGATCGTGGCGCAGGCATCGTAGCAATAAGACTCCAGATCGGCATAATCTCCGCCGCCTTCATAGATGACCCACCAGCCGTACCAGTCGCCATCCCACCAGGCATAGTCCGAATCGATTGGCGCTGCGGTAGCGACCGGTGTATCAATTGCCGGAGCCTCCGTCACGGCAGGCACTTCGACCGCCGGGGCAACCGTCCCCTCTTTATAAAACACCAGATCGACGCCGGAATCCATAACGTCTTCGAGCGTAAGACGGTTATCCACAAGCCGGCCCTCTAGGTCTTCATCGCCCCGAAGATCAATCTCGATCTCTCCGTTGTTTTCCAGCTTATACCGGCAAGTTTCGGTCTCGCCATTGACTGTCACGCGGCATTTATTCTTGGAAAGCAGCTCGATGGTAAATCCGTTCGGCCACATATCCTCGATCTCGATACGGCTTCCCGCAAAGGTTCCGTAGGAAGCAACATATACGCCATAGGTCGGATCGTCCGCATCACTGTCACTCCCAAAAAAGCTGATCAGCAGGAACACAAGCGCCGCAACACCAATGGCGATAAGCAAAAACGGCAGGAAGGACATCTTTCTCTTCTGCGGCTGGCTGCCGCCGGGAATATCGTGCGGCGGGCGCGGCGGCTGCGTGCCGCCGGTGCTGGCCGCGGCGGGGTCATAGGAATAGGTATTGCGTGGTATTTCCGGCGAGTATGAGCCGGAAGAGGCGGTGTTTTGCCCGGCTGGGGTATAGGTATAGCCGTTCGACGGCGGAGTGTAAGTATAGTCGCTCACAGGCCGGGTATAGTCGTTCGCCGGAGCCGCGCCGCTCGCAGACGCCGGAGTCGTTGCCGGTTCGGTGACCGGTTCGGACGGCAGGGGTTCAACCTTTGCACCGCATTCGGTGCAGAATTTCGCGTCATCAGCGAGCTTTGCACCGCAGTTCGTGCAGAATGCCATGGACGGATTCCTCCTTATTTCCCTCATTTATTCTATTATCCCACAGGAACCGGGAAATAGCAACAGCGAAAAAACACGCCGTTTCGGTAAGAAACAGCGTGTTTTTATCGTTGTGTGATATTAAAGGCTCGCCTTGGCCTTCTCGCACAGAGCGGTGAAAGCGGCGGCATCGTGGATCGCGAGCTCGGAGAGCATCTTGCGGTTCATATCGATACCGGCCTTCTTCAGGCCGTGCATGAAGGTGGAGTAGTTCATGCCGTTCATCTTGCAGCCGGCGCTGATACGGGTGATCCACAGCTGGCGGAAGTCGCGCTTCTTGAGCTTGCGGCCGACGTAAGCGTAACGGCCGGACTTCATCAGCTGCTGGTTAGCCATCTTATAGTGACGGGACTTGTTTCCCCAATAACCCTTGGCAAGACCCAGCTTTTTATTTCTTCTCTTGCGCGTCATCATCGCGCCTTTGACTCTGGCCATCTTTCAGTCCTCCTTATTTGTACGGAATCATCTGCTTGATCGTGGGCGCGGTGGTGGCGTCCGCGTAGGCGCCCTGACGGAGGCCTCTCTTGCGCTTGGTGCTCTTCTTGTTGAGAATGTGGCTCTTAAAAGCGTGGGCGCGCTTGACCTTGCCGGTCTTGGTGAGATTGAATCTCTTCTTCGCGCCGCTGTGCGATTTCAGTTTCGGCATCTCGGAATATCTCCTTTACTTTTTGTTTGCTTGTTTGTCGGGGGCCTTGGGGGAAAGGAACATGAACATATTCCGTCCCTCCATTTTGGGGTTTTTGTCCATGGTGGCGATCTCGGCACATTGGGCGGCAAAGTTCGTGAGAAGCTGCTCGCCAATGTTGGTGTGCGCCATTTCACGGCCGCGGAAACGCACCGTGACCTTCAGCCGGTCGCCGTCCAGGAGGAATTTCTGTCCGTTTTTCAGCTTGGTATTGAAATCGTTCTCGCCGATGCCCGGGGACATGCGGATCTCCTTGATTTCAATGATGCGCTGATTCTTGCGGGCTTCCTTTTCCTTTTTGGTCTGCTCAAAGCGGAATTTGCCGTAGTCCATGATCTTGCACACGGGCGGCTTTGCCTGCGGAGAGATCAGAACAAGGTCCATCTCCCGCTCTTCAGCGATGAGGAGCGCCTGCTCGCCGGACATAACGCCGAGCTGCTCGCCTTCTTCACTGATCAGGCGAACTTCCGGTTCGCGGATCTCTTCGTTGAGCAAATGATTCTGGGTAGCGATCGTTAAACACCTCCAAATAAGTCGCCGGCGCTGTTGCGCCTTTCCATGCATGCAAAAAAGCGGATACGCAAACCGCATCCGCACACACTCCGACCCCCATATAAGACAGAGCCGAAAAATGTTGACCGCGGCGCGCCCTGGGCTGCCGGGTGAGACCGGAAACGATCTGCTTTCTTTTAAGCAGGGATATTATAGCTGCTGGAAACAGAAATGTCAAGAGAAAGCGAAAAGAAAATCCTCACTTTTCCCCCTGCTTTTCAAAATCCGGGCGATCTTTAAAAGTTAAGAAACTGTAAATTTTGTCGTAAATGCTCGTTGGTTTACATAACACCATACGCAAAATGATATAATAAAAATAGAGGGCCCTGAAAAAAACGATCGGAGGACGCAATATGGAGGATCAAATAACAGAAACGGGAACAGATGGTCTCGCAGCGCCGAGCGCAGACGAGCTTCGGGCCGTGGAAGAGATCAGCGAAGAAGCGTTAGCAGATGCAGAAAACGCCGCGGAAACGGGTGACATTACAGACTCTCTCGGGCTTTACCTGCGGGAGAGCGGAAGGCATGCGCTGCTGACAGCGGAGGAAGAAGTCGAGCTTGCAGCGGCCGCCGCCGCGGGCAGCGAGACGGCGCGGAACAGGATGATCGAGGCAAATCTGCGGCTGTCCGTCTCGATCGCCAAGCGCTATGTAAATCGCGGTCTCCCACTCTCTGATCTTATCCAGGAGGGGAATCTCGGTTTGATGCGGGCCGTGCAGAAGTTTGATCCCCATCTCGGCTTCAAATTTTCGACTTATGCAACGTGGTGGATACGCCAATCCATCACGCGAGCGATCGCTGACCAGAGCCGTACGATCCGGCTTCCGGTACATATGCATGAAACGATGAACCGATATCGCACGGCACTCCAGCGGCTCACGCTTGAACTTGGACGTGAGCCGACCGTTGAGGAGCTTTCCGCCAACATCGGCTGCGATACCGAACGCATTCGTTCGCTTTCGCAGCTGATCTCTGACACGGTATCCCTCGATGCGCCTGTCGGTGAGGACGGTGAAACCACCGTCGGCGATTTTCTCGCCGTCAGCGAAGATGCCGCCCCCGAATCCAGGACACTCATGAACGCATTGAGCGAAGATATGAGAAAAGCGCTTACAACACTTACGGAACGGGAACGCACTGTCATCTGCATGCGCTTCGGTCTTTTCGACGGGCGCGAGTGGACGCTGGAGGAAGTCGGCGAATCGTTTCTCGTTACCCGCGAGCGTATCCGCCAAATCGAAGCGAAAGCGCTTCGCAAGCTCCGTCATCCGGCACGCGCCCGCTATCTGCAGGAATATGCGGCAAGATAAAGAACGAACAGGAAAGATGAGGGATTGAAATGAAAAAATTCATATCGTGGATCGGCGCAGCTTTATGGCTTCTGTTCCTTTGCCTGTCGGCTTATAATTATTACATTTACACTGATTTGCGTCGATCGACAAGGGCACACGCGGTTCTGCCGGGCGGAAATACCCTCATACGGCGTCAAAGCCCTTGAGAATACACAAAGCATTCTCAGCCTGTAGAAAAAGTCCAGCCGCAGCCGGACTTTTTCGACAGACTGAAACGGGAAAGAATCGTTTCTTTCCCGTTTCTTTTTTATTCCGTTTTTTCCGCTTCGAGCTGCTTGGCGATCTTCACGATGCGGCTCGTGCCGAGGCGCTCCGCGCCGAGCTCGATGAAGTGTTCGGCATCCTCGACGGACGAGATGCCTCCCGCGGCCTTGACCTTGACGGAGGGAGCGCAGTGCGCGCGCATGAGCGCCACGTCGTCAAACGTCGCGCCGCCCTTCGAGAAGCCGGTGGAGGTCTTGATATACTCCGCGCCGCTCGCCGAGACGATCTCACAGAGCTTGATTTTTTCCTCGTCCGTGAGCAGGCAGCACTCGATGATGACCTTGAGGAGCTTTCCGCCGCACGCCGCCTTGATGCGGACGATCTCGTCAAGCAGCATATCCCAGCACTTGTCCTTCACCATGCCGAGATTGATGACCATATCGATCTCGTCCGCGCCGTTTTTCACGGCGTCCTCGGTCTCAAAGACCTTGGCGGCGGTGGTGTTGTAGCCGTTCGGAAAGCCGATGACGGTGCAGATCTTCATCTGTCCGTTTACATACCGCTTGGCTCCCGCCACATGCGCGGGCGGGATACACACGGAGGCACAGCCAAAACGGATCGCGTCATCGCACAGAGCGCGGATCTCCGCGGCGGTGCAGTCGGTGCGGAGGAGCGTATGGTCGCAGCGGGCAAGAATGTCTTTTATATCCATGATGTTCTGCCTTTCCTTCTTATTGATGTCTGCATCATATCACACGCGCGCCAAAGAAACAAGGCATTTTGTCCCCGGCGAGTGAATAGGCTATGGCGAGGTGTTACAAATGGATGAAATGCAAACCCACAATCGCGTCATTCTCTGCGGCACGCCGCTTTCTTCCCCGGTTTTTTCCCACGCCAGCCGTCTCGAACCGTTCTACACGTTTCCGCTGGAGGTCGCGCGGCTCTCGGGAACGGTGGACACGATCAACGTTCTTCTCCGCGAGGAGCTTCTGCCGGAGCTCAAGCCGTCACGAGCGGGGCTCATCCGCATTGCGGGCGAGGTGCGCTCGTTCAACAACCACAGCGGCGAGGGCAGCAAGCTCGTCATCAGTGTGTTCGCCCGTGAGCTGTCTCCGCCGGAGACGCCCGTATGGGTCAACGAGGTCGAGCTGACTGGCACGCTCTGCAAAAGCCCGAACCGCCGCACCACGCCGATGGGACGGGAGATCTGCGATCTGATGCTCGCGGTCAACCGGCTCTACGGGCGAAGCGACTATCTTCCCTGCATCGTATGGGGGCAGAACGCGCGCCGGGCCGCGCTCTGGGATGTCGGTACGCGCGTACATCTGCTCGGACGCATCCAGAGCCGCGAGTACATAAAAAATCTCGACGGGCAGGCAGTGCGCCGGACGGCGTACGAAATTTCCGTTTCGGATATCGCGGCGCTCCCGTCGGAATGAAAAAAGCATCCGGAGAGAAATCTCGCCGGATGCTTTTTCGTATGAAATTACTTATTGAAGATCTTGAAGATCGTGTCGAACGGATCCTCGCCGTCCTCTTCCGGGGCGGGAACCGCCGCGGGCTCCTTCTGGCTCTCGGCGCGTTCGCGCGCGTCGGTGAAGAGGTTCGCGTCGCGCGGCTCTTCGATCTTGACGGTCTCGGGCTTTTTCTCGTCAAAGCCGGTGGCGATGACGGTAACGACGATCTCGTCATCAAGGGATTCGTCAAAGCTCGCGCCGAAGATGATGTTGGCTTCCGGATGCGCTGCGCCCTGCACGAGCATGGCGGCCGCCTCGACATCGTCGAGACCCATTTCCTTGGAGCCGGTGATGTTGATGAGCACGCCGCGCGCGCCGTCGATAGAGGTCTCCATCAGCGGGCTGGAAACGGCCATCTTCGCGGCATCCTCCGCCTTGTTCTTGCCCGCAGCACGGCCCACGCCCATGTGCGCGAGACCGGCGCCCTTCATAACGGCGGTCACGTCGGCAAAGTCGAGGTTGATGAAGCCGGTGTTCTTGATGAGCTCGGAAATGCTGCTCACGGCCTTGATGAGCACGTCGTCCGCGATCTCGAAAGCGTTGGCCAGCGTGACCTTCTCGGGGCTGGCGTATTTCAGACGGTCGTTCGGGATGATGAGGAGGCTGTCCACGCGGCCCATCAGCTCGCTGACGCCCTGCTGCGCCTGCAGCGCGCGGCGGCGGCCCTCCCAGGAGAACGGACGCGTCACAACGCCGACGGTGAGGATGCCGGCATCCTTCGCGGCCTCAGCCACGACCGGAGCCGCGCCCGTGCCGGTGCCGCCGCCCATACCGGCGGTGAGGAACACCATATCGGTACCCTCGAGCGCCTCAGTGATGGCGTTGCGGCTCTCCTCGGCGGCGCGCTTGCCGACATCGGGGTCGGAGCCCGCGCCCTGGCCGTGCGTCAGCTTTTCGCCGATCTGGATGGTCTGCTTCGCGCCGGAAACGGCGAGAGCCTGTTTATCGGTATTGACCGCGATGAACTCCACGCCCTTCGTATCGCCGGCCGCCATGCGGTTGACAACATTGTTGCCGGCGCCGCCGATGCCGATGACTTTGATGGTGACAACGTTCTCCGCGTCTTTGGTGATTGCCATTCTATATACCCTCCCGGTTCCTATTTGGGGTTTATACTCATACTCTTGTCATTTTATAACGTTTTTAACCGCAGGTCAACAGCATTATGTTGACCTGCGGCCGGTTTTTGTAACAAATTTGAAAAGAAAACCGCCGTTTTACTCAATCCGGGCTGAAAGTCCAGGCGCTGCCGTTCGTATAATAGAGCGTTCCGGCGTCCTCCGCGGCGAGCTGGGAAACGACGTTTTTGAGCATGGCGATGCGGTAGAGCATCTCTCCCTCCGCGCCGAGATAGACCGTGAGACGGCCGTCATAGCGCAGCGAGGGGTTTGCGGGATCGCGGAGATCGATCCATTCCACGAGCGAGGAAACGTCCTCCGCGCGGAGCGCCGGGAGGATCGTCTGCAGCACGGCAAGGCGTTCGGCATTGGTTCCTTCCACAAGCATATTCTCCCCCTCGAGCACCGTCATCGGTTCGAGCGAGCGGATCTCCGGATACTCCCCCGCCGTGAGGGAATCGGTCGTGCCGAGCATTTTCCCGCTGCGGTCGAGCAGCCAGTACTCCTCGTCAATGACCATATACGCCGCGGGCGCCGAGCCCTCCGCCTGAATGACGATCTTGTTCGGGAGCCGCCGCGTGATGCTCACGGTGTCCATATACGGCAGGTCGGAAAAGATCATGCTCGCCGCCTTGAAGCGGTCCACAAAAAAGAGGTTCGCGCCGCGCTCAACGCCGGAGGCGCTGATGATCTCCTCGTCGGTATACTCCGAGGCGTTGATGACCTCGATCTTCGAGACGCGGAACGCCAAGCTCATAACCAGAATAACGACAAAGAAAAGCAAAACGAGGACCATCGGCCCATGCCACGGGCTGCGGCGCTTTACTTTATTGTGCTGACTGAATTCCATTTCCGATGCCATGTTCTGCTCCTTTTATGTGGTGTTGCTCTATGCTTTCTCGCGCCAGACCGATGCTCCGAGCGAGCGCAGCGTCTCGTCCAGCGATTCGTAGCCGCGCAGGATGTGACCGGCGTCGGTCACGGTACTTTCCCCTTCCGCTCCGAGCGCCGCGGCCACGAGCGCCGCTCCGCCGCGAAGGTCGGGGCTTTTCATGGAAGCGCCATGCAGCGTTTCCACGCCGGTCACGAGCGCCATCGGCCCGCGCAGGACGATCTGCGCGCCGAGAGCGCGCATCTCCTCGGCGTGGCGGTAGCGGCCGGAGAAAATGTTCTCAATAAACATCGCCGGTCTTGTGCACCGGAGCGACGCCGCCATCAGCAGCGGCGCTGCGTCCGTCGGAAAACCGGGATAGGGCCTTGTGACGATCGCGCCGGGCGAGGCCGGGCGGCCGTGGGCGGTCATATGTATGCGATCTCCGTGCGTGCTCACGGCGCAGCCCATCGTGCGAAGCGCGTCGAGCACCGGGACGATCTGTCCGGGCGCGGCTGCGGTAAGCTCAATCTCCCCGCCGGCGCACGCCGTGCAGCAGAGATATGTTGCCGCGGCGATCCGGTCGGGCGGGATGCGAAGCCCCGCGTGAGAACGCGGGGAAAAGCCGGTGATCCGGATGACAGGCGAGCCTGCGCCGGATACGTCCGCGCCGAGCGCGCAAAGATAGCTTTGCAGCGTTTCGATCTCCGGCTCGCGGGCGGCGTTATAGATGACGGTCGCCCCCTCCGCCGCGCAGGCGGCGATCATGGCGTTTTCCGTTGCGCCGACGCTCGGCAGCGCAAGCGATATCTCCGCGCCGCGAAGGTGCGAAGCCCGGCACACGATGCTGTCCTCTCCCTCCTCGATCTCCGCGCCCAGAAGCCTCAGGGCGTGCAGATGGAGATCGATCGGCCGCGGGCCGAGCTCGCAGCCGCCGGGGAGCGATACCTCCGCCTCGCCGAAGCGGGCGAGCAGCGGGCCGAGAAATATCACGGAGGAGCGCATCCGGTGCATCAGCTCGCGCGGAATATCGCACCGCGCGGGCGCGGTCGTATCGATGCAGAGAGCGTCGCCGCAGCGCGCCGCGGTGCAGCCGAGATAGCGGAGAATGTCCATCGCCGCGTCAACATCGCTCAGATTCGGGCAGTTGAGCAGCTCCGTATCCGCGCCGCAGAGAAGCGACGCCGCGATCACCGGCAAAACCGCGTTCTTTGAGCCCTGTACGCGGATCTGTCCGCGAAGCGGCGATCCGCCGGTTATATGCCATATACTCATAGTTCTTCCCCCGCACAGCATTTTCAAGCCATACTATGCAGAGAAAGCGCCGTTTGCCAAATTACTCCCCGGAGGCGAGAGAGAGGACGATGGACGTGATCTCGTCGGTAGCGTTCTCCACGGCAAGATCGCGCATATGCTCTTCCATTTCGGCGAGCTTTTCCTTATCGCTCAAAAGCCCGTTGATCGTGGAGAGCATCACATCGGCTCCGGCGTCGCTCTCGAGCAGCACGACGGCGCCGCCGCCGCGCTCGAGCACGCGGGCATTTTTCTCCTGATGGTTATTCACCACGTTCGGACTGGGAACGAGGATCGCCGGTTTGCCGATGGCGGTGAGCTCCGCAAGCGTGGACGCGCCGCTCCGACAGAGAACGATGTCCGCCGCTACCATGAGAAGAGGCATATCATAAATATAGTCCACCACGTCAAACCCGGCTTCCTTCCAGTCGGAGAGGCCGAGCTCTTCGCTCATATACTCCGTCATGCTCTTTATGCCGCGCTTGCCCGCCGAGTGGACGAGCCGGAAGGGGCGCTCCGCACCGTCCATGGCGAGAGCGATCATGCGCGCGACGGTCTTGTTCATTTCCGTTGCGCCGAGACTGCCCCAAACGGAAACGACGAGCGGTTCGTCCTCCGCGATACCGAGCGCGCGGCGCGCGGCGCTCTTATCCGAGCGCATGAAGCCGAGACGCACGGGCGTGCCGGTCACGACGACCTTTTCGGGGTGTTTATAGTTCTCCCGCGCCTCGGCAAAGCCGACCATGATCTTATCCACGCACTTTTCCAGCTGGCGTGTCGTAAGGCCGGGTTCGGCGTTGCTCTCGTGCACGACGGTTGGGATGCCAAGCTTTGCCGCCTCATGCAGCACCGGGTAGCAGACGTACCCGCCGGTGCCGACAACGACGTCCGGCTTAAATTCCTCGATGATCTTCCGGCACGCCGGGCCGGACTTGAGAAGATCGGAGACAAATTTTATATTGTGCCTGATGCCCTCCACCGAGAGCGACCGGCTCAGGTTGCTCACCGGCACGCCGCGGATCTCGTACCCCTCGCGGGGGACAAGCTCCATTTCCATTTTGCCGAGAGCGCCGATGAACAAAATTTCGCTGTCCGGCAGAAGCTCGCGGATCCGCCCGGCCACGCCGACGGCGGGATTTACATGGCCCGCGGTGCCGCCGCAGGCAAACAGAAAACGCATAGGTCATTCCTCGATTTTTTGATTTTTTACTTTATGGAAAAACTCCCGCGGCGCGTAGGCCGCGCAGGGGTTCTCCCGCGATATGCTCAGCAGTATCCCCGCTTCCCCCATCTGGATGAGCAGCGCCGTACCGCCGTAGCTGAAAAACGGCAGCGAGATGCCCGTGCAGGGGACGAGATTCGTACATACCGCAACATTCAGCACAATTTGCAGCGCAAGCATCGTTGTGATGCCGCAGCCGGTAAGAAAGCTGAAGCGGTCGGTGCTCTGCAGGGAGATCCAGTACCCGCGCACGATGAGCATGGCGAAAAGGAGAAGGATCGCCGAGGCGCCGATGAACCCCAGCTCCTCGCACACGACGGAGAAAATAAAGTCGTTGTGTTCCTCGGGAAGATAAAGGTATTTCTGGCGGCTCATGCCGAGACCGAGACCGGACAGCCCGCCCGAGCCGATCGCATAGAGCGACTGGACGATCTGCCAGCCGTCGCCGGTGAGATCGGAGAAGGGGTCGCGGAAGGACGCCACGCGCGCCGCGACATACGGCACGAACAGCACCGCCGCGACCGCGCCGACGAGCAGCACACCGGCCGCGCCGATGAACCAGTGCAGCCGTACCCCGCCGAGAAAGAGCATGGAAGCTCCGATGGCAAGGATGATGATCGTTGCGGAAAAGTGCGGCTCAAGCACGAGCAGCGCCGAAACGACCGCCAGTATCGCCGCGAACGGCGCGATGCCGTACCGGAAGGTGCGCATCCGGTCTTTATATTTGCATATCAGCGCCGAAAAGTAAAGAATAATTGCGATTTTTGTAATTTCTGACGGCTGGAACGTCGTGAAGCCAAGGCTAATCCATCGTCTTGCGCCGTTTACGACCGTGCCGATGACCAGCACTGCCGCAAGGCTTGCGATGGAAACGAGCAGCAGCGGCAGCGCGCAGGCGCGATAAACGCGCATCGGAATGCGCGAGGCGATGAGCATTACGCACACGCCCGCCGCGGCGAAGATGGCCTGCCGGGAGAAAAAATACACCGGGTTGTGTCCGGTCTCGCCCTGCAGATCGTAATACGCGCTCGCAAAGCTCGCCGAGAGCACCATCACCACGCCGACGCCGAGCAGCGTGAGCGTGATAACAAGGAAAGGCAGATCCGCCCTGCGGTCTGCCTTACCCGTTTTGACCGGCGCGGCGCCGGTCGAAGTATGATCCATGAGAGCCTCCGGTATTACCCTCTCAAAAGCTCAGAAGGAATAGCGTCCCGTTACGCCGAGAAGCGATACGACCGCCATGACGAGCGTGATGCCCGCAAACAGGACGAAGATCTCTTTTTCTTTCCATTTCCGGCCCGTCCAGCCGCCCATCTCCAGATGGTGGTGGAAGGGGGCCATTTTGAATACGCGCTTGCCGTGGGAGAGCTTGAAATACGCCACCTGGATGATGTCCGAAAGCGTTTCAATGATCGGCATGATGCAAAGCGGGATGAGCAGCAGCGGCACATCCAGCGCGAACGCCAGACCCGAGATGCACCCGCCGAGGAAGAGCGAGCCGGTGTCGCCCATAAATACGCGCGCGGGGTTGAAATTGTAGATCAGGAAGCCGAGCAGCGCGCCGACCATACCGCTGGCAAAAATGCCCTGCGGCATATACTCTTTGCCCCAGCAGAACACGATGGCCGTGAAGCAGAGGAACACGGGCACGCAGGTGCCCGCCGCGAGGCCGTCCACGCCGTCGGTGATGTTCACGGCGTTCACCGTGCCGACGATGACAAACGCCGCAAAAATGAAGTACAGCGGCTCGGAGACCGGAACATAGGTGTTCCAGAACGGAATATAAAGATTGGGGCTCAGATAGCCGGTGAAGCGGAGCAGCAGCAAAAAGCACGTGGCGGCAAGGAGCTGCAGAAGAAACTTCATCTTTGCGCTCAGGCCGAGATTCTGCTTGTGGCGCAGCTTTTCATAGTCGTCCAGAAAGCCGATCGCGCCGAACACGAGACCGAACACGAGAATGAAAATGTGTCCCCACTCGCCGTTCGCCATGAAGGAGAAGCCGACCGTGAGACAAACGACCGTAACGGCGATGATGAACATCAGCCCGCCCATCGTGGGCGTGCCGGTCTTGCTCATGTGCCACGTGGGGCCGTCTTCCCGGATCGCCTGCCCGGCTTTGATTTTCCGCAGATACGGCACCAAAACCGCGCCTACGGCGCTCGATATACAAAATCCGACGACAAGCGCCAAAATCAGCTTCCAAGTCATTCTTTTTCCCGTGCCTTTCCTCTTTTGCTTTGTCAGGTGCGCTTCGCGCGTTCGGCAAGATAGTCCGCGACGATCTCGCGCTCGTCCATGTGGATCTTCTCGTGGCCGATGATCTGATAATCCTCGTGGCCCTTGCCGCAGAGCAGGATGACGTCGCCCGGCTCATGATGGTCGATTGCCCAGCGGATGGCCTCCGGGCGGTCGCAGATGACCTTGTAGGGCGCTTTGCCCGCGCGTACGCCGGGCAGGATCTCCTCGATGATGCTCATGGGATCCTCCGTGCGCGGGTTGTCGCTCGTAACGATGACGAAATCGGCAATGTCCGCAGAGAGCTTTCCCATGATCGGGCGTTTTTTCCGGTCGCGGTCGCCGCCGGCGCCGAAGAGCATCACGAGACGCTTTGGCGCAATGCCGCGCAGCGTCGTGAGAACGTTTTCAATAGCATCCGGCGTGACGGCATAGTCGATGAAAATGCTGTAGTCGCCATCCGTCGGCACCGGCTCCACGCGTCCCTTTGCGCCGTGGGCCGTTTCGAGCGCCGCGGCGGCGTCCGCGAGGGATACGCCGAGCAGCCGCGCGCACGAGATCGCCGCGAGCGCGTTATACACGGAAAACTGTCCCGGCAGGTTCGTCTTTACACGGACGAGCTCGCCCTCTTCCAGCGCGCAGAAGCGCACGCCGCTCGGCGCGAGACGGATATCGCGCGCCGTGAGCGAAGCGCTGTCGCTCTTCGCCGAGAAGGTATACACCGGCTGCGGCGCGTCCTTCATAACCGTTTCGGTCCACGGATCGTCCGCGTTCGCCGCCGTTTTTTCGCACATGGGGAAGAGCATTGCCTTAGCCTTCGCATATTCCTCCATCGTGTTGTGGAAGTCGAGATGATCCTGCGTCAGATTCGTGAAGAGGCCGACGGCAAAATGCACGCCCGCCACACGGCGCAGCACCAGCGAGTGAGAGGAAACCTCCATCACGCAGTGGGTGCACCCGGCATCTGCCATCTGACGGAAGAGTGCCTGCAGGTCGCAGGATTCCGGTGTGGTGTGCTCGGCGTGGAATTCCTCGTCGCCGATCATGTTCGAGATGCTGCCGATGAGCCCGACCTTCGCGCCGAGGGTCTTTTCCAGGATCTGCTTTATGAGGATGGTGGTCGTCGTTTTGCCGTTCGTGCCGGTGATGCCGATGACCTTCATTTCGCGGCTGGGGTCGCCGTAGAAGTTCCGCGCGGCGAGCGCGAGACCGAGACGGCTGTCGTCCGTTTGGACGTACGGCACGTTTCCGGCGGGCGCTTCCTCGCACAGCACGGCGGCGCAGCCCTTTTCCACCGCCATGGGGATATATTTATGTCCGTCCGACTCATACCCGCGCACGGCGACGAACAGATCACCGTTCTTCACGCGGCGGGAATCGTAGCAGACGCCCGTGATCTCCGTATCGCCGGAGGCGACTGCGGAGAGAACGTTTATTTCCTTGAGAATTTCCGATAGTTTCATGGTACTTCCTCATTGTCCCGGCCGGCTTTTCAATACCGGCCGTATGTATCGTTATCGTCGTTGACGATGCTGACCTCAATTACGCTGCCCGTGGGGACGCTTTCCCCCGCGCCGGTGCTCTGGAACACAACGCGCACCGTATCGCTGTCGGCGAGGATCGTGCTGTCCGAGCGGAGGAACAGCCCTCGTGAAAAGAGCGCTTCCCGCGCCTCGGTATAGGTGAGCCCCGTAAGCTCCGGCACAGTCCCCTCTTCTGCCTCCGGTATTTCACCGGTATAGATGAGCACCGTTGTGCCGCTCGCAACGACCGTTCCCTTCCCCGGCAGCTGGCCGGTGACAATGTCGCCGGTCCCTTCGATCCGGGCGGCGAGCCCGGCCTCGCGGAGCAGCTTTACTGCTTCCTCCGGCGTTTTGCCGGTGAGCGGCGGCACGGCGCGGTCGATGTATTTTTCCTCCGCTTCGCTGTATTGCGGCTGTACGCCGAGATACGGCAGCACTTCGCCGAGGATGCGCCCGACGACGGGCGCGGCCATCTGCCCGCCGGAGATATAGATACCGCTCTCGTTCGAGGGGGTATCCATCAAAACGAGGCACACGACCTGCGGATCGTCCGCGGGCGCGTAGCCGATGAAGGAGACGATGTATTCCTTCTTTCCACCGGCGGCGTCCTGCGCCACCTTTTCGGAGGTGCCGGTCTTGCCGGCGATGTGATACCCGGCAACATAGGCGTTTTTGCCGGTGCCCTGCTTCGTATCGCACACGACCTGCTCCAGAACAGCGTTCACCTGCGCGCTCGTCTTCTCGGAAATGACCTGCCGGAGCACCTCCGGCTCGGTTTTCGATATAAGCGCGCCGGTGCCGTCCGTGACGGAATCGACGATGTAAGGCTTCATAAGATACCCGCCGTTGCAGCAGGCGCTCACAGCGGTGATGAGCTGGAGCGGCGTGATGTTGAACGTCTGGCCGAACGACGCCGCGGCGAGCTGGGAGAAGTTTTCGCTGTTGCAGAAAACGCTGCGCGGCCACCAGATGCTGCCGCTCTCGCCCGGAAGCGAAATGCCGGTCTTCCCCGTGAGAGAAGCGTCCGGATTTTCGCTCGCGCGGAAAAAGCCGAAGCTCTCGCAGTAGCGGTAGAACGTCTCCTCGCCGATACGGAGCCCCAGCGTGGCAAATGCTACGTTGCACGAATGCTGCGCCGCCTGCGTAAGCGTCTGGGGACCGTGACCGATCGTTTTCCAGCACTTGAGCGGCTTGCCGCGTCCCTGCACCGTCATGCTACCGCCGCAGTAAAAGCTGTCGGACGGCGTAGCAGCGCCCTCTTCGAGCGCGATGGCAAGCGTGATGATCTTAAATGTGGAGCCCGGCTCGTAGGTATCGGAAATGGCCTTGTTGCGCCACTGGGCAAGCTGCGCGTCTTTCAACATCTGCGCCGCGGTGTCCGGATCGGCGGTCGAATCGATCTCCGATTGGATGTCGGCGGAGACGCGCTGGTAGTTGTTAAGATCAAAGTTTCCGAGCGACGCCATCGCCAAAATTGCGCCCGTATTCGGGTCCATGATGATGCCGGCGGCGCCGTTTTGTATATCAAAGTCCTGCACCGCCTGGGAAAGCTGCTTCTCCAGATAGTACTGGACGGTGGTATCGATTGTCAAGTGGAGATTGAGTCCGTCCTGCGCATCGACGTAATCCTCATAGCTTGTGAGGATCATATCCGTTCCGGCGCTGTTCTTCAGCCGGAGGATGCTTCCGGCGGTTCCGGTCAGGAGCTCGTTCTGCGTAAACTCCAGTCCCGAAAGGCCGGTATTGTCCGCGCCGACGAAGCCGATGACATGCGAAGCGAGCGAAGCATACGGGTAATAGCGTTTTGTATCCGGCTCGAGCTTCACGCCCTGCAGGTCGTACTCGTTTTTAAAGGCGCGCACCGCGTCCGCCTCGGCTTCCTCGATCTGGCGCTTGACGGTTTTGTACCAGCTGCGCCGGTCAGCGGTCATCGTGAGGATCTTTTCGCGGTCTACGCCGAGGATCTCGGAAAGACCGGACGCAATGCGCTCGGCGTCCTCGCCGTTTATGGATATCTCCGCGGGGCTCACGTACACGGTATACGTTGTCGCGCTCATTGCAAGCACGCGTCCCTCGCGGTCATAGATCGTCCCGCGCGAGGCGGGGATCGCCGTGCGGCGGAGCTGCTGCTGCAAGGCGGCGCTCTCCAGCTCGTCGTGGCGCAGGATCTGCAGCCGGAAAAGCTGGAGCATCAATACGGCAAACGCCGCAATGCCGCACGCGGCAAGAAGAAACAGCGCGCGGCGGAGCATGGTTCGGTTGGGTCGGCTGTTGGGCGGCATGGCGTTTCCTCCGGATCGGCAAATGCATCATTCTGATGCATTATACCGCGCCGGGATCAAAAACATGCCATAACCGTGTCGAGAAGGTTCTCCCAGAAATACCGCAGGGCCTGTCCGCGGCGCGCGTGGAGCACCGTGGCCCGGTCGGAAAGCTCGGATGCGCCGGTATTGCGCTGATCGAGCCGGGGCAGCTCCATGCCGAGCGTTCCCACGGCGTAGCTCTCCACGGCGGCGAGACTCTCGGCTTTTTCGGTCTCCACAAGGAGCGTGCGCTCCTCCGCTTTGAGCTCCGAGATACGCTCCGAAACGGCGACGAGCTCGTCATTCATTGCCGTGAGCTCCGCCTGTCCGGTCAGCGAGCCGACAAGAAGCAGCATGGCCGCGACCGCGGCGGCGGCAAAGGCAAGCGCGCTGCGCCACGTCTTTTTCCGCGCCGGTTTCTCGCCTGTCTCGTCCGTTTCTTTCTCCATGCGTCCGTCCCAGTACCGCCCGGCAAACCGGTCGGCGATCAGGGGCAGCTCTCTGGTATCCTCATCCAGAACGGGGAAAGCGCGCGTTGCTTCCGCGCTCTCTGCGCAGGGGGTGAATACCGCGGTTTTCTGTTCGGTCGTTTTTGCGTTCACGGGTATCTCCCCTTTTATATTCTCTCGGTAACACGCAGTCTCGCGCTGCGCGCGCGCGGGTTGTCGTTCAGTTCCTCTTCCGAAGCCGTGATGGGCTTCGTGACGGTCTTCATCGTCTGCACAAAGCCGCACACGCACACCGGGAAATCGCGCGGGCAGGTGCAGCCGTCCTCGCGCTCGCGGATGGCGGTCTTGACGATCCGATCTTCCAGCGAGTGGAAGCTGATCACGCAGAGTCTTCCGCCGGGCGCCAGCCGGTCCATGGCGGTAAGGAGCATTTCCCGCTCCGCCTCCAGCTCGTCGTTCACGGCGATACGGATCGCCTGAAAGCTGCGCTTGGCGGGGTGCTGCTTTTCGCGCAGCGCCGCGCCGGGCATGGCGCTTTTGATGATATCGACAAGTTCCAGCGTCGTTTCCACGGGCTTTTTCTCCCGCGCGCGGACAATGTTTCCCGCAATGCGGTTGGCGTAGCGCTCCTCGCCGTAGTCGCGCAGGATGCGCACGAGCTCCCGCTCCGGCCATGTGTTCACGACCGTCCACGCCGTCACCGGTGCGCTCTGATCCATGCGCATGTCGAGCGGCGCGTCCGCCATATAGGAAAAGCCGCGTTCGGCTTCGTCGAGCTGCGGCGAGGATACGCCGAGATCGAAGAGCATTCCGTTCACCCGGTCTATGCCGAGATCGTCGAGGATCTTTCCGAGCGAGCGGAAATTTCCGTGGACGAACGTGATGCGCTCCGCCCACGGCGCGAGGCGCGCCTTTGACCGCTCGATGGCGGTCTCGTCCTGATCGATGGCGATGAGCCGTCCGGTCGTGAGCCGCTTGGCGATCTCCATGGAGTGACCGCCGAGACCGAGCGTCCCGTCCACATAGATCCCGTCCGGCTTTATATTCAGATTTTCAATGCATTCGTGCAGAAGCACGCTTTTGTGTTCCGGCATATCAAAACTCCAGCTCTTCCATGACGGCGGCAATGTTCTCCGGCGTCATTTCCGCATCGTGGATCTCGTTCCAGCGCGCGCTGTCCCAGAGCTCCGCATGGTTGTTGCAGCCGACGATGGTCACGTCCTTCGTGAGGCCGGCATAGTCCCGCAGATTCTGCGGCAGGAGAATGCGGCCCTGCGCGTCCGCCTCACAGCGTGCGGCAAAGGCGAAGAGCGGGCGCATCCTGCGCTGCTTTACGAACGGCATCGCGTCCACCTTATCGGAAAAGCGCTGCCAGCTCTCGGCGCTGTACGCCGAAAGGCAGCGATCCATCGAAAGCGTCACATAGAAAACGCCGCCGAGCTCGTCCCGCAGGCGCGAGGGCACCGCAAGACGCCCCTTGGCATCGAGCGTGTGCATATATTCGCCGGTCATACGCGACGCCTCCCTTCTCTGTTCGCACGTGGACAACCGTGACACTTTGCCCCACTTTGCCCCACTATGCTGTTTTATTATAAAAGGCAGGGGGCAAAAATGCAAGAGCAAAATTCCGTTGGAACAGTGCATCTTCCGTGGCGAACGGCCCATATGTTGTATAAAAAACGCAAAAAGAGCCGCCGGAGCGCAGTATATGGTGCGCTCCGGCAGCTTCCGTCTCGTTATTGACAAATGGTTACGATTGGGCAGGCAAAATTCGCTTTTCAGGAGAATTTCGTCCGTTCAGGCGGAGGACTCAGCCGTTGATGAACTCGCTGTCCTCCACATCCTGCAGCGTGACGTCCGCGGTGCCTTCCGGCTGCTCGGGCGCAGCGGCGGCGCGGAACTGCGCGCGCGCCACGCGGACTTTTTCGAGCGACGCGGCGACGGCTTCCTCCGTCTGGCGGAGGGCGTCGTCCAGATAGCTGTTCGCCGCGCGCAGCAGCTCGCGGGACTTTGTTTCCGCCGTTTGGACGATCTCGTCGGAGCGGCGCTTGGCTTCCTGATAGACGCTCTGCTCGTCGATCATCTGCGTGGCCTTATCCTCGGCACCGCGGCGGATATTGTCCGCCTCCTGCTTGGCGTTAGCGACGAATTCGTCGCGTGCGTTGACGAGACGGCGCGCCTCGCTCAGCTCCATCGGGAGCGTCGCCTTAAGATCGTCGAGAAGATTGAGAGCCTTGTCGCGCTCAACGATGCACTTGTCGTTGCCCAGAGGGACGCCCCATGCCTCCGCGATCATATTATAGAGCATATCGATGATATCCAGCGCGTGGTTTTCCATATATTTATTTCCTCCCGTTGAGTTTTATCATCAGATCGTCGAGGATCTCTGCGGGGACAAAGCGGGAAATATCGCCGCCGTAGCTTGCGATCTCGCGCACGGTGGTCGAGGAGAGATACATGTATCTTTCGTCCGACGCCAGAAACACCGTCTCCACGCGGGAGTTGAGCTTCTTGTTCGTGAGCGCCATCATAAATTCGTATTCAAAGTCGGACAGCGCGCGCAGTCCGCGCACGACGACGGGGTTTTCGTATCGGTCGGCGTAGTCCACGAGCAGACCTTCCCACATATCGACCTCGACATTGGGAATGGACGCCGTGACGCGCCGCACCTGCTCGCAGCGCTCTTCGAGCGTAATGGCGCAGTGTTTTCCGGGGTTTGCCACCACGCAGACCACAACGCGCTCGAACATTTTGGACGCGCGGCGGATCACATCAAGATGGCCGAGCGTGATCGGATCAAAGCTGCCGGGGCAAATGGCTGTCTGCATCAGTTGTTTCCTCTGGTTATGACCGTGAGTTTGATTTTCCCGTAACGGTACGTCTTCGTCGTACCGTATTCCGGCGGAAGGACCGGCAGCGCCGTTTCCGGCCGGGTCTCGACCACCATTATACCACCGCGCGAGAGGATGTCAAACTCTTTCACCGTCTCGATCGCTTTCGCTTCCAGCCCGGAGCCGTAGGGCGGATCGAGGAAAATGAGATCGAATTTTTCGCCGGATTTCAGAATGCCGAGAGCGTCGCACTGCAGCACGCGCGCCGCGAGACCGCAGCGGCGGAGATTTTCCTGCACGAGGCGGACAGAGTCCCTGGCGCTGTCCACAAAAAGACACTCCGCCGCGCCGCGGGAGAGCGCTTCAATGCCGAGCTGACCCGTTCCGGCGAACAGATCGAGGACTTTGCGCCCCTCCACATCAAACTGGATGATATTGAACATGGCCTCCTTCACCTGATCGGCCGTGGGGCGGACATCCCGCCCCACCGGCTCGAGCAGACGGCGGCCGCGGCATGTGCCGGTGATCACTCGCATGGTGTTTCCTCCTCGGTTTTGTGAAAATAGTCGTATACAGCCTGCGCCGTGTTTTTCGGCACGGCCCGGGCAAGCTCCTCCGCGCTCGCTGCGCGGATCGCGCGCACCGAGCCGAAGGTCTTCAAAAGATCGTTTCTCCGTTTTTCCCCGACGCCGGAGATCTTATCGAGTGTGGAGCCGCGCACACTGTCGCGCAGCGAGCGGTGATACTCGATGGCGAAGCGGTGCGTTTCCTCCTGAATGCGGCCTACAAGCGCGAACGCGGCGGGATTTGCCTGTATGCCGATCTCGTGTCCCTCCGGCGTTATGAGCGCGCGCGTACGGTGGCGGTCGTCCTTCACCATGCCGAACACCGGCAGGCTGAGTCCCAGCGCTTCGAGCGCCGTGCAGGCCGCCGAAGCGTGCTCCGCGCCGCCGTCGATGAACAAAACGTCCGGCCTTGCGGAGAACTTTCCGTCCTCATCCAGATAATGCGTGAACCGCCGCGTGATGACCTCGCGCATAGAGCCGTAGTCGTCCGGCGTTTCGGTGCTGCGGATGCGGAATTTCCGGTAATCGCGCTTGAGTGGCTTGCCGTCCACATGCACCGTCATGGAAGCGACAATGCCCGTGCTGCCGGTGTTGGAGATATCATAGGCCTCGATCCGGTGCGGAAATTCCGTGAGCTGAAGCGTCTCCTGAAGCCAGGAGAGCGTTTTGCTCCGGCGCTGCTCGGCGGTCGTGGAGCGCAATATCTCCTCGCGCGCGTTCACTGCCGCCTTTTCTGCAAAGCGGGCGCGGTCGCCGCGCTGCGGCACCTCGAGATACACTCGCCGCCCGGCCATATCCGAAAGCCAGCGCTCAATGTCCTCTTTATCCTCCGGCTCAAACGGCAGAAGGACCGTTTTCGGCCAGCTTGAGCGGTTAACATAATATTGGCGCAGCAGGGCGGACAGAGCCTCCCCGTCCGTTTCCGTCGGATCGTCAATGAGCGATACATCCTTGCCGGAGAGGTCGCCGTTCGTATAGTGCAGCACGGAAAAGCAGCTTTTTGCGCCGCGCACGAATCCGACGGCGTCCGTATCGGCGCGGGCGGCGGCGATGACGCGCTGGCGGTTTTCCAGCGTGGATACGGCGCGCATCCGGTCGCGCAGACGCCCGGCCTCTTCAAACCGGAGGTCTTCGGCCGCGGCATTCATCTCGGTCTCGATGCGCCGGACGAGCTCCGCGCTGCGCCCTTCAAGGATATCCACGGCCTCGCCGATCGCGCGGCGGTACTCTTCCCCGTCCGGCTCCCCGCGGCACCAGCCGCGGCACGCGCCCATCTGGTACTGCAGGCAGGGCCGGTCCTTGCCGATGTCGCGCGGGAACACGCGGCGGCAGGTCGGCAGGCCCAGCGTTTTGCAGAGCGTATCGATGATGCTCATCGTCTGTCCCCGGCCGCCGTAGGGGCCAAAGTATTTTGCCCCGTCCGGGTTCGCGCGGTTTGAGAGCGTAAAGCGCGGGTACGGCTCCCGCCGGTCAAGACGCAGGAACGGATAGCCCTTATCGTCCTTGAGGAGGATGTTGTAATGCGGCTTGTGGCGCTTGATGAGCGAGTTTTCCAGCACAAGCGCTTCAAATTCCGTCTCGGCAATGATGACGTTGAAGTCGTTCACGTGCGAGACCATCGCCGCGACCTTCGGCAGATGGTCGCCGCGGAAATAGCTCGTCACGCGGTTTTTGAGCGCCTTAGCCTTGCCGACGTAGATCACCTCGCCGGAAGCGTCCAGCATAATATAGACGCCCGGCAGAAGCGGCAGGCGGTTGGCTTTCTCGCGCAGCTCCTCGATCTTGGTCACGGTATCCTCCGAAAAGTCCCAGAATGCAAAAGCAAGGGCGTGTTTATAACACGCCCTTGTCCGTTTGTTTGCTTCCGCAGATCACTCCGCGAAGTCCGAGGCGATCAGCGCGGTGAGCGCCGTCACGGCCTCTTCCTCGTCCGAGCCGTCCGCAATGATGGTGATGGAGGTACCCTTCACGATACCCAGAGAAAGAACGCCGAGAAGAGACTTGGCGTTGACACGGCGCTCGTCCTTTTCGACCCAGATGCTGCACTTGTACTCATTGGCCTTCTGGATGAAAAACGTTGCAGGTCTGGCGTGCAGGCCCACCTGATTGCTGATGACTACTTCTTTGCTGACCATAATCGCCGCTCCCTATCATCATAAAATTAAATAAAACTGCTATGGATCACTTTGCGCGGATATGCTTTTATACGGCTATATTCTAACAAAGCGCGCGGGGAACGTCAACCTTTTTCCCGGTGTTTTGGAAAAATGCACAGCAAAAATCCCGGCTTCGACGCGCTGTTATTTCAATTCCACAACGGTTACGCCGGTCTCGCCCTCGCCGTAGCGGCCGAGACGGAACGATTTCACCTGCTTATTGCGGCGGAGCGACTGCTGCACGGCGGCGCGCAGCGCCCCTGTGCCCTTGCCGTGGATGATCGTCACGGTCTCCAGGCGCGACTGCACCGCGGAATCGATGTACCGCTCCACGACCGGGATGGCCTCGATGGTCTCCATACCGCGGATATCGAGTTCGGACGAAACGGCGCTCTGCCGTAGCGTTGTGCCGCGGCTCTCGGTGCGCACGGTCACGGCGGGCTTTTCGTTTTCCAGAAGCAGCACCTCGTCCTCGCGCGCTGTGACGCGCAGAATACCTGCCTGTAAAGTGAGCGTCCGGTCGGACGATATGGCGAGCACCGTCGCCTTCACGCCCATGGAGCGGATCTGCACCACGTCGCCCACCTGCACGGCGCGCGCGGATTTTTTCTCCTCGGGCGCCGGCTCGTCCTTTCGCAGGGAGTCCTGCGTCTCGTTGAGCTTCCGGCGCATCTCGGCGCGCGCGGCGTTGATGCGCTGGTGGTCGTTTTCCTCGTTCTGCGCCGAGCGCATCGCGTCCAGCTCGCGGAACGTGCTCTCGGCCACGGCGCGGGCATCGGACAGGATGCGTTCGGCCTCACGCCGCGCCTTCTGCTCCGACTTTTCGAGCCGGATCTCAAGCTCGGCGCGCAGCTGCGCGGCCTTTTTCCGCTCCTCCTCCGCCTGCCGGAGCTGGCGGGCGGACTCGGTGCGCTCGCGGTCAAGGATCTGGCGGGTCTGCTCGAGCTTTTCGATCGTCTCTTCGAGCTTTGCGCTCGTCATGCCGACGCGCCCTTTGGCGTCCTCGATGATCTCCTCCGGCAGACCGAGCCGCCGGGAGATGGCAAAGGCGTTGGATTTTCCCGGAATGCCGAGAAGCAGCCGGTACGTCGGGCGCAGAGTGTCCACGTCGAACTCGCACGAGGCGTTCATAACGCCGGGCGTGTTCGTGGCATATACCTTAAGCTCGGCATAGTGCGTCGTTGCGGCGATAACGCAGCCGCGCGCGCGGGCATCCTCCAAAATCGACACGGCAAGCGCCGCGCCCTCGACGGGGTCTGTTCCCGCGCCGAGTTCGTCGAAGAGAAGAAGCGATCCGTCGCCGCACTCTTTGAGCACGTTCACGATGTTCACCATGTGCGCCGAGAAGGTGGAGAGCGACTGCTCGATGCTCTGCTCGTCGCCGATGTCCGCAAGGACTTTATCAAATATGGGAACGCAGCTGCCCTCCGCGGCGGGAATGTGCAGGCCGCACTGCGCCATAAGGCAGAGAAGGCCGATGGTCTTGAGCGTAACGGTCTTGCCGCCGGTGTTCGGGCCGGTGATGACGAGCGTATCGTAATCCTCGCCGAGCTCCACATCGATCGGCACGGCCTTGTCCTTATCGAGCAGCGGATGGCGCGCCCGGTGCAGCCGGACGCCGCGCTCGGAGAGCTCCGGCGCGCCGGCATTCAGCTTGAAGCTGAGCTTTGCCCGCGCGAAAATGCCGTCGAGCCGCACGAGCGCGGAGAAGTCGGCGTCGATATCCTCGCGGTGCGCGGCGCACTCGGCGGAAAGCTCCGCGAGAATGCGCTCGATCTCCGCTTTTTCCTTCGCTTTCAGCTCGCGGATCTCGTTGTTTGCCTTGACCGCCGCCATCGGCTCGACGAAGAGCGTGGCGCCGGAGGCCGAAACATCGTGCACGAGGCCCGGGACGCTGCCCTTGCATTCGGCCTTGACCGGAACAACGTAGCGATCCGAGCGCGTCGTGATGATCGGGTCCTGCAAGAATTTTGCCATGGACGGCGCGGAGATGATCTTCTGCAGGCTGTCGCGCACGCGAGCCGCCGCCGCACGCATTTTGCGGCGGATGTCCGAAAGCTCACTGCTCGCGCTGTCGGCGATCTCATCCTCGCCGGGGATGGAGTTTACGATCTTGTCCTCCAGAAACCGGTTCGTCTGGAGCATTTTGAAAAGATGGTCGATGCACGTCTCCTTCTCGGCGCTCATGCCGTAGGAGCGCACGGCGCGCGCGCTTTGCAGCACGCCCGCGATCTCGAGAAGCTCGCGCGTATTGAGCACGCCGCCCATATCGGCACGGGCGAGCGAGCCGCGCACATCGCGCAGACCCGAAAGCGACGGGCTGCCCTTATAGACCATCATGTCCTTTGCATCGCTCGTCTCGGCGAGCAGCCGTTCGACCTCCGCGCGGTGGACGCTCGGCACGAGAGTGAGCGCCTCGGCCTTCGCCGGTTCGGACACCGCCTCCCCCGCGAGCATTTCCAGCACCGCCGGAAGTTCGAGAGTATTTCTTGATTTTTCCAGTAAGTCCATTTATCTCTCCGTTTGCATCATATGTTTACATAATTTGTTTGACGTAATTTTATCAACATAAATCGTTTTGCATAATTCGATTTACATATTTCGGTTTACGCAATTTTATTAACGTAATATAGTTAACATAAATATATTATCGTTCACCGATTTTGCAGCGAGTGCCAGTAATCGAGCGTACCGAAGCCGCGGTCGAGCTGCGCGAGGGTGTATTCCTCGCAGGCCGTGCAGAAGCGCTCGTCCGACGACTCGTCCAGCGTAAAGGAAAAGATCTTCTTCTCCCCCGCCGAGCACACGTGACGCATGGCGGCGAGCGACGCGCCGCAGAGCAGCACTGACTTTCCCGGCGCGCCGGGCGCGCAGCCGGTGCAGTGGACGCCGCCGCCGTAGAGACTCAGGCGCGGCTTTTCGGGCGTGCGCGAGCCGCAGTCCGTGCAGCGGTCGAGCTGCGGAGCGAACCCCGCAAGACACATGAGCCGCAGCTCAAAGACCGCCTTGATATGTTTGGCCGGATAAAGCTGCCGCGAGAGCGCGAACAGCGCGTTGAGCCCCAGATGAAGCAGCGCCGTGCTGTGGCTGTCCTCGTCCGATACGGCCTCCAGAAGCTCCGCCATATAGCAGCCGAGCGCATAGTCGCCGAGATCGGCGCGCAGCGCCGCAAAGTCCTCCAGCACGCTCCCCTCGGTCAGCGTATACCGGCCGCGGTTTTCAAAAAATGTCAGCTCCGACCATGTGAGCACCTGCGACGCCGCCGAGCACTTTGAGCCCTTGCGCAGCGCGCCGCGCGCCTCCGCGGTGATTTTTCCCTCCTCCTCCGTGAGGATAGTGAGGATCTTGCTCGACTCCTTGTATTTCACCTCGCGCAGCACCAGTCCGTGCAGGGTTTTGTACATTATGTAAACCTCTTGTCTCACGACAGAGGCCGTGATGGCGCTCTGTCGTTCGTCTTCTGTTCTTTCTTTTTGTTCTCTGCCGGAGCGATGCGGGTCAGCAGCCAGCAGAGCGGGTCGCCGGTGTCGCGGAACACGTCCCAGAAAATCTTCGTATCCATACGGGGAGTTTTCCCCCGCGCCGGGCGGTTATGACCGGGAATTTCCGGATATGGCGGCAGTTTCAGGTATCGGTATAGCCAAAATTGCGCAGCAGCGAATTGGAATCACGCCACTTTTCCTTTACCTTCACCCACGTCTGCAAAAACACCTTCGTGCCCATAAATTCCTCAATGTCCTTGCGGGCGTCTTCGCCGATCTTTTTGAGCATCGCGCCGTGCTTGCCGATGATGATCCCCTTGTGGCTCGCCTTTTCGCAGTAGATCGTCGCTTCCAGATCGATGATGCCGTCGTCCCGCTCGGAAAAGCGCGTGATCTCCACCGCCGTGCCGTGCGGCACCTCGCGTTCGAGATTGAGCAGCAGCTTTTCGCGGATCAGCTCGGCGCAGACCTGCTTTTCCGGCTGGTCGGTCGTCACGCCCTCCGGGAAGAGCGCCGGGGACTCCACGGCGAACTTATCGAGCTCCTTGAGAAGCTCCTCCACGCCGTCGCCGGTCCTGGCGGAGATCGGAACGATGGCGTTAAAGGCATACGCCTCGCTGTAGAGTGCGATGACGGCAAGGAGCTTTTCCGGCTCAACGGTATCGAGCTTGTTGATGGCGAGCACCGCCGGGCAGTTTGCCGCCTTGATGCTTGCGATCAGCTCGCGCTCCTGCGGCCCGAGAGAGGCGACCGGCTCCACAACGAGCACGACAGCGTCCACATCCGCGACGCTCTGGCGCACGACATTCACCATATAGTCGCCGAGGCGGGTGCGCGGCTTATGGAAGCCGGGGGTATCAAGAAATACGAACTGCGTCTCCCCGCGCTGGCACACGGCGGTGATGCGGTTTCGCGTCGTCTGCGGTTTGTTGGATACGATGGCGATCTTTTCCCCGGCGAGAGCGTTCGTCAGGGTGGACTTGCCGACGTTGGGCCGTCCGCAGATGGTGATCATGGCAGTTTTAGAAATCATAGCCGAGCTCCTTCATAATGGCTTTTTCTCTTGCGCGCATTTTGGCTTTTTCCTCGCCCTCGTCGAGATGGTCGTAGCCGAGCAGATGCAGCACGGAGTGCACCGTGAGATACTGCGCCTCGTGCTTAAATCCGCCGCCGTACTCCTCGCCCTGCGCTTCGGCACGCTCGAGCGAGAGGACCATGTCGCCGAGATAGCGGCGGTTCGTGTCATAGTCCATTTCGTCGATCGGGAACGAGAGCACGTCCGTCGGCCGGTCCACGCCGCGCTGCTCGCGGTTGATGACGTGGATGCCCTCGTCGTTCGTGAGCGTAACGCCGATCTCGCACGGCTCGTCCACGCCCTCAGCGCGCAGCGCTGCGGCGGCGGCCTTCTTTACGAGCGCGGCCGTCTCCGGGTGGCCGAGACCGCGCTTTTCCCGGTAAATGTAGAATTTATGCTGCATCGTTATTTCCTCTTGTAGTTATTGTATCCGCTATTGTCCCGGCGCTGCGGCGCGGCGGTTTTCTTCTCCCGCTCCACGGCGGCAGCGGCGGCCTTTTCGTGCTTTTCATAGGCGGCGATGATCTGCTGCACGAGTGCGTGGCGCACAACGTCCGCGCCGGTGAAGCGGCAGATGGCGATATCGTCCACGCCGTCGAGCACCTTCATCGCTTCCTTGAGGCCGGACGCCTTGTCCGCCGGGAGGTCGATCTGCGTCACGTCGCCGGTGATGACCATTTTGCTGTTGAAGCCGAGGCGCGTGAGGAACATTTTCATCTGCTCGCGCGAGGTGTTCTGCGCCTCGTCGAGAATGATGAAGCTGTCGTCGAGCGTGCGGCCGCGCATATAAGCGAGCGGTGCTACCTCTATATTGCCCTTTTCAAGATAGGTATTATAGGTCTCCGGCCCTAGCATATCAAAGAGCGCGTCGTACAGCGGGCGCAGGTACGGATCGACCTTGCTCTGCAGATCGCCGGGCAGGAAGCCGAGCCGCTCGCCCGCCTCCACCGCCGGGCGCGTGAGGATGATGCGGTTAACGCTCTTCTCGCGGAATGCCGCCACCGCCGCGGCCACGGCGAGATACGTTTTGCCCGTACCGGCGGGGCCGATGCCGAGCGTCACGGTATTCTCACGGATGGCCTGCACATACGCCTTCTGGCCGAGCGTTTTCGGCTTGACCGGGCGCCCCTTCGCCGTGATGCAGACAACGCCGCTGTCCAGCTCACGGATCTGATCCTCCTGTCCGGAGCGGATCATGCCGATCACATAGCGCACGCGCTGTTCGTCCACGTTCTCGCCGCGCGCGGCGAGCATCAGCAGGTTCTGCACTGCCTTTTCCGCGGATACCACGTCCTCCGGCTCGCCGGAGATCTTCAGCTCCGCGTCCCGGTCCGTGACGCAGACGTTCCACTCCTTTTCAATGATGTGCAGATTCTGGTCGAACGAGCCGAAAACATTGAGAATGTCCTCGACACGCTCGGCGGAAATGATTCGTTCCATGGATTCTCCTGTATTCTTCATCCGGTCATGGCCGGAGAGTTTCTTCGTCGATGCGCTCCTCGCACTCGCTGCGCAGCGTGAGCGTGAGCATGCCGTTTTCCTCATACTCGGTAAAGTATTCCGAGAGCACCGCGCCCGTTTCGCCGAGCCGTTCCTGCAGCGCGGCGCGCAGCTCTTTTTCGAGCGGCGCGCGCACCGCCGCGCGGGAGAGCGCCGTTTCGCGGAGCGTATACGGCTGCGCGGTCTCAATCACGGCGGCAGCCGGCAGGGAAAACACGTCTTTTACGCCCAGCTGCCATATCCTTGTAATTTTATCACACTCCGTACCCGAAATTCCACTATCCGCGTAAAAATTTATTCTCGTGTTTCCGATAAGCAGCGCGAAGCGGTACCGCGCCGCGCCCGTGCTCTCTTTTTCCTCTGCCGAGAGCGGCGCGGAAGCCGTCAGCTCATACCAGGTATGCGCCGTGACCTCGGCGCGCGCATGGACGGTGCGCGTTTCTCCCCGGCGCGCGGCGCGCTCGCAGCTCACGAGCGTCTGCCCCGCCGTCACCGCGTCACCGCGCGAAACGAGCGCTTCGCCCTCAAAGACGCGGATCTCCGTAATGACGCCGGAGCGCGACGCCGTCACGTCTGCGGCCTGCCGGGGATCGGTGATCTCCGGCTTTTCCACTGCGGCGCGCACCTCCACGCTCGCCGTGCTTCCCCGGACGTTCACCGCGAGCCAGCTGAGCCCCGGCAGCTCGGCAAGTGCGCGCGAACGGATGCGCTCTCCCCGAAAGCCCGGCCAGAAGCTTCCGACACCCACACCCTGCTCCGCGAGCGTGTGCAGAATGAGCGCATCCGGCACATCGGAATCGTTCTCCGTCACGCGGATGTCCCATACGAAAAGCGACGAGACGAGCACCGCCGCAGAGACCGCGGCGGCGCACAGCGCCGCCCACCGCCGCCGGTGCAGAAACTTCTTCCACACCGGTCTCCCGCGCACGGACAGCACCTCGACATCGCAGCCGCAGCGCGGCGCGAGCAACTTTACCTGCTCCGCGTCGGCAGCGAAGATCAGCGCCCGGCACGTGATAAGATCGTCCGACTCCACGCCCTCCACGGTAATACGCTCGCGGACGCAGGCGTTGATGAGCTTCCACGGCGCCGCGCCCGTGATGCGGATCTCTGCGACGCCGCGCAGCAGCCGTTCGACGCGCCCTGTTTTCCCCTTACGCATATTCCACCGCGGCGATCCGCCCGGTCACGATCAGCGTATCCCGGTCCATGGCATGCAGTGTCAGCTCGGCGCCGAGAATACGCACTCTCCCGGCGGCGGCGCTCACCTCGACGCTCTGCGCGTCGTATCCGAGCAGTCCGCGGTGATGCTCCACCACGGCGCGCCGCCGGCCGATGAGCGTCACGCGCATCGCATCGGAGACCGCCTCCTCCGGCAGTTCGAGCGAATCGGCAAGATCCGCTACCGTATCGCGTAGTTTCATAGCCCCGCCCCCTTCCCCGTCATCCTATGAGCGCGGCAGGACGTACATGCCGCATGAACTGTCCGGCAAGGACATAGAGTAGCAATATGATGAAAAGACGCTTTTTCGGATACGCCGCGGGCGCGGCGCTCTTTCTTCTCTTCCTCTTCTCCTCTGCCGACGCCCGGCAGGGCGCCGCCGACGGACTCCGGCTGTGGGGAACGCTTCTCGTGCCGTCGCTCCTGCCGTACTTTGCCGCAGCGGGACTGCTCACGCGGCTCGGCGCGGTGGACGCGCTCGCGCGCCGTCTCGCCCCGGCCGCCGCCCGGCTCTTCGGCGTGAGCGGCGCGGGCGCGGCAGTGTTCCTGCTCGGTCTCTCCGGCGGATACCCGCTCGGCGCGGCAAGCATCAGAGCGCTTTATCGAGATGGTTTGCTCCAAAAGGACGAAGCCGAGCATCTGCTCGCCTTCTGCGATAATTCCGGCCCGGCGTTCGCCGTGGGCGCGCTTGGCGTGGGAGTGTTCGGCTCCGCCGGGTGGGGGATGCTGCTCTGGGGCGTCCACGCCATCTCCGCCGCCGCTGTCGGCATTCTCTTCCGCCGGAGGACGCACGGCGGCGAAGCTCCGATCAAACCGCCGCGGAGGACGCCGGACTTTGGCGCGGCGCTCGGCGGCGCGGTCACCGCCGCAGGGCAGACAATATTGCAGATCGGCGCATATGTGATCTTCTTTTCTGCGCTGATCGCGTCTCTCGGCGCGCTGGGCTTTCCGGACACTCTCGCGGGCGAGCTCGCGCTTTGCACCGGCGGGCCGCTCTCCTTCTTCCGTGCGCTCTTCACCGGCGCGCTCGAGCTCTCGAGCGGCATCGGCGCAATGGCGGGCCTGCCGCTCACGCCCGGAAGCCTTGCGCTGGGCGAATTTCTGCTGAGCTGGGGCGGGCTTTGCGTCCACGGGCAGGCCGGAGCTGCCGCCGAAGGGCTGAAAATGCGAAAACGCCTCGGAGGAAAGCTCCTCCAGGGCGTTTTCTCCGCAGCGCTCGCCTACACCGCCGCGTCAATAATTATGTAAACCAAATTATGTTTATTAAATTATGTAAATAATATTACGTTGATTATATTATGTCCACTTACACGCCGCCGAGCCGGAATACGATACCCACAACGGCAGCGAGGGCGAGGAACACGACCGGGTGCAGCTTTTTCAGCGGCTTCACCAGATTGGTGAGCACCCAGATCACGGCAAACAGGATCAGGTTTTTCCATTGAAGAAGGTCGGCAAGCTGATACGAGGCGCGGTAAGCGTCAAGGTTCACAAGCACCAGCGCGAACACCGACCACCCCGCCGCGGCAATGAGCCCGGTGGAGGCCGGGTGGAGCGTGTAGAACGCGGCATCCACGTATTTGTTCGTACGGAAGGCCTGCAGCGCCATGGCGATGAGCACGATGACGATCACGCTCGGGGTGACAAGGCCGAGCGTCGCCACGACGCCGCCGAGAACGCCGGCGCAGTCAAAGCCCGCATAGGTCGCCATGTTGACGCCGATGGGGCCGGGCGTGGACTCGGAAACGGCGAGCATGTTCGCCACATCCGCTGTGCTGAACCAGCCGGTCTTTGCGCCGAGAGAATAGAGGAACGGGAGCGTGGCAAGGCCGCCGCCGACGGAAAACAGCCCGACCTTGAAAAACTCCCAGAACAGACGAAGGTAGATCATGCCTTGCCCTCCTTTCCGGTGCGCAGCCATACGCGCACAACGATGCCGAGCACCGCCGCGGCGACGATGAACACCACGGGGCTCACATGGCTGAGCAGCACAGAGCCGATAAACACCGCGAGGAACACGGCAAACGTAAGCTTATCCACCACGGACTTTTTCCAGAGCTTCACGATGGAGTTGAAAATGAGCACGCATACCGCAACACGGATGCCCGCAAACGCATTCTGCACGGCGGCGATGTGCGCAAAATTGCTCAGCAGCGCCGCAATAACGGTGATGATCACGAGCGACGGCGAAACGATGCCGAGCGTGGCAAAGATCGCGCCGGAGAGCTTTTTCTCCTTGAAGCCGACAAACGTCGCGGTGTTGACCGCGATGACGCCGGGCGTGCACTGGCCGACGGCGAAGTAGTCCAACATCTCTTCCTCCGTGGCCCATTTCTTCTTTTCTACGATCTCGCGCTGCAGAAGCGGCAGCATGGCGTAGCCGCCGCCGAAGGTGAACAGCCCGATCCGGAAAAACGCGCAGAACAGATCCAAAAGCAGAGGCAAGGAAACGACCCTCTTTCCAAATATTTATACCGCACACATTATAGCAAAGCGTTTTCCCGTTGGCAATACGCGAAAGCTATGGTAAAATGTCTGCGGGTGATCGATCTTGACAATACCGTCTGAACTGAAAAAAAATGAAATATATCCCGCCCGCATCACCGGCTACACCTCCGAGGGCGCGGGCGTCTGCCGCATCGGTGAGCGCGCCGTATTCGTTCCGGGAACGATCGTGGGTGAGGAATGGGATGTGCGCATCGTGCGCAGCACATCCGCCGCCGTATGGGGCCGGGGCGAAACGCTTCGCTCCCCGTCACCGCACCGAGCAGAGCCGGACTGCCCGGCATACCCCCGCTGCGGCGGCTGCGCGCTGCGCCACATGGATTATGCGGAGGAACTTTCTCTGAAATTGCAGCGCGTGAACGACGCGCTTCACCGCATCGGGAAGCTGGACTTTTCCGTCTCCGGCATTCTCCCCGCGCCGGAAGACGCCCGGCAGCGCCGCAAGGTGATCTTCAATGTGGCAGAGCAAAACGGCCGTCCCGTCGCCGGGTTTTACCGCGTGCGCTCGCACGAGGTCGTCCCCGTGCCGGACTGCCCCGCCGTACCGAAGGAAGCGCTTGCGTGTGCGCAGACAGTGCTTGACTGGATGGAGCGGGAGCATATCCCGGTCTACGACGAGGCCGCGAAGAGAGACGGCGTGCGCCATATCTTCTACCGTTCGTCGCATCTCACGGAGAAGGCGGTGCTGACGCTCACCGCGTCCCGCTCGCCGGGAGAAAAGGCTCTCGGCATACTCACGGATATGCTGCGCGAGCGCTGCCCGGATGTAACCGGGCTCGTGCTCAACCGCAACACGGCCCGCGGCAACACCGTGCTTGCCGGAGAATTTGATACCGTTTGGGGCAGCGAGGTGCTCACCGAGGGGCTGTGCGGCCTCACGTTCACGCTCTCGCCCCGCTCGTTTTTCCAGGTGAACCCGCCGCAGGCCGAGCGGCTGTATGAAGCCGCGCTCGGCTATGCCGGTATCACGCCGGGCATGACGGCGCTCGATCTCTACTGCGGCACGGGGACGATCGGCCTTTGCATGGCCTCCCGCGGCGCGCGCGTCATCGGCGCGGAGGTCATTCCCGCCGCCGTGGAAAACGCGCGGGACAACGCAGAGCGGAATCATCTTTCGGACGAGTGCGAATTTCTCTGCGCCGACGCGGGCGAGGCCGCCGCGGAGCTTGCGAGGCGCGGCATCCGCCCGCAGGTGATCGTCGTCGATCCGCCGCGGCGCGGGCTGGACGAGAGCGTCATCTCCCACGCCGCCGGGATGCAGCCGGAGCGGATCGTGTATGTCTCCTGCGACCCCGGCACGCTCGCGCGCGATCTCGCCTCGTTCGCCCGGCAGGGTTATACCCCCGCCGCCGGCATCGCCGTGGACATGTTCCCGCGGACGAGCCATGTGGAGACGGTTGTCTTGCTTTCCAAGGGCGAGGTCGACTCGAATATGTATCAGCGGCCGGAGCTTGATTATCTGATCTGCAATGACCCGATGGGATATGCAGACTTGGTTTTGAACGGCAATCCCGGAACTTATTTGAAAACAGTAACCGAATATAAGCCTTTGGATAGCTGACCATAATGCCGCCTGTGGGGAAATCCTACGGGCGGCTATTTGGATTTTGAAAATCTTAAAATGGCATGATATACTTTTTGAAGAACTGTCTTTTTTGTATCTTTTTTTGACTTGCTGACTCTAATGTATGAAACGAGGTGACAGGGAATGAAAGAGTTCGACGCAATATTCAAAGAGTTCACCCCAGTGGTCTATCATTTCCTGTTATCACTTTGCGGAAATGAGAGTTTAGCCGAAGAACTGACATCCGAAACGTTTTATCAAGCGTATCTTCATATAGGGCAATTTCGTGGGGACTGTAAAATTGAAACCTGGCTGTGCCAGATTGCAAAAAATGCCCTTATAAAAGAGCAGAAGCGGCGCAGCAGGTTTTCCAGTCCGGATACCTTGGGAAGCACTGTTGCTGACACGGATTTTTTTGATTCATTCGCGAATAAGGAACAAGCATTACAGATACACAGGCATCTCCACACGATGAAAGAACCTTACAGGGAAGTATTTATGTTGAGAGTGTTTGGTGAGCTGAGCTTCAAAGAAATTGCCGATATTTGCGGAAAGTCAGAATCGTGGGCTAAAGTTACATTCTACCGGGCAAAAAGCAAGTTGGTTGAGGATATGGAGGGGAAAGCATGAATTACAACTGTGGTATTATTGACGATCTTCTTCCGCTGTATGTGGATGGAGCCTGTTCCGATGAAAGTAAAGCCGCAATCGAAGCGCATTTAGCCTCTTGCAAAGCGTGTCGGGAAAAGCTGGAGAGAATGCAAACGGAAACTGTTGTTTCCGAAACAGTTAAATCTTCCGGCGAAATAACAGCAGTCAAATATGCAAAAAGGGTCAGGAAACATCGCATTAGATTAGCTGTAGGCGCAGTTGCAATATCTTTTATTGCTGCCTGTGTGCTTTCCTTGTTTTTTCTGACGATAAAAGATATGCACGATCAAGCAAATCCTGTAATCCATAAAGTTGAAACAGGAATATATAATTTAACATCCAACGATCTGGAAGTTGCTGTTGCAGATGTCGATGATTATATTTTCTTCACAAACAATGAGAAGATAGAGGTTTCTGTCGATAAGGATTCAACTTATTCCGGGGAAGTGCTGCTGTGGAATGCGGATGATCTGAATAATCCTATTACGATCGGCTACGGGAAAATCACGCCAGAAAAAAAATCTTTCACATTTTCAAACCTGAGTTCGGCACACAGGTATAGGATCACATGCGACGGGAACGAAGAATTGATTCTAACCATTACAGACGGCCGGAATGTTAGTTTCTTTGGCAGCATGAAAAATGTATTCAATATGATTTCAGAGATGATACTATTTTGAGAAAAAAAGAGAAAACCGCTGCAGTTTTCATCCCGGAAGAAGATGGAAATTGCGGCGGTTTTGCTTTTTATGGGGATTTTACGGATCAATGACCGCCATCGTTTTCTTTGGCAGTTTCTCGTTCTCACGGCCCGGAAGAAACTCTATCGTTCTATCGCCCGCATTGCATCAGAAAACCGTTTCGCTGCCGGCGCATAGAGACAGCATCGGACGTATCGTGTTCGGTCAATGATGACCGGAACGGATATCAATGGCAGCTATGCTTGCCGCAGCCGTGGTCGCTGCAGGTGTGACCGGCTTCGCCGTGCGCATGGTCATGGTGGTCACAGTGAACATTGGGATCGTAGCCCAGATTTCCGCTGAGCAATGCGTTCACCGCTGCGTCAGCGTCCCCGCTGACACCGCCGTAGAGCTTGATGCCCGCTTCGGCCAGAGCTGCCTGCGCACCGCCGCCGATGCCTCCGCAAATCAAAGTGTCCACGCCGTGCTGCATCAGGAAACCTGCCAGTGCGCCGTGACCGCTGCCGTTGGTATCAACAACTTCCGCATGAGTGATTTTGCCGTCCGCAGCTTCATAAAGCTTGAACTGTTCAGTGTGACCGAAATGCTGAAAAATTTGACCGTTTTCATAGGTAACTGCAATTTTCATAATGGAATCTCCTTTGCAATTTT
>ERZ773188.896-NODE-896-length-35668-cov-7.893634_pt1 | contig 35668 bp, 37 predicted proteins | sample MGYA00581011_ERZ773188 | MGnify/ENA primary metagenome ERZ773188 (study PRJEB29015, sample SAMEA2737798) | human gut metagenome | biome: human gut; feature: human-associated habitat; material: faeces | place: China | collected 2012 ...
GATTCGAACTCCCGACCTTCTGGTCCGTAGCCAGACGCTCTATCCAGCTGAGCTATCAGCGCACAAGCGGATTTTAAGACCGCCATAGTATAATACCACATTGCACTTATAAAATCAAGTGTTTTTTTAAATTTTTTTATTTTTTCAAATTCCAAGCACCGCAATAGCTATATTAAAGTAAATAAACAGCGAAATTGCGTCTACTATCGTTGTTATAAACGGGCTTGCCATCACTGCCGGGTCGAAACCGATCTTTTTGGCTATTATTGGCAGCACGCAGCCTATCAGCTTTGCAACTATAACCGTAAAAAACAGCGTAACGCAAACCACGCCTATTTCCGCAAACTGCCTGCCCGGATCAAAAGTGTGAAGCATAAGATAATCAACAAGCCACATTTTGGCAAAGTTGACCGTTGCCAGCACCGCGCTGCAGCAAAGCGCAACCCTTAATTCCTTCCATATAACCCTGCCTATATCCTTAAATTCAATATCGCCGAGCGATATACCGCGGATTATGGTAACAGAGGATTGACTGCCCGAATTACCGCCCGTGTCCATAAGCATGGGTATAAAGGCTATAAGCGCGGGCAGAACCGTAAGCTTTTCCTCAAAGCCCGAAATTATAGCGCCCGTAAACGTAGCGGAAATCATAAGCAGCAAAAGCCACGGTATACGCGCCTTAAAGGTTGAAAACACACCTGTTCTGAAATAGGTTTTATCAGAGGGCAGTATTGCCGCCATTTTCTCGATATCCTCGGTAGCCTCGTCCTGTATTACGTCGATAGCGTCGTCAACCGTTATTATACCTACAAGGCGGTTTTCCTTGTCGACAACGGGCAGCGCCATAAGGTCGTATTTCTCAAACTGGCCCGCAACCTCTTCCTTATCGTCAAGAGTATTTGCAAATATAATGTTTTCGTCCATTATATCGCCTATAACGCAGGTTTTTTCATTTAAAAGCAGATCCTTAACCGTAACTATTCCGAGCAGTCTGCGGCTTGCGTCCGTAACATAGCAGGTGTATATCGTTTCCGTATCAAGACCTATTTTTCTTATCCTGTCAAACGCCGCGTCAACCGTCATATTTTTCTTAAGGTCTACGTATTCGGTTGTCATAATGCTGCCGGCGCTGTCGTCCGGATAGGCTAAGAGCTGATTTATCATTTTGCGCGTATTTGCGTCTGTCTGGCTTAATATGCGCTTTGCGACGGTTGCGGGCATTTCGTCTATAATATCAACCGTATCGTCCATAAACAGCTCGTCCATTACCTCGCGAAGCTCGGTATCGCTGAACGCCTCTATAAGCAGCTGCTGCATCTGCGAATCCATTTCAACAAAAACCTCTGCCGCAAGCTCCTTCGGCAATATACGGAAGATAACGGGCAGCTCGCGTTCGGGAACGTTCTCTAATATCTGCGCTATATCGGCAGGATTCATTTCCGAAAGCAATTCTCGCAATCTGGCATACTTCTTTTCACCTATAAGCTCGAAAATTTCTTCGTTCATATGAATCCCCCTTTATAAAAAAAGCCCCCGCCTGCGGAAATTAAAGGTCAGTTCGGAAGTAATGGGTTAACCCTTTGCTTTCACGCCGTAACGAGGTTGTTTTTTACTGTTATTATTATACCCGTTTATTATATTTTTGTCAACGGCAAAATATTCTTTAAATATATCGTGCGGTTTTCAACATTTGTATTGAAAAAGAGGAGCCTTTGCGATATAATATAATAGCTATAATAATAATTTTATGCAAATAAATTCAAAAACAGTGATGTATTAAAGCACCTTAAACACTTATAATATAAGGAGATACATTAAAAATGAAATTAGGAATGGTAGGGTTGCCGAATGTAGGCAAATCAACCCTGTTTAACGCAATAACAAATGCCGGCGCACAGTCCGCCAATTACCCGTTCTGCACAATAGAGCCTAACGTGGGTATGGTAAGCGTACCGGACGAAAGGCTTGAAAAGTTGGCGGAAATATATAAGCCCGATAAATTCACCCCTGCGGTTATTGAATTTGTTGATATTGCAGGTCTTGTAAAGGGCGCTTCAAAGGGCGAGGGGCTCGGCAATAAGTTCCTTTCCAATATACGCGAGGTGGATGCGATAGTTCATGTTGTGCGCTGCTTTGAAAGCGACGATATTATCCATGTAGAAGGCTCGGTCGATCCTGCGCGCGATATTGAAACAATAAATTTAGAGCTTATTTTTTCGGATATTGAAACGGCTCAACGCCGCCTTGATAAAGCCGCAAAGGCGCTTAAGGGCGATAAATCGCTGCAGGGCGAGGTTGATTTTTTAAAAAGGCTTATAGAGCACCTTGAAAAGGGGCTTCCCGCGCGCTCGGTTGAAATTAACGACGAAACCGAGCAAAACGTGCTTGATACCACGGCGCTGCTTTCGGCAAAGCCGGTAATTTACGCCTGCAATATGAGCGAAGAGGATTTTTCCGGCGGAATTGAAGCAAACAAAAACTATAATGCCGTTAAGGAAATTGCCGAACGCGAAAAAGCGGAGATTCTTCCTATATGCGCGGCGCTTGAGGCGGAAATTTCGGGTCTTGACGATGAAGAAAAGGTTATGTTTCTTGAAGAGCTGGGACTTGAGCGTTCGGGGCTTGACCGTATGATACAAAAATGTTACAGCCTGTTAGGTCTTATTTCCTACCTTACTGCAGGAAAGCCCGAAGTTAGAGCATGGACTATTAAGCGCGGCACCAAGGCTCCGCAGGCGGCGGGCAAAATACATTCCGATTTTGAGCGCGGCTTTATAAGAGCGGAGGTTATAGGCTACGACGAATTTATAAACACCTGCGGCGGCAGTATGACCGCTGCAAAAGAAAAGGGACTTGTAAGGAGCGAGGGAAAGGAATATGTTATGCAGGACGGAGACATTGTTCTCTTCCGCTTTAATGTTTGATTTTTTTCGGAGTTGATTTTTTATGGGTGATTTTTATTACTACGGTATAGATTCGCTTTATCTTTACCTTGTTGTTCCGGCGCTTATAATAACGCTTTGGTCGCAGATAAGGGTTAAATCGGCATTTTCAAAATACAGCGCGTTTCACTCTTCCTTAAGCGGAGCGGACGCGGCAAGGCGCGTGCTTGAGGCTAACGGGATCTGCAATGTGAAAATCGAACGTGTTTCGGGCAATCTTACCGATCACTATGATCCGAGGACTAACGTTATCCGCCTTTCCGATTCGGTTTACGGCGCGTACAACCTTTCCGCAGTCGGCGTTGCCGCGCACGAGGCGGGTCATGCCGTTCAGTACGCAAGCGGTTATATGCCCATTAAAGCGCGCTCGGTCATTCTTCCTGTCTGCAACTTGGGCTCGCAGCTGTCGCTGCCGCTGCTTGTTATAGGCTTTATATTTAATTTTCATTTGCTTGTAAAGTTAGGCGTTATATTCTTTTGCGCCGCTCTTATTTTTCAGCTTTTAACGCTTCCGATAGAATTTAACGCTTCCCGCCGCGCCCTGACAACCCTTGAAAGCGCCGGCCTTATAAACGATGGGAACGAAAAAAAAGCGGTGCGCAGGGTTCTTTCGGCGGCGGCTATGACATATATCGCTGCCTTGCTTGTTTCTTTAACGCAGCTTATCCGTCTTATTTCCATTACCAAAAGAAGGCGTTAGTCTTTCCAGATAAAAACCTGTATAGCTTTTTTATTTATCACCAATAATATGTTAGGGTGATAAAATGCAGGAAAGAAAAGCTCGGTTTATGCTTTTTTCAATAGGCGCGGTAGGCTACGGTCTTATAGAAATTATATGGCGCGGCTATACACATTGGTCAATGCTCGGAGCGGGCGGCATATGCTTTATGTTTTTCGGCGGAATAAGCGAAAAATTCAAAAAAACGGGTATATTTATAAAGGGACTTATAGGCAGCACGTTTATAACCGCGGTTGAATTTGTTTTCGGTGTTATTTTTAATATTATTTTAAAAAAGAACGTTTGGGATTACAGTAAAATGCCTATGAATATTATAGGTCAGATATGTATGCCGTATTCCTGCCTTTGGGTGCTTTTAAGCCTTGTGGGTATACCGTTTGCAGGAAAGATAAAAAGCAAATTAACGGCAAAATACAAATAATTCGGGTGGATAGCTTTGAAATTTCTTCACAGAACATGGGCGGAAATTGATATTAACGCCCTGATACATAATTTTAATATTATAAAAAAGGAAGCGGACGGTGCGCTTATTATGGCGGTTGTTAAGGCGGATTGCTACGGCCATTCAGCCGAGCTTATCGCACCGGTGCTTGATAAATGCGGCGCGGACGCATTCGCCGTTTCAAATATAAGCGAGGCGTTGGCTTTGCGTGAATACGGCATAAAAAAGCCCGTGCTTATTTTGGGCTATACGCCGGTGGAGGCGGCACCGCTGCTTTATGAAAACGATATAACGCAATGCGTTTTTTCAACCGAGTATGCGGCGGCGCTGTCTGATTTTTCGGTAAAAAACGGGCTTAAAATTAAAATACACATTAAAATTGATACCGGTATGGGAAGAATAGGGTTCGACTGCCGCGACAGCAGCCTTTCAGGCATTACAGATGCCGTAAACGCAGCGCGCTTACCCGGCTTTATATTAGACGGAATGTTTACCCACTTTGCTGTTTCCGACCGTACCCCAGACGAAGAAGACGGCTTTACCGCAAAGCAGTACGCCCGTTTCACAGCCGCCGTTAAGGGCTTTGAAAACGCGGGGTTAAAGCCAAAAATATGCCATTGCTGCAATTCCGCCGCGCTTTGCCTTGATAAAGAAAAGCACCTTGATATGTGCCGTCCAGGCATAATACTTTACGGTCTTACCCCTGCATACGGGCTTAAGCTTAAGGAAGATTTTATGCCGGTTATGACAGTTAAATCGGTTGTTTCAATGGTAAAAAAAATAAAAAAAGGAACTACCGTAAGCTACGGCAGAACCTTTAAGGCGCCGTATGATATGACGGTTGCCACTGTAACGGCAGGCTATGCGGACGGATACCCGCGGCTGCTTTCAAGCAAAGGTCAGGTCATAATACACGGCCGCCACGCAAATATTATAGGCAGAATATGTATGGATCAGATGTCGGTAGATGTAAGCGGTATTGAAAACGTAAAGCAGGGCGACGAGGTCATACTTTTCGGCAAAGAACTGCCGGTTGAAGAATTGGCTGAAAAATGCGGCACAATAAATTACGAAATAGTATGCGGTATTACAAACAGAGTTCCGAGGATCTCGGTTTAACGGAGGAAGGGCTATGTTTTACGAAATAAAATCGATAGAAATAGGCAGCACCGATAATATTCATACCCTTAAGGGGCTTATATATATACCCGAAGGTGAAATTAAGGGCATATTTCATATTGTGCACGGTATGTGCGAATATATAAACAGGTACGACCATATTTTTTCCGCCGTTGCCGAAAGGGGCTACGTTTGCTGCGGCTATGATAATTTAGGTCACGGAAAAACCGCGCGGGACGACGTCGAGCTTGGCTTTATTGCCCACAAAAACGGCTGGAAATATCTTGTTAACGATGTAAAAGCGTTTGAGGACGCGGTTAAAAAGCTGTACCCCGATAAACCGCTTTACCTTATGGGACATTCTATGGGCTCGTTTATTTCAAGAATTGCCGTCGAAAGCTACGGCGGCAGTATAGATAAATTCATTATCTGCGGTACGGGCGGCCCCAATCCGGCGGCGCCCGCAGGCCTTTTAATAACGGATATTATAAAGCTGTTCTGCGGCGAAAAGCACCACTCCGAGCTTATAAACAAGCTTGCTTTCGGCACATATAACAAACGCTTTGACGGCGGAACCGATTTTGATTGGGTAACCTCTGATAAAGACGTTGTTTCAAAATACGCGGCGGACAAATACTGTAATTTTAAATTTACGGCTTCTGCAATGCACGACCTTGTAAAGCTTAATTACCTTGCAAACAGGGCGTCTTGGTTTAAAAATATGCCGAAGGATTTACCCGTTCTTCTGATTTCGGGGAGCGACGATCCCGTGGGCAGCTACGGCAAAGGCGTTATTAAGGTGTACGAAAGGCTGTGCCGTGCCGGGCTTTCCGATGTAACCCTTAAATTATACGATAACTGCCGTCACGAAATACACAACGATTCCTGCCGCGCGGACGTTATAAAGGATATAATAAGCTTTATAGAAAAATAACCGCAAACAGAAAAATGAGACCGCCGTATAAAATCGGCGGTCTTTTGTTTAGCATATCAAAAGGTTGTCATTGCGGTGCGGGTGTCCGGTGGACTCCTCTGCAAAGCAGAAGCACCGACCGAGCCGGCAGGCGAGACCGCCGCAAGGCGCGCGACAATCCGTCTTTCCTTTTAATCAGAATGACAAGTTATTTAGTCATTGCGAAGCCGTGTAAACGGCTGTGGCAATCCGTTTTTTTATCCGCAGAATTTAGTTGCGATTCGCTTGCAGCAGTCGCAGGGCGAATAATCCCATTCGCCTATGCTCTCCCCCGTAAAAAAATATTTAAGCGGCGGTGTATAATCGCTGTCAAAGCTGTCAATAATAATAAGTTTGATCTTCATTTTCTCGCGTATAATGCTTTTAATATACACGCTTGCCTGCTGCCCTATAAACACGTCGGGTCTCGGTTCTGCAAGCCCTGCAAGATTAGGCGTAAGCTCCACAAAAACGCCGTAATCCTCAACGCTTCTTATAACGCCGGTTACGGTTTGCCCCGCAGAAAACAGCTCGGCGTTTTCCTCCCACGTGCCGAGCAGCTCTTTATGGGATAATGTAATTCTGCCGTCCTCTGCAATATTCTTTATTATTGCCTTTATATCGTCCCCCGCCTTAAAGCGGTCCCGCGGGTGAGAAATGCGCGAAACCGAGATCGCGTCTATCGGCAAAAGGGCTATATTTCCGCAGCCTATATCGCAAAAGGCACCGAACGACTCAAGATGCGTAACCCTTGCGTTTATTACATCGCCGATTTTTTTTACGCCTGTTATGTATTTTTTGCAAAGCTCTTGAGCGCGCTTTCTTGAAAGATAGGCGCAGGGTCTGCCGAAATCGTCTACCCTTATTTCGCTTATTACAAAGCTTACGGGCTTACCTACGCGTGAGATAAGCGCAATATCGCGCGTGGAGCCGTCGGATATTCCTATTGCCCCCTCCTCGCGCGGAATAACACCCCTCATACACCCAAGGTCTACTATAAGATTGTGTGCGGCGTCGCACATTGTAACAACCGATTCAAGCACCGTTTGCTTTGCCTGCGCCTCTGTAAGAAATGCGGGAGTAAATAGCTTTTTGCTGTCCGTTGCCGATACGTCCCAGCCCTCCGGGAAAAAACCGTTCATTGTTAAATCACCTTTCCTTTATACACTGACGTAAAATATTTACGTCGCTATACAAAAGTATATGACAAACAATGTGAAAAAATGAGCGAATTATGTCCCCTTAAAAAATTTTTAGCGGACGTTTTTTATCACGTCCGCCGTTTCGACATTATTTCGCTTTAATCCAAAATCTTTTTACCGTAACATTTTCTTCCGAATCGAAAATCTCGTTTTCAAACACCGCCGTTTTCCGCATTGTTAAAAAAACAGTATATACTGTTAAATATCTGCTCCATTCCCGTAATATCGGGGTGGCCGCTCTGCCTGCTTATGCCGTTAAGCTTTATGTGAGAAACGCCGTAAAGTCCGCACAGCTTTATAATGCCGTTTGTAATTTCTTCCTTAATTTCGGCGTTGTTTATAATTACAACTGTGCTTGCATTCGGAAGATTTTTCTTTATACCCTTTAAGAGATAAGAAAATGCCGGCAGTGTGCTTTTCAAATTTTCACCGTTAAGGTCTTCGGTTTTTACTTCTCCTACGGGCGAGCCCGCCCAGCTGTCGTTAGTGCCGCCGAAAACAAAAAACGTATCAACCGGATTTTCCTTGAAAAATCCCTCACTGCAAAGTCTGTCAAATCTGCCTATAAACGAGGTTTTGGGACAATAGTCTCCGCCGTAGCCCGTGTTACATATTGTAGTACCCGAAAAGCTTTCGTTTCTTATCAATGCCGAATCGGTATTATTTATAAGCTTATACCACCAGGTTTGCGATTTGTCGGTAACGTTTGTATTATTTTTAGGCTTTGTAAAATACCAAGCCTCGTTACCGGCAGGTATGCTGCCCTCAAACGTTGAATAGCTGTCTCCTAAAATAAATACATTTCCGAGCTTTACCACAATTTGTACCCCTTTTGTTTTTTAACATTATACCCTTGCCAAAAGGAACTGTCAAGCGGCAGGTATTTATTTCGCCCTTGTTTCGCAGTAAATGCAGCGGTAAACGCGGTGCTCCTTATCGGTAAGGCGGAAAATGTGCGGCAGCTCCTGCTCGGTCGAAGATATACAGCGCGGATTTTTGCATTTTAAAACGTTTGTAAGCTCCTGCGGCAGTTCTATCGTCTTTTTTTCTTTAATTTGCCCGTCCTTTATTATGTTCACCGTAACGTCGGGGTCTACAAAGCCCAAAATATCGGTATCAACGTCAAAATCCGAATCTATCTTAATAATATCCTTTTTGCCGGATTTTTTGCTTGCAACGTTTTTTATAAGTGCCACCGAGCAATCAAGCGCCTCAAGCCCCAAAAGGCGGTATATCTCCATGCCTCTGCCTGCGGTTATATGGTCTATTACAATGCCGTTTTTAATGGAATCAATATTCATCACATTACCTCCAAAAGCTTCAAAATAAGCGCCATACGCATATATTTTCCGTAAAGCACCTGCTTAAAATAACAGGCGCGCGGGTCGCCGTCTACCGCCACGCTTATTTCGTTAACGCGCGGCAGGGGGTGTAAAACGCGTAATTTTTCGCTTGCAAGCGCCATTTTTTCGGGGGTTAAAATATATGTGTCTCTAAGGCGCAAATAGTCCTCTTCGTTGAAAAAGCGCTCCTTTTGCACGCGGGTCATATAAAGTATGTCAAGATCGGCAATGGAATTTTCAAGGCTGTCGGTCTCGGTGTACTCTATACCCTCTTTATCAAGCTTATCCTTAACGTACCCAGGCAGCTTTAGTTCATTCGGAGAGATAAGCACAAACCTAACGTTTTTATAGCGTATAAGCGCGGAAATAAGCGAATGTACCGTTCTGCCGAATTTAAGGTCGCCGCAAAAGCCCACGGTCAAATTATCAAAGCCGCCCTTTTCACGGTATATTGTAAGCAGGTCTGCCAAGGTCTGCGTGGGGTGGCAGTGCCCGCCGTCGCCCGCGTTTATAACGGGTATGCTTGCGTTTCTTGCAGCTACAAGCGGCGCGCCCTCCTTCGGGTGGCGCATTGCTATAATATCGGCATAGCAGGAAATAACCTTTGCGGTATCCGCCACGCTTTCACCCTTTGAGGCAGAGGAGCTTTGCGCCTCCGAAAAGCCTAAAACGCTGCCGCCAAGCTCTAACATTGCCGCTTCAAAGCTTAGCCGCGTTCTGGTGGACGGCTCAAAAAACAGGGTGGCAAGCTTTTTGCTCCTGCATTTTTCGCTGTATTTTTCGGGGTTTGCTATAATATCATTGGCAACGCCTATAAGCTCTTCAATTTCGCCCGTTGTAAGCTCCGAAATATCAATAAGACTTCTCATTTAATATCATTCCTTTGCGCTGTTTATTTAGTGTGACAGGACTCGAACCTGCCACACTAAGATAGTTCTTTATGCGTTCCACGTTTTCGCGGTTTTTTTCGTCCTCTTCAAGGTATTCTATAATATCGTAAACGTTAACTACCGAGTAAACGGGGAAGCCGAATTCTTCGCCTACCTCCGCCATAGCTGATTTTTCGGTCTGACCCTTTTCGCAGCGGTCTACCATAACAAAGGTGGCGGCAACCTTTACGCCGCCGAGCTTTGAGAGGATAGCCATACTTTCCCTTATAGCCGTGCCCGCGGTTATAACGTCTTCAACTATTACCACTTCTTCGCCCGGCTGCGGCTTGTAGCCTACAAAAACGCCGCCCTCGCCGTGGTCCTTTTCTTCCTTGCGGTTGAAGAAAAACGGCACGTCAAGCCCGTTTTCCGAAAGCGCAACCGCAACCGATACCGCTATCGGAATGCCCTTGTATGCGGGACCGTAAAGCACGGCTTTTTTATCGCCGAGCTTTTCAAAATACGCCTTTGCGTAAAATTCGCCTAATTTTCTTATCTGGTCGCCTGTTTTAATTTCGCCCGCGTTTATAAAATAGGGGATTTTTCTGCCGCTTTTTGCGGTGAAATCGCCGAATTTAAGCACGCCGGCACTCTCTAAAAATTCAATAAATTCGTGTTTATAAGCTTGCATTTTTATCACCTATCCTATAAATTCTCTAACGCAGCGCTCGTATGCCGCTACGGGGTCGGGTGCGGCGGTTATAGGTCTGCCGACCACTATATAATCGCTGCCTATTTTCTTTGCCCTTTCGGGTGTGGTAACGCGCGATTGGTCGCCCTTATCGCCGTCGGCAAAGCGTATGCCGGGCGTTACGGTTAAAAAGCTTTTGCCGCAGGCGCCGTGTACCGCCGCCGCCTCAAGCGGAGAGCATACCACGCCGTCAAGCCCCGCGTTTTTTGCGTTCTTTGCGTAGTGCATAACCACGTCTTCCATTTTGCTGCTTATCAAAAGATCCTTATGCATTGCTTCCTCGCTTGTTGAGGTAAGCTGGGTTACTGCTATAAGCAGCGGACGGGTGCCGTCTTCTCTTGTCAGCCCCTCTATTGCCGCGGTCATCATAGCGGCAGTGCCCGCCGCGTGCAGGTTGCACATATCAATATCAAGGCGCGATAATACCGCCATTGATTTTTTAACTGTGTTCGGAATATCGTGCAGCTTTAAATCAAGGAATATTTTATGCCCCCGCGCCTTAATTTCCCTTACAATTTCGGGGCCCTCGGCGTAGAAAAGCTCCATACCTATTTTTACAAACGGTTTTTTGCCCTCGAATTTATCTAAAAATTCAAGACAGGTCTTCTTATCCGCAAAATCGCAGGCAATAATCACGTCTTTACCCATTGTGCGCTCCTCCTATAATTTCGCTTAAATTATTTATGCCGTATTTTTCCATAGCCCTCGGCAGGTCTTCTATAATTTTCTTGCAGGCATAAGGGTCTATTAGGTTAGCCGCGCCCACCTCTACTGCGGCGGCGCCCGCTAACATAAACTCCAATACGTCCTCGGCGGTGGATATTCCGCCCATACCTACAATCGGTATTTTTACCGCGTCATATACCTGATACACCATTCTAACCGCCACGGGCTTTACCGCGGGGCCCGATAGCCCGCCCGTTTTGTTTGCAAGCAGCGGCTTTTTGGTTTTTAAATCTATTCTCATACCAATCAGGGTGTTTATAAGCGATACGCCGTCCGCTCCCGCCGCCTCGCACGCCTTTGCAATTTCGGTAATATCGGTTACATTTGGGGAAAGCTTAATAATTATCGGTTTATCCGTAACCGCCCTTACCGCCTTTGTAACCGCCGCCGCGTTTTCTGCACTCGTGCCGAATGCAAGCCCGCCGCCGTGAACGTTCGGGCAGGAAATATTTATTTCAAACCAGCCTATACCGTCGTCTGTATTAAGCGTTTCAACAGCCGCAACATAGTCGCCTACCGAAAAACCGCTTACATTCGCCATAACGGGCTTTTTATAAACCGTTTTAAGAGTTTTAAGCTCGTGGTTTAAAACCTTTCCCGCTCCCGGATTTTGCAGTCCCACCGCGTTTAAAAGCCCCTGCGGACACTCGGCAATTCTGGGTGTCGGGTTGCCGAAGCGCGGCTCTTTGGTGGTGCCTTTAAGCGAAATTGAGCCTAAAATATTTATATCGTAAAACCTTGTAAATTCATAACCGAAGCCGAACGTGCCGCTTGCGGGGATTACGGGGTTTGTAAGACCTATACCGCACAGGTTAACAGACGTATTTACCATTCTATTTCCTCCCTTAAAAACACGGGGCCCTCGGTGCAAACTCGTTTAGGACCATTTTTTGTTTTGCAGGTGCAGCCCATACAGGCGCCCGTGCCGCAGCCCATACGCTCTTCAAAACTGAACTGACCGCTTGTTTTCGCGGCAGCGTTTACAGCCTTTAGCATAGGTTTCGGCCCGCAGGTGTAAAAATAGCTGTAATCGGCATATTCCATTGCGGCGTTTACAAAGCCTTTAAGCCCGTAAGAGCCGTCCGCCGTGGTAACGGCAACGTTTGCGCCGAGCTTTCTGAACTCGTCCTCTAAAAATATTTCCGATTTTGTGTTGAAGCCTAAGATAACGTTTACGGTCTTATTTTCCGAAATAAGCTTTTTACACAGCCCGAAAAGGGGCGGAACGCCCACGCCGCCGCCTATAAGCAGTGGCTTATCGCCCGAAAGCGAGGTATCGTACCCATTGCCGAGGGATATTAAAAGGTCTAATTTTTCACCTTTTTTTATGCGGCTTAAAGCGCTTGTTCCGTCGCCTACCACCTTGTAAATAACAGTAAGGCTTTTATCGTCCCAGTCGCATATAGAAATAGGTCGGCGCAGGTAAAATTCGGGTATTTTAATATTTACAAACTGTCCCGGTGCAGTAATGGGCGAGGTATCGCCCGCAAGCGTCATTTTAAAAACCGAGGGGGCTATCTGCCCGTTCTCTGTAACTTCGTAAAAATCCTGTTTCATAGCGTTTCCTTTCAAGCGTCTATTGTGGATATTCCGAGGGTAGTCTCTTCAAGCACGTCAAGCAGTACCTTAACGGTATCAAGAGAGGTAAACATTGTAACGTTGTTTTCAACCGCGCAGCGGCGAATTTCGTACCCGTCCGATAACACGCCCGATGAATTCATATCCCGCGTGTTTATAACGTAGGTAACATAGCCCTGCCGTATTGCGTCGGTTATCTCGCGGCTTCCGTCGCTAAGCTTTCCCACCGCGTGGGTGCGTATACCGTTTTGCTTTAAAAATTCTGCCGTACCGGCAGTCGCCTGAATATTAAAGCCCATATTGTAAAAGCGGCGTATAAGCGGCAGCGCCTCTTCCTTGTCCTTATCGGCAATTGTGGCAAGCACCGTGCCGTAGTTCATAACGTTCATACCGCTGGCTTTAAGCGCCTTATAAAGCGCGCGGGTAAGCTTATCGTCGTAGCCTATGGCTTCGCCCGTGGATTTCATTTCAGGCGAAAGGTAAGCGTCAAGCCCTCTGAGCTTAGAAAATGAAAACGCGGGGGCTTTTACATACCAACGTTTTTTGTCTCCCGGATAAATTTTATCAAAGCCCTGCTCCTTAAGGCTTTTTCCTAAAATTACAAGGGTTGCAATGTCTGCAAGGCTGAAGCCCGTAGCCTTTGAAAGGAAAGGAACGGTTCTTGACGAGCGCGGGTTTACCTCTATTATAAACACATTATCGTTTTTATCCACAATAAACTGAATATTGTAAAGCCCTATTATGCCTATACCCAGTCCCAAACGCCTTGTATAATCAAGTATTGTTTCGCGCACCTTTTCGCTTATGCTGAAGGTGGGGTACACGCTTATTGAGTCGCCGCTGTGTATGCCCGTGCGCTCCACAAGCTCCATAATTCCCGGCACGAATACGTCCTTGCCGTCGCAAATGGCGTCTACTTCGAGCTCCTTGCCCGAAATGTATTTATCAACAAGCACGGGCTTGTCTTCGTCAATTTCAACCGCGGTGCGAAGGTAGCGGCGCAGCTGCTCTTCGTCCGCCACAATCTGCATTGCCCTGCCGCCTAACACAAACGAGGGGCGCACAAGCACGGGATAGCCGATTTCCTCGGCGGCTTTTACGCCGTCCTCAATTTTGGTTACCGCCTTGCCCTGCGGCTGGGGAATATTAAGCTCCTTTAGCACCTTTTCAAATAAATCGCGGTTTTCTGCGCGGTCTATCGCCTCGCAATCCGTACCGATAATCTTAACCCCGCGGTTTTTAAGGCTTTCGGCAAGGTTTATGGCGGTCTGACCGCCTAAAGACGCTATAACCCCTATCGGCTTTTCAAGGTGGATAATGTTCATAACGTCCTCGGTGCAAAGCGGCTCAAAGTAAAGCTTATCAGAGCAGGTGTAATCGGTCGAAACGGTTTCGGGGTTGTTGTTTATAATTATCGCTTCATAGCCCGATTTTTTAATTGTGGTTACCGCGTGCACGGTGGAGTAATCAAACTCAACGCCCTGCCCTATTCTTATAGGACCCGAACCTAAAACTATTATCTTCTTTTTATCCGATACCACCGATTCGTTTTCGTCCTCATAGGTCGAGTAAAAATAAGGTATATAGCTTTCAAATTCCGAGGCGCAGGTGTCTATCATTTTATAAACGGGGAACATACCGCGCTTTTCTCTTATTTTATAAATTTCCTCGCCCGTCATACCCCAAAGCTTACCTATAAATTCATCGGAAAAGCCGAGCTTTTTAGCGGTATACAGCGTGTCGGTGTCGCCTATATGCTCTTTCAGCTTATTTTCGGTTTTAACGATATTCTTTATCTTTTCAAGGAAAAGCATATCTATTTTTGTGGCGTTGCAGATCATACCTATATCGGTCTTTCTGCGCAAAAGCTCGGCTACCGCGTAAATTCGGTCGTCGGTGCCGTCTTTTATATAATTTAACATTTTGTCGTCCGAAAAGCTTTCAAACTTTTTCATATAAAGGTGATTTACGCCTATTTCAAGCGACCTTGCAGCTTTAAGCAGGCTTTCCTCAATCGTTCTGCCAACGCTCATAACCTCGCCCGTGGCTTTCATCTGGGTGGAAAGCTTGTTGTTAGCCGATGAGAATTTATCAAACGGGAAACGCGGCATTTTGGTAACAACATAATCGAGAGCCGGCTCAAATGAGGCGGGGGTGTTGGCTATCATAATTTCATCAAGCCGCATACCTACCGATATTTTGGCACTTACACGCGCTATCGGATAACCGCTTGCCTTGCTTGCAAGGGCGGAGGAGCGCGAAACGCGGGGATTCACCTCAATAAGATAGTAGTTAAATGAAAGCGGGTCAAGCGCAAACTGAACGTTGCAGCCGCCCTCGATTTTAAGGGCGCGTATAATTTTAAGCGCGCTGTCGCGCAGCATATGGTACTCTTTGTTGGTAAGTGTCTGCGAGGGGCATACTACAATTGAGTCGCCCGTGTGAATACCCACGGGGTCTACGTTTTCCATATTGCAGATGGTAATAGCGGTGTCGTTACTGTCGCGCATTACCTCGTATTCGATTTCCTTATAACCCTTTATGCTTTTTTCCACCAAAACCTGATGAACGGGTGAAAGCTCCAATGCGCCCCTTAATATTTCGGCGCACTCTTCCTCGTTATCGGCAAAGCCGCCGCCCGTGCCGCCCAAGGTAAAGGCGGGGCGCAGAACCACGGGGTAGCCTATTTCCTTTGCGGCTTTAAGACCGTCCTCAAGGCTTTCGGCTATTACCGACTGTAAAACAGGCTCGCCTATTTCTTCGCAAAGCTCCTTAAAAAGCTCCCTGTCCTCGGCGCGCTCAATACTGCGGCTTGAGGTTCCCAAAAGCTCTGCGCCGCACTCGCGCAGAACGCCTTTTTTTTCAAGCTGCATTGCAAGGTTAAGCCCCGTTTGCCCGCCTATGCCCGGCAGTACCGCGTCGGGGCGCTCGTAGCGTATTACCTTTGCCAAATATTCAAGGGTCAACGGCTCCATATATACCTTATCCGCAATAGAAGTGTCGGTCATAATTGTAGCGGGGTTTGAGTTGCAGAGAACTACCTCGTATCCCTCTTCCTTAAGCGCTAAGCACGCCTGCGTGCCCGCATAGTCGAACTCCGCCGCCTGACCTATTACAATGGGGCCGGATCCGATTACCAGTATCTTTTTAATATCGGTTCTTTTAGGCATTTTTGTTTTCCTCCATAAGAGAAGTGAATTTATCGAATAAATAGGCGCTGTCCTGCGGGCCGGGCGCGCTTTCGGGGTGGTACTGCACGCTGAACAGCTTTGATTTTTCATCGCTTACGCCCTCTACCGTGTTATCAAGCAGGTTTATGTGCGTAACTTTAAGCCCCGTGTTTTCAAGGCTTTTTTCGTTTACGGCGTAGCTGTGGTTTTGCGAGGTTATTTCGATTTTTCCCGTTTCAAGGCTTTTAACGGGGTGGTTTCCGCCGCGGTGACCGAATTTTAATTTATAGGTTTCAGCCCCGCAGGCAAGGCATATCATCTGGTGACCGAGGCATATGCCGAATATCGGGTATTTGCCCCTTAATTTCTTTACAAGGTCAATTACTGGTATAACGTCTTCGGGGTCGCCCGGTCCGTTTGAAAGGAAAATGCCGTCGGGCTTCATTTTTTCAACCTCTGCGGCGGAGGTGTTATAGGGCATTACCGTCACGTTGCAGCCGCGCGCGTTTAACGAGCGGATAATGTTAAGCTTTATTCCGCAGTCGATCGCCACAACATTGTACTTCGCGTTAGCCGTTCTTGAATAGCGGCGCTTTTTGCAGCTGACACGCGCCACCGCGTCGTGCGGCACGGGGGTGTTTTTAATTTTTTCAAGAGCCGCATCTGTCGGCGTATCGGCGTTTGTTATAATTCCGCGGCGCGAGCCTAAATCGCGTATACTGCGTGTAAGCTTTCTTGTATCTATACCCGCAAGCCCCGGTATTTTATATTCCTCCATTACTTCCGACAGGGTTTTGGTATAGCGGAAGTTAGAGGGCAGGTCGTTATACTCCCTTACTATCAGCCCGCCTATTGTGGGGTTTTTGGTTTCGTAATCTTCATCGGCTGTGCCGTAGTTGCCTATAAGCGGATAAGTCATAACCACCGCCTGATAGGTGTAAGAGGGGTCGGATATTATTTCCTGATACCCCACCATAGAGGTATTGAAAACTATTTCGCACACCGCGTCGCCCGTGTAGCCGAAGCCGGTACCGTAATACTCGGCGCCGTCCTCAAGCACTAATTTTCTGTTATATTCCATACTGCTTTACCTCCGCATACTGTAAGTAAATTTTTGCCTGTTACCGTAAGCCCGTCAAACGGCGTGCTTTTGCCCTTGCTTTTAAATTCGCGCGGATCTATTTTATATTCGCCTTGCAAATCGTAAACGCAAATATCGTCTGTAAATGGCAATCCAAACCGCCTTCTCGGATTTACAGCCATCAGCTCGATAAGCCTTTCAAGCGTTATAATTCCCGTTTTTACAAGATATGTGTAAAGCGCGGGGAAGGCGGTTTCAAGCCCCACAACGCCCATAAGACTATCTTGCAGCCCCCGCGATTTTTCTTCACTGCTGTGCGGCGCGTGATCGGTGGCTATCATATCTATTGTGCCGTCCTGCAAGCCCTTTATTAACGCCTGCCTGTCTTCCTCGCCTCTTATCGGCGGGTTCATTTTAAAGCTGCCGCTTTCCTTTAAATCCATATCGTTAAATATTAAGTAGTGCGGCGCGGTCTCGCACGTCACGTCTACTCCGTCCGCCTTGGCGCGCCGTATCAGTTCCACGCTTTCTTTGCAGGAAATATGGCACACGTGGTATTTACAGCCCGTTTCCTTTGCAAGCCTTAAATCCCTTTCGATGGGTTTCCATTCGCTCGCGGAGCTAATGCCCTTATGCCCGTGCAGGCGCGCATATTCGCCCTTATGGATATATCCGCCGCAAAGCAGAGTGTTATCCTCGCAATGGGCGGCTATTATTTTGTCAAGCGCTTTTGCTTTAAGCATAGCCGCGCGCATCATATCTTCGCTTTGCACGCCCCTGCCGTCGTCCGAAAAGGCTATACAGTATGGGGATAAGGCTTTCATATCGGTAAGCATTTCGCCCTTTTCACCCACGGTTATTGCCGCATACGGGTGAACGCGCACTGTCGCGTCTCTTTCGATTATTTTTATCTGCTCTTTTATGTTTTCCGCGCTATCGGGCACGGGGTTTAGGTTCGGCATTGTGCAAACGTCGGTATAGCCGCCGCGCGCCGCCGCAAGCGAGCCTGTTTTTATTGTTTCCTTATAAAAAAATCCCGGTTCCCTGAAATGCACGTGAACATCACAGAAAGCCGGAAAAATATAAACATTATTAAAATCGGAAAGAAAGCCGACGCCGCCGACCGATAAATCGTAATCCTCTCTTATTATTTTGCCGTTTTTGTAAACAAAGGCGTTTTTAATTATCATAATCTACTCCTAAAAAAGCCTGCTTTTTAAAAAGCAGGCCGTAAGCACAAGAAAGCAGACTGATACACAGTCGTTTATTACAATCTTGCCGGCGTCACAGCGCCCTGCTTAAAGATTTTTGTTATATGTATTCTACCACCTATTGCTCATAAAGTCAATACCGCGGCACAAAATTTATTTTTCGGTTTCGGGTTTTATTTTGCCGTTTTCCACATAAAAGGTTATGTCGCCGTTTTCATCGGTTCTGAAAACCTCTGCGCCGTAAGCCTTAAGCGACGATATAACCCGCGGAACAGGGTGAGAATACACATTGTTCTCCCCTACGGATATGGCGGCGTATTTCGGGCTTGCCGCTTTTATAAACCGCTCTGAGCTTGCGGTGGCGCTGCCGTGATGACCTACCTTTAAAACGTCGCAGTCGACATTTATGCCCTCGTCCAACAGCGCGTTTTCGGTATCCGAGCCTGCGTCTCCGGTAAACAAAAACTTAAACCCGTCAATTTCAGCCATTAAAACCAGCGATTTATCGTTTTCATCGGAAAACTCATCGTAATATGAAAGCACTGTTACGGTAAATTCGCCTATTTTAAAATTCATTCCCTGCTTTGCGGTGTATATCCTGCCGTTTCTCTTTACGGTAATGCCCTTTGCGGCGTTTACGTTAGAGTTTGCGTCCGCGCCTGCTTCGGGTCTCGGCACAATAAAATTGTCAAACTTAAAAAGCCGTGCCAGGCCCTCGGTTCCGCCGGCATGGTCCATATGAAGGTGAGATATCATCACCACGTCGATATCCCTTATACCGTCGCTTTTAAGCTCTTGTGCAATATCGCTTACAGAGGAATTAAGCCCGGTATCTATTACGGCGGAGCAGCCGTTTGAATATATCAGTATGCTGTCTGCCTGACCTACGTCCATAATTTTAACAAAATCCTTTGAGGTGTCAAAGTCTGCCGCGTTAAACGCGCCGCGGATATCGGTTTTAAAAACAAGCCTTGCAAAGCAAAAAACAAACACAAACGCACATAACGCCGCGCCCACGGCAAGCCTTAGCGTTCTTTTGTCTACTTTATTCTTCATCTGCACCCGCCGCCTCGCGTTCAAGCAGCTGTTCCTTTGATATAAGCACCTTTCTGGGCTTTGAGCCCTCATACGGGCCTACCACTCCGCGCTGCTCCATTTCGTCCACTATTCTTGCGGCCCTTGCATAACCGAGCTTAAGCTTTCTTTGCAAAAGCGATGTGGAGGCCATACCGTTTTCCACCACAACCTTAATTGCCTCGTTAAGCATAGGATCCCCCTCAGGTCCGTCTTCGGGAAGTCCCGTTTTCTGCTTTTTCTCAATTGCCGCCTGACGTTCTATTTCAACCATAACGTCGTCGTCGTAATCGGCAGTGTGGTCGCCCTTAACATAATCAACCACCGCCTCAACCTCTTCATCGCTTACAAAGCAGCCCTGTATGCGCTTTGGCTTTGAAGAGCCAACGGGGCTAAAGAGCATATCGCCGCGCCCCAAAAGCTTTTCGGCGCCTGCGGTATCAAGTATTGTGCGGCTGTCGATATGCGAAGAAACCGCAAACGCAATACGCGTCGGTATATTAGCCTTAATAACGCCCGTAACCACGTCTACCGAGGGGCGCTGCGTTGCAATTATAAGGTGCATACCCGCGGCGCGCGCCTTAGCGGCAATGCGGTTTATAGAGTCCTCTACCTCGTTTGGCGCGGTCATCATAAGGTCGGCAAGCTCGTCTATAATTATAACTATGTGCGGCATCGGCTTAACCTCAGGGTCGCCCAAGCTTTCAACAAAGCGGTTATAGCCTGCAAGGTCGCGCACGCCCCTGTCTGCAAACATTTTATAGCGCTTTTCCATTTCGCTTACAGACCAGCCGAGCGCGCCCGCCGCCTTTCTCGGATCGGTAACAACCGGCACAAGCAAATGCGGTATGCCGTTATATATGCCAAGCTCAACCACCTTTGGATCTATCATAAGCAGCTTTACCTCGTCCGGCGTGGCTTTATATAAAAGGCTCATTATAATCGAGTTTATACATACCGATTTACCCGAACCCGTAGCGCCTGCTATAAGCCCGTGCGGCATTTTGGCAATATCGGCTACAACGGCGTTGCCGCCGATATCCCGGCCTAAGGCTACCGTCAGCTTGCTTTTGGCGGACGAAAACGCAGGGGACTCAAGTATTCCCCTTACCCCTACTACCGCGCTTGCCTTATTCGGCACCTCAATGCCTACCGCCGCTTTATTGGGTATGGGCGCTTCAATACGCACGCCCGCCGTTGCAAGGTTAAGCGCTATATCGTCCGCAAGGTTTGTTATTTTGCTTATCTTAACGCCGGCAGAGGGCTGCAGCTCGTACCTTGTTACGGTAGGTCCGCGGCTTATATCCACAATTCTTGTTTCAACGCCGAAGCTTTTAAGCGTCTCAACAAGCTTATCGGCGGTGCTGTCAAGCTCGGCAGAGAGCGCGGCGGCGTTTGTAGGCTTGGTTTCCTTAAGCAGTGAAAGCGGCGGGAATTTATATGTATCTGCTTCCTCTGCGTTTTCCGCCTCGCTTTCTTCAATGTGCTCGGTAAACCTTTCGGTTTCTTCCTTTATTTGCTCCTTTTGCGCGGCGGCCTCTTCCCTTGCGGCTTTAAGCGCGCCGTCTATATCGTGGCTTTCCTCTTCGGGGGCGGGTACTTCTTCCTTTTCGGGTTCGGTGGCGGGTTCCTCAGGCTCTGCTCCGTAATAAGCCGATACTACCCTGCGCTGCTTTTCGTCAAGCGTTTCTTTTTTTATTTTGCGTTTTTCGGGTATATCGTCTACGGGTATATCAACGTTAAAGCCCTTAATAACCTTAAGCTGTTTTTCGCCCGTTTCCTTAGGCTCGCGCTCCAAACGGTTTTGATAAGCGTTTTCCGCCTGCTCGGATATGGATTTTACGGGTCTTGCCACGGTTTTGAAAAGCGACATTAGGGTGGTTCCCGTAATTATCATTAAAAACACGCATATTAAAATTATAACCGTAATTGCCGCTCCCGTTTTGCCGAAAGCGATATAAAGCGGCTGACCTATAAGCGCACCTAAAAAACCGCCGCTTTTAAGGGCGATACCGCTTTCATAAGCAGCGGTAAGGTGCTGCCAAAAGGAAAGCGTTTCCCCGTGCTTTACAAAAATATCCACCGCCGCGCCTATAAGTATTACCAGCACGCCCGATTCCGTTATTTTGGCGTTTATTGAACCGCCTATTTTATCCATAGCGAAAAGCACAGCTACAAAGCCCAGCAAAAACGGATAAAAATACGCCGTTACGCCGAACACGCCGAAAATAAAATTATGTATTGCAAGCCAAACGTTTTGACCTTTTATAAAAACTATGCAAAGCAAAAAGACCGCAACCGCAAACCATATTACAGACATAAGCTGTCTTTTTCCGGCGGTTGCCTCTTTCCTTGCCGTTTCGTTCTGCATTTTGGTTGCCGTTGCGCTTTTTGAACGACCGCCCTTTTTCTTAGCCGCTGCCATTTATTTTCTCCTTATGTAACGGCCGGATTGCCCGACCTTATTTTTTCTCTATCAGCCTGTACAGCCCGTCTATAACGTTACTGAGCGTTCCCACCTCGTCTATAAGTCCCTCGCTTACGGCCCTGTCGCCCGTAAGGATAGAGCCTACGTCGGTCACCATTTCGCCCGTGTTCATCATAAGCTCGGTAAAACGCTCTGCCGAAATGCCCGAATTTCTTACCACAAAATCGGTAATTCTTGCCTGCATACGCGCAAAGTGATTCATAGTCTGCGGCACGCCTATAACAAGACCGGTTGTTCTTACGGGGTGTACCGTCATAGTGGCGGAGGGCGCTATATAGGAGCGCTTTGCCGATACAGCAAGCGGAACGCCTATTGAATGGCCGCCGCCCAAAACAAACGAAACCGTGGGCTTTTTCATACCCGAAATCAGCTCGGCTATTGCAAGCCCCGCCTCAACGTCGCCGCCTACCGTGTTAAGAATTATAAGCAGGCCCTCAATATCGCGGCTTTCTTCAATTGCAACAAGCTGCGGTATAACATGCTCGTATTTTGTGGTTTTGTTTTGTTCGGGCAAAACGTTATGCCCCTCTATTTCGCCGATAACGGTAAGGCAAAAAATTTTGTGCCTGCCGTCAAAAGCAGAAACCGAGCCCATTTCCTTTATTTCTTCAAGCTCGTTTTTTCTGCCGTCGTTTTTTTCTTTTTCGTTGCTCATTTCTTCACTCTCCCTCAATATTATGAGGAGAAAGCCTGCAACAATTCATATTATACATTTTTTTTAATAAACTTTCAAGTGCTTTTATGCTTGACAAACCGCACGTTTTAGTATATCATTACATTGTGAAACGCTATGATGGGATTAAGTAATCGCATAGGCGCGCCTTAAGAGAGCGAGCGGCAGGTGAAAGCTCGCGGCGGCGGTGCGATGAAGCTGCCCCTGAGCGGCCCCCGAAAGGGCGGACGGCGGTCTCCGTTATAAGATAAAGGTATTTAAAGGTACCGTTGAGTGCGGAATTTTTATTCCGAATAAGGGTGGTAACACGGATTTTATTCGTCCCGAATGTAAAGCATTCGGGGCGTTATTTTTATTTTGGGAGGAAAAAATATGAAATACGAAATACTTAAATTACTGGCGCGCAACGCAAAATACACCGCAAAGGATATTGCGGTAATGTTAGGCTCGGACGAAAAAACGGTTCAAAACGAAATAGCCGCGCTTGAAAAGGACGGATTTATCAAGGGCTATAAAGCGATCGTAGACTGGCAGCTGCTTGACGACGCTTATGTTTCGGCAATTATTGAGCTAAACGTTGTGCCGAAGGCAGGACTCGGCTTTGAAGAGGTTGCCGAGCTTATAATGAAATACGACGAGGTTGAGTCGGTTTACCTTATGTCCGGCTCTTACGACCTTAACGTTGTAGTAAAGGGCAAAACGCTTCAGGATATAGCGCGCTTTGTTGCAAAGGAGCTTGCCACCATAGACTCCGTAACCCAAACCACCACCCACTTTGTAATGCGCCGCTATAAGGAAATGGACGTTATGCTTAAAAACGGCGATAAGGACGACAGGGGGCAGCTGTTTATATGATAGATTACACTAAAGCGCTTAACCCCACCGTTGCCGAAATAAAGCCTTCCGGCATAAGAAAGTTTTTCGATATTGCCGCCACTATGGATAACGTTATCTCATTAGGTGTGGGCGAGCCCGATTTCAGCACCCCGTGGCAAATAAGAAAGGCGGGTATAACATCACTGCAAAACGGCAAAACAAAGTATACCTCAAACTGGGGCATCGCCGCCTTGCGGCAGGCTGTGGCAGACTATGTAAAGCGCAAATATTCGCTTTGCTACACGCCCGATGAGGAAATTTTAATAACCGTAGGCGGAAGCGAGGCGATAGACGCCGCAATAAGGGCGCTTGTATCTCCGGGGGACGAGGTTATAATCCCCCAGCCGAGCTATGTTTGCTACGAGCCTATAACACGGCTTGCGGGCGGCGTTCCCGTTATAATAGAAACAAAGGCAGAAGACGGATTTAAGGTAACGCCCGAACAGCTGCGCGGCGCTTTAAGCGAGCACACAAAGCTGCTTATACTCCCCTACCCCTGCAACCCAACGGGCGCCATTATGGAACGGGACGATCTTGAAAAATTAGCCGATGTGCTTAAAAGCACAAACGTTATGGTGCTGTCGGACGAAATATATGCCGAGCTTACCTTCGGCGGCAGCCGCCATGTTTCGCCTGCGGCAATAGACGGTATGTGGGAACGCACTATAACCGTAAACGGCTTTTCAAAGGCGTTTTCAATGACGGGCTGGCGCTTGGGCTTTGCCTGCGGCCCGCGCGAAATTATGGAGCAGATAACAAAAATCCACCAGTTTGCCATAATGTGCGCGCCCACAACCTCGCAGTATGCTGCAATCGAAGCGCTTAAAAACTGTGACGAGGACGTAGCCCGTATGGTAAAGGAATACAATATGCGGCGGCGTATGATGGTATCGGGCTTTAACGAAATAGGCCTTGAATGCCGCGAGCCGAAGGGCGCATTTTACGCGTTCCCATCTATTAAAACCACAGGTCTTTCAAGCGATGAATTCTGCGAAAGGCTGTTATACTCAAAAAACGTGGCGGTAGTGCCGGGCACCGCATTCGGCGCCGGCGGCGAGGGCTTTATAAGAGCCTCCTACTGCTACTCGGTAGAGCATATAAAAGAGGCTGTAAGCCGAATAGGCGAATTTTTAAAGGAGCTTTAAGGTTAATATTCAAAACCCCGCGGGTCAGGTCTTTACGGACCTATTTCGATTTAAGAAAATCCCGCGGGGTTTTTCCCGTTTCGCGCTTAAACGCAACATAAAAGTACGAGGGGGAAGAAAAGCCCAGCTCCTCGCTTATTTTTGAAACGGGAATTTCATCGTAAAGCATTTTTACAGCGGTTCTTATCCTTAAGGAATTGTGGTAGCTTATTACCCCTCTGTCGCAAAACATTTTAAAAATGCGTTTTAAGTTGCTTTCGCTCAAGCCGCAGGCTCTCGCTATCTGACGAACGGTAAGGCTTTCACAGCAATGCGACTGCATATACCGTATCACCCTGCGGTATGTATCGGCATAGGGGGAATTATCGCGGCGGTCTTCAAGTCCGCTTTCGCACAGCTCTGTTATAAACCCCTCGAACGCGGCGGCGGCAAGACTGCTTTTAAGCTTAAACCCGTTTCCGTTTCTGTCCGATTCGTAAAGCCCTATAACCTGTTCAAACAGCTTTTCTATTTCGGCAAGTCTTGCCGCCTGATAACCGTTAAGCCTGTAAAACCCCTTTTCAAGCTGCTTCATTGCAATACCTGTCGCTTTAAACGAAATTAAAAGCAAATGCGGCGCGGTATTGGCAGAGGACCAAACGCGGTGAAATTCCATAGGCTTGTGAAAAAGCAGATTACCGCGCGTAAGCGTGTAAACTCTTTCGTCGGCAGTAGCGGTTGCAACGCCGTCCGCAGCGTATACCATTTCCCAAAAATCGTGCATTTCACCCGCAAAATAAAAGTTTTTCGGGCGTATTACGTCAAACGCGGCAACCACAGCCTCAAGAGTTACCGCCCTTCCAATTTTTTTAACCGTAAATTCCTGCATTTTCTTACTCCAGATATTGTCCGATTTCAAACAAAAAATGTCTGTATTTGAATATTATTATAATATAAGATATGCTACAATACAAGAAAATACTGAAATTAAGGGTGAATAAAATGAATGCTTTTGATGTATCGGGGCTTTTTTCAACTCAAACAGACGCCGTATCGGTCAAGCCCTACGGCAACGGACATATTAACAGCACATTTCTTGTAACCGCGCAATCGGGCAAACGCTATATCCTGCAAAAGGTAAACGGCAGGGTGTTTAAAAACCCAGAACAGGTTATGCAAAACATAATAAAGGTTACGGAATATCTGCGCTCAAGGCTTTCGGGCGCTATGAAGACGCTTACGCTTGTAGAGCTTAAAAACGGCAAAAAATATTTTACCGATGAAAACGGCGAGATATGGCGTATGTACGATTTTATTGAAAACACCGTATCCTTAGAGCTGCCCGAAACCGAAAACGATTTTTACCAAAGCGCAGTGGCGTTCGGGGCGTTTCAGAATATGCTTAAGGACTTCCCCGCAAGCGAGCTTTACGAAACAATACCGAATTTTCACAACACCCCGCTCAGATTTAAAAGCTTTATTGAGGCGGCTGAGCTGAACCCTATGAACAGAGCGAAAAACGCGCTGCCCGAAATTGAATTTATAAAGGCGCGCAAAAGCTTTTGCTCAACGCTTGAAGAAAGCCGCAAAAACGGCGACCTGCCGCTTAAGGTAACGCATAACGATACAAAGCTTAACAACGTTATGCTTGATAAAGACACAAGGGAGCCTGTTTGCGTTATCGATCTTGACACCGTAATGCCGGGATACTCGGTTAACGATTTCGGCGATTCAATACGCTTCGGCGCCTCAACCGCCGCAGAGGACGAAAAGGATCTTTCAAAGGTGCATTTTGATATTAACCTTTATAACACATACGCAAAGGGTTTTCTTTTCGGCTGCGGCGGCACGCTAACCGAAAGCGAAAGGCGGCTTTTGCCCGTCGGCGCTAAGATGATGACGTTAGAATGCGGTATGCGCTTTTTAACCGATTATCTTTTGGGCGATACATATTTTAAAACCGCCTATCCCGAACACAATCTTGTAAGGTGCCGCACGCAGCTTAAGCTTGTAAGCGAAATGGAAAAGCACGAACGCGAAATGCTTGCCGCGGTTTTGTAAAACAATAAAATAAAAAAGCTTTAACAGACGCGCAATAGCCTGCGGCTGTTAAAGCTTTTTTTATTTAATTTCTATTTTGCCGTGTTCTTCTTCAAATTCTCTTATGCATTTTCTTATCAGGTATATAACCTCGCCGTTTGCCGAACGACCTTCATACTTTGAAATGTAATGAAGCTTATAATGCAGCTCCGGTTCAATTTCCAACCCTAAATGCTTGTTATTTTTATTTCTCATAATTTCACTTTATTTAATTTCTATTTTGCCGTGCTTTTCTTCAAATTCTTTAACGCATTTTTTTAAATACTGTTCTATTTCCTTATTGGCGCTTCTACCCTCCGACTCAGCAATATAACGGAATTTTTTAAATAAGGTTCTGTCAACGCGCAGGGTATAGCGTAAAATTTTTTCCTCCATAAAATCACCTTGCTTCAAATGATATCTTAATTATAAAATAAATGTTGCCATTTTACAAAAATGGTGGTAATATAACATTATAATGACGAACAAAAGGTGATATTATGCAATGCGCGAATTATTTATGCATTTATGAAAAGGACGGCGGCTGCACGTTAGACGGCATATCCCTTAATATATGGGGCTCGTGCGAGGAATGCCTTTATATAAATGTGGAAGAGGGCGAATTAAAGCGTCTTAAAGCGGAAACGTTAAAAAGTGTGGAGCGCGATTAGCCGAAGCAATAAGGGCTGTTCCTTAATAACTTTGGCTTTACGCTTCTTGTAATCGGCGCCTAAATATGATAATATTAAAACAGAAAGGGGCTTTTTAACAATGACTTTAAGGGAACAGGCATATAACGCCGCCGCTGAAATAATCGAAACAGCAAGGCTTAAAAAGGGGCAGATCCTTGTTGTGGGCTGCTCTACAAGCGAGATACTCGGCGCAAAAATAGGAACTGACTCATCGCCCGATACCGCCAAAGAGGTTTTTGACGGCATTTATGCCGCGGCGAACAATAAGGGAATTTATATAGCCGCGCAGTGCTGCGAGCACCTTAACCGCGCGGTAATATGCGAGCGCGCGGCGGCGCCTTACAGCGAGACCGTAAACGTTGTGCCGTTTCCGAAGGCAGGCGGCTCGTTTGCGACTGCGGCATACGCGGCGTTCTGCGATCCCGTGGCGCTTGAAGAAATAAAGGCCGACGCAGGGCTTGACATAGGCTTTACCCTGATAGGGATGCACCTTAAAAGGGTTGCCGTGCCCGTAAGGCTGAAAAACGATTTTATAGGCTTAGCAAAGGTGCTTGCCGCAAGGGTAAGACCTAAATTTATAGGCGGCGCAAGAGCGCATTATAACGAAGACCTTATGTAGCCTTTAGTTCTTATTTTAATATTTTCCGCATATATTTTACTGTAATATAAAACAGCGGGAGATACCGAAATGCAAGAAAACGAAATTACGGCGCCCGACCTTTCGGGCAGAACGGCGTCCTTCATTATTGTGCAGGCGGTGACGGTGGTGCTTTTACTTTTATCGGTGCTGACCGTAAAGTATTTCTTTAAAGAATATTACGAGGATATAAGCCGTTGGTACAAAACAAGCTTTTGCGGCGAGACCGACGTTGACGAGGTACTTGAAGCTGCGGGCGGTGGCATAGATGAGGTTTAAGCTTTTAGGAACAGAATTTTATATTTCGTTTTTATTTGCGGCGGTAATAACCGCTATGATAGCTTTTGACAGAACGGGCTATATCCTTCCCCTGCTTTTTGCCGTTTTAATGCACGAAGGCGGTCATTTGGCGGCAATGTGGATACTCGACTGCGCCCCGAAAAGGGTAAGGCTTGTGCCGGCTTCTGTTGAAATAACCGCAAAAATGACCGTGTCGCACAAAAACGAAATTGCCGTGGCGCTTTGCGGACCGCTTGTTAATATTATACTTTTCATCACCTTCGGGCTTAACTACCTTGTATACAAGCGCTCGCTTTCGCTTATTTGCTGCCTTATAAATCTGCTTATAGCCGCCTTTAACCTGCTGCCCGTAAGGGGGCTTGACGGCGGAACGGTGCTTTTTACGCTTATAAGCCGCAAAAATCCCGAAAAAGCGGGCCTTGTTATGCGAATAATAAATCTTTCGCTGGCGGCGGTTTTTATTGTAACAGCGGTTTGCCTTTGCTTTAAGGGCAGGTTTAATATTTCACTTTTTATAACGGGGCTGTATCTTATAGTTACAGGCACTTTAAAAATGTAATTTCGGCTTTTGCATTGCAGTGTATTAAACAAAATGCAGTACGGGCGTATCGCCTGTACTGCATTTTTTAAACCGACAAAAGCTCTGATACCGATCGTTTAAGCACCTTTGCAAGATGTACTAACTCTATATCTGTCACAAATCTTTTTCCGCATTCAATTCGCTGCACTGCATTTTTATCAATATCAAGTCCGTCAAGCTGCAATAGGTCAGCGAGCATACGTTGAGATATCTTCATTTGCTTTCTGAAAAAATATATATTTTTACCACAGATATTATTCAATCCATCAATATTTTTGTTTATAAACATATTTTTCTTCCTTTTGACATTTAGTGCTTGTCAACAAGAAAATTATATGCTATAATGAATGCAAATATGACATTCACTGAATGTCATTATGGAGGGAATAATATGGAAACCACTGAAAAAACAAAGTTTTGCAAGCACTGCGGTGCAAAAATACCCGAAGACGCCGTTCTCTGTACTGCCTGCGGCAGACAAGTAGAAAAGCTTGAAGGTCAAAACACACCCAATACCACTCCGAATATAGTTATTAACAATGCAAATTCCTCTCAGAATATAAACACAAATGCAAATTTTAACGGTATGTACGGCGTAAGAATGTGCAACAAATGGATTGCTCTTGCACTATGCTTTTTCGGCGGAATTTTCGGCTTCCACAAATTTTACGAAGGCAAAATCGGAATGGGAGTACTTTATTTATGCACCTTCGGTTTTTTCGGAATAGGTGTGGTAATTGATTTCATTGTTCTTCTTGCAAAACCCAATCCATATATACCTTAATATTAAGGGCTAAAGCCTTTAATATAAAGCCGACTTGTCGGTTCTCATACATAACCCCTTATTTGTATGAGAGAAAATATGCCGCGGACTTAATACCGCGGCATATTTTTATGCGAAAAAACATTACTAATTTCTTCACAGCATAAGTATAAAAACCTCTCTGACGAGTAATGGGTCAGTATAAGCCGTGCCGAAAGGAAAAAATGCTTTAATGAAGCCGTTTTTAACTACCCCTCAGTCACCTGCGGTGACAGCTCCCCTGACAAGGGGAGCCAAGATGGGCTTTTCCCACACGCTTAAATACAGTACGGGCGTATCGCCTGTACTGCATTTTTAATGAATGTATAGCGTCAGTTAAGCAACGCCCTATCGTTTGTAAATTCTGCTCCGCTTAGCTTGCTGAAAGCTTCAAGCAGATATTCTACTGTAAGCTTTTTCTTCTCTTCGCCCGAAACGTCAAGTATTATCTGCCCGTTATTCATCATAATAAGACGGTTTCCATAGGTTATGGCATCCTTCATATTGTGGGTTATCATCATAGCGGTAAGCTTATCCTCGGCTATAAATTTATCCGAAAGGGCAAGCACCTTTGCCGCGGTTTTGGGGTCAAGCGCCGCGGTGTGCTCGTCAAGCAGTAAAAGCTTCGGCTTTTTCATAACCGCCATTAAAAGCGTAAGCGCCTGTCTTTGCCCGCCCGAAAGCAGACCTACCTTAGCTGAAAGACGGTCCTCAAGCCCTAAATCAAGCTCGGAAAGCATTTTTTTAAAATCCTCGCGCTCCGATTTGTTTATTGCCCATTTAAGGCCTCTTTTCTGCCCTCTTCTTGAAGCCAGCGCCATATTTTCCTCTATCCACATATCTGCGGCGGTACCCATCATCGGGTCCTGAAAAACACGCCCCAAATACTTTGCGCGCTTGTGTTCGGGTAAGCGGGTAACGTCCTCACCGTCTATTATTATAGAACCGCTGTCTACCGGATAAACGCCGGCTATCATATTAAGCATTGTGGATTTACCTGCGCCGTTACCGCCTATCACGGTTACGAAATCGCCGTTGTTAAGCGTAAGGTCAAGCCCGTTAAGCGCTTTTTTTTCGTTTATGGTTCCGGGGTTAAAGGTTTTGTATACATTTTTAATTTCAAGCATTTTTCTTTCCCCCTGACGGTATTATGCGTTTTTCGGTAAGCTTTGCTTTCCAATACGGTATTCCGAGGAAGAGCGCCACAACCGCCGCCGTAAGCATTTTAAGGTCGTTTGCGGGAAGACCGAGCCATAAAACAAAGGAAATAACAACATAGTATATTATTCCGCCGAACACTGCGCCTAAGAGCTTTAAGGCAAAGTTTTTAAATATTTTGCCGAATACCACGTCGCCTATTATTATTGCGGCAAGACCTATAACTATCGCGCCGCGCCCCATATTAACGTCGGCAAAGCCCTGATACTGTGCAAGCAATCCGCCCGCAAGAGCTACAAGACCGTTTGATAAAACAAAGCCGATTATTTTGTTTGTTGAGGTATTTATTCCGTTTGCCCTTGCCATTGCCTGATTACAGCCGGTAGCGCGCAGCGAATGACCGAGCTCCGTACCGAAAAACCAATAAAGCAAAGCTATAATCACAACCACAAATATACCGCATACCAAAAGCGATTTATTTATATTGCGAAGCGTTACAAGCAGTATATCCTTATATTTCATAGCTGAAAGCGGCTGATTTGCCTTGCCGCTCATAATACGAAGATTTACCGAATAAAGCGCTATTTGCGTAAGTATGCCCGCAAGTATTGCAGGTATGCCGAATTTGGTATTAAGCACGCCAGTAACAAACCCTGCGGCACAGCCTGCAAGCAGGGCTAACAGCATTGCAAGATAAATGTTCATACCGCCGGCAGTGCAGACAACAAGCACCGCGCCGCCCGTACCGAACGAGCCGTCTACCGTAAGATCGGCAAGGTCGAGTATTTTGTATGTAATAAACACGCCTACCGCCATAATTCCCCAAATGGCGCCCTGTGCCGCGGCACCGGGTAAAGAGCTTAAAAATGATAGCATTTTAATGTTCCTTTCAAAACCGCAATAAGCGACAGGGTATAAAATACCCCGTCGCTTTCGTATAGATTTTACGAATTATTTTATTGCTTCATAGCCGCTCGGAACGGTTATTCCGAGAGTCTGACAACGGCTTTCGATATACTGCTTTGTAAGATCCTCGGCAAAGCCGATATCCATTTCGGCGGGATCCTTGCCGTTTACAAGTATTTCGTATGCCATTTCGCCGGCTTTTTTGCCGATGCTGTAATAATCAATTGAGAGAGTGGCTATACCGCAGCCCTCGCAAATGCCCTTTTCACCCGCGATGATCGGAATTTTTGCAGGCTCCGCAATGTTGTTGATTATCTGTGCGTTGGAAGCCATTGTGTTATCGGTAGGAACATAAAGCGCGTCAACCTCTGCGCACGCCGTAGTTACCACCTGCGCTAAATCGTTTGAATCGGCGCTGGTGTATTCCTTAGTTTCAATACCGAGCTTTTTAAGGTATTTTGCAATCTCGGTCGCCTGATATTTAGAGTTTGCCTCGCCCGAACAGTAAAGTATGCCCACCTTTTTAGCGTTGGGTAAAAGCTCCTTAAACATTTCCGCCTGTTTATCAAGCGGTGCTAAATCGGAGGTTCCGGTTACGTTTATGCCGGTTTTGCCGCTCCAATCCTTCATTTCAAGCGCGGTTGCATAGTCTGTTACCGAGGTTCCTACTATCGGGATACTGTCCGTAGCGGAAACGGCCGCCTGCAAAGCGCCGGTTGCGTTTGCAAAAATAAGATCGACCTTGCCCGATACAAACTGGTTTACTATTGTGGTACAGGTTGCAGGCTCGCCCGCGGCGTTCTGCTCGTCAAACGTCACCTTATCGCCGAGCTTTTCCTTAAGCGCGTCCTTAAAGCCCTGTGTAGCGGCGTCAAGCGCATCGTGCTGAGCCAACTGGCATATGCCTACTTTATATTTATCACTTTTCTTTTCACCGCAGCCCGAAAGCGAAGCGCAAAGAGCGGCAACAACGCTTAATGCCGTTACTGCGGAAACAAGCTTTTTAAGCTTCATAAAATTCCTCTCCTTAAAATTCTATGCTGATAGTATAGCACTTTAAAGCATTAAAGTCAAGCATTTTTTTAATTTTTTTATTTTACAGTGGAAATTAGGGAAGATATAGAGTATAATTAACGTAATACATATATACGGAGAATGAAAAAATGCGAATTGTAATTAAACTGGGCACCTCAACCCTTGCCCACCCAACGGGGCTTTTAAACATTAAAAGAGTAGAAGAGCTTTGCAAGGTGATGAGCGACCTTAAAAATGCCGGAAACGAAATTATTATAGTATCGTCGGGCGCTATCGGAATGGGCGCGGGCAAGCTGGTTTTAAGCGAAAAGCCGAAGGATATAAGAACCAAGCAAGCGGCGGCGGCGGTAGGTCAGTGCGAGCTTATGTATACATACGATAAGCTTTTTTCGGAATACAACCACACCGTAGCGCAGATTTTAATAACAGGCGAGGATATAGAGCACGCCGAGCGCAGCCGAAATTTTGAAAATACAATGCTCAGGCTTTTAGAGCTCGGCGCCATTCCGATAATAAACGAAAACGACTCGGTTGCAACCGATGAAATAGTAATAGGCGATAACGATACCTTAGGCGCAATAGTGGCAAAATCGATAAGTGCGGATCTGCTTATTCTGCTTTCGGATATAGACGGACTTTTCACCGCCGACCCGCATAAGGATAAAAACGCGGTTTTGTTAAGCGAGGTTAAAGAGATCACCCCCGAAATAGAGGGTATGACGGGCGGCGCGGGAAGCCGACTCGGCACGGGCGGTATGACCACAAAGCTGAACGCCGCCAAAATAGCCACCGCCGCAGGCATTGATATGGTAATAGCAAACGGCAAGGAGCCTACCGTGCTTTACGATATAACAGAGGGCAAAAGGGTAGGCACAAAATTTTTATCACGAAAGGCAGAAAACCAATGATCAAAACCGCCGATATACTTAAAAAAGCAAAGGCGCTTTCCGCCGCGGCGGCGCCGCTTGATACGTCGGTTAAAAACCGCGCGATAGGCATTATGGCAGCCGAGCTTGAAAACAGTGCCGAGGAAATACTTAAAGCCAACGCAAAGGACGTAAAAAACGCAAGCGGAAAAATAAGCGACGTAATGCTTGACCGCTTAAGACTTGACAGCGCGCGCATTAAGGCTATGGCAGACGGTATGCGCGCCGTTGCGGTATTGCCCGATCCCGTAGGCCGCGTTTTAAGCGAAACAAAGCGTGAAAACGGGCTTGATATTAAAAAGGTTTCGGTGCCGCTGGGCGTTGTGGCAATTATTTACGAAAGCCGCCCAAACGTTACGTCCGACGCGGCGGTTTTATGCTTTAAAAGCGGCAATGTTTGCGTTTTAAGAAGCGGCAAGGAAGCGTTTTTAAGCGCAAGCGCCGTGGTCTCGGCTTTGAAACGCGGACTTAAAGCGGCAGATTTAAGCGAGGATTATATAAATCTTGTAGAGGATACCTCGCGCGGCAGCGCAAACGAGCTTATGACGGCAACGGGTCTTGTAGACCTTCTTATTCCGCGCGGCGGAAAGGGGCTTATAAGCGCCTGCGTTGAAAATGCAACCGTTCCCTGCATTGAAACGGGCACGGGCATATGCCATATATATGTTGATAAATCCGCCGATACCGATATGGCGGTTAATGTTGTTGATAACGCAAAGGCAAGCAGGCCCTCTGTCTGCAATGCGGCGGAGGTTTGCCTTGTTCACCGCGATATTGCGGCGGAATTTTTGCCAAAGCTTGCAAAACGCTTTAAGGACCGCGTGGAGCTGCGCGGCGATAAAGAGGTATGCGGCATTATAAACGCCGTGCCGGCAAGTGAAAACGATTTTGATACCGAATTTCTTGATTATATAATGGCTGTTGCAATAGTAGACAGTACCGAGGAGGCCGTAAGGCATATAGGGCGGCACTCTACCCACCACAGCGAAAGCATTATAACAAACGATTCCGCCGCGGCGGATTACTTTACCGCGCGCGTTGATTCGGCGGCGGTTTATGTTAACGCCTCAACAAGATTTACCGACGGCGGCGAATTCGGTCTCGGCTGCGAAATGGGAATTTCAACCCAAAAGCTCCATGCAAGGGGACCTATGGGGCTTTGCGAATTGAATACTTATAAATATATTATTTCCGGCAACGGTCAGATAAGGTAGGTAATAAATATGTCCGAATACAAAATAGGCTTTATAGGCACCGGCAATATGGGCTCTGCAATTGCAAGGGCGGTAAGAAAGGTTCTGCCGGGTCACGAAATAATACTTTCAAACAGAACCGCGGCTAAGGCGCAGGCATTGGCAGACGAGCTTAACTGCCGCTGTGCCGATAATAAAACCGTTGCGCGGGACGCACAGTATATTTTCTTAGGCGTAAAGCCCCAGTTTATGAAAGAAATGCTTGAAGGCATTAAAGATATTTTAGCCGAACGCCGCGACAGGTTCATATTGGTATCAATGGCGGCGGGCGTAAAAATTGAAACCGTATGCGAGATGGCAGGCGGAGAATACCCTGTAATAAGAATAATGCCCAACACACCCGTTTCAATAGGCGAGGGCGTCGTTCCGTTTGCGGTATCTGACGGTGTTTTTATGGACGAAATAACCGATTTTTGCAATTATATGCGCTGTTCCGGAACTGTTGACAGGCTTGAAGAGCGGCTTATAGACGCAGCCTGCGCGGTATCAGGCTGCGGACCCGCATTCGTTTATATGTTTGCCGACGCATTAGCGCTTGCCGCCGCGGAATGCGGCCTGCCGCGCGAAAAGGCGCGCGGATACGCGCTTAAAACCGTTATAGGCGCTGCAACCCTTGCCGCAGACAGCGATATGCACCTTTCAGAGCTGAGAGACGCGGTGTGCAGTCCCGGCGGCGCAACAATAGCCGGCGTACACTCGCTTGAAAGCGCCGCGTTTAAAGGCGCTGTTATGGACGCGATAAAAACCGCGTTTGACAAAACAAAACAGCTTGGCTGAAGGCAGGCTTATAAATATTAAAAATATCACCGTACAATGATGAAATGTGTGCGGTGATATTTTTTTCGCTGCCGAAAGTACGGCAATGAAACGATAATCTGCTCCCTCGTCATTGCGGTGCGGGTGTCCGGCGGACACCTCTGCGAAGCAGAAGCACCGACCG